>WNFG01005515.1_pt1 | contig 10627 bp, 7 predicted proteins | sample 5400431 | NCBI WGS metagenome assembly WNFG01 (sample SAMN13153346, study PRJNA577476) | soil metagenome | isolation source: 120 cm saprolite under Douglas fir tree site 2 hole 3 replicate 2 | place: USA:California | collected 2015-04-18
TGCGTGCTGAAATATTGAGCTATTCGCGCGCGCGCGGCCTATTTGCAGGCGTTTCGCTCGAGGGTTCGTCCATCCGACCTGACAACGACGCAAACAAGAGAATCTACGGGGAGAAACTCTCGGCGAAGGATATAGTAATTGCTCACGAGACGCATGTCCCTCCCGCAGCAGAGGGCCTGATCTCGACGCTTAACGCGAAGACGCCGAAGCACAAGTCGTCATAGCAGTTGTTTTTTTAATTCGAGCCTTCTTTATTACCGAACTGCTATTTCGATAGGTCCCAAATTGCGTCTGTCTATCTCGTTAGTCCGGGGTAACAGCACGACGGTGGCGCTACTACGGCGGCCAGATCGCGAAGTTTGCCGCGCCGAGTATGCTGCACTTCGGAAAAAAGTCCTCGCGCCGATCTAGCAAACCGTGGACATGTTCGATGCTGAATTCTCACTGGCAGCGTCGGCTTCTTCGATTGCTGGTGGGAACTCGACACTGTCCTGCCTCGCGCTCTTAATGTCTTATGCCGCGCGTCTTCCTCGTCCACCAGTTTTTTGGGTAAGTAGTCCTATGAGAGAGGATGTCAATGAGTTGAGAAGAAATCGTGACCTGAGTCGCACTGATCGGCCGTCAGCCATCGATCGAGAGTTGGGCGGCTTGAATCTGGCACACAACTCACACACAGGACGCGAAGCAACCTGACGTGAAACGAGCGGCCCAGCCGCATAGAGAAAACGCAATTTGAGAATAGCGCTTCTGCTTCTTACACATCCCGAAACAAATCGCCAATTGTCTGCATTGGAAGAAATAAGCGATTCGGAATGCCAGGGAGGGACACAAATTCAAAGTGCTCATAGAAGCGCTTCGCCGATTCATCTTTTGCATCCACGACGACTGCGGCCGAGGCCACCTGGCTGCTTTGTTGTAAGCAGCGATAGAGAGCATCAAGCAATAGAAACTCTCCCAGCTTTTGCCCCCGAAACCTCTCACTCACCGCCAAGCGGCCGAGCAGAGTAGTTGGCACCTCGGGATATCGTGGAAGTTTCTTGACCGTCTCGACCGGTAACTGGACTAGGTCCACTGCATATTGCGAAAGAGTGTAATAACCGGCGACCGTCTTACCCTCGGGTGTCAGCACAAAACAGACGGCAACGTGCTTTGCGACATCCTGGCCAGCTTGCCTCTTCAGGTAATTGTCCAACGGTTCACTGCCACAGAAAAAGGCCGCTCGGTCATGCGCTTTTCCGAGCGGCTCGACTCTGAAGTCGTCCCGTAGATATCGCTTCGAAGGCACTTAAGTCGTTGCCCTTCTCTTATAACGCTTCGCCGCAGCCAGCAGCCTAGCGCCAGGCACTGGAGGATGAAGGAGGGCATTGGCAAAAACCTCTCTCGCACGCTCGTTCAGGGTTATGACTTCCTGCTCGCGAATTGTTCGCAGGGCTGCATCGTCCGCGCTCAAAACAACGAAATCAGAAATTGATGTGCCCCTGATCCGGGCCGCGTGCTCAATATGCTTCTTCTGTTCTGGAGTCAGGCGAGCCTCTAGCCGCTCTTTCCTCGACACTTTTTCTGTCGCGGTATGTGGTGCCATAATTCCCTTCCGATTCTTTGAAAGTGTACGGCATCTTGCCGTACATGTCAAGAGTCTTGCCGTTGATTCCTGCATTGCGGCTAGTTCCAAAACAACGCATCATTTTCAAGTTAGGGCAGCGTCGGCCACAAAATAGGACGGATCGTCCGCCGGGTTTGTTGGGATTGAAATGGGGCGTGTTTGCGGTAACTGGGCCACGAGAACAGGGGGTCGCCCAGAACGCGCTCCATGGTGCTCAACAGCGGCTATCCCTTGAACAGCCCCGCAGCAGCTTCTCGAGATTGGCTCACAGTTATTATAAGTATTACGGGTTCCCTGTGGATGATTGGGATCGTTATCCGCAAGAAGTCGCAGAAGTCGCGCCCGCAGAGGTACAAGAAATAGCGAACAAATACATCGATCTTGATCACCTGCAGATCGTCGGTGTTAGGTGACGGGACGCAGATCGAAGGTATCCTTGAAAAGTACGGTCCAGGTGCAAGTCACCGATGCAGACGGAAAGTTGCCGAAACTTTCATCGGCAAAAGCTGCGTCGCAAAATTAATCTGATACCCGCCTCATTTGGAGAGGACCACTGCCTATGCATTTCAAGCGCGCGCTTCTCAGTTTGATTGCATGTGCTGCCATTCTTTCCGCGTGCAGCCACCGTGTCGCAAGCAAAAATATTCGCATTGGACTGTCCATGGATTCACTGCAACTGGAACGCTGGAAGCGGGATCGAGATGCATTTAACCATCGAGCGCAGGAACTTGGCGCGGATGTCCTAGTGCAATCGGCCGATGGGAACGATGCTTTGCAGGTTCAGCAGGCAGAGAACCTGCTGACCCAGGGAGTCGACGTGCTAGTGGTGGTGCCGCACAACGGTGAGATTGCTGCCTCAATCGTTGACAGCGCCAAGCAGCAGCACGTTCCGGTGCTCTCGTATGATCGTCTCATTCGCAATAGTGACGTGGATTTCTATGTTTCCTTTGACAACTTCAGAGTCGGAGAGTTGCAGGCGAAATATCTATTCGATCACGTCCCGAAGGGGAACTACGTGCTAATCGGTGGTTCACCTACTGACAACAACGCCCGTATGGTCCGCGACGGGCAGATGAAGGTTCTCGCCCCTGCTATCGATCGTCGAGATATCAAAGTTGTTGCCGATCAGTGGGCGAAGGATTGGCTCCCGAGCGAGGCGCTCAAGCACACGGAGAATGCCCTGACGCAAGCAAATAATAATGTCTCTGCGGTCGTCGCTTCCAACGACAGTACGGCGGGCGGGGTTGTGCAAGCGCTCGAAGAACAAAAGCTCGCGGGAAAAGTTCTGGTTTCCGGTCAGGATGCCGACTTGGCAGCTTGTCAGCGCATCGTAGCTGGCACGCAATCGATGACTGTCTACAAACCAATCCGTCCGCTGGCGACTCGCGCCGCGGAGATTGCTGTCGCGCTGGCGAAACATTCCCAGATCGAGTCGAATAGCAAGGTCAATAACGGCTCGAAGGATGTTCCGACATACTTCCTGATGCCGCTTAGTGTGGACAAGAGCAACATCGGGGAAACTGTAATCAAGGATGGTTTCCTGAAATTAGAGGACGTGTACCACAATGTGCCGCGTGATAAGTGGCCGAAAGGAGCCCGCGAGTAGTCTTTAGCGCATGGAAAATACTCCTTCAGATCGGCCGCAGCTACTGCAGATGATTAACATCACGAAGACATTTCCAGGAGAGCGAGCCCTCGACAGCGTGAGCTTCGATCTGTACTCACGTGAGATACACGCGCTGGTAGGCGAGAATGGGGCCGGTAAATCCACGTTAATGAAGATTCTCGGTGGTGTTTATCCGCAATACCGTGGCGAGATCAGAATCCGAGGCGAGTTGCAGCATTTTCGTAACGTTCATCATGCGGTGCAAACAGGGGTAACCATCGTTTTCCAGGAGCTTTCGCTTGTACAACAGCTTAGCGTGGGAGAGAACATCTTCCTTGGCCGGGCGCCCAGCCGCTTCGGCATTCTGCATTGGGATGAACTGTATTCGGAATCGGGCGCGTTTTTGAAGGCGCTGGGACTTGACCTAAATCCCCGGGCCAAGGTTGCTGGGCTTGGCGCTGCACAACAGCAGTTGATTGAAATCGCCAAAGCGCTTTCACAAAAGCCGAGCATTCTTGTCTTGGATGAGCCGACTGCAGCGTTGACAGAGGCTGAAACCGCCACCCTTTTTGCAATTCTCAGAAAGCTGCGCTCTCAGGAGATAGGTATTATTTACATTTCGCACCGGCTTGAAGAGGTTTTTGACATCAGTGACCGGATCACGGTATTACGCGACGGCAGGACAGCCGGAACGGAATACACCAGAAAGCTGAATCAGGATCAAGTCATCGCACGGATGGTCGGCCGGCAAATATCACAAATCTATCCCAAGAGTGAGAGAAAGCCAGGTGAGACGATCCTTGAGATTCGCGGACTATGCGCCGAAGATGATGCTGGCACGCCCGTGCTCGAAGATGTCAGTTTCTCCCTGCGACGCGGCGAAGTTTTAGGCATTGCTGGCCTGATGGGCGCTGGCCGAACCGAGCTGCTGATGGCGATCTTTGGCGCATGGCCCGGGAGAATTTCCGGCGAGATTTTGATTGAGAGTCGTCGCGTCAAAATTACGTGCCCAGCGGATGCCATAGCATGTGGCATGGGCTTCGTGACTGAAGATCGGAAAGGTTCTGGGCTAGTCCTAGACCAGACGGTCTTATCGAATATGACACTTGTGGCTCTCAAAGAAGTGTCCGGGCGGTTTATTACCCACCAACTGCGTGAAATTGCAGCTACTGAGCCGCTCGTTGCCAAACTGCGGATCAAGGCAGCGTCTCGATTTACGATTGCTGATACGTTATCTGGTGGGACGCAGCAAAAGTTGGTGTTGGCAAAATGGCTCCTGAGCAACCCGCGCATCCTGTTTCTGGATGAACCCACTCGTGGGATCGACATTGGTGCAAAACAGGAGATCTACGGAATCATCAACGACCTTGCCCACTCCGGCATGGCCGTAGCGTTGGTGTCATCGGAATTGCCGGAAATCCTTGCTCTCTCTGACCGCATCCTGGTCATGCGCGAAGGACGGCTAACTGGAGAATTCGCACGCGAACAAGCGACGCCTGAAGCAGTGATGGCTTGTGCGACTGGGCAAGCGCTACCGGTATGACTCGAAAGCGATCGATGGAATGAGCGCAACGAAGCAGATTGCCGATCTCGCGCTGAAACCGGGTCAGTCGACGCGGAAAACGCGGCAGTGGTTTTCGGCGGCCACTACTCGTGCATATACGATGGTGCTGGCGCTCGCGGCAGTGTGGATCATCTTTACTATCATCACCCAGGGAGTATTCCTGGAGCCAAGAAACTTATCCAATCTGATACGCCAAACAGCAGTCACTGGAGTGTTATCCGTTGGCATGGTAATGGTGATTGTTGCCGGCCAGATCGATCTGTCGGTTGGCTCCCTGGCAGGCCTGTCCGGTATGGTGGCTGTCCTGGTACAAACCGAGCTGCATTGGGGGCTCATCGCGTCGCTGCTCACTGCCATCACAGTCGGACTGGTAATCGGCGCCTTGCAGGGATGGCTCACCGCTTATATCCAGATTCCGTCATTCATCGTGACGCTTGGCGGTCTGTTGGCATGGCGCGGGGTGGCAAAGGGCATCAGTGGCGGAAATACCTACCCCGTTGAAATTCGCGCGTTCAAGGCGCTTGGCCAGTCATACCTTAGCCCAGCTACTGGGATAGTTCTCGGATCGATTGCCATCGCGACGATCACTTGGTCAGTCTTGCGCAGCAACGCCGCACGCAAGCGTCATGGATTTGAAGCGTGGGGCAGTGCCAACCTGGCCGTGCGTATTTCCGTTCCTGCTGCCTTGATCTTCATTTTTATTGCGGTCTTGAACTCGTATGCTGGGTTTCCGATACCTGTGTTGATTTTTCTGACGATTGCGCTTGCCGGTGCGTTCGTTATGGGGAACACTCCCTTCGGCCGATATCTATATTCGATCGGCGGCAATTCAGAAGCCGCGCGGCTTTCTGGCATCAACCTGCGCACCCACATCACTGCGACGTTCTGCATACTCGGGGCGTTGTCCGGTGTGGCGGGAATCATCTATACCGCGCGAGTAGGCAGCGCCGGTCCGGATGCGGGTACGCTACTTGAGCTTGATGCCATCGCCGCCTGCGTCATTGCTGGTGCGAGCCTCAAGGGCGGGAGTGGAACTGTATTCGGTGCGTGCCTCGGCGCGCTATTCATGACGAGCCTCGACAACGGTATGTCTCTGAAGAATGTGCCGGATTTTATTCAGGACATTGTTAAGGGAGCCATTCTGGTGTCGGCTGTGGGATTGGATGTAACCAGACGACGTGGTAATTAAGGCATGGAGCGATACGTTTTAGGAGTCGATGTTGGCACGGGCGGCACACGGGCTCTCGTAATCGACGAGTCCGGCCGGGTCGTCAATTCTGCCACTGAGGAACACGCCCCTTTTGCCACTCCCCACTCGGGGTGGGCTGAACAGCATCCGGATGACTGGTGGCGCGCGGCACAACTCGCAATCCGCAAAGTTCTTAGGTTGCACGGCCTTGCTGGCCATCACATAGCTTGTGTCGGTTTCTCTGGGCAGATGCACGGTGCGGTCATGCTCGATGCCGCTGGAAACGTGGTGCGGCCTGCGCTGATCTGGTGCGACGTTCGAACGCAAAAACAATGCAACCAAGTGAACGAGCGCATCGGCGCGGCGAAACTGATTCAACTCACCTGTAATCCGGCATTGACGAATTTCACTCTGACCAAGGTGCTGTGGATTCGAGAGAACGAGGGGCACAACTGGAAACGCGTTCGTTCCATAATGCTTCCGAAAGACTATGTTCGATTGCGGCTTACTGGCGAGAGGGCGACCGATGTGGCGGATGCATCGGGAACTCTGATGCTTGACGTTTCGCGACGCCAGTGGTCGAAAGAAGTCTTACAGGCAATGGAGCTTGATTCATCCTTGCTACCACCATTGTTCGAATCGCCCGACATCTGCGGGAAAGTTTCCGCCGACGCCGCTGCCGCAACAGGTTTAGCGACCGGCACACCGGTTGTTGCTGGCGCTGGTGATCAAGCGGCAGGCGCAACCGGAATGGGGGTTGTCGCTCCTGGAGCAGTGAGTGCGACCATCGGAACCTCTGGCGTGGTTTTCGCCGCGACGGACTGCCCAGCCCTCGATCCCAAGGGACGTCTTCATACATTCTGTCACGCGATTCCTGGACGTTGGCACGTCATGGGGGTGACCCAAGCGGCAGGATTATCATTGCGCTGGTTTCGCGATCAATTCGGCCCTTCAATCCCAAGCAATGGCGGCGATCCATATGAGCTTCTGATCGGGGAAGCCACCCAGGCTCCGGCCGGATCGGACGGCTTGCTGTGGGCGCCGTATCTCATGGGAGAGCGCACGCCTCACCTCGACCCAGAGGCGCGTGGAGTGCTTGCCGGAATAACAGCATCGCACACACGTGCGCACGTGATCCGCGCAATTCTCGAAGGGGTCGCATTCAGCCTGAAGGATACACTCAGCATTTTCGAGGAGATGGAGGTACCTGTAACGAGTATCCGTCTCGGTGGTGGAGGCGCCCGCGCTCCATTATGGCGGCAAATTCAAGCCGACGTTTACGGGCATGAAGTGGAGATTGTAGAAGCCGAGGAGGGAGCCGCTTATGGTGCCGCTATCCTGGCAGGCGTGGGATTGCAAATGTGGCCCTCCGTGGATGCCGCTTGTAAGGCGGTGGTGCGGGTGTCTCAGCGAGTGCGTCCGGTGCCAGCCGGTGTAGCCACGATGCAAAAGGGATATGCCGCGTATGGCCAGATCTATCCGGCAATGAAATCAATATTTCAGGCCTAGCGTCCCCTCAGGGGCGGGAGGTTTTAGATGAGAGAGGATTACGAGCCGAGACCAGCACATAAGTTCTCATTCGGCCTATGGACAGTGGGCAATCGCGGCCGAGACCCGTTCGGCGATGCGGTACGGCCGTCGATCTCTCCTGGAGAAATCGTGGCAATGCTGCGCGACGTCGGTGCGTGGGGAGTTAATCTGCACGATAACGACTTAGTGCCGATCGATGCCACTCCATCGGATCGTGACAAAATCGTTCGTGACTTCAAACGGGTATGTGAAGAAAACAGCATCGTGGTCCCCATGGCCACGGTGTCGCTCTTTTTCCATCCCGTCTTTCGCGACGGCGCCTTTACGTCGAACGATCCGGACGTCCGCGCCTATGCGCTGCAGAAGACGATGCGCGCCATGGATATCGGCGCCGAACTGGGCGCGAAAATCTTCGTGTTATGGGGAGGGCGGGAAGGCACGGAGACAGATGGGTGCCGGCGCGCGGATGAGGCCGTCAAGCGCCTGCGCGAGGCAGTGAACTATCTATGCGAATACAGCATCGATCGAAAGTACGGTTACAAGTTCGCGCTTGAAGCCAAACCCAACGAACCCCGCGGCGACATGTACATGGCAACGACCGGACACTATCTGGGCTTTATCACAACGCTTGATCACCCTGGCATGGTAGGCGTCAATCCTGAGGTCGCCCACGAACAGATGGCCGGGCTGAACTTTATGCATGGTGTCGCACAGGCATGGGAAGCTGGCAAGCTATTCCATATTGATCTGAACGACCAGGCACCTGGCCGATATGACCAAGATCTGCGATTCGGATCGGCGAATCTGAAATCGACTTTCTGGCTGGTGAAGTTCCTTGAGGATGTTGGATATGCCGGGCCACGTCACTTCGACGCGCATGCTTATCGAACCGAGGATTATGACGGAGTGAAAGACTTCGCCCGGGGCTGCATGCGCACCTACCTCATTCTCAAAGAAAAGGCTGCGCGATGGAACGATAACAAGGAAATCAAAGAGATCTTGCAGGAAATTTCACCGAGATCCGAAGGCACGCCGGAGCTCAGCCGGTATTCGAAGAAGAGTGCGACAGAGCTGCTGGCGCACGTCTTCGACAAAGATACCATTCTTAAGAGGCGCTTGCCCTATGAACGCCTGGACCAGTTGACGATTGACATCCTCACTGGCACGCGGTGAGTACCCAATTCGGTCACCCGGATGTCGGCGAAGCCCAGGTCATTCATACACGCAGACGTCGATGTTGGCGAACCGTTGGGTAGCGTCTCAGAGACACTCCCCACTAGGCTTTCCGTCCGGACATTGCCCGCACGACAGGAGAGTTCGATGCGTTTGATTCAATTCACAAAACAAATCGCGATGGTTGCCTTCGTAGTGGCAGGATTTGCTGGTGCTCCTTCGGGTTTGCTTGCCCAGCTTGTTGCGTCCCCGTCAAAGGCACCCTATCTCGATCCTTTGCTGCCCATCGATCAGCGGGTGGATGACCTTGTCTCCCGAATGACGCTGGAGGAAAAGGCATCACAGCTGATAAATCAGGCTCGTGCAATTCCGCGCCTTCAGGTTCCGGCGTATGACTATTGGAGCGAGGCCCTTCACGGCGTCGCCAGGGCGGGTGTCGCTACTGTGTTCCCACAAGCCATCGCGCTCGGCGCAACCTGGGATGCTCCGCTGCTCCGTGACGTGGCCACTGTGATCGGCACCGAAGCCCGCGCCAAGCACCACGAGGCCGTCCGTGCGGGTCGCCGCGACATCTTCGAAGGCCTTACCTTCTGGTCGCCCAACATCAACATCTTCCGCGACCCACGCTGGGGACGCGGCCAGGAAACCTACGGCGAAGATCCGTTCCTCACTGCGCACATGGGCATTGCCTTCGTCACCGGACTCCAGGGCGACAACCCGAAGTATCTCCGTGTCGTCTCCACGCCCAAGCACTTCGCCGTCCACAGCGGACCCGAGTCGCTGCGTCACGGATTCGACGTGCACATCTCCAAGCACGATGAGGAAGACACCTACTTGCCGGCTTTCCGTGCCACCATCGTCGAGGGCCATGCCGCCTCCACAATGTGCGCCTACAACAGCATCAACGGCGAACCTGCCTGCGCAAACAGCTTTCTTCTTCGGGACCAACTCCGCGGGGCGTGGCGATTCAACGGCTTCGTCGTGTCGGACTGCGGCGCCGTGATGGACATCTGGTCTGGCCACCACCACGCCAAGACCAAGGAAGAAGCGGCTGCCGTTTCCCTCAAAATGGGTATGGACAACGAGTGCATCGACTACACCCAGAAAGTCCTCGACAACTCGGATTACGTGAAGTATCTGGACGCTGTCAGGCAGGGTTTGCTTAGCGAGAAGGATATGGACGTCGTTCTGCGCCGGCTCTTCCGTGCCCGCTTCCTACTCGGCATGTTCGATCCGCCAGAGATGGTGCCCTACGCTCAGATCCCCCACTCGGAGAATGATTCGGAGGCACACCGCAAGCTCGCGCTGACCACCGCCCGCGAGAGCATGGTGCTGCTCAAGAATGACGGAATCCTACCACTTGCTACCGCACCCAAGACCATCGCCGTTGTGGGACCGCTGGCCGACAACACACGGGTTCTCGAGGGAAACTACAACGGCACGCCATCTCGCGCCACCACCGCGCTCGACGGCATTCGCAAGCAATTTCCTGCGTCCGAGATTACATTTGTCGCGGGAACCCATTTCCTTCGCGATCCCAAGCCCATACCTGCAGGGTTGTTTACCACTCCCGACGGCAAACCCGGTCTCAAGGCCGAGTACTTCAAGGGACTCGATCTGAAAGGGGTACCTGCCGTTACTCGCATCGATAAGAACGTCGACTTCAATTTCATTGTCGCGCCTGTTCCTGGCTTCGAATCCGGCGCCTTCAAGTCGGAAAACTTTTCCGCCCGCTGGACCGGCTTCATGACCCCGGCTGAATCTGGCGCCTATCGCATCGGCGCGAAGGCCGACGACGGCTTCCGCCTCTGGATCGACAGAAAGCTTATTGCCGAGGACTGGTCCACACACGGCATCATGACGAAACTCGTGGACTTCCGCTTGGAAAAAGGCCGCAAGTATGCCATTGAGCTGCAATACTTCCAGACGACGGGGGACGCCATCGCCCAGTTCGTCTGGATG
>WNFG01025853.1_pt1 | contig 10626 bp, 10 predicted proteins | sample 5400431 | NCBI WGS metagenome assembly WNFG01 (sample SAMN13153346, study PRJNA577476) | soil metagenome | isolation source: 120 cm saprolite under Douglas fir tree site 2 hole 3 replicate 2 | place: USA:California | collected 2015-04-18
GGTAGGGCCCGTAAGGCGGGGACCAGGGGCGAAGCGGATCAAGAGGAAGGTCCGGTGGACCTTCCTCTCTGCTTCGCGGGGTTCGCCATGGAAGGCGAACCCCGGCTTTCGCGCACAGCCGAGACTGCAAAGCGAAGAAAGGTCCAAGTCAAAAAGGCCACGGGTGGACTTTTTCAACAACCTGATAGTTCCGGAATTTTGTGGTCCTGCGCAGTGCTAGGCGGGGAATACGGGTTTTTTGCCGCGCGGGTTCCAGATGGACAGCGCGGTAAACCCGCGGGCGTTCAACTGCTCGGTGCACTGCACGGCGTACGCGAGCACGTCCTGGCGCAACCCGCGGCGGTGTCCGGTGATGGTGGAGCGGCCGCTCTCGAGGGTATAGCGATACCAGTCGTGTCCTTGGCCACCGTCAGGCGCGCCGGTTTTTTCTACACTCCCCACCTTGAATGGGCGCGGCATGGCAGGGCGCACGTCCGCTATCGCGGCCGCGGGGTTGGTAACGTCAGTCATCAGTTGGGTCATGGACGTGAGTCCTCCGTATTAGCTAAGTGCCCGCAGCGGGCACGGGTGAAGGCTGGTCTATCGCGGTCACGCATGGCATACACAGATTCACGACATAGAGACACCCACAAACACACTATACCATAATCGCGGGGATAGCACCATGTTGTTGTCTTCCCCGAAATAAATCGAGGCCCAACAGGGGCCTCATCGCAGCCGGCCTTTAATATTTGTCCCACCGCCTACTTTTCGACAAAAGCCCGCTCGATGACGTAATGGCCCGGTTCGCCGATGCGAGCAGAGACCGTGAGCCCTCTTTTGTCCAATAGGGCGCAAGTGTCCTTCAGCATGCTTTGGCTGCCGCAAACCATCACACGGTCATGCTCCGGGTTGAGTGGAGGCAGGCCGATGTCCGCAAACAACTTGCCGCTCCGGATCAGACGGGTGAGGCGGCCCTGGTTCTGGAAAGGCTCACGCGTCACTGCCGGGTAATAAATCAGCTGCTGTCGGACGCGGTCCCCAAAAAATTCGTTTTGCGGCAATTCATTTTTGATGAAGTCGGCGTAGGCCAGTTCGCTCACATATCGGACGCCGTGAAACAGCACGATCTTCTCAAACCGTTCGTAAGCTTCCGGGTCTTTTATAATACTCATAAAGGGGGCAAGGCCGGTTCCGGTAGCGAGCAAATAGAGATTTTTCCCGGGGAGGAGATCATCCAGTACAAGCGTACCGGTTGGCTTACGGCTCACGAGCAGGGAGTCTCCCTCGCGCAAGTGCTGCAGGCGTGAAGTTAGCGGGCCGCTCTGGACCTTAATGCTTAAAAACTCCAGATGTTCCTCATAATTCGCACTGACAATGCTGTAGGCCCGCAGCAGGGGGCGGCCTTCCACCTCAAGGCCGATCATCACGAAATGGCCATTGTGGAACCGGAGCCCCGGATCGCGGGTGGTTTTAAAGCTGAACAGGGTGTCATTCCAGTGATGTACGCTGATCACCCGCTCTGTAGCCAAAGTTGCCATAAACCAAATCGCCTGAAGTCAGGTTAAAAAAACGGCGTATTGTACAGCCTCCGCGCCCGATACCAAAGCCAATGGATCGAGAGACTCCGTTTGCGCCATCGCTGTTGCCGACACCGCATCGGCAATCATTGGCAAGTCATCACTCGGCGATTATAGGCTTGCCTGTCGGCACCGTAAGCCGCTCGGCCAACGCTACGGCCGGTATTACTTTTGGCCCAGCTCCTTGAACGTTTCCTGTGCCACGCGGAAGGCGTCTACCGCTGCCGGGACGCCGCAATAAATCGCCGCATGCAGTAATACTTCCCTGATCTCTTGTTTGGTCACGCCATTGTTTAACGCGCCGCGCACATGCAGCTTGAGTTCGTGCGGCCGGTTCAGCGCAGTCAGGATCGCAAGATTGAGTAGACTGCGTGTTTTGCGCGGCAGATCATCGCGTCCCCACACCGCGCCCCAGCAGTACTCGGTGATCAACTCTTGCAGCGGCCGGGTGAAATCATCGGCGTTTTCGATCGCTCGGTCGACGTAGTCCGCGCCAAGCACCTCGCGCCGAATCGCCAAACCTGCTTCAAAAAGGTCTTTGTTCATATTACCTCCGAAGTGAACGCCCACCTGTTCCAGATCATTGTGCAGGCGCGGGCAAGGGCCCGATCTGTCCGCTTAAGGGCAAATCAGGAGTCAATCGGTTAATAGCAGGGTGCTGAAAAACTCGTTTTTCAGCACCCTGCGGTGCGGTATAGGGACGTACCGCCATTTTTCAAACACTTAGCGTGTTTGAAAAATGAAGCAAAGCAAAAACCACGCTTTTTGCTTTGCGTGTTGAAAAAGGTTTTGCTTTGCGTGTTGAAAAAGGCCATGGATGGACTTTTTCAACAACCTGATAGGATGCAAAACCGCCAAATGAACGCCGGGAAGTGGCGGTGACACGAAGATTGTCACCGGAGGGCTGCCGAAGCCTTCGAGACCGGATGCGAGCCCGTCGACGAACAGGTCTTCCGCTGCGACTCCGCGCGCAAGAATGTCGGCGTAGTCAAGCTGCGCGACGAACGCGGCGACCTGTGCGCTGCTCATGGTTGCTTGGGTACGATGCGCGGGATCTGCGGCGCCTGCCCGCGCTGGTAGACCATGATGGTGCGCGTGAACTCGATTACGACCGTGCCGTCCTGATTGAAGCCGGTGGTCTTCACCTTGACGATGCCGACGTTCGGCCGCGATCTTGACTCGCGCTTCTCCAGTACCTCGGACTGCGAGTAAATCGTGTCGCCCTCGAACACCGGGTTTGGCAAGCGCACTTCGTCCCAGCCCAGGTTCGCCATCACGTTCTGCGAGATGTCGGTCACGCTCTGGCCGGTCACAAGCGCCAGCGTGAAAGTCGAATCCATCAGCGGTTTACCGAACTCGGTCTGCGCCGCATAATGATGGTCGAAGTGGATCGGCGCGGTGTTCTGCGTGAGCAAGGTGAACCAGATGTTGTCGGTGGTGGTCACCGTGCGCCCAAGCGGGTGCGGGTAAACATCGCCCACCTCGAAGTCCTCATAGAAGCGGCCGCGCCAGCCTTCTTTAATTGTCATAGCATGTTCCTCAACTGTTATACCGCGCCCGCTGAACGCAGCGCGGCGATGTCGCTGGCCGTGTAGCCGAGCGTTTGAAGAATCGCGTCGGTGTGCTCGCCGAGCGCCGGCACCGGATCCATGCGGATGTCGAAGTCGGCCGATGTGGCCGGCGGCAGCAGGGCGGGGATTACACCCGCCGGAGTCGTTACCTCGCGCCAGCGCCCGCGTGCTTGGAACTGCGGGTGATCCCACACGTCGTTCATCTCGTTGACGTGTGCATTGGCGATTTGCGCCGTATCTAGTCGCGCGACCACCTCGCTGACAGTGAGCCCGGCGAACCCCTGCCCGATGACGGCGTGGAGCTCGGCCCGGTTTGCCGCGCGTCGCGAAATCGTGTTGAAGCGCTCGTCCTGCGCGAGCTCCGGCCGATCCAGCACGCGTTCACAGAACAGCGCCCATTCGCGCTCGTTCTGGATGCCTAGCATCACGCCGCCGTCTTTGGCACGGAACGGCCCGTACGGCGCGATGGTCGCGTGTGCCGCGCCGGTACGCTTGAGCGGCTTACCATAGTGCGAGTAGTAGAGCGGGTGGCCCATCCACTCACCCAGCGATTCGAGCAACGACACCTCGACCCGCGTGCCCCTGCCGGTTTTCTCGCGCTGATACAGCGCGGTGAGAACGCCCGAGTAGGCGTACATGCCGGCGGAGATATCGGCGATGGAGATGCCCGCCTTGCACGGCGTCTCCCTTGTGCCGGTCACGGATAGCAGCCCCGTCTCGCTCTGGATCAAGAGGTCATAGGCCTTCTTGTCGCGATACGGCCCGCTGTCGCCGTAGCCGGAGATATCACAGACAATGAGCCGCGGGTGCTGCGCGCGCAGCGCATCGGCGGACAGGCCTAGGCGGGCCGCGGCGCCGGGCACGAGGTTCTGCACGAACACGTCGGCCGTCGCGATCAGGCGCTTAAGGATCTCGGCTGCCTGGGGATGCTTAACATCGAGTGTCAGGCTTTGCTTCGAGCGATTGACCCAGACGAAGTAGGCGGACATGCCGTTGACCGTCTCGTCGTAGCCACGCGCGAAGTCGCCGACTCGCGGCCGTTCGATCTTGATCACCTCCGCGCCCAGATCGGCGAGCTGGCGGGTCGCGAATGGTGCGGCGATCGCCTGCTCGAGGCCTATGACCTTGATGCCTTCGAGCGGGCGCATTAAAACGACCGCGGCAGGCCGAGCACATGCTCGGCCACGTAGGACAGGATCAGGTTGGTTGAAATCGGCGCGACCTGGTACAGCCGCGTCTCACGGAATTTCCGCTCGATGTCGTACTCGGCTGCGAAGCCAAAGCCGCCGTGCGTCTGCAGCGCGACGTTGGCCGCCTCCCAGGATGCATCAGCGGCCAGGAGTTTGGCCATGTTCGCCTCGGCGCCGCAGGGTCGGTCCGCATCGAACAACGACGCAGCGCCGAAGCGCATCAGGTTCGCCGCCTCGACGTTCACGTAAGCGCGCGCGATCGGGAACTGCACGCCTTGGTTCCGGCCGATGGGGCGGTCGAACACGATGCGCTCCTTCGCGTATTTGGCCGCGCGCTCGATGAACCAGTAGCCGTCTCCGATGCATTCGGCGGCGATCAGGATGCGCTCGGCGTTCATGCCGTCGAGGATATAGCGAAACCCCTTGCCTTCCTCCCCGATCAGATTTTCCGCCGGGACCTCCAGGTTATCGAAAAACAACTGGTTGGTCTCGTGGTTTATCATCGTGTCGATCGGTTGCACGGTGAGTCCGTGTCCGATCGCATCGCGCAAGTCGACGAGGAAGACCGAGAGTCCTTCGCCCTTCTTCTTCACCTGGTTGAGCGATGTGGTGCGCGCGAGCAGCAGCAGCAGATCCGAGTGCTGCACGCGCGAGATAAACACCTTCTGGCCGTTGACGACATAGCAGTCGCCCTGGCGCACCGCCGTGGTCTTGAGCTTGGTCGTGTCGCTGCCGGTGGTCGGCTCGGTAACGCCGAAAGCCTGCAGCCGCAGCTCGCCGTGCGCGATCTTCGGCAAGTACAGGCGTTTCTGCGCCTCGCTTCCATGACGCAGCAACGTGCCCATGGTGTACATTTGCGCATGGCAGGCGCCGGAGTTGCCGCCGGAGCGGTTCACCTCTTCGAGAATGATCGAGGCTTCGGTGATGCCCAGCCCCGAGCCCCCATACGCTTCGGGAATCAATGCCGCCAGCCAACCGGCCCCGGTCAGCGCGCGCACGAACTCTTCGGGGTAGGTCCGTTCGCGATCGATCCGGCGCCAGTACTCGTCTCGAAAACGGCGGCACAGATCGCGCATCGCGGCGCGCAGTTCGGAATGCAAGTCGGATGTCGTCAATGGTCGGCTACCTTGCTGTTAGGGAATTATATCAGAATTGTACCACCGGCCGCCTTAAGGAACGCGCGGGCAGCGAGAGGAATAACGCGATCACCCATATCATCGCGTGATACAGCCGCAAGTCGAGAACCCACTGCGAAAGCCGGAAGAATGGATGGTGTGTGACATAAGCGCCTCCAACTTACCGAAAGTTATTTGTGCGACACGAGACTAGTACTCTTAATAATAAATGTTATTCATAATAAATTTATTCATTTGATACAAATCCCTATTAACCATTAACCAGACTTTTGCAATTTCGTTTTCGGATGCTACATTTATTTCTACTCGATCATCGAATCTATTTTGCTCGAGTATCTCGTAATGCCAACTTTGAAAATTTCAGTATCAGTATAGGAGAAAGATTAATGAATGGACTGTCAGCGGTTGTCATTAAAAGATTCCAATCCTTGTTGTTGTGCCGTTTGCAAGCGCGTGTCTGGCGCTCTCCGCTGGGGCTGCATCCGCTGTCTTCCCTCGGCAGCGGCGTTTTGGCCGGCACTTTCACTGTTCAGCGGTTCGAACGTGAAAACCTGCAAGTGGTGGCAATTGGCACACTGGTGGGCACATTGACGCAGTAACTTGAACCGGGATGATCGAGGGCAGGAAATTCTCACGGACCATAATCGTATCCCAGTCAATTTACCGGTAGATAGCCCATAGAGCAAATTTAAATATCAGCTCGTCGATCCGACGATGGGCTCGGATGAGCTGGAGAAGTGGGGAAGGCTTTGGGCTGAGCCATTTTTAGCTGGCAAGGCGCCGTAGTTAAGGTGGAACAAAAATAAATTGGCTTTTCTCTAGGTTCGCCGTCAATAGGCTATTATAAAGACTATAAAGACTGTTATGGAAACATTGCGGCGGCGCTTCTGCTGCTGGCATCGTCATAGATATGTTTGCTACCGCACGGAACCTACCTTGCCTTTGATTTAAAGGTGGTCAGGCGCATCGCCGGTCAGTGATTTTTGACAAGACGCGCTATGACAGCAAATCCGCTCCCATGATTGCGGCATCAACCAGACGGAGCAAGCCTGTGTGAAGGCGCAAAACCAGCAGAGAGCATTTTTTGATGTGAACCACCGCGAGCTCGGCGGGAGCGAAAGAAGGCCCCGCCGTACTTGCCCCCCTGGAGCCATTTTTGCCGTCCATTAGACAAATGCTGGAAAGTTACCGGAGCAAGTTTCCGCTCGAAAACGTCGCGGTCGCGTTGTTCTGCCTCGCGCTAATTGGGATCGTATGGGCAGTGACGGCGCAGCGTGTAAGGTTCGAGCGCAATGAAACGATCGCCGCTGTGGTGAAGCAGAACTCCAACCTCGCCATCGCGTTCGAGGAACACACGGTCAGAACTCTCAAAGGCGTCGATCAGGCGTTGAAATTGATCAAGCACCGGTACGAGCAGGAGGGTTTGAAGCTGAACATTCGCAAGTTGATCAAAGACGGTGATATAGACGACAGCATCTTCATCGGCATCGGCGTAATCGATGAGCGCGGCGACCTGGTGCTCGGAAGCAACGCCTTCAAGTCAGTCAATGCAGCAGACCGCGAGCACTTCAGGGTTCATCTGCCGCGAGACAGCGGCGAGCTGTTCATTAGCAAGCCGGTGGTGGGTCGCGTCTCCGGCAAATGGTCGGTCCAGGTGACGCGGCGGATTAACAAGGCCGACGGAACATTCGGCGGGGTGGCGGTGATATCGGTCAATCCCACCTACTTCACAAATTTCTACCAGCAGGCCAATCTTGGCGCGCAGGGCTTGGTCCTGCTGGTCGGGCTTGATGGCATCGGGCGCGCAAAGCTAGCGGGAGAAAAGGGCAGTTTCGGGGACGACTGGCGCGGCAGCTCATTGCTTGTGGAGCAAGCTAAAGGCCCCGTCGGCAACCACGTTTCGAGAGTTTTCGGACCTTGAGGCAGTATCCGCTGATCGTCGTGGTAGGGACCTCGCAGGCGGAAGCCCTGGCTCCGTTCCATATGCGTGAACGCAACTATTATGTGTTCGCTGCGCTGGCCAGCGCATTCGTCGTTGTGTTTGCGGCCGGCCTGATGGTCGCCTTGGCGCGGCAACGGCGGGCGAGCGATTCGCTTGCCCGCAGCGAAGCGCGGGTGCGCGCCTCCTTCAATCAGGCCTCCGTCGGCATCACGGAAACCGCGCTCGACGGACGGTTTCTGCAGGTCAACCAGAAACTTTGCAATATGCTCGGCTATTCAGAGCAGGAATTGCTCGCACGCAGTTTCATCGACATCACGCACCCCGATGATAGGGTAGCGAGTAACGAATTTAAAGAGCGGCTGTTCGCCAATCAAACCGAGTCCTTCGCTGCAGAACTGGAGAAACGCTATCTTTGCAAGGACGGCTCCGCCATCCGTGTTTTGGTCACGACCGCTTTGGTGCGCGACGCCGGCCGGAATCCAAATTATTGTGTGAGCATGATCCAAGACATCACCGAGCGCAAAGAGTTGCAGGAACGCTTGCTCCATCAGGCGAATTACGACAGTCTGACGCAATTGCCCAACCGCGGGCTGTACTACGATCGTTTGAAACAGGCGCTCAGCCAAGCGCAGCGCAGGAAAGGGACCGTCGGCGTCCTGTTCATCGATCTCGACCGATTCAAAAACGTGAACGATACGTTGGGTCATGAATTAGGCGACCAGCTGCTGAAGCAGGTTTCAGGGCGCTTGGCGCAATGCATTGGCGCCGGCGACACCGTCGGGCGCCTCGGTGGCGACGAGTTTGCGATCATCCTGTCGGAGATCGCCAAGGCACAAGACTCCGGGCTGGTTGCCCAGAAGGTCATCGACGCACTAGCCAAGCCGTTTAAGCTCGACGGGACCGAGGTATTCGTCACCGCGAGCATCGGCATCGCCACCTACCCGGACGACAGCAAAGATGGCGGCACGCTGGTCAAGAACGCCGATGCGGCGATGTTACGCGCCAAGGGACTCGGTAAGAACAACTACCAGTTCTACACCGCGGAGATGAACGTGCGGGCGGTGGAACGGCTGCGGCTGGAGACCGACCTGCGGCGGGCGCTCGCACGCAAGGAGTTCCTGCTGCATTTTCAGCCCAAGGCGAGCCTCGCGAGCGGCGAGATCATCGGCTGCGAAGCGCTGCTTCGCTGGCAGCATCCGGATAAGGGAATTGTGCCGCCGGGGGAGTTCATTCCGCTGCTAGAGGATTCGGGGCTGATCGTACCTGTCGGCGAATGGGTGATACATGCCGCCTGCGAGCAAATACGCGCGTGGCAGCAGGCCGGCGTTGCGCCGGTGCCGATCGCGGTCAATCTTTCGCCCAAGCAGTTCCAGCACCGGGACATCTGCGCGGTAGTCGACAAAGCCCTGAACGAGTATGCGGTAGACGCGCGCTTTCTCGAAGTCGAGATCACCGAAGGCACCGCAATGCAGAACGCGGAGGACACCATAGTCACGCTGCGCGAGCTGAAAGCGCAGGGCGTGCAAATTGCGATCGACGACTTCGGCACCGGCTATTCGAGTCTGAGCTACTTGAAGCGCTTCCCCATCGATTTCCTCAAGCTCGACCGTTCGTTCGTCACCGGCCTTCCTGACCAAGCCGATGACGCATCGATCACGCTGGCGGTGATCACCATGGCGCACAGCCTGAATCTGAAAGTCATCGCCGAGGGGGTGGAGACGAAGGAACAGCTCGCATTTCTTGCATCCAACGGTTGTGACGAAATGCAGGGCTATTATTTCTCGCGCCCGCTCCCGGCACCCGAATGCACGCAGTTTCTGCGGCAGCGACGCAAGCTTCCAGTGCTTGACGGGATAGACAAACCCGCGCCGCACGCCATCACGGGCGCATAGACACTAAATTGGTGGAGGCGGCGGGACAGTTGGTCCGTATCTTTCGATACGGGCTGGACTATGCCTTCACCTGACCACTCAATGAGTGGTCAGGTGCGGGGCGTATTATTCGAGGAATGAAACGTTTCCGCGAATCCTAGTACCCGCTCGGTCGGTCCGACTCAGCGAGCCTATGAGTCTCTACAGGGCGGAGAAGGTTAGCCCTTCTCCACCCCTCGGCGTTGCCATGCCGTCCCGGACAACCACATATTCCGAGACGCCGTCAGGGTTCGCCGAATGAGCCCCGTTTTCACCCTGCTCTTACGAGCAGGGGCGACCATGTTGTTAATCGAACCCGCGTCCGCAAGCCCTCTGCCTACCAGTTCTACATGCGTAGTCTGTCTTTGGTTTGACTCACCGTTTTCCGACAGACAGGAAAATCGGCAAGCTGAGCCTGCTTGAGTTTAACGCCCCGCTAACAGGCACAGCGGAGCGCGATCCTATGTGCGTCGACCCCTTATCCCAACCCACAGGAGAAACCGGGTAAGAGGTTAGCGGGGATTAAGCCGCTAAGGCGTAGTTGTCTTCGTTGGCAACTATAGTTTGCAGCTGGATTTACGAGGAACTCTGCACCTCGGCATGCCCTGGAGGTTTCGCGACCCACGTCGAAGCCATGTCGCCCCCAAAAGTCTTACACGCAGACAGTATAACTTCCGGTTAAGTTCCCCGCCATGTTTTTCGCCGCCTTAGAACCCCTTTTGGTTTCTTGACGGCGTGTGGATGAATTGTCATGCTCCGTGATCACAACTATGGCCTCGATTTTTTCCCATGCTATTGCCGCGGTGGCGCTTGGTACGGCGTTTCGGCCTGAGAACGCGTCCCTTAAGTTCTGGATGTTGGCGGCACTCTGTGCGGCGATGCCGGATATCGATGTGATCAGTTTTCGCTTCGGCATGGGGCATGATCCCTTGCTCGGACATCGGGGGTTTACCCATTCATTTGTGTTTGCCGCTTTATTAGGTGGAATTATTGTGATCGGCGCTTTCCACCATCGACAGTGGGACGGTTTGCGCACATCCTTATGGTTGTTCTTTTTCTTGGCAACGGCGTCGCACGGCATGCTGGATGGGATGACCAATGGTGGCCGCGGCGTGGCCTTCTTTGCCCCGTTTGACAATACGCGTTACTTTTTTCCGTTTCGTCCGATTGAGGTTTCACCCCTGGGGATAGGCCCATTCTTCAGCGAGAGACCGCCTGGCCGCGTTTCTGCCACGAATTGTGCCCATGAACCGGGCGGTCTCTCCCTCACCCGGCCCTTCGGGCCACCCTCTCCCGGTGGGCTAATCTATGCACACAT
>WNFG01005517.1_pt1 | contig 10625 bp, 10 predicted proteins | sample 5400431 | NCBI WGS metagenome assembly WNFG01 (sample SAMN13153346, study PRJNA577476) | soil metagenome | isolation source: 120 cm saprolite under Douglas fir tree site 2 hole 3 replicate 2 | place: USA:California | collected 2015-04-18
TGTGATTTGATCGCTTGGCCATGCCAGCCGATCCTCCCGACGAACCCGTCGATATAACGCCGTTCCTCCTCCCGGAGGAAGGGCAACAGCGTCTCGAAGCCTATTATCTCGCATGCGGGAGGAGGGTAGGGAGGGGGCGATCAGGCCGCCAGCATCTTGCCGACCTCGCTGACGAGCTCGCGCAGATGGAACGGCTTCGACAGCACCTTCGCCTGCTTGGGCGCCGAGGAATCCGGATTGAGCGCCACCGCGGCGAATCCGGTGATGAACATGATCTTGATGTCGGGGTCGAGTTCCGCCGCCCGCCGCGCCAGCTCGATCCCGTCCATTTCCGGCATCACAATGTCGGTGAGCAAGAGCTCGAAGGGTTCTTCGCGCAAGCGCTGATAAGCCGCCAGTCCATTGTCAAAAGAAATGACGTTATAGCCGGCCGCCTGCAGTGCCTTGACGAGAAAACGCCGCATATCGGTATCATCTTCAGCCAGTAGAATCTTGGTCGCCATGCGATTCGCCAGCTTTTCATGCGATGGGCTTGGATCCCGCCCATGCCAGACCCCTCCCCGCCATTTCATAGCTTTCCATAAGCCGCCCTCTTGGTAAATATGACGTGAATCGAGACGACATCTGCGGCTTGGCGGAGAACTTTATGGCATTCCGGCAACAGTACGATTAGAAACGAGACGCGGCGCCCCCGATTGAGTCCATGAACGTGCACTTCAACGAACTCGACCCCCCGTTCGAAATCCTCGAGCCCGCCGAATGTCGCGGGCCCGTGGCTTTCAACTCACCCCATAGCGGCTGCGTCTATCCCCGCGCCTTCCTCGCGGCGGTGCGTCTCGACCTTGCGATTCTGCGGCGCTCTGAGGACTGTTTTGTCGATGAATTGCTGGTCGGCATCGTCCCGCGGGGCAATCCGTTGATGCGGGCGCATTTTCCCCGCTGCTTTGTCGACGTTAACCGCGAACCCTACGAGCTTGATCCCCGCATGTTCGACGGCCGCCTGCCGTCGTTTGCCAACACGCGCTCCATGAGGGTGGCCGGCGGACTGGGTACGGTCGCGCGCGTCGTCGGGGACGCGCAGGAAATCTACGACCAGCGGATTCCGGTCGAGGAGGCGCTGCGGCGGATTGAGGGGCTCTACAAGCCCTATCACCGGGCATTACGCAAGCTCATGACCAGAATCCACCATGAATTCGGCACCGCCGTCCTGGTGGATTGCCACTCGATGCCGTCGGCCTCCGGTCCCAAGGACGAGCGGCCCCGCGCCGACATCGTGATCGGCGATCGCTATGGCACCAGCTGCTTGAGCATCATTGCGGACACGATCGAGACGACCATGCGGGAACGGGGCTATGCGGTGAGCCGCAATAAGCCCTATGCGGGAGGTTTCATTACCGAGCACTACGGCAATCCCGCCGCCGGCCTCCATTCGATACAGCTCGAAATCAATCGCGCCCTGTACATGGACGAGCGTCGCCTGGAGCGATCGAACTCATTCGCGAGAGTTGCGCAGGACCTGGAGGCGGTCTCTGACCGGCTCAACGAGATCGCCCTGCAGGAACTGCATCCCTATAGATCGGCTGCGGAATAGGCCGCGAGGGTCAGAAGGGCACAACAAGTCTTGATTAAGAAAAAGGGTCACCAGCACAGCCAGTGACCCAAGTCTAGGGAGGAAACGCCCACAACGGGCAACGGCAACGAATGTGTTACCGCGTCGCAACAAATGCCACCGCATTGCACAAAGCTCAATAGCCAAACGACGGCAGCCGCTATGCGTGCCCCGCAGGGCTTTCGGCGCTCTATCGCCAGAGCGAGCATGCTGAATCAAAAAAAGGCCGCTGGCTCGCCAGCGGCCCAAGTCTAGGGAGGAAACGCCCAAGGAGGGCGGCGGTAACGCAGACGCGCTACCGCACGAGGGATACTTGGCACCGGGCCCTGCAAAATGCAAGAGGCAAATCATAGATTGTTAACGCTGTTCTCGAACTTGGTTTTTGGTGGGAGGGAGGCGGGATCCCCGACACCGGACGACCCTGCGGAGCTCAGTCGCCGCGGTAGCCTTCGGGAAGATGCTTAAAATTGCGGCAATAGCCCGCCGATGACCTGGTCCATCCTCCACTCCTGCGCACGCGCGGGAAGGGAGGATAGGCCGACACCGCGGAGAGGGGACCGAGAGATGACTGCGGTGGATTTTGCAGCTTTCGTCAGCGACCTTGCGACGGTGTCAGGGGATGCGATTAAACCATTCTTTCGCACCTCGCTCGGCATCGAGGACAAGAGCTGTGGCGGCGCGTTCGATCCGGTGACTGCAGCGGACCGCGCCGCCGAGCAGGCGATGCGCACGATGATCCGGGAGAAGTTTCCGGCTCACGGGATCATCGGCGAGGAATTCGGCTCCGAGCGCAGCGACGCCGAATTTGTGTGGGTGCTTGACCCGATCGACGGCACCAAAGCTTTTATCTCCGGCATGCCGGCATGGGGCACATTGATCGCGCTGACCCGTTCGGGGCGGCCGGTGTTCGGAATGGTGCACCAACCCTTCATCGGCGAGCGCTTTTCAGGCGACGGCCGTGCCGCCACCTATCGGGGCCCGGCCGGCAACCGCGCCCTCATGGTGCGGCCCTGCCCGACGCTCACCGACGCTACTCTGTACACCACGAGTCCGCGGCTAATGAACGCAGCCGACCGCACAGCCTTCGCCAGGGTCGAAGAGGCGGTCCGCTTGTCGCGCTACGGCGGTGACTGCTACTGCTATTGCATGCTCGCGGCCGGCCACGTGGACCTCGTCATCGAGACCGGACTCAAGCCATACGACATCGCCGCCCTTATCCCCATCATTTCCGGTGCAGGCGGCATTGTCACCACGTGGAACGGAGAGGCCCCGGAATCGGGCGGCCGCATCGTCGCTGCGGGCGATCGCCGCACCCACGCGGCCGCGCTGGCCTTGCTGAACGCCTGAGGCGGCGATCGGAGCATTGTGAAGAGGGACTTCAGCATGCTGTAGGGGCGGACCCTTGTGGTCGCCCTGTTGCCGGTGGATGCGGGTTACGGGGCGACCACGAGGGTCGCCCCCAGGGTCGCCCCTACAGTGGGCAATGTCGGAAGACGCCGCTTAGTCAAAATGCCGGCGTGCCGGGAATGAAAGCGTCAAACGCCGCCCAGAATTGGCTGCGATACACATCGAGCTCCATCATGACTTCATGCCTGGAGCCTGCGACCACAAGATGGGAGCCGACCCGCAGGCGACTGCCGAAATCCTCAATTGCGGCCGTTGAAACCAGGCGGTCGCGACCGCAGGCAATGATCAGCATTGGCTGCCGCAGCTTTGCCGGAAACGCCGGATTGGCAAAGTCCGCCATGGCGCGCAGCGCAGAATCGGCCCAGGCAATCGTCGGGGCGCCGAGCGCCAAAGCCGGTTCGGCCTCGATGACGGCGGCCGTGCGGGCATGGCGTATGGGGTCCGATGTGACTGGGTTATCGAGGAATGGGCCGGCGGCGCTGCAAGCTGGTCCGCCGCCGGGGATGAACGCGCCTCCGAGACCAACCATCCGCACCGTCCTTGCGAGCGTCGGGGCCAGCGCAAGCAGCCGAATGTTGGCAAGCTTGATCATCGGAGCGCACAGCACCAGGCGCTCGAACCAGCGATTCCCCCGCGCCGCCGCGCGTATCAGGACAGCAGCGCCCATCGAATTTGCAAGCCCGAACAGCGGCGGCGGACAATCGGGCAGAACGACGTCCCGCATGAAGGTCTCAAGATCTATGTCATATTGGGCGAAATTGGCGATGTGCCCTTTGCGACGCTCCCGCAGCATACGATCGGACAGGCCCTGGCCGCGCCAATCGAGCGTCGCAACCGCAAAGCCGCGTGCGTTGAGATCACGCACGATTTCGAAATATTTTTCGATGAACTCGATGCGTCCTTGGAAGATGCACACCGTCCCCTTGCGATCCGACGGCGGCGGCCAGCGCGCGAACCTGATTGAGATTCCGTCGGGCGTCTTCAGAACACCCATTACGGCGCCTTCGGGGACCGGATTGGCCGGAATGGAAACGAGTTTCATCGCAAGAGTATGTCCAGCAATTTGGCGGCGCCCCCACCTCATCGCTTATCGGAATCGTCGGCGGCGCTCAACAAGCGCTGAAGGCCCTCCCTTACGATCCCGCGGGCGAGCGCGTCGCCATGCCGATCTGCCCCTTGAAGGCAGGATCAGCCTCCCCCATATGGATGGGCGTGCAGGCCATCCGGCTGCACAAACCAGGTCCGGCCTATCGGCGGACCCCTGCATGTCGCTTCAAAGGAGGATATGCCATGCGTACATTCGATCTTTCCCCGCTTTATCGCTCCACCGTCGGCTTTGACAGGCTGTTTTCGATGCTCGACAAGACGGTGGGCTTCGAGGGTGGTCCAACCTATCCGCCCTACAATATCGAGCGGACTGGCGAGAATTCTTATCGCGTTACCATCGCGGTTGCGGGATTTTCCGAGTCTGAGCTTGCCCTCGAGGCAAAGGAAAATAGCCTCACCGTGAAGGGTGAAAAGGTTCGCGAAGCCGATACCGGCAAAACGGAGCTTCTCTATCAGGGCATCGCGGCGAGGGCGTTCGAGCGCGTATTCCGGCTTGCAGACTTCGTCGAGGTGAAGGCTGCAAAATTGGAGCACGGCCTCCTGCATATCGACTTGGTGCGCGAGGTCCCGGAAGCCATGAAGCCGCGTACCATCGGCATCACCACGACCCCGAACGGTAAGGTCATCGACACCAAAGCGGCCGCATAATCGGCCTCAATGTGAGCGTCGAAGAGACAAGGCGCCCCGGTCATTTCGGGGCGCTTTTTGCGAATCATTCCAGCGGCGCGACCGGAACCATGGTCGGGGCCATCGGAAGCGCCTTTGCGGCCGGCGCAACGTCCGAGCGGACGGGTGCCGTCGTTTTGGGTTCGTCCCCTTCTCTACCCTCCCGCGCTTGGTGGGCAGGGTGGGGAGGGGGTGCGGTTTCCTTAGCCACTGCGCTGGTGAGGTCGGCCGGGCGGGTGCGCGGCAGCGGCGGAGCAGGCCGCAGGGACGCGCTGCTCCTGACCGATCCGGAATTATTTTTGCCCGGCCATATGTTTGGTATGTCGCCGGGCGGGGTCGGCGGACGCTCGAAGCGCGACCACGGACGATAGCTGTAATACCCTGCCCCGCCGCCGTACCGCGTGCCGCTCACGCCGCTGACCCACAGCACGCGGCCGGTGCCCGCATCGACGGTCAGTTTCACATCCATGTCGTAGGGATCGAGAGCGAACAGAACGTAGACGCGTCCCCGTTGGATCGGACGGTTCATCGGCTCGAATCCCGCCCGCCGCACCTCGGCTTCGATTTCCGCGGGCGCGAGCATGCCGAGGATCGCCGAGACGCCGGCAACGGGCCCGGTCGTGTCACGCGCCATGCCGCTCGACTGCGCAAGCGCCAACACAGGCGGCATGGCAGCGACGACAAGTGCAGACCCCAGAGCCCACTTTATGCCTGTCATTTTGCCCCCTTTGGGTCGCCCATCAAGCTGACCTACCTCCGGGCCGTCATCGTCCTCCCCGGACGTGATCCGGGGATTGACCGGACGATCCAGTAACCACCCGACGCAGATACTGGATTGCCCAGTCAAGCCTAGTCAATCCCGGTATCCTGCAACATTGCGGCTTTAGGGGTGACCCTCATTGGCGCTAAGATAAGGGTGTGCGCAGGCCTTTCTGCTCCCTCCCCCCGCTTGCGGCTATCGGATTCACACATCTCAAAAACCGACTCTGCTTCAATGGGTTACGCGAAGGCCCCCCTTGAGCCGTCCAGTGTTGCTGCAATCGATTCAAGCGGCCACCATCCGCGCCTTAACCTTTGGTTAACTAGCGCCATGCGACCGTTTGGTAAGACGGAGTGCGTCGCACTGACCGTCACACGACGCTGCGTAGTGCATAGGTAGCTGGCAGATGGAGGGATACCGATGAATCCCAATCTGACTTCCACACTATCGGAGTTCTCCAAAGGTCGCCCGGCTACCGAGCGATCGAACGACCCGCCGCTTCGCCGAACCGCGTGGAACCTCATCACGAGAGTGCGGTTGTGGCTCGGTAAGCTAGTCTCATTCGCCTTCGTCCGCGTCCTGGTGATTTTTGTAGTTGGTTTTGCTGCCGGTTTCGTGTGGCAGTCCTACGGCGGCGCGGCGGGAAAGGCGATTGCCAGCTGGTCCCCATACCTTGGCTGGTTAGCGCCAGCGGGCGCTGCTGCCGGCACTTCTCCCGACCGACTCAAAGCGACAACGCTCGCTCTCGCTACAGCGCGGCAAAGCTTAGACAAGCTCGCTACGGAGATTAGCAAGCTGCAGGCGCAGGACGCAGATCCACCGCGGCGCAGAGCGACACGCTAAGTTAAGAGGTCCGATAGGAACCGTGGCTGTCTGGTGTGTGACGTTCGGAACGGCGTGGCACGTGCCTGCTTCCTAATTCGCCGCTAATTCGAGGCGATTAGACTGCAAACATGCCGAACAGACCGGAAGTCGACGCAGACCAACGCCGCGCGCTCGAATTGCTTTCCGACGCAGGGCCGCACGGCTGCACCGGGGCGACCTTCCTCGCACACGGCTTCAAGGTCGACATGTTGGCCGAGTTGATCCGTGACGGACTCGCCGCGGCACACCGCAAACCCATGAAGGCGGGTGAGCGGCAGATCGAGGTTGCCCGTGTCACGATCACGACCGCCGGGCGGAAGGCAATCGAGGGTCGAGCGGCGTAAGCTCGATGGGAGATGTGAGTGTCCCCAGATAAGAAGGCCGCCAACTTTATTGGCGGCCCAGTGGGGGAGGGACGCCCCAGGGAGGGCGCCGCATCACTTTCGAAGCAATTTATATGCCAGAGGTCAGACGAACCAATCCGTCCCATGACGCTCGAAAATATGCGTCAGAACGGCGTCCGCGGGCTGTTCGTGACTTGCAGCGCTTGCGGCCATCATACCTACGTCGATTTTACCAAGGAGATGAACTTATCGATGCTGGATTCCGTCGTGGCGAAAGAGGTCACCAAGCGAACCAGAACATAGCCGGACGGCACGATTGCGGGGGCCGTGCGGTCCGTATGGGTGACGTAATAGTGGGCGCCAGCAGCCTGCAAACGTTCATGCAAGGCTTGAGACAGCCGCACGAACACGATGTTGGCTTCGACCGGCCATATCGGCGGGAGCTTGACGCTCGCGAGATGCGTCGCGAGACGATCGGCCATGCGATTGGCGTGGGCCGCGAGCTTGAGCCACTGGTCGTTCGCCAGGAATGCCTCGAACTGGGCGGCGATAAAACGGTGCTTGGAGACGAGGTGGCCGCCGCGCTTGCGGCGCTCCGCCATCGCGTCGGCGCGCGCCGGATCGAAGAACACGACAGCCTCGGCGGCAAGGGCGCCGCCCTTGGTGGCGCCGAAGGACAGCACATCGACGCCTGCGCGCCAACTTGCCTCTGCCGGCGTCGCGCCGAGCCGCGCGACCGCATTTGCAAACCGTGCGCCATCCATGTGCACCGCCATGCCGCGTTCATGGGCCAGCCCCGCCAAGGCCGCGATTTCATCGATCTGGTAGACGGTGCCGCATTCGCTGGCCTGGGTAAGCGACAGCACGGCCGGCAGTATTTGGTGCGGGCGAAGTCCGAAGTGCTGGTCGAGCGCGGCCGCGATGGCTCTGGGTTGCAGCTTCCCGGCCTCTCCCTCGACGCCTAGGAGTCGCAACCCGCCGCCGAAAAATTCCGGCGCGCCGCATTCGTGGGCAATGGCATGGGCTTCGCTGTGGCACAGCACGGCCCCCCACGGCGGCGACAGATGCGCCAGCGCCAAGGCGTTGGCGGCAGTGCCGGTGCCCACCAGAAATACCGCCACGTCACGTTCGAACACTTCCGTGAACCGACGCTCCAGCCGTCGGGTCAAGGCGTCGTGCCCGTAGGCAATGGCGAAGCCGGCGTTGGCGCGAACCAGAGCGTCCAAAATGGCGGGCGCCACTCCGGCGGCGTTATCGCTGGCAAATTCCATGTGCAGTCCTTCCAGGTTGGCGGCGTTTGTAGGATGGGTTGAGCGGTAGCGAAAGCCATCCTACGCACGCTGACATCCGTCCAACGTCATTGCCGGGCTTGACCCGGCAATCCATCTTCACTGCGAAGAAGATGGACCCGCGGGTCAAGCCCGCGGGTGACGGGCAGAAGGCGGCGGATCAAATTCGCCGGCATGCGCCCTGGCGCAATGGCGTTCGCCGGCGGCTCGCATCCGGCCAGAAGCAAAAGAAGCCCGAGAGAGGCCCGAAATTTGCTGGGCACGGCCTTGAATCCCTGCCAGAATTTTGGCATGTACGTTAGGACAGCAATACTGTCTCACTTTTAGGCGACCCTGATGCGGCAGACAGGGTCCACCTTGCGGGGAAGTTGCCGCCACAAAAGAAGCGAATCACGCGCCGGCCCCCCCTCCCTACCCTCCCCGAATGCGGGGAGGGTAGGGAGGGGGCTCGGGTCAAAAAATCGGCTGGCGAGAAGGTTGCCTGCTTGACATATTTAGGCCTTCGGGTTGCAGCGCCGACTCTGGGCGAGGGGGGAGAGGTGTGCCGGCCGGCCGAAGGCCGCCGGAGAGGAGGCGAACAAGCGATGAGCGCGATCACGTCGTTTCACCGGCCAGGCTCGCAAGCACCGTTGGGGTCGGATGCTTCCGATCCTGACGCGGGCGGACGAATGATGGAACGAGGCGATATCCGCCCAGGCGTTCCCGCTCCGCAACGTCTTTATGACCCGGCCCTCGATAAGGGCTCGTGCGGTGTCGGTTTCATTGCCGACATCAAAGGACGCCGGTCGCACGCGATCGTTGCGGACGCGCTGACCATTTTGTTGAACCTCGAACATCGCGGCGCCGTCGGCGCCGATCCGCGCGCCGGCGACGGTGCCGGCATTCTGGTTCAGATTCCCCACAGGTTTTTTGCCAAGAAGGCAACCGAACTCGGCTTCACGCTGCCCCCTCCGGGCGATTATGCGGTCGGCGTGCTGTTCATGCCGCGCGAAGAGTCTTGGCGTGGCGAGATTGCGGCCGTCTTTGCGGAAGAGATTGTCCGCGAGGGAATGCGGCTTGTCGGCTGGCGCGACGTGCCGAACGATAATTCGTGCCTCGGTCAATCCGTGAAGCCGACCGAACCGTTCCACCAACAGGTCTTTATCGGCAAGGGCGATCGCAATCTCGAGGCCGACGAATTCGAGCGGCGGCTCTACATTCTGCGCAAGACCATCTCGGGCCGGCTCTACAAAATGCGCGAGCGGCGTTACGCCGGCTACTACCCGGTTTCGATTTCGAGCCGCACCGTGATCTACAAGGGCATGTTCCTGGCGGACCAGCTCGGCTCCTACTATCCCGATCTGCGCGATCCGGATTTCGAGAGTGCGCTTGCTCTGGTGCACCAGCGTTTTTCCACCAACACTTTCCCGACCTGGTCGCTCGCCCATCCCTACCGGATGATCGCCCACAACGGCGAGATCAACACGCTGCGCGGCAATCTCAACTGGATGGCGGCGCGGCAATCGTCGGCGCGATCGCCGTATTATGGCGAGGATATTCATAAGCTGTGGCCGATCTCCTACGAGGGCCAGTCGGATACGGCCTGCTTCGACAACGCGCTCGAATTCCTGGTGCAGGGCGGCTATCCGCTGGCCCATGCGGTCATGATGATGATTCCGGAGGCCTGGGCCGCCAATTCCCTGATGGATGACGAGCGGCGCGCCTTCTACGAATACAATGCCGCATTGATGGAGCCGTGGGACGGTCCGGCCGCGATCGCGTTCACGGACGGCCGCAAGATCGGCGCCACGCTCGATCGCAACGGTTTGCGTCCGGCGCGATATCTGGTCACGCGCGACGATCGCATCGTGATGGCGTCCGAGATGGGCGTGTTGCCGATTCCGGAAGAAGACATCGTCACCAAATGGCGCCTGCAGCCCGGCAAGATGCTGCTGGTCGACCTTGAGGAAGGCCGCCTCATTCCGGACGAAGAGATCAAGGCGAAACTCGCAAGCGGCCATCCATACGAGGAATGGCTGCGCAACACGCAGCTCGTGCTGGAAGACCTGCCGCGCGCCCAAAACCGACCGCCGCTCTCCAACCTCACGCTTTTGGATCGACAGCAGGCCTTCGGGTACACCCAAGAAGACCTCAAAATCCTGATGTCCCCGATGGGCACGACCGGGGAGGAGGCGGTCGGCTCCATGGGCAACGACACGCCGATCTCGGCGCTGTCGGACCGGCCAAAGCTGCTGTTCACATACTTCAAGCAGAACTTCGCGCAGGTGACGAACCCGCCGATCGACCCGATCCGCGAAGAGATCGTCATGAGCCTGGTATCGATCATCGGGCCGCGCCCGAACCTGTTCGATCTCCACGGCCTTTCGACCACCAAGCGCCTGGAGGTGCGTCAGCCCATCCTCACCAATGCAGACCTGGAGAAGATCCGTTCGATTTCTCAGGTCAGCGACTCCCACTTCAAGTCGCTCACGCTCGACGCCCTCTGGCCTGCCGATCATGGCGCGGCGGGACTTGCGCCCGCGCTTGCCGACCTGTGCGACCAGGCCGAAAAGGCGGTTCGGGACGGCATCAACATCATC
>WNFG01014224.1_pt1 | contig 10625 bp, 5 predicted proteins | sample 5400431 | NCBI WGS metagenome assembly WNFG01 (sample SAMN13153346, study PRJNA577476) | soil metagenome | isolation source: 120 cm saprolite under Douglas fir tree site 2 hole 3 replicate 2 | place: USA:California | collected 2015-04-18
GCGAATTGCTCGAGCTCTTCCGCATCCCCGCATCAATGCTGCCCGAAGTTCGTCCCTCCAGCGAGATTTACGCAGAAGTAAGCTCCGTCCCAGGTCTTAACAAAATTCCCATCGGAGGCATTGCTGGCGATCAGCAGGCAGCACTATTTGGACAAAGATGCATCACCCCTGGCCTGACCAAGAACACCTACGGCACCGGTTGCTTCCTGTTGCAAAGCACGGGCAGTCGCGCTGTCGCATCCACGAATCGCCTGGTCACGACCGTGGCCTGGAAAATTGGCGACCGCACTGACTATGCACTCGAAGGTAGCGTGTTTGTAGGCGGAGCCGTAGTCCAGTGGCTGCGCGACGGCCTCGGAATTATCCGCGCCTCTTCCGATGTAGAAGCGCTGGCGAATTCTGTTCCCGACAATGGCGGAGTTTATTTCGTCCCCGCCTTCGTCGGCATGGGAGCTCCGCACTGGGACTCTTACGCACGCGGCGCGCTCTTCGGCCTCACGCGCGGCAGCAACGCAGGCCACATCGCGCGCGCCGCTCTCGAAAGCATCGCTTACCAGGTCGCCGATCTTATGGATGCGGTCCAAACTGATACCAGCACTCCGCTCCAGGAGTTGCGAGTGGATGGCGGCGCGTCCGCCAACAATGCTCTCATGCAATTTCAGGCAGATATTCTCCACGTGCCCGTCGTCCGCCCTGCGATGACGGAGACCACCGCGCTCGGCGCCGCATTTCTGGCTGGGCTGGCTGCGGGATTTTGGAAGGAAGTGCAGGCAATTTCCGAATTGCCGCGGGAGGGGCGCCGCTTCGAACCGCGCTTGCCACGATCGAACGTGGAGAAGCTGCGCCAGCGCTGGAATGAGGCGGTTTCCCGCACCAAATCCTGGGAGCTTCCGGAAGAATAAGCCCGCCGTTGAATTGCCGCGGCCGGGCTTCGGTTGCCATTGTGAACCTTAACGCCGCCTTACTTGCTTAGCTCGCCGATAAAAACGCCGAAGGGCTCAAGAGAAACTTCGTCTCCGGCCGCTCCGGATTTCTCCGTCGCCAACAGACTCTTGACCGAAGCAAAGCCGTTGCCATTCAGGCCGATGCGGATTTTCTGCGGAGCATTCGACATATTCAGCGCCACCACCACGCCATGGTCCTTATATACGCGCAGATAAGAAAGAACGTTCTCATCGCTTTCATTGATCGCTTTATAACTTCCGTCCAGCAGCGCTGGATTGTCATGCCGCAGCTTAAGCACCTTCCTGTAAAACTCCAGCACTGAATTGTGATCCTTTAATTCGCCTGCCACGTTATGCGTTTCGTAAGTCGGCGGAACTGGCAGCCACGGCGTGGCTTTCGAAAAGCCCGCGTTTGTGCTGCCGTCCCACTGCATCGGAGTCCGTTCGCCGTCCCGGCCTTTCTCTTTGGGCCATCCCGTGCGTCCGATGGGATCTTTCACTTCTTCCTTGCTGGTCGGCGGCGTGGTTTTCATTCCGATCTCTTCCCCGTAATACATGATCGGGGTTCCACGTAGCGTCAGATAAAGTGCCGCCATCACCTTGGCAATCTGGTCGTTATGCTCGCCATCGCCGTAACGGTCATAGGATCGGACAATGTCGTGATTGCTGATCACAAACGTAGGCCAGCCCGAAGCGCGATTCACCGCGGCAATCTGCTTGCGGAATTCCGCGGGCGACAGCTTGTTGACCATGGTGAAAAGAAAATCCATGGGCAACTGCAGTTCGTTGTTGCCCTGGCCGTAGTACTGATTGAGCTCCGCAACGTCCGCGGTCCAGGTCTCGCCGATCAAAACCGCGTTGTACTGATCCGCTACCTTGCGCAACCCGCGCAGAACGTCGTGCACTTCCGGCAACTTGGTATTGTTCTTATTGTCCTCGAACGGATCGCCGAACGCGTTGGTTCCGGGATGAAGAATGGGATTGTCCTGCAGCTTAGGGTCCTCAAATAAAGTATCCACCGCATCCAGCCTGAAGCCGGCTACACCGCGCTTATACCACCAGCGGTCCACATCGAACATCGCGTCTTTCAAGGCTGGGTTCCGCCAGTTCAAATCTGGTTGCTCGGCATAAAAGTAATGGTAGTAATACTGGTTGGTCGTTGGATCGAACTTCCACGCCGATCCCCCAAAGGTGGATACCCAGTTATTGGGAGGTTCTCCCGGTCCCTTTCCATCGCGCCAAATGTACCAGTCACGATGCGCCGAGGTACGCGACGACTTCGAATCCAGAAACCACTTGTGCTGATCGGAAGAATGATTAACCACAAAATCCAGGATGATGTGGATGTTCCGCTTCTTGGCCTCACTGGCCAGCAGATCGAAATCCGCAAGCGTTCCATACATGGGATCGATGTTCTCGTAATCGGAAACGTCGTAGCCGAAATCGACTTGTGGAGAGGGGAAGCAGGGCGAAATCCAGATCGCGTCTACGCCCAGGTTCTTCAAGTAGTCCAGCTTCGACGCGATTCCTTTCAGGTCGCCGACGCCGTCATTGTTGCTGTCCGCGAAGCTGCGAGGATAAATTTCGTAAAACACCGCATGCTGCCACCACTGATGACCTTCTTTGTCCACGGCATCGGCAGGCGCTTGAGCAAAACCAGTCACCCCTAAAATGCATGAACAGATCAAAAGCGCGGACATCCATAAAATGATCCTTTTCATCCTCACGACCTCCGTCCGAAGTCGGCATCCCCGATGCCCTATTGAGATTGAACCCTTCTCCCCGGCGAGTCAAACCGCGCCGCATTCCTTATCCCCTGCCAAAGTGGATCACCACCGTGCGATGTGAGTAGTCTTTGTCTTTCGCCCCAGGAATTTCAATGCGAATTTTCCCTTGCTCCGTCAAAACGGCTCCTTCGACGGAACTGATCTGTCCCGGGTTCCAAACGCCGAGTTCATACTCCATGCCCGGAACGCCTGAAACTTCCACGGTCAATTGATCGCGTGCGGAATTCCACGAATTCGAAATCACCCTTAATCCGCGGCTCGTGCTGCCGAGCGCCGGAAGTACGTTCGCCAGCGCCAAACCAAAATCATTCTTCACCCGGATGACCATGCGGTTCGCTCCCGCATGTACCGGCAAGCGCATGGACACATGCTGGTCCTCGTCATTGGGGTGAATCTTAAACGGCAGCGGCTTGCCATTCATCTCGACAGAAACCACTTTCGTTCGCAAACTGAAAGCCGGCGAAAATTCTACCCAGCAATCGCCGGTGCCGCTACGCGTAGCCTCAACCGTAACGCTGTCCTGCGTCTTCCGATATTGGAAATCCACACTCAAATTCCCCAGATGAACATTCCGAATTCCAAACCATGTCCAGTCCGCGGGCACGTGCGGCGCAAGCGTTATCTCATGACTCTGCGCGTTTGTCTGCAACCCAAACAACCCACGCAGTATCGGACTGACCACCATCGCAGCAGACCAGATCTGATGGGGGGAACTGGTCGAAAATCCCTGGTAGTAATCGCCCGAAAGAACTTCCGTGAAATGACCGAGGGAGCCATCATTGGCCAGTAGCGCGTTGGCCCGCAGGTTCGAATACGCGGGAAATTCGCGATGATAACGGTACTCGCCCACAGAGGCCCATCCCGTAAACAAGGGCCAGACCGCTCCAAAGTGATACCCCGAGCCGTCGTAGAGCTTTGAACGCGACGAGATAATCCGCATTCCCCAATCGGTTTCTTGATCCGCATCCGCCAGCCGCGTAATCATTTCTTCCGCGTGACCCGCGTCGGCCAGTTCCAACCACATAGGCACGGTTGCCAGCACGCTAGGCTCGTCCACACGCTGGTTATTTTGATTCAGCGCGAAGGCATAAGATTTTGTCTCCGGCAGCCAGAATGCCTGATCAAGCGCAGGCTTCTGGCGCTCGAATTCCGCAGCCAATTCTTTCTTTACGTCATCTTTGCCGACTAACCCCGCCAGGTTCGACAGTGACCGTAGCGCCTCTACGCCCAGCCCGCTCTGATAAAACTCTGTTTTCACCGGAAGCAGCGGACCGCCTTCTACCCAACCATGTCCAATACCGGCGTTCTGAGCGAAGCCCTGCACATCATAGGTCGAGCGCAGAAACTGGTACGCCCTCCATACGTTGTCCCACTTTGCGCGCGCGAACTCAACATCGCCGCTTCGCGTGACGTAATCATTCATCGCAATGATGAAAAGTGGCGTCGCGTCTGCCGAGGCGTATGGGTACGGATAATCTTTGAACCATGGAACAAAGCTCGCCCCCTGCGCGATTTCGTGGGGGATCTTTCCATCCTCGCGCTGATATTTACTGATGAACTCCAGCGCAGTGCGGGTTGTGGAGTAATCGCCTGCATCATTCAGAGCAAACGACGTCCACAGCGAATCGCGGCCGAAAAACCACGCGAACCCAGGCCTCTGGCTCACTCCCGACGTGCGATAACCCGCGACCAATCCCGTGCCCAGGTATGGATTGGTTACGAGCCCCTGGATCATGCTGATCCGCGCCCAATCGTAAGCCTGCTGCAGAGTATTGTCAGGAAGATCGAGCTTGACGGTGCGCGCCAGATAGTTGCGATAGTATTCGGCGGAATCGCTCTGTAGCTGCTCGTAGGACGATGCCAGGTGCTCGTATGTTTTTTGCGCGTCTTCGCGGCCGGCCACGGAAGCCGCCATCACCAGCACCTTTGTTTCGCGCCCCTTCTGCGTAACTCCCAAACGAAACGAAGTCTCATCCGACGAAGAATAATTTGTTTCGTACGCCAGATGTACATCTCCTGCGGTAGGAGATCCTACCAGGGCCGCGAACTTCCTGGTTTCCTCCCCAAAAACCACTGCCCGATGGGATGCGTCCCACTGCTCATACGTGCCGCCCAACGCAGCCGGCCACTCCAGTGCGAAGTCGCCAACAAACCCGACTTCCACTTCCAGCGGCTGCGCGGTTTCCACCTCCAACAGGATCACCGCGCCCGACTCATGCACGGGGACACATAGCGTTTCCTTTACGCGAAACGAATCGCCCGCATAGAGCAGTGTCGCCGATTCAGGATGAACCGTCAGCGTTCGCGCCAGGCTCTCCGCCGGAAGCGCTCGGCCGTCAACATGAAAAGTTAGATGAAAGCTCCGAAAGATTTTTAGGGGGTAAACCCAGGCTTCGAAACGTCCGCTTTCGTTACCAAACAGCCCTGTGCGCATCCCCACCACGGGCAAGAATTCCCATGACCGCACCGTGCGCGACAACTCCGGACTAGCGGCCGATTGCTGCGTTATCGCCAGCGGAGCGCCAACCACGAGTACGAGGACGAGACAACAAATCGACCACTGAAAACGCCGATGGAGCACCACCGCCATGGTAAACACTGGAGGTCGCGCAACTGCGCCCCTGAACCGCCCGCCGCCGGAGCTTGCAAAGATAGGGTTCACTGAATATAAGGAGTAGGGGCGAATTCTAGCACGAGCCGAAACGGGCCAGGTAGCGACCTCTTGTTCCCTTCACGCCGCGTATTTCTGAAATCTCTCAGCCGGTCCGCGCTGGTCTTGTCGCTGGAAGGCGTCCTGGGATTGGTTCGTTCCCGCCGATTGAACTCTTCCGCAGCCGCAATCCAAAAAGGCGATTCAAAGGAACCCGCCCCTCCGGCCTCCGATCTTGGCGTCAATTTTATAAACGTCGCCCGCGAATCCGGGCTGAACGTCAAAACCATCTTCGGCGGAGAGCACAAGAATAAATACCTGCTCGAAACCACCGGCTGTGGCATCGCCTTCTACGATTACGACAACGACGGCTGGCTGGATATTTTTATCGTAAACGGCTCGCGTCTGGAAGGCTTTCCCTCCGGCAACGAACCTATCTCGCATCTTTTTCGCAACAATCGCGACAGCACTTTCACCGACGTTACCGCGAAAGCCGGGGTCGCCCACTCTGGCTGGGGACAAGGCGTTTGCATCGGCGACTACGACAACGACGGCTGGGACGACCTCTTCGTAACTTACTACGGCAAAAATGTTCTCTATCACAACAACGGCGACGGAACCTTCACCGATGTCAGCCAGAAAGCCGGCGTGGCTGGCAAAGGCACGCGCTGGAACACTGGCTGCGCCTTCGTCGACTACGACCGCGACGGCCGCCTGGACCTCTTCGTCGCCAATTACATCGACATGGATCTGGCTACGGCGCCGGTTCCCGAATCCGGCCCCTGTCTATACAAAGGCGTGATGGTCGCCTGCGGCCCACCCGGTCTCCAGGGCGGCAAAAACATCCTGTACCACAATAATGGCGACGGCACCTTCACCGATGTCTCAGAAGCTGCGGGAATATTCCGCGCCAACGGCACGTACGGCCTGGGTGTTCTGACTGCTGATTTCGACAACGATGGCTGGCCTGACATTTATGTCGCCAACGATTCCACCGCCAGCGCTCTCTATCACAACAAGAAGAACGGAACTTTCGAAGACATCGCCATCGAGGCGGGCTGTGCGCTGAGTCCCGACGGCAAACCCCAGGCCGGCATGGGCGTTTCCGCAGCCGACTATGACCTCGACGGCAACCTCGATCTGGTCAAGACAAACTTCGCCGGCGACACTCCATCGCTCTACCACAACATCGGTAGCGGCACTTTTGAGGATGCGACCTTCACTGCCGGCCTGGGCGCCCACACCCAATTTCTCGGTTGGGGGTGCGGCTTCTTTGATTTCGATAACGACGGCTGGCCCGACCTTCTAATCTGTAACGGCCACGTCTATCCTGAGGTCGAGCAACTAAAAACCGAAGCCGGATATCCGCAGCGCAAGCTCCTTTACCACAACTTGCACAATGGCCATTTCGCTGATATTTCCTTTCAAGGCGGACCGGGGNNNNGTCAATACCGTTAACGCCTATCCGCAGCTTTTACATTGCGCTTCCAAGCTCGGCAACAATTGGATCAAGGTTCGCACCATCGGCACTAAGTCCAATCGCAGCGGCATAGGCGCGCGCCTTACCTGCATAACTCATCCGGCAGGCGAAACCAAGCCCCATCAGCAGATCGACGAAGTGCGCAGTGGTGGCAGCTACATTTCGCAGAACGATTTGCGCATCCATTTTGGCCTGGGAAAAGCCGAGAAGGTGGACCTGCTCGAAATCCGCTGGCCCAGCGGCCAAGTCGATACGCTCAAGGATGTGAAGGCGAATCAGTTGATCTACGTGAAGGAAGGCGCAGGCATTTTCCGCACCATGCAGTTCCCAGCGAATCCAAAGCCTGCGAATAGAAATCCACAAAATAAATGACTGCCGGAAAACACACCATCGTCGGCTTAGGCGAGTTGCTCTGGGATATGCTCCCCTCGGGCAAGCAACTTGGCGGAGCTCCGGCCAACTTCGCTTACATTACGAACTTGCTCGGCGATAAGGGAATCCCCGCCAGTCGCATCGGAAACGATTCTCTGGGCGACGAGGCCCTCCAGCGATTAACACAGCTCGGATTGAGCGCAGACTTCGTGCAGCACGATCCCATCCATCCCACTGGAACCGTCAAGGTCGAGATCGACAATAGTGGCCAGCCGCGCTTCGATATCCTGCACCCGGTCGCCTGGGATTTTCTGGACTGGTCCGAGCCTTGGCATCAGTTAGCCAGTGAAGCCGATGCGGTCTGCTTCGGATCGTTGGCCCAACGCTCCGCACAAAGTCAATCGACCATCCGCAGCTTTCTGAATGCTACTCGCCCGCGGGCGGTCCGCATTTTCGACGTCAATCTCAGGCAGAACTTCTATTCGAGGCCAGTCCTGGCTGAGTCCATGAACCTCGCAACTATTGTCAAACTCAACCACGAAGAGCTGCCCAAAATTATGCGTTTATTCGAATTGGAAAACCGTGGCGAGAAGGAGTCGGCCCAACGCTTGCTCTCAGTGCACGATCTAAAACTAGTTTGCATCACTCGCGGCAGCAGGGGAAGCCTGTTGATCTCCGCCGACGAATGCAGCGAACACCCAGGCATCAAAGTGAAAATCGCCGATACCGTCGGCGCCGGCGACGCCTTCACCGCAGCCATGGTGCACGGGTACCTTCGCGGGACACCACTCGCGCAAATCAATGAAACCGCCAACCGCGTCGGCGCATGGGTTGCCAGCCAGTCAGGGGCGACGCCAGTTCCTAAAGTGGTTGGTTTGTCGCAAACCTTGGCTGAGATTGCGTAGTCCTTCCACCCTCTCATCGATCAAACTCTACCCGCACGTGCAACCATAACGGCGGTTTTAGTTTATTCTGATTCGTTTGGCTTTTGGCGTCTGAGGGGGCCCAAGTGACCGGATTCAAAGTTGTCCTTCGTTTCTTTGCGTGTATTACGGTTTTATTTCCGGGGGGATCGAGCACCGCCCAGCAAATTCCAGACAACCTGTATCAGGATTTGCATTGGCGCATGATCGGACCATTTCGCGGAGGCCGCACCCGCGCCGCCACCGGCGTCCCAAGCCAGCCCAATGTTTTCTACGTGGGCCAGGTCAACGGCGGAGTCTGGAGGTCCGACGACTACGGCCGCACCTGGACTCCTATCTTCGATCATGAGTCGACACAGTCGATCGGCGCCATCGCAGTAGCTCCATCAAATCCAAACCTCATTTACGTCGCCAGCGGCGAAGGCCTGCATCGCCCCGACCTCTCGGTAGGCAACGGCATCTACAAATCCACCGACGCCGGGAAAACCTGGACGCATCTCGGACTCCGCGATGGCCTGCAGATCCCCGCCTTAGCCATCGATCCTCGCGATCCCAATCGAGTCTTTGCCGCAGTTCTCGGTCATCCCTACGGCCCCAATGAGGAGCGAGGCCTGTTCCGTTCCACCGACGGCGGCCAGACCTGGCAAAAAGTTATTTATAAGAATGAAAACACCGGCGCCTCCGACGTGGAGATTGATCCTTCCAATCCCGACGTAATGTACGCCTCGATGTGGGAGGCACGCGAGGGCCCTTGGGAGGACAACAACGAAGTTAACGGCACCGGCGGCGGATTGTTCAAGTCCACCGACGGCGGAAATAGTTGGCATCCACTAACCAACGGCTTGCCCAAAGATCTCGCGCAAATTTATGTCGCCATCGCTCCCAGCGATACACGGCGCCTCTACGCCACGGTCGCCATCGCCTCGGGCCCTCTTGCGTTCTACCGCTCGGACGACGCTGGAGAAAACTGGTCCAAAGTAACGGACGACCCGCGCCCTTCAGGCCGCATCGGCGGCGGCGACCTCGCAATACCAAGAGTGGACTCGAAGAATCCAGACGTGGTCTATAGCGCCAGCACCGTAACCATGCGTTCCGCGGATGCCGGCAAGACGTGGTCCAGTTTTCGCGGCGCGCCCGGCGGCGACGATTATCAAAATCTCTGGATCAATCCCACCGATCCAAACATTATTCTCCTCGTCAGCGACCAGGGCGCTCTCGTAACCGTCAACGGCGGCGCCACCTGGAGTTCCTGGTACAACCAGCCCACCGCGCAGCTTTATCACGTCGCGGTCACTCCCACATTCCCCTATAAGGTTTGCGGAGGCCAGCAGGAGAGCGGCTCCGTCTGCATCTCCAGCCGCGGCAACGATGGCGCTATCACCTTCCGCGACTGGCATCCCGTAGGCGTAATCGAATATGGCTACGTCGCCCCTGATCCACTCGATGCCGACGTCATCTACGGCGGCGGCAGAAGCGAGGTCTCAAAGTTTCACTGGTCTACCGGCCAGGTGCAAGACATCACGCCGATTCCGTTACGCAACGCCAAATACCGCACCGACCGCACCGAGCCGTTGATGTTCTCGCCGCTCGACCCGCATACCCTTTATTTTGCCAGCAACGTACTGTTCAAAACCACCGACGGCGGAAATTCCTGGCAGACCATCAGCAACGACCTCACTCGCGAGAATCCCGGAGTTCCAGCCAGTGTAGGCAGCCTCATTCCCAAAGGCGCTGAAAAACAGCGCGGCGTCATCTATGCTCTCGCGCCTTCGTTCAAAAATATCGACACACTCTGGGCTGGCACCGACGACGGCCTCATCTGGCTGACTCGCGACGGCGGCAAAAAATGGAATGACATCACTCCGAAAGACCTAACCCCGTGGAGCAAGGTCACCCAGATCAGCGCCTCGCATTTCGACGACGAATCCGCCTACGCCTCCGTGAGCCGCTTCCGCATTGACGACAACCATCCGTATATCTACCGCACCCACGATGGGGGCAAAACCTGGAAGCTGATCATCGCGGGCCTTGCCGACTTCGGCCCCGTAGATACGGTCCGCGAAGATTCAGTACGCAAAGGCCTGCTGTTTGCCGGAACGGAGAATTCCGTCTGGGTCTCGTTCGATGACGGCGATCACTGGCAATCCCTGCAATTAAATCTGCCTCACAGCTCCATGCGCGATCTGTGGATTCACGACGACGACCTCATCGTCGCGACCCACGGCCGCTCCTTCTGGATTCTGGATGACATCGCCCTCCTGCGCGAAGCGGCCGGTTCGTTCGCCGCCGAAGACGCCCATCTCTTCACCCCTGCATCCGCCTTCCGCGTGCAGCGCGATACCAACACCGACACGCCGCTTCCACCCGATGAACCCGCTGCTGCCAATCCTCCGAATGGCGTGGTCATCGATTACTATCTGGCACACACCGCGTCCGCTCCCATCACGCTCGACATCCTCGACGCTCGCG
>WNFG01005518.1_pt1 | contig 10624 bp, 10 predicted proteins | sample 5400431 | NCBI WGS metagenome assembly WNFG01 (sample SAMN13153346, study PRJNA577476) | soil metagenome | isolation source: 120 cm saprolite under Douglas fir tree site 2 hole 3 replicate 2 | place: USA:California | collected 2015-04-18
ATCTCCAGTGCAGTCTCGCCGTCGTTGGCCACGCGAATGTCATATCCGTGGCTGGAAAGAGAGGTCCGCAGCACCCGCGTGATCTGGGATTCGTCGTCTACTACCAAGATGTGTTTATGCTCCGACATGTCCAATCAGTTCGGTTCCTGGGTCACGATGTGCACGTCCACCGCCGGCGCGTCGCGTAAAAATTGATGGATCGCCGAAAGATAGAAATATCGTTTCCAGCCCCGCGTCGCGGAGCGTCCGAAAACAACTTGCGTGATGTGTTTCTCGTTGACGAATTCCGCCAGCGCCTTGGCCACACTCTTCCCCTTCAGCCGCACCATGGTTGCCCCAACGTTCTCCGCGAAGCGCACATTCGCGGCCAAGGTTCGCTGATTCGCATCGCTCGAGTCCTGCCCCAGGTCGGTATAAACAACAAAGAGCTCGGCGTTCATGGCCTGCGCCATGCGCGCGCCGCGAGCGATCAAATACTGCGCCGCCGGGTTCGAGCTGATGCCTACCGCAATGCGTTCGCGAATTGCGACCGGGCGGCGATCGTGACCTGTCTCCTGCTCTCCGCGGTGCTGTTCCAGGCTTTGATCCACCGCCTGGGCCACCTGGCGCAATGCCAGTTCGCGCAAAGCGATCAGGTTCGTTTCGCGGAAGAAGTTTTCCAGCGCCCGCCCCACGCGTTCCTGCGGATACACGTCGCCACGCCGCATCCGGTTCTGCAACGCCTCCGGAGTCAGATCGATCATCACCACTTCGTTGACTCTTTGCAGCACCCAGTCCGGAACCGTTTCCCGCACCTGTATCCCTGTGACTCCCTGCACCGTCGGGGTCACGCTCTCCAGATGCTGAATGTTCATGGTGGAGAGAACGTCAATCCCCGCATCCAGCAGTTCCAGTATGTCTTCATAACGCTTGCGATGCTTGCTGCCTTCAATGTTGGTGTGCGCCAGTTCGTCCACCAGCGCGACGCACGGCTTGCGCGCGAGAATGGCGTCCACGTCCATCTCTTCGAAGAGCGCGCCCTTATACTCGATCGCTTTACGCGGCACCACTTCCAGATTCGCGATCAGTTCCCCGACCGCTTTCCTTCCGTGGGTTTCCACAACACCGATCACCACATCTTCGCCGCGAGTGTGCCGCCGGATCGCCTCTGTCAGCATGGTGTGGGTCTTGCCCACGCCGGGAGCATATCCAAGAAACAGCTTGAACCTGCCTGTCTTTTTCGTCGGCGAACATTCCTCCAGCCACTGCTCGGGAGTCTTGGGCATCGCGATTATTGTCGTTGAGATACTGAAAGGTTACAAGGTTGGCGTAGCGACGGCCGCCCTCGGCTGTCCGGCGGGACAAAGTCCCGCCCAGTCTAGAGTGAGGATGCAATAGACGAAACCCTTGCGAGTCGCGCTCGCGTGGACAGCCGAGGGCGGCTGTCCCTACGCCAACCTTGAAATCTGTCTTTGTCATACAATCGCCTCGTGAACGCCGCGGCCAGATCCGGATCCGGATACCTGATCGCGGCTCTGTCTGTGGCCGGTATTACTCTCGTCGGCCACCGCTGGCTCCATCTGAATCCGACCACGATTGCGCTCGCTTTCCTGCTGGGCGTCCTCGGAATCTCTGCCTCCTGGGGCTTACGCCAAGCGGTTTTCATGTCGGTGATCGCCACTCTCGCATTCAATTACTTTTTTTTGCCTCCGATCGGCACCTTCAACATCTCCGACCCACAGAACTGGATCGCGCTCTTCGCCTTCCTGGTCACCGCGGTAACTGCCAGCGAAATGTCGGAGCGCGCACGGCGCGGGACGCGCTCTGCCATCGAGCGCCGGCAGGAACTGGAACGCCTCTACGCATTCAGCCAGTTGTTGCTTTCGAGCGACAACCCGGCCGAGTTGTTGAACCTGATTCCGCGTTACATCGTCGAGTCATTCGGCATCCGGTCGGCGGCGCTTTCTTTGTCCAGCCGCGAGGACGTGTATCGCTCTGGCCCCAACATCGACGGATTGGAATCGCGCGATCTCCAGTTGATCGGCCTGCGGGGTGAACCCCGAATCGATGCCGTCCATCAATTGGCCTTCATGCCGCTCCGCATGGGGATGCGCGTGGTGGGCTGCTTGGGCGTTGCCGGTTCGGTGCTTTCGCGGCAAACGCTGGAGGCCATCGGCAGCCTGGTAGCCATCGCTATCGAGCGCGCTGGTGCCGTCGAAAAACTCAGCCGCGCTGAGGCCGCGCGTGAAAGCGAGCAATTGCGTTCCGTCCTGCTCGATTCGGTCACGCATGAGTTTCGCACTCCGCTCACCGCCATTAAAGCGTCCGTGACCTCGCTGCTCGGCAGCCGCAGTCATTTACAGGAAGGTCAGCCACAGGAGGGTCATTCGCCGGAAGAGACACGCGAACTGCTGACCATCATCAACGAGGAAAGCGATCGGCTGAACCGGCTGATCGGAGAAGCCGCGGAGATGGCCCAGTTGGATGCCAACAAAGTGGAATTTCGCTTCGAATCCGCGCCCATCGGCAACGCGGTCGAGGAAGCGCTCGCCGAACTGAAGCAACTCCTCGCGCAGCATCCCGTGGAAGTCAGAATTCCGGCTGGCCTTCCCACCGTGCACATGGACTCCGCTCACATCAAGGAGGTTCTGGTACACCTGCTCGAGAACGCCGCCAAATACTCGCCCGCCCGTGCTCCGATCCGCATCACCGCGGAAGCCAAGGACGACACACTCATCACCAGCATTGCCGATCGCGGTCCCGGCATCGACGATTTCGAGCAATCCCTGGTCTTCGAAAAATTCTATCGCGGACGAAACCAGCGCGTGCAAGTCCACGGAACCGGCATGGGACTGGCGATCTGCAAAGCCATAGTAGAAGCCCACGGCGGGCGGCTGGGAGTTACTAGCCAGTTGGGGCACGGGTCAGTTTTTTACTTCAGCTTGCCGCTGGGGTGATGGAAATGGGTGAGGCAGTTTGGCGGCTTCGCCTGGACTCGACGCGGGAACCAACTTGCCAACTCAGTCCGATTTCCGAAGGTCAGATCCTTCGCCATTGCCTTTGCTCCTCCAAGAGTTGACCTCTTGGCGAAGCGTACGGAGACCGTTGAGAGCGTCGCTCAGTCGCTCGTTTTCGGCGGAGAGGGGTTTAGTGAGAGTCTCTTGAATCCGGTCAAGAATCGCTTTATGGGCGTCGGCAATAAGGGGCGAGAGTTTAGCCGGATCGGTTTCCAGGATGGCAAGTTGATAGAGTTCCTTCCAATCCTGCGGGCCGGGCGTGCCGTTAGTTGACATGACAAATCCTTCGGCTGGCAACAATTCTTTGCCCACCCTAGGAGCCCTCTGTCGGGTAGGCTACTAAGAGTATTACCCTAGAAACGACTCTTGTCGGTACGATCCGCAACGTTTTTTTGTGCGGTCCCGCACAGAGATTAATTCGCTTCTGTTTCCCAAGCCGTTAGCTGTCGTTGCACGATTCCATAGCAATCACAGGCCGCGTCTTCGAGTTTTTTCCGGCTCAATATCTTGACGCTCCCCCGTGTGTAAGAAATCAGTCCTGCCTTTTGCAATATGCCCGCGGCCACGGTCACACTTGAGCGACGCGTTCCCAGCATCGTCGCTAGGAATTCCTGGGTTAGCGGAAGGTCGTCTGCGAGGATCCGATCGTGGCTCATCAAGATCCACCTGGCCAATCGTTCGACCACGTCGTGTAATCGATTGCAGGCTGCGATTTGGGTGGTCTGCATCGCCAGGCGATGGGCAAAACGATGCAATTGCTTCTCCAGTCCCGGACATTGCTGGACAAGTTGCCGAAGTGTATCGGCATCGCACCGGTAGGCCGTGCCATCACCCTGGGTTATGAGTCTGGTCGGGCTGCTATGGTATCCCACAAGGAGAGGTACACCCACAAAGCCTTCTTTGCCAATGAGGCCAACCTCCACGGATTTTCCGTCAGGCTGAACCGCCAGAACTGAAACTACTCCTGCGTTGACGAAGTAACCAGATTTGATGGTTTCTCCCGCCTCGTGAATCACCTGGTGAAGTTTCAGCCGCACAAATTCCAATTTTGAGAGCACTTGCTCGAATTCTTTGCGCGAGAGACTGAGCAGAATTTTATTGGCTATTGCCTTTCCGTCACCATCGATTGGGGCTTTTGTAGCGCGGACAGAAACAGACGGTCTTTTCACCATAACGGCTCCTTGCCAGTGCCAGCGAAAACGCTGTCTGATTTTCGCAAGGAACCGTCACCCTGGCGGGGCGCGGCGGAAGAGTGCTAGAAGAGACTCCTCAACACTACTCCTTAATTTGACCCTCTGTAACGGAATTCGTAACTTGTTGTGCCTTTAGGAGTTCGGCATCGAACTTTCGAATGTGCGGTAGCGTACAGTGTTCAGGGTATTTACTCCTGCGGCTCAGGGCGTAGGGTGGAGGTGTCCTTCCTTACCGCCGTTCCGTCGTTTCTGGCCATCGACTGTACGACGGCGCACGGCCAGCCCTGCTAAGGGCATCCGAGGCTGTTTTGTCCTACTCAGTTCTCATCGTCGACGATAGTGCTCTCATCCGCCATTCGCTCCGGTCTTGCCTTGAGCAAGACCCGGAGTGGAGGGTCTGTGGCGAGGCGGAAGATGGCAAGGTAGCTGTTGAAAAAGTCAAAGAACTACACCCCGACATAGTGATCCTGGACTTGCAGATGCCCGAGATGGACGGACTTGCGGCCGCGCGACAGATCACTGTGGTCGCTCCCAAAACGGCAATGGTAATGTTCACCATGCACAGCGACGGCCAACTCTTGAAGGCCGCTCGGGCGGCTGGTATCAAAGACGTTGTGTCAAAGTCCGAGGGAATTGCCGACCATCTGCTAGCTTCGCTGAGAAATGCGTGCCACAACTCGAGTGAGCAACGAGCAAGCTGAAGAAAACTAGGCTGTCAGGCTGGTGGGCCCGCTTGGATTCGAACCAAGAACCAACAGATTATGAGTCTGCTGCTCTAACCGTTGAGCTACGGGCCCCGCGCTCTCCATATCTTACACATTCACCCCAAAGTGTAGCGCCATGTACCCCTTGCGATGTCGCTCAGTGGCAGGCGCTGCCCGCGAAAGCCGGCGGACGCACGCAAAGTTGGTTACCACGGTCACACGTCACCACGGCAGGGTCGTCGTATGATTGCGCTAGGAACATCTACCGGGATGAAAAAGCTGCGCTTCCTGCTCTCGCTCACCAACGACGACAACGATTACCAGATTGAGCAGACTTCTGCTGCTCAGCAGGCAGCCCGCAAACTAGGTGTTGGCCTCGATATTGTCTATGCTCGCAACGACGGCATCGTGCAGAGCCAGCAACTGCTATCTAGCATCCAGTCCAATAGCGCTCCGCGACCCGACGCCATCATCTTCGAACCCGCCGGATCAACCGCGCATCCTCAGGTTGCCCGCGCCGCCGCGGCCGCTGGGATTGGGGTGGTGCTGCTGAATCGCGACGCCGATTACATTCCCGAACTCCGCCGCGTTTTCCATGTGCCCGCATTTACTATCACCTCGAACCACGAGGAGATTGGCCGCATCCAGGGTCAGCAACTGAGCGCTGTGCTGCCCGCTGGCGGAATCGTGCTCTATATTCAAGGTCCCGCCGAGAGTTCCGCCGCCAAACAACGTTACACCGGGTTGCTCGAAACAAAGTCCGATGGCGTGCAACTTCGCGTCCTCAAGGCTCATTGGACCGAAGCCAGCGCCTACAAAACGGTTAGCTCGTTTCTCCGTCTTTCCACTTCGCGCCAGGCGCAGATTGAAGCCCTTTGCGCGCAGGACGATTCCATGGCCATGGGAGCGCGCAAGGCCTTCGAAGAATGCCGCGAACTGGATGAGCAGTGGCAGAAGATGCCGTTTCTCGGTTGCGATGGACTTCCCAAGACTGGGCAAGAGTGGGTGCGCCGCAATCTGCTGACCGCCACCATTTTCATTCCGCCGAATGCGGATCAGGCGATTGAGATGATGGTGAAATCGATTGCCACCGGCGCGCTACCGCCGGAGCGTACATTCACGGCCGCCAAATCGTTCCCCACCGTGGAGGTCCTCAAGCAGCAATTATCGGCACGCGCGCGTGCCGCATCCCGCTAGGCGGAATTGCCGGGACCCAGATCCCTGTTTGTATTTGTGAGCTTTGTGTTGTGGGCTTTGTGTCGTGATCTGAGAAACGCAGTTTTTTAGGAAGGGTGCGACTTTCACGGCCTACGGAAGAAGTCGGGATTCGTATCAGGGCATCGCTTTAGCGATGCCGTAAACCGCCCGTTATCGATGGCCCCTTTAGGGGCTACGGTGCGAAAATTGACTCTCTTCCGCGGCCCCTAGTGCGTGCTGGGAGGTGCAGGTGGCGGCACTGCCGGAGGAATTACCGCCGCCGGACTGTTGTTCACCAGATCTTTCAATTCCTTGCTGGGCTTGAAGAACGGAATCTTCTTTGCCGGAACTTCCACCCGGTCGCCTGTTTTCGGGTTCCGGCCCACGCGCGGCTTGCGCTGGCGTGTACGGAAGCTGCCAAACCCACGTATTTCGATTTTGTCGCCCACCCGCAGCGAGCGCACCACGCTGTCAAAGATCGTATCCACAATCACTTCGCTGTCTTTGCGGGTAAGTTCCGCCAGCCGGGAAACTTCTTCGATCAGGTCAGCTTTCGTCATAAGCCTTTGCTCCCTGTCTATAACCTTCTCAAATTTAAAGGGTTCTGTGCAAGTACGGAAGCGAGCACCTATTTCGGCACTTATATGTGGCACTCATTTCCAAAGATAGTAGAAGCCGACCTGCTGCTCTAATAGCTTCTCGCGGGTCGGCAAATAGTCGGACACATCGCCAAACAAGAGATCGAGCCCTGACCGCCTCTGTTTCGGCGGGTAGACGAGGGTCGGTTCGCCGGAAATATTCACCGCCCGGGCCGTGTCCTTCACCGCCCCTTCGAAATCTGCAATCTGATCCACGAGTTTCAGCGAGAACGCCTGCTCCCCGGTCCAGACTTTCCCGTTCGCGATAGCGCGAATATCATCCTCTTTCGCATGCCTCCCATCGGCCACCGCCTGGATGAACTGGGTATGCATGTTGTCAATCAAGCCCTGCATGTACTCGTGTTCCGCCGGCGTCATTTCGCGCGTCGGGTTGCCCGTGTCTTTGAATTCCCCCGCCTTCAGCGTGATGGCGTGCAGTTTCGCCCACCGCAGAAGCTCGCCGTAGTTCACCCACTCGGCAATCACTCCGATCGATCCCACCACGCTGCCCTTGTCCGCATAAATCTTGTTGGTCGCAGACGCCACGTAATACGCCCCGCTAGCGCCCACCGTCTCAATCGAAGCCACAATCCGCTTTTTCTTTTCGTCACGAATCCGCTTCACTTCGCGGTAAATCTCCTCCGACGCAGCCACGCCGCCTCCGGGCGAATTCACATGGATGATGATGGCCTTGACGGAGTCGTCCTCGGCAAACTTCTTAAGCTGTGGGACGATTTGCTTGGGAGAGAAAATTACGCCATCGAGTTCAACCACGGCAATCCTGGACCCGAAGGCGGAAAACGATTCTTCATCCCGGCCTCCGAAACTCAGATACACCAGCGTAAACACTGCGACGACGAACAGCGCAAAAAGCCCGCCGCCCACCAGAAACCATATCCAGATCCGCGAACGCCCTTCAGCCATAATCAGATGAGTGTAGCACCGGGAGGGAGGTCAGAGGTTGAAGGTCAGATTGCAGAGGTGAAATCTGGTGTGGGGTCACATTTGCAATCTGACCTCGGACCTCTGACCTTACCTCTTGGCGTACACTCTTGTTTTCTCATGCGCGATCCCATCGAACTCGAAGTCTTCAAGAACCTCTACCACTCCATCGCTGAAGAAATGGGAGCCGCATTGCGCCGCACTTCCTTTTCTCCCAATATCAAAGAGCGTCGCGACTACTCATGCGCCGTGTTCGATTCCGAGGGACAAGTCATCGCCATGGGCGATCACATGCCGGTGCACTTGGGGTCCATGCCCATGTCGGTTGCCGCGGCTGTGAAACAGTGCGCGCTCGAACCCCGCGACGTCGTTATGCTCAACGACCCCTTCTGTGGCGGCACGCACCTGCCTGATATCACACTGGTGATGCCGGTATATGTCACCTCGGCGAAGAGCGGCGGGCGAGGGCGCCCGCCCTACACAACACCTGACTTCTACGTCGCTTCCCGCGCTCACCATGCCGATGTCGGCGGAGCTTACCCAGGTTCCATGGGTCCCTGCCGCGAAATCTACCAGGAAGGCTTCCGCATCCCGCCCGTCAAAATCATACGCAGCGGAAAACTTGTTGCCGATGTGCTGGCCCTCCTCCTCAACAATGTCCGCACGCCCGAAGAACGCGAAGGCGATCTCGGTGCTCAAATTGCCGCCTGTCAGACCGGAGCACAGCGCCTCCGCGAAATCTGCGACCACTACGGAATCGCCCGTGCCAAGAAAGCCGCCGCTAACCTGCTCGTCTATTCCGAAGAAATGATGCGAGCCTTCCTGCGCACCATCCCGCCCGGCCACTACCAGGCAGAGGATTTCCTTGATGACGACGGCGTTGAAGAAAAACCCGTGCGCATCGCCGTAGCGATCCACGTCGCCGCGTCATCCGCCAATAAATCGTCGGCGGTACAGACGCGGCTTGCCGCGTCTCCGTCTACGTCAAGAAGAAGGCATCAGGCTGCCCATGTCACCATCGACTTCACCGGCAGCGACCCACAAGTTCAAGGCGCGATCAACGCGGTCGAGGCCATCACCTACTCAGCCTGCTTCTACGTCTTCCGCTGCCTGCTCCGCGAAGACGTGCCCGCCACCTCCGGCCTCATGCGCCCCATCCGCGTCATCGCTCCATCGGGAACTGTGGTCAACGCGAAGCCTCCCGCCCCTGTTGCTGGCGGCAACGTCGAAACTTCGCAGCGAATTGTCGATGTGCTTCTGAAAGCCCTAGCACAGGCGATTCCCGATCGCATCCCGGCGGCCGCCTCCGGCACCATGAACAATCTCACCATCGGCGGCATCGATCCACGCTCCGGCGAGCCCTTCGCCTATTACGAGACCATCGCCGGCGGCATGGGCGCGCGTCCTACCAAAGACGGAGTCTCTGGTGTCCACACCCACATGACTAACTCCCTCAACACCCCCGCCGAGGCCCTCGAATACGCCTACCCGATTCGGCTCCGGCAGTATTCTCTTCGCTCCAAAAGTGGAGGCGCAGGCCTCCATTCCGGGGGAGAGGGAATTGTCCGTGAAATCGAAGTCTTAACCGACGCCCAGGTCACCCTGCTCGCCGACCGCCGGTCCCGCGGACCCTACGGCCTGGCCGGCGGAGCTGATGGCGCTCCCGGCCGCACCCTGATCATCCGGCGTGACGGTTCTGCGGAGGAAATCCCCTCCAAGATCAGTGTGCTCCTGCGTTCCGGAGAAAGAATCCGCATCGAATCCCCAGGCGGCGGTGGCTGGGGCAGAGCAAACCGCTGAACCGCAGAGGCCGCAAAGTTCTTGTTGGTGGAGAGCCGGGCGTCCCCGCCCGGCCGCCGAGCTGCTGGACGGGCGAGACGCCCGTCGCTCCACCGCCTTGACTCATCACTTGACCGCCGCGCGGAGAAGTTCCTTGCGTATCTTTCTGTGCGCACTCTGCGGCAAACCCCGCTTTTCGCTAGAATTCAGACTGTAGAGTTCTGGGGAGTGCCCACGATGAGATTCTTGCGTCCTCTTCTTTTCGCAGTTGTTATAGCGTCAGCCTTTTTCTACTTCACCACCTACCGCAACGGACGCCTCCGCCCCGCCAACGGGGCGAGCGGTCCGCAGCACATTGAAATCACCGAGGCCGCCGGCAGCGAAGTCCTCGGCGCCGAAGAGCAGAACAACATCACGGTTTACCGAAGGAACATCGCATCCGTAGTCAACGTCACATCGCGAGTGCAGGCCTTCGACTTCTTTTACGGCCTCTACTCGCAGGAGGGCCAGGGATCCGGTTTCGTAATCGACAAAGGCGGACACATCCTCACCAACTATCACGTCATCGCCGACGCGCAGAAGGTCGAGGTCACACTCCACAACCACAAGAAATATCTCGCCACCATCGTCGGCACCGACCGCTCCCATGACCTGGCCGTACTTCAGATCAAAGCACCCGACCTGCAGCCCATCATTCTCGGTGACTCGAGCAATCTGCAAGTTGGCCAAAAAGTCTATGCCATCGGCAATCCCTTCGGCCTCGCCGGAACGCTGACACAGGGCATCGTCAGTTCGATCCGCCAGGTGCAGGAACCAAATGGCCCCGTCATCGAGGAGGCGATCCAGACTGACGCCGCCATCAACCCCGGCAACTCCGGCGGTCCGCTTCTCAACTGGCACGGTGAAGTGATCGGCATCAATACCATCATCGCCTCCAGCGTCGGACAGAGCGCCGGCATCGGTTTCGCCATCCCCATCAATACCGCCAAGGCCGCGGTCAACGATCTGGTCACCCTCGGACGCGTGCGCCGTCCCGCATTAGGCGTTCATACTATTCCTATCGATCCTGAACTCGCGGAAGACCTCGGCCTGGCTGCCGACTACGGACTCCTTATCGTGCAAGCCGTTCCCGGAGGCGCTGCCGATCGCGCTGGATTGCGCGGCGGCAATGAACG
>WNFG01005520.1_pt1 | contig 10622 bp, 5 predicted proteins | sample 5400431 | NCBI WGS metagenome assembly WNFG01 (sample SAMN13153346, study PRJNA577476) | soil metagenome | isolation source: 120 cm saprolite under Douglas fir tree site 2 hole 3 replicate 2 | place: USA:California | collected 2015-04-18
TGTAACCGTGACCGACGCAATCCGCAAGAACCACGCGTGCCAGGTTGTCGCTGCAGGAGAACACCGCCAATAGATCGCCGCCTCTGTGGCCGCCGGAAGGCACAGCAATGACATCGCTCTCTAGTCCCGCCAAATCCAGCGAGCGGTGCGCTTTCTCGTTCCCAGCCCACAGCTCCATGCAGCCGAAAGGCCGCATCGCCGTTCTGGTGCAATCAAACTCTTGGGGTTCAACCTTCTTGAACTTCATATTATTTTGATGCCTGAGGAACTTGCTTGGGTGCAACATCGGCCATTGAAGAGAAGCCGTGTGCCTTGCCCCGGCTGTGTGAATTGCCTCGGCCGAAATGGGCTGAAGTCGCCCGCGGCCAGCAAGTATCTCACTTTTTCCTCTTACCTGCCGTATGATGCTCGCATGCGCCTGCTGCTTGTCGAAGACGATGCGCGCATTGCGCGATTTGTGGCCAAGGGCTTGCGCGAGCAAGCGTACGCCGTCGACGTTTCGAGTAACGGTGATGACGCGCTTTATCAGTCGGAGATCAACACCTACGACCTGGTGATTCTCGATGTGATGATTCCCGGCCGCAACGGCTTTGAAGTTTGCCGCGAGATTCGAAAATCAGGCCAGCGCATGCCCATTCTGATGCTCACCGCCCGCGACGCCGTGGAGGACCGTATCACCGGCCTCGATCATGGCGCTGACGACTACCTCACCAAGCCGTTCGAATTCCGCGAGCTGCTTGCGCGCCTCCGCGCGCTGCTTCGCCGCTCCGGTGAACTTCGCCCTGCGAAGATTTCTGTCGCTGATCTCGTCCTGGATACTGGCGCCCAAAGCGTTTCCCGGGCCGGGCGAAGCGTGGCGCTTACCGCCAAAGAGTACGCCCTGCTCGAATATCTTGCGCGTAACGCCGGCCGCGTCGTGGGACGCGCGGAAATCGCCGAGCATGTTTGGGATGAAACTTTTGATCCCTTTTCGAACCTGATCGAAGTCTACGTCAACCGCGTCCGCTGCAAAATTGACGCCGATTCCAGCAAACCCTTGCTCCATACCCGTCGCGGCGCGGGTTACTTGTTTGGTCCACTGATCGATGCAGACGCCGCGGAGGCGGCAGACGAAAGTGCTCTGCCTCGGCAGCGTATCAAGGCGGTTTCTCCCCCCCGGAAGAGCCATGCTTGATTCTATCCGTGTCCGTCTCACGCTCTGGTATACGGGAGTGCTGGCCGTCGTGCTGGTGGCGCTGTCTCTTATCACTTATTTTATTTTCTGGCAAAGCACCGTCCAGCGCACCGACGTGAGTCTTGCGGAACTCTCCAACGCCTTTCTTACCACGCTCGACGCGGAGATCAGCGATCAGAGCGGCCCGGATGCCTTCCAGCTGGCCGGACGGGTGGCCATTACGGAACACCGTTTTCGCGATCACGTCTTCGCGATCTTTGACGCCAAAGGAAACCTGGTCGTCAGCTCGCAAGACGTGCCCCTGGCGGCTCCCGCAATCGATACCGCGCCCGCTGGACTCTTATCATCGGACTCATTTCAGCGGTTTCTCCGCGCCGCTTCGCGCTCCGAGCGCTCTTATGGCAAGGTCCGGGGCATCAAATCCGGCTACCGGGTTTTCGCACGACGCTTTTCGTCTGGCGGAAAGGCCGGCACCCTGGTGATCTTGCAATCGCTTCACGCGCAGCAAGAAATGCTGGAAGAGGTCACCGCGACTTTTGCGTGGGTCATCCCCATCGCTCTCTTGCTCGCCAGCGTGGGCGGTTACTTTCTCGCGCGCAAAAGCCTGGCTCCGGTGGTGGCCATGAGCACTCAGGCTGGAAGCATCGGCGCGGCCAATCTGCACGAGCGTCTGGCAGTGCAGAATGACAGGGACGAAATGGGTCATCTGGCACAATCGTTCAATAGCCTGCTGGACCGTCTCAGCCAGTCTTTCGAACGCCAGCAGCGCTTCATGGCCGATGCATCGCATGAGCTGCGGACGCCTGTGGCAATTTTGCGCGGTGAATCGGAAGTCGCTCTTTCGCAACAGGCTCGTTCGCTGGAGGAGTACCGGGAATCGCTGGGAGTGCTTCATCACGAAGCTGAGCGGCTCACGCACATCGTGGAAGATCTCTTCACCCTTACGCGTGCCGACGCCGGTCAGTATCCTCTCCAACCAGGCGACTTCTACCTCGACGAACTTGTAGCCGAGTGCGTGCATTCCGCGAGAACGCTGGCGCTTGCAAAAAAGATTTCTCTGAATTTCGAGGAAGCGCCCGAGTCTCCCATCCACGCCGATGAATCCCTGCTGCGCCGCATGATCCTCAATTTGCTGGATAACGCCATTAAGTACACCTCGGAGGGTGGCCGCGTCACCGTGACTTGCGGCCGCACAGCGCACGAATATGTTTTGAGCATCGCGGATACTGGAGGAGGAATCCCCGCCGACCTGCAGCCGCGCATTTTCGAGCGATTTTTCCGCGTGGACAAAGCCCGTTCGCGGGCAGAAAACGACGGCGGTGGCGCCGGGCTGGGACTATCCATTTCCCGCTGGATCGCTGAGGCACACCACGGCCGTTTGGAGCTTACGCGATCGGACTCGGCTGGAAGCACGTTCACTGCTTACCTCCCCGGACCGGCATCGCCTTCCGCATGAAGCAGTTAATCCTCTGTTTATGTTCGCCTAGCTAGGTTAGATTCTTCCTTGCCGTGCGCCTGTTTGGTCCGGCCCAGGAGTCGAGATTTTATGAAATCGTTCCGCATGCTCGTTCTGTTCTGGGTCTCGGTTGCCGCCCTTTTCTTAGCTTCCTCGCGAAGGGCCGCTGCCCAGGAAATGCCGCCTCCCGCGAGCACTTCAGCTGCGCAAGCTGCACAGCAGACATCGGCCGGGGCATCGCAGGTTCTCCGCCTGACTCTGGATGACGCTCTTGCCAGGGCCAGGAAGAACAGCACGCAATTTCAAGCCGCGCAGACCGACGCCGCCATTGCACGACAGGATCACTACCAGGCGGGCGCTGCGTTGCTTCCCAGCGTTGCTTACAATAATCAGGCGATTTACACCCAGCTCAGCAACAATAACCCCAGGTTCATTGCGAACAACGGTGCACACGAATACTTAAGCCAGGCCAACGTGCATGAGTCTATCGATCTTGTCTCCATTTCTGCTTTCAGACGAGCATCGGCGGCCTCTGCTCTTGCAAAGGCGCGCGCGGAGATTGCTTCGCGCGGGCTGGTCGTCACCGTCGTTCAGAACTACTATGCCCTCGCAGCCGCACAGCTGAAGCTGGAAGCTGCAAAGAAAAATGGTGACGAGGGCGACCGCTTCCTGAAATTGACGCAAGATCTCGAAAAGGGCGGGGAAGTCGCTCATTCCGACGTCATCAAGGCGGAGTTGCAGATGCAGGAGCGCCGCCGGCAGCTGCTCGAAGCGCAGCTCGGACTCCTGAACGCCCGGCTCGATTTTGCGGTGCTGATTTTTCCCGATTTCAACGACAACTTTGAACTTGCCGAAGATCTTCACGCGAGCGGTCCTCTGCCAACCCTCCCAGAAGTGCAGCAGCGTGCCGCCCGGGACAATCCCGACCTTCGCGCCGCTTTGGCTGCGGTGCAGCAAGCGGGACACGACGTTACCGGCGCGCGTGGCGGATATCTGCCTTCGCTCAGCTTCGATTATTGGTACGGAATCGATGCCCCGCAGTTTGCCGTGAACGGTCCCGGTGGAGTATCCAATCTGGGTTCCGCGGCTGCGGCCAGTGTGAATATCCCCATCTGGAACTGGGGCGTCACGCAAAGCCGCATCAAGCAGGCCGAACTGCGGCGCACACAGGCGCAACGGGAACTCTCGCTCGCGCAGCGCAAGCTCCTCGCTGAAATAAAATCTCTCTACGCCGAAGCGGAAACCGCTCTAAACGAGCTCAGCGGCCTCAGCCGCTCGGCCGAACTGTCTGCGGAAAGCCTGCGCCTTACGACGCTTCGCTACAGGGGCGGCGAAGCCACCGTACTGGAAGTCGTGGACGCGCAGACCACCTTTGCGCAAGCCAACACCGCCTATCAAGATGGAGCCGTGCGCTATCGCGTGGCCCTGGCAAATTTGCAAACACTGACGGGGGTTCTGACAACTCCATGAAGCTAACGATGAACACTACTTTAAAATTTCTCCGTAATCGCATAGTTCTTTTCTGCGCCATCGCTGCGGCATTCTTCCTTGCGGGCGGCTGCGACAAGGCCGAAAAAGAAAAGGAGCCCGTGGTCTCCGTGCAGGCCACGCCTGTGCAGCGTGGCCCGATCTCCCAGGTAGTTTCCGCTGACGCCGTGGTGTTTCCGCTGGAGCAAGCCGCGGTCGCCCCAAAGATCAGCGCGCCTATCAAAAAATTTTATGTGCAGCGCGGCACGCACGTTAAGAAAGGACAATTGCTTGCTGAATTGGAGAACAAGGACCTGTCAGCCGCGGCGGAGTCCAGCAAAGGCGACTTCGAACAAGCAGACGCCAGCTACGTGACCACCGTTGGCGCCAGTCTCCCCCAGCAGATTCAGAAGGCGGAACTGGACGCCGTCGCCGCGAAGTCCAGCTTCGAAGCGCAACAAAAAGTCTACGAGAGCCGCAAGGAATTGTTTCAGCAAGGAGCCATTCCTCGCAGGGACATGGACGCTGCCGAAGTCGCTTTTCTGCAGGCCCGTAGCCAGAACGAGCAGGCGCAGAAGCAACTCGCCGACTTGCAGCGCGTTGGAAAACAGCAGACGCTCAAGTCCGCCGAAGGCTCTCGCATGTCGGCGGAAGCTCGCATGAGGGGCGCCCAAGCCATGCTTAGCTATTCGAGAATCACTAGTCCCATTGATGGCGTGGTCACCGATCGCCCGCTTTACGAAGGAGATCCCGCCACCGCCAATCAACCGATCCTCACCGTGATGAACATATCCCGTCTCATCGCCAAGGCCCACGTTCCGCAATCGGAAGCCGCGCTTCTGAAAGTGGGCAACTCCGCGGAACTGAAAATCCCTGGCCTCGACGAACCCATCAAAGGCCGCGTCAGTTTGGTCAGCCCCGCTCTAGATCCCGGCAGCACCACGATTGAAGTCTGGGTGGAAGCTTCCAAGCCCGACCCGGCGCTGAAACCCGGCATGAGTGTGCAACTCTCCATGACCGCAAAGACTCTGAATGACGCCATTGTTGTCCCCACTGCCGCCGTATTCAAAAACGCGGAAGGAGCCGATTACGTCCTCCTCGCCGGCTCGGATGAAAAGGCTCATCAAAAAATTGTTCGCCTGGGAATTCGCAATTCAGATCTCACGCAAATTGCCAGTGGCGTTAATCCTGGAGATCCCGTCATCACCACAGGTGGCTACGCTGTTCCCGATGGCACGCAAATCAAGATTGATAAGCCAGGCGCTGAGGAAAAGGAAACCGCTGACAAAGACGAGAAAGACGCGGGGAAAGGCGAAACGGCCGGCAAGGACGACCAGGTTAAGAAGCCCAACAAAGCCAGCGAAAAGGCAGCGCCCCCGAAGAAGGCTGCTCCGAAAGGCACGGAGTAACTTCGCATGGATTCTCCTCCCATTGTGAGCGGCGCCGGACCGGCAGGTAAGCGGAACAATTCATCCACGCCCTGGTTCCATCGGCTCTCGAGTCCCATCCTGTTCCTGACCATCAGCCTGGCGCTTGTGGGAGGCTATCTCGCCCTTACCATCCCCATCTCCGTATTTCCGAATACCGACTTTCCACGCGTCGTTGTGGGAGTGGACAACGGGGTTATGCCTATCGACCAGATGCTGGTCACCATCACGCGTCCCATCGAAGAAGCTGTAAACAGCGTGCCGGGCCTCAAGAAGGTTACTTCCGTCACCAGTCGCGGTTCCGCGGAGGTCGATCTGTTCTTCGACTGGAACTCCGACATGATTCTGACGCTGCAGCGCGTGGACGCGGTCGTCGCTCGTTTGCAGGCGGATCTTCCTCCTACAGCCAAGGTGGAAACGCACCGCATGACCTTCGCAATCTTTCCCATCATTGGCTACAGCCTGACGTCCGACACTGTGCCGCCGAACAAGCTCTGGGAGATCGCCACCTACGATCTTAAGCCGCGCCTCAACCGGCTGGACGGCGTCGCGACCGTCATCATACAAGGCGGCCGCGTTCCCGAATTTCAAGTGACACCGGATCCCGCGCGGCTCCTAGCTGCGGGGATCACTGTCCCGGACATTTTGGAAGCCATCAAGCGGACGAATCTCATTGATTCGCCTGGCTTGATCGAGCACAGTCACCAGCTTGTTTTGGGCCTCATTAGTGGGCAGGTGCGCACTCCGGAACAGATCGGGCAAATTGTTGTCAAAAGTTCCTCGGCGGGTATTCCCATACGTTTGGGCGACATCGCAAAAATAGCGCCGTCGGTCGCCCCCGTCTATACCATGGTGACCGCCAACGGTAAACCCGCTGTACTTCTCAACGTGAATCGCCAGCCCGAGAGCAATACCCTGGACGTGGCAAACGAAGTTCACGCGCTCATCCAGCAACTCACCCCCACTTTGCCCCCAGGAGTTCACCTTGAGCCGTTTTACGATCAATCCACCATCGTTCACGACTCCATCTCCAGCGTGCGCGATGCCGTGCTCATCGGCATTTTGCTCTCTTCGATCATCCTTGTCTTGTTCCTGCGCGATTGGGGAACTTCGCTCGTCGCCGGGCTGGTCATACCGATCACTCTGCTCGTCACCTTCATCGTTTTGAAAATGACCAATCAGAGTTTCAATCTGATGACTTTGGGCGGCCTTGCAGCCGCCGTTGGCTTGGTCATCGACGATGCTATCGTGGTCCTCGAGAATATTGTCCTGCACCGCGATGCCGGGCAAAGCCGCTTCCTGGCTATCCAGAGCGCCCTGCGTGAACTGACTATTCCGCTCATCGGCTCGACTATTACCCCCATTGTCGTCTTTCTTCCCCTTATCTCCATTACCGGAGTCACTGGGACTTTTTTCCGTGCCCTCGCCGTCACCATGACCGTTTCTTTGGCCACTTCGCTGATTCTAGCCTTGTCCTGGACGCCTACCCTCAGCCAATACCTCGTCCGCCGCAAAGAAGCCGCCGGTCCTGTGGCTGACTCCGCCGGTCCGGATATGTCCGCTCTCCTCGCCGCGGAAGAAGCGCATCTCTCCGGTTTTTTCGGTCGCATCGTGGAGTTTTATGCTCGGACCATGCGCGCCATTTTGAAGCGGCCTTGGGTGCTAGTCGCAAGCTCGGTCTTGGTCGTCGCTCTTTCCTTCCTGTGCTACAAATTTCTCGGCACCGACTTCCTCCCCGCCATGGACGAAGGAGGATTCATTCTCGACTATTTCACTCCGCCCGGCAGCTCCCTCACCGAGTCCAATCGCATCCTCTTGCACATCGAGGAGATTCTTAAGTCCACCCCCGAAGTCGAAAACACTTCGCGCCGCACCGGCTTGCAACTGGGGATGGTCGCGGTCACGGAGGCCAACAACGGGGATTTCACCGTCAGGTTGAAGAAGAATCGCAAGCGCGACATCGACGACATCATCGCGGACATCCGCGGCGAGATCGAATCGACCGAACCCGGCACCAAAGTCGAGTTCATTCAGCTCCTGCAGGACATGATCGGCGACTTGACCAGCCAGCCCGAGCCCGTTGTCATCAAACTTTTTGCTCAGGATGGCAAGCTCCTCAATGAAACAGCTCCGCGCGTCGCCGAAGCGCTCGACAAAATCAAGATCGGCTCGAACTCCCACCCCGTCGTGGACGTTCTCAATGGCGTCGAAAATACCATCAGCGGTCCAGCCGTAACCTACCAGGTGAATCCTACGATCGCCGCACGCGCCGGTTTCACTCCCGAGGAAGTCGCCGTCAACGCCGCGGCGGTTCTGGAAGGTGAGCCTGCCGCAACCCCGGTGATTCTCAACGACCGCGCCTACACCGTTCGCGTTCGCTTTCCCGAACAAAACCGCTCCTCGCTCGACAGCATGAGCAATGCTTTGTTGACCAGCTCGACGGGACGCACCGCCACGCTCGGCTCCTTGGCCACCCTTAGCATGGACCCCGGTCAGACGGAAATCCGCCGCGAGAACTTGCAGCGTCTTGTGCAAGTCACCGGGCGCTTCGAGGGTGTGGACCTCGGCACCGGCATTGCCGCGGTGCAGAAAACGGTCGGCAATTTGCACTTGCCTTCGTCCATCCGCGTCGAATATGGCGGCCTCTACGCCGAAGAACAAAAGTCCTCCAGCGATATGCTAGTGGTATTATTTTTAGCCCTGCTGCTCCTCTTTGCCGTTCTCCTTTTCGAATTCCGCACATTCTCCGCGCCCACCGCCATTCTGGCCTCCGCCTTGCTCTCCAGCTTCGGCGGGTTTCTCGCTCTGCTGATCACCAACACCTCCTTCAATGTCGCTTCCCGCATGGGCATGATCATGGTCATCGGTATCGTTGCCAAGAACGGCATTCTGCTTCTCGACGCCGAGCACCGCTTCCGCGACCTCGGCTTCTCCGCTGAAGAAGCCATGATCCAAGCCGGTCGCCGCCGGTTGCGGCCCATTGCCATGACCGCGCTGGCCACCATTGCGGGCATGCTGCCACTGGCTTTCGGTATCGGTGCCGGTTCCGCCATGCTCAAGCCTCTTGCCATCGCCGTCGTCGGCGGCATCCTCAGCTCCATGGTGCTCTCGCTCATCTTTACGCCGGCGATCCATTACTATCTGCGCCCCAGAACTGTCGCTCAGGAATAATCCAAGCTTCTGAAAACTTGTTGGTCTAACTCTCGCGCGACAGTGAACCGTGAGCCGCCTCGTTTTACATCCTTCTCATCCCTCTTTCATCTGCGAGTCATAAATCTCACGTTAACTCGTCTTCGCCGCGCCTTCGGGGTGTACTTGGAAATCTGATCGCTGAAATCCCCTGTCGAAGGTGAACTTTGCAGACAGTTCGCCCTAGGACCGTGAGTTCTTTGCAATTCAAATTTGAAGGAGTCTCCATGCGAAGACTTTGCGCTTTTCTGTTCGTTCTAACCTGCTCGCTATCGCTTATCCCAGTTGCCCAGGCGCAGACAGGGAGAGGCTCGATCGCCGGCCGCGTCACGGATAGTTCGAGCGGCGCCTTGGTTGGCGCCCAGGTTACCGTCCAGCCCACGGGACTCAGCGTCGTTTCCGACGCTCGTGGTCAGTTCTTCATCAACGACCTTGAGCCTGGAAGCTACACCGTTACGATCACCTATGTTGGTTTCGAGGCCTTCACGCAAACATTGAACGTCGCTGCCGGCCAGGCCGCGAACGTCGATGCGAAGCTCGAGGTGGAGTCGCAGAACCTTAAAGTCTTGGTCACCGCCGAGCGTGCCTCCGGTGAAGCGGAGGCCGTTAACCGCGAACTCACCGCCGATAACATTGTGCAGGTGCTGCCCTCGGAAGTGATTCGTAGCCTGCCCAACGCCAACATGGCCGATGCCCTCGGCCGCCTGCCCAGCGTGACCATCGAACGCGACGAAGGCGAAGGCAAGTACGTGCAGATTCGGGGAACCGAGCCTCGCCTTGCCAATCTCACCATCGACGGCGTCAATACGCCTTCACCCGAATCCGGCGTGCGCCAAATCAAGCTGGACGCCATTCCCGCTGACATCGTCGAGTCCGTGGAAATCAACAAGACCTTGCAAGCGAACATGGACCCCGACGGGATTGGCGGCTCCGTGAATCTGGTGACCAAGACTGCCGGTGAGCGTCCCACTGTAAATGTCAGCGGGATGGGTGGATACACCCCCATTATCAACGGTCGCGGCCTCGTTGAAACCGCCGGCACTGTCGGGCAGCGTTTCGGCGCCAACAAGCGCTTCGGCGCTCTAATTGGCGGCACGTACGATTGGAACGGCCGCGGGATTGACGACCTCGAACCTGTTCCTGACCTGGCAACAGTTGGAGGACAACAGGTTCGAATCTTCGATTCCATGGATATTCGTGAGTACCGCTACTACCGCAGCCGGTGGGGGCTTGCCGGAAGTGCTGACTACAAGCCGTCAGACGGATCGACTCTCTACATCCGCGGCCTTTATTCGGATTTCCATAACTACGGCGACCGCTGGGTCTATTCAATCAATGACAACCAGTTCAGTAGTGGCGGACCACCCAGTTTCAACGATCAGATTCGTCGGCCGGACTATGCAGTGGGGAGCATCCTTCTTGGTGGAAAGCATGTGCTCACCACCACATGGTTTGCCTGGGACGCTTCGGTAGCGCGCTCCAGCCAGGTCGGCCAAGTGGGCGACCGCACAGCGTCCTTTAACGCCGACGGTCTGCCATCGAGTTCCTGCCAGTACGATCTAGCTAACACCAAGAGCCTGTACCTCCCTCAGTGGACCCCCGCCTGCTTCACGGAGGCTTACACCAACCAGAGCAATTTCCCTCTGCGCCGCATGCAGACAAATCATGGACTCACCGCTCAGTTGAATCTCCAGGGATCTGGCGCGGCGGCCAAGCGCTATCACTTGGGATCCCATCTATCTACTATCGAAATCGGCGGCAAATTCCGCAACGCTCATAAGTTCGCCAACACCTTCACCGACAACTTCTCCCCCAGCGGGACGGGAACGCCTCTTCTGTTGTCGCAGTTCTCCAACAAGTTGACGAATAACAATTATTACAACGGCGCTTACAAATTGGGCCCCAACCC
>WNFG01005522.1_pt1 | contig 10621 bp, 12 predicted proteins | sample 5400431 | NCBI WGS metagenome assembly WNFG01 (sample SAMN13153346, study PRJNA577476) | soil metagenome | isolation source: 120 cm saprolite under Douglas fir tree site 2 hole 3 replicate 2 | place: USA:California | collected 2015-04-18
TTATGCTACTTACGCGCCATGCGCCGCGCGCTGGTCGGGAGCACGGGCCCAGAGGGGATGGAGCTCGGCAATCAGACGACATGTTACCAACCGGTCTGTTGGCAACAAGCAGCCAAACCTTACCCAGTAAGGGCAGAAGTTTAGATTGACGCCGCTGATAGCTGTTACTATCTCAAGTGTTCTTCAAGGCGTGAGACTCTCGGAAGGTCCACCGCCAGAAAGGAGGTTCCTTGAAGGCGACCGAGCGACGGTGCGTCAAGTGTCTCGTGGCTTACGACGAGGGCTCTGAGGCAGAACCGGATGGGCTTCACTACGACAATCGCGGTGAGGCACTCGGCTGGTGTCCGCCTTGTGCGTCTAGCGCTCTTGGCAGTCTCATCGATGACGCACAAGCTCTGGTGCGCTTGTTGGAAGACGGTCTGGCCGAGAAACTGGAGTGCTCCCCAAAGTTCTGCTCACCGGGAGGAGCTTAGAGTCGCCGCCGCCCGGTAGTCGGCCGGGCTCCGCATCCCGAGCGCCGAGTGGGGCGCCCGGGTGTTGTAGTCCTCGATCCAGCCGCTGAGCTGCGCGAGGACAGACTCGGCATCCCGTAGCTCCGCATCATCCACGTAGTCGCGTTTGAATCTTGACGAAGGCCTCGGCCAGACCATTGCTCTGCGGGCTATAGGCCGGCGTCGTGATCGGGACCAGGCCGAGGACCCGGCGCGGTTCAGCTTGACTTGCTGACGCTCTCGAGATACATCTGGGTCGAACTGGGGCCGTCCAAATCGACGAACGAGGTGGTGGATACTCGTTCCGGTATCCAGGGTGAAGTACCCGCTCTCGGTGGTGCGCGTGGTAGAGCGGGCCGTTTCCTGGGACCGACGGCGGCATCAGCGTGGATCAGCGACTCGCCTCCTCCGCAGGCATAGTCTCTCTACGTCGATCTGCCTCGCTCTTGGGCTCCGGCCCCCTCGTGACGATGCATCCCGTGTGAGCGGCCACGCGTGCGTTGAGCACGAAGGACCAAATCGCTATGTCTGACAGTTTGAAGGATCCCCAAGCCTCACCTCTCAAGAAGCCGTTGTCGACGATGACCGGCCGCGCGGGCAGCAAGATCGCGCCGGCCTCGACCGAGCACTCGCCGGCCACCGGCGAACCGACCAAGCCCACGACGCCGGCGAGCAACGCGCCGATCAAGAAGCCGGGATCGCCGGCGAAAGTGGCCGCGAACCGCGAGAACGCCGACAAGTCGACCGGGCCGACGACGGCGGCCGGCAAGGCGACGATCAGCCAGAACGCCCTCAAGACCGGCATCTATGCCCTGAAGTGGCTCGCGGTGACCGGCGACGAGCAGTTCATGGCTAACCAGCTCTTGGGCAAACTGCGCCAGCAGTTTCCTGCTCAGGATCTCCTCGACGAGCTCATGCACGAGGGGGTTGTCCAAGCGTACGTGCAGCGGTGGCGGTATATCCAAGCCTATGGCGGGATGATGGATGCGCGCCGCGGCCAGATCGCGCGGGGCATCGCGCTCGACGGGGGGGACTCGGACAGTCTCGCGGAGATCGAGGAGCGGCAGCACATCATTACGACGGCGCTCGACCAGTTGAAGCGGGTTGGCCGGATAACGTCCGCCACGCTGACGAAGCTGCAGGTTGTCTTCGAGTCCTCGGAGCCCGCCGCCGCCCTGATCGCGGAACTCCGCCGCATCACCGCCGAGGCGGCCCAACCGGAGGCGGCCGTGGACATCGCCCAGGCGCAGCGGCTAGCGGAGGGCTTGGGCAAGGACCTCGCGGACACTAAGGCCGAGCTGCGGGCGCGCATTGCCAAGCAGAAGGACGCGGCGTACCGGCAGGCGGCCCTGCCGAGCGAGGCCGAGGCCAAGAAGTTCCTACGCTATGAACGGGACACGGACAGGAAGCTGCAGCGCGCTGCCGAGGCGATCAGGCGCCGCTTCGGCCGCGCGCCCGTCCTTCAGCGGCCGGAGCGCAAGGCGGCATGACCCCCGCGGCTAGCTCGGCACCCGGCGACCAGCGTCTCGCCGGGCTCTTCGCGGTGTTAGAGACGATCCTGCGCCTCGAGGCGAGCCGGCTCGCGGCGCGGCACCAGATGTCGGAGATCGTGGCCCTGGGCGATCCGGTGACCGGCGCCATCCCGGCCAAGGTGGCGGTGGCCCATCTACGTCGCCTGCGGCGCCATCGGCAGCAGGACGGAACCGGGGTACTCCCGCTGGCTGGGGGCGCCTGTCCTCCCGCGTCGCCACCTCCTCCGTGCATCCGGAACGAACCCGCCCCGTCATCGAGCCGCGTGGACTCGAAGGTTGACAGGACAACACCGGGGCGGGACACCGTTCCGAGCGCGCCGACATCCGCAGACGCGCTCGTGACGTCCGCCGATGTGAGGGCCGCTCACCAGGATTTTGACAAAACAAAGCCACCGCGAGAGGGAGCGGATGTACCGTTCAACAGCCGTGCCCCCTCCCCGCCAGGCCTCGCGCGTGAGCAGCCCGCCAACCTAGCGCTCCTCGGACTTGCGATGCTGAAACTCTCTAGTAGCCGATAACAGGCGCCGAGCCGACAGGCGGCCGACGACGCCGTCGCGTCCCACGATACTCTTAGGACAAAGAGTCGATGGAACGGCCGTGGCGCTTGGCTAGCGGGCCTTCTGCGCGCGCCGCCTCAGCCGGCATTCGATGCAGGGGGAAGTGACGAGTCTCGACGCGAAGAAGGGCTGGATCCATCTCAAGACGGCCGAGGGCACCATGATCATGCACTTCCCGCCCGAGAGCCTGCAGGGAGTCAAGAAGGGCGACCGGATCTCGGTCGACCTCGCGCTGAAGGACAACGGCCCCAAGCCCAAGTCGCGCTAGATGCGACGCGGCGAGGAGCGGGCCTGGGGTACCCGGGTGCTGGCGGGTGAGGTCGGCCGGCAGCTCGTGCGTCTGGCCGAGGAAGAAGTGGACCTGGCGCGCGCGGAGCTGGCCAGCGATGCGCGGTCCGCGGGCTGGACCGTCATCGGATTCGGCCTCGCGCTGGTGGCGGGGCTCGTCGGTCTGACCTTGCTCTTCCTGGCCGTCGTGCTCGCCCTCGGTCAGGTGATGCCGGGCTGGCTGGCTGCGCTGATCGTGGCGGTCGGCGTGCTCGTGGGGGGTGTATTGGGCGGTTACGTGGGATGGACGTATCGTCCGCGGACGCCGCTGGCCCTCACCCGGAAATCGCTGAAAGAGGACTGGAAGTGGCTGAAGGATCTGGTGGCGTGAGCGTGACCCACGCGCGGGGGCCCCGGGCTCCGCGTGAGATCGAAGGAGAGATCCGGCGCCGGCGGGGCGAGCTCGGCGCGCTTGCGGCGGAGCTGAACCGCCGCCGCCGGGAGCTGACCAACCCGAACCTGCTGCTGCGCCGACACGCCCTGGGCGTGACGGTCGCGCTCTTGTCGGTGGGCGCCGGCGCGGCCGGCTCGATCGCCTACCGCGCGTGGCGAGCGCGCCGCGAGCGTACCCTCCTGGCCCGAGGCGGGCGCCTGCGGGAGGCGCTCGGCCGGATGATCGACCGGCCGGAGCGCGTGGCGGTCGAGCCGACCGCCACCCAGCGGATCATCGGCTCGGCCGGCTCGGCGGCGGCCGCGGTCCTCATCAAGGCGGCCCTGGAGCGTCTGAGCCGTCCGCGCCAGGAAGCGTGGCCGCGCGGCGACCCGCGGCCTAGTAGGTGACGTACGGCTCGGTCGAGGAGCGCACCTTCACGAAGTACTGCTTGAAGCGACCCAGGTCCTCGTCGGAGACCAGGTCGGAGGCGAGGACGCAGAGCAGGTTCTGCTGGCGCCAGATGATGAGGCTGAAGCCGTTCTCCTTGCGCACCACCGGCTTCCAGCGGTCGATCTGCACCCGGCCGCGCTCGGGCAGGGTCACGCTCCCGCCCGGCACGATCACGTAGGTGACGGTGTGACCGGCCGAGTCCTGGTAGGCCAGCTCGATGCCGCGGCGCCCTTCCATGTAAGTCGCCTTGGCGTTGACGAGCTGGATGTCCTCGTCGCCGGTGAAGACCCAGTTGAGCGCGACCCCGCTCTCCGCCATCGCCCGGGGCAGGGCGGCGGGCACCACGTCCGTGCGCGACTCGCCCCAGAAGATGTTGCGGGCGTGATCGGCGAGCACCGCGCGGACGACCAGCTGGGCCGGGTCGGTCGCGGGGGCCGACGGCAGGCTCGGCGCGATCCAGAGGAGCATGACGAGGGCGGTGGCGATCGCGGTCGCGGCGGGAGCGCCCCAGAGCATCCCCCACGGCTGCCGCGCGGTCCGCGGCTCGAGCGCCTCCCGCACCGTCGCGCGCAGCATCGGCGGCGCCGGGTGTCGCGTCAGTCGTTCCCGCAGCAACCGTCCCATTCCGCCGTCGTCCTCCTGTCCGTTCGTCTGTTCGGTGGCCATGTCGTTTGTGGGCCGACTACTCGTAGTCCTGCAGGAACCCGCGCAGCCGCTCCTTGGCGCGGAAGATCCGGGACTTCACGGTGCCCACGGGGCAATCCATGATGCGCGCCACGTCCTCCAGGGCCAGCCCCTCGACCTCGGCCAGCAGGAGCGGCGTCTTGAACTCCTCGGGCAGCTTGGTCAGGGCCCGATCCAGATCCATGTGGGCCCCGGCGCTCTCGCTGTCCCGGTTGGGGGCGTCGTGAAACATGGGCGCCTCGCTTTCCGGGACCCCGTCCTCCGAGAGAGCCGATTCCCGCTCCCGGAGGCGGTAGAACGTCAAAAACGTGTTTCTCAGTATTTGGAACAACCAGGCGCGCAGGTGGGTTCCCGGCTGGAACCGGTGGGAGAACCGCATGGCCCGGACATAGGTCTCCTGGACCAGGTCCTCGGCCTCGGAGCCGTTGCGGGTCAGGTAGACGGCCAGATTGTGCAGGGCGTCCAGGTGCTGGAGGGCCTGCTGGCGGAACTCGTCGTCAGCCACGTGACGCTAGTCTTCGAACCAGCGGCGGGGCAGGTCCGACATCAGCACCTCGTGCTCGTCCTCCAGGACCTCCAGCAGCTCCTGGATGGTCTGGTAGAGCACGGGATGCTCCAGGTCGGGAGCCAGATCGGCCAGGGGCCGCAGCACGAAGCGGCGCTCGTGCATGAGCAGGTGGGGGATGTGCAGGTGCTCGGGACCGCTGATCACCCGGTCGTCGTAGAGCAGGATGTCGATGTCGAGCGGTCGGGGCTCGTAGCGCTGCGCCTCCGGGGTGCCCGGGCGCCGGACGCGCCCCAGAGCCTGCTCCACCTCCTGCAGGCGCGACAGCAGGGTCGCGGGAGGCAGCTCGGTCTCGATCACGATCGCGCAGTTGAAGAACCATTCCTCCGCTTTCCGGCCCGGCGCGCCTTCCCAGGGCTCGGTGCGGTAGAGGGGCGAGGCGTCGAGGAACCGCAGATCGCTCATGGCGCGCAGCTGGTCGACCGCGCGCCGGAGAGAATCCAGCCGGTCGCCCAGGTTCGATCCGACGGACAGGAACACGCGCGCCATGGGTCTCTACCGCCGCCGGCGGGTCAGCTCCACCCCGGGGATGCCCTGCAGCCCCTCCATCGGGGGGGTGAGCTTGCGGACCCGCACCCGCACCTCGTCGCAGGGGAACTCCGCGAGCAGCATCTGCGCGAGACGTCCGGCCAGCCGCTCCAGCAGGTTCACCCGCTCCTTCGTCGAGACCTCCACGATGCGCGCGGCGATCACTCCGTAGTCCAGCGTGGCCCGAAGATCGTCCGACGCGGCGGCGGGCGCCAGATCCAGCATCAGCTCCGCATCGACCGCGAACCAGGCGCCTACCGTCTGCTGCGCCCGGGTGACGCCGTGGTGGCCGTAAAAGCGGACGTCTTCGAGGAAGATCTTATCAGAGGTCAGAGCTTGAGCCCCCGGAGGCGGTCCATGGCCTCCTGCAGGCGCTTGGCGTCGATCGTGAGCGCGATCCGGTAGAAGCCCTCGCCGGAGGGGCCGAAGCCGACGCCGGGGGTGATCACGCACCCCACTTCGTTCAGCAGGCGCGCGGCGAAGGCGCGGGAGTCGAGCCCGCCCGGTACCGGGGCCCACACGAAGAACGCGGCCTTGGGCACGTCGACCTCCCAGCCCAGCCGCTTGAGCCCGGCCACCACCACGTCGCGCCGCTCCTGGTAGGTGCGCCGGTACTGCTCGGACAGGTCCTGCGGCCCGGTCAGCGCCGCGATGCCCGCCTCCTGCACCGCCTGGAACACCCCCGAGTCCACGTTGGTCTTGATCTTCCCCAGGCCGGCCAGCGCGCCCGCGTTGCCGCAGCAGAAGCCGATCCGCCAGCCGGTCATGGAGTAGGTCTTGGAGAGCGAGTGGAACTCGACCCCGACCTCCATGGCCCCCGGGGTCTCCAGGAAGGAGGGCGGCCGGTGGTCGTCGAAGCGCAGCTCCGAGTACATCGCGTCGTGGCAGACGATGAGCTGGTGCCGCCGCGCGAACTCGACGGTTCTGGCGAAGAATTCCTTGGTCGCCACCGCCGCGGTCGGGTTGTTCGGGTAGTTGAGGTACATGAGCTTGGCCCGGCGGGCCACGTCGGCCGGGATCGCGTCGAGATCCGGCAGGAACCCGTTGGCGCGGCGGAGCGGCATGAAGTGCACCTCGCCGCCCGCGAACCAGGTGCCCGCGGCGTAGACCGGATAGCCCGGGTCCGGCACCAGCACCACGTCGCCCGGGTTCACGAAGGCGAGCGGCATGTGGGCGGTGCCCTCCTTCGACCCGATGAGGGTGAGCACCTCGCTCTCCGGGCTGAGGGTGACGCCGAAGCGCTTGCGGTACCAGTCGGCCACCGCGGTGCGGAAGCTCAGCAGGCCCTCGTAGTCGGGGTAGCGATGGTTCGCGGGGGTCTCGGCCGCGCGCTTGATCGCCTCGATGATGTGGGGCGGGGTCGGCAGGTCCGGGTCCCCGATGCCCATGTCGATGAGGTCGACGCCCCGGGCGCGGGCCTCGCGCTTGTTCTTGTCGATCTCCGCGAACAGGTACGGGGGCAGCTTGGCGATGCGGCCGGCCAGCGGGACGGGCGAAGGCGATGGGCTCACGCGGTTCTCCTAGATCTTGATGACGGGATTCTTCAGGCTGCCGATCGACTCGATGCGCACCTCGACCTTGTCGCCCGGCCGCAGCGGCCCGGTGCCCCGGGGGGTGCCGGTGGCGATGATGTCCCCCGGCAGCAGGGTCATGACCGCGGAGATGCGCGCCACCAGATCCTCCACCGGGCAGATGAGGTACTTGGTGTTGGAGGCCTGGCGCCGCTCGCCGTTGACGTAGGTCTCGAGGTCGACGCCGTTGGGGTCGATGTCGGTGGCGATGCACGGGCCCACCGGGCAGAAGCTGTCGAAGGCCTTGGCCCGGGTGGGGTGGCCGTCGCGGGTGTACAGATCGCGGGCGGTCACGTCGTTGAGGCAGGTGTAGCCGAGAACGAACTCGCGCGCCCGCTCCGCGGTCACCAGGTGGCAGCGCTTCTTCATGACCACCGCCAGCTCTCCCTCGTAGTCCATCCGCCGCGACTGGGGCGGGAAGACGATCGGGTCGTCCGGCCCGCAGAGGGCGGAGACCGGCTTGAGGAAGATCGGCGGCTCGGTCGGGACCTGCACGTTCATCTCCTCGGCGTGGTCGCGGTAGTTGAGGCTCACCGCCACGATCTTGGAGGGCACCACCGGGGCGAGGAGGACCGCCTGGGACAGCAAGTATTTCTTCCGGGCCTTCTTGAAGGTCCCGTACGGCGTCCCCGCGTACTCCAGGATGTGGGTCCCCTCGAGGACTCCGTAGCGGATCTTGCCGCCGGCCCGGAAGCGGACGATCCTCATGCGAGGCCGAGGACGTCCTGCATGGAGTAGAGGCCGGGCCGCGCGGTCGCGATGAAGCGGGCCCCGCGCAGGGCCCCGAGCGCGAAGTTGTCCCGGCTGTGGGCGCGGTGGGTCAGCTCGAGCCGCTCGCCCAGAGAGGCGAAGGACACGGTGTGCTCGCCCACCACGTCGCCCGAGCGGAGGGCGGACATGCCGATCTCCTTGCGGGTCCGCTCCGCGAGCCGGTCGTGGCGATCGTAGACCGCGGCGGTGGCGAGATCGCGCCCGAGCGCCTGGGCCACCACCTCGGCCATGCGCAGCGCGGTGCCGCTCGGCGCGTCCTTCTTGAACCGGTGGTGGGTCTCGACCACCTCCACGTCGTAGTCGTCGCCCAGCATCCGGGCCATGTCGGCGAGCACCTTGAACGCGACGTTGACCGCCACGCTCATGTTGGGGGAGACGAGCAGCGGGGTGCTGCGGCCGATCCCGGCCAGCTCCTCGCGCTGGGCGGCGGTGAAGCCGGTGGTGCCGATGACCGCGCGGCCGCCGTGACGGCCCACCTGGCGGGCGTGGGCGAGGCTCGCCTCCGGCACCGAGAACTCGATGAGGATGCGGTCCTTTCCGAGGACCGCGTCCACGTCGGCCCCGATCGGGATGCCGAGCCGCCCGACGCCGGCCGACTCCCCCGCGTCACGCCCGAGCGCGGGATGCCCGGGGGCCTCGAGCGCGGCGACCAGGCGCAGCTCGGTCTCCTGCTGGAGCAGCGCGACGAGACGGCTTCCCATGCGGCCGGCGGCGCCGGCGACGACGACATCCGCCATGGACGGGGCGGGTCAGCCCTTGACGAGGCCGAGCGAGGCCAGGACCGCCTTGAGGCGAGGCCGGTGGGCGTCGGACAGGCGGCACATGGGGAGCCGGAACTCGGCCTCCGCCAGCTTGCCCATCATGGCCAGGGCCTCCTTGACCGGGATCGGATTCGTCTCGAGGAACATCGCCCGCGAGAGCGGGAAGAGCTTGAGGTGCAGCTCGCGCGCCTGCTTCCAGTCGCCCGCGAGCGCGGCGTGGGTCATCTCCGCGGTCTCGCGCGGCACGAGGTTGGCGATGACCGAGATCACGCCGCGCCCGCCCACCGACATGAGCGGCAGCGTGATGTTGTCGTCGCCGGAGAGGACCGAGAACTCGGGGCCGCAGGCGAGGATGACCTGGGTCATCTGGTCCAGCGAGCCGGAGGCCTCCTTGACCCCCACGATGTTGCCGCAGTCGCGGGCGAGGCGGGCCAGGGTGTCGGTCTCCACGTTCACCGCGGTGCGCCCCGCGATGTTGTAGACCAGGATCGGGATGTCCACCGCGTCCGCGATCGCGCGGAAGTGACGGTAGAGGCCCTCCTGGGTGGGCTTGTTGTAGTAGGGATTCACCACCAGCGCGCCGGTGGCGCCCGCCTTCCTGGCGTGGGCGGTGAGATCGATGGCCTCCGACGTGGAGTTGGAGCCGGTGCCCGCGATGACCGCCACGCGCCCACCCGCGGTCTCGACCACGATCTCCACCACGCGCTTGTGCTCGTCGTGACTGAGGGTGGGGGACTCGCCGGTGGTGCCGCACGGCACGATGCCGTCGGTGCCGCTGGCGACGTGCCACTCCACCAGCTCGCGCAGCTTGGCCTCGTCCACCTTGCCGGCGCGGAATGGCGTGACGAGAGCGACGATCGAGCCTTGGAATGTCGTGCGCATGGTTGAGTCCCTCCGTTGCTCATCCCGCATGTGGGCCGATGTGGGACGAAGAGTGACTCGACTCTAACATCACAGCAGGAAGCACTTCAAGCGGCTGGCGCGATGCGGTAGACTCCTGCGGATGGACAGTCACCCCACGCCGGTTCGACGGGCCCAGCTCCACGCTGACGTCGCGGCCGAGGTGCGCCGCCGCTTCGGCACGCCGTGTTACGTCTACGACCGCGCCGCGCTGGAGGCGGCGGCCCGGGCCGCGCTCGCGTTCCCCGCGCCCTTCGGCCTCACCCTGCGCTACGCGATGAAGGCCAACCCGAGCCGCGGCATCCTCACCCTCTTCCGCGACCTCGGGCTCCACGTGGACGCCTCCAGCGACCACGAGGTGGAGCGGGCGCTGCGCGCCGGCTTCGCGCCCGAGCGCATCCAGCTCACCTCGCAGATGCCGTCGCGGACCCTCAAGGAGCACGTGGCGCGCGGGGTCCTGTTCAACGCCTGCTCGCTCCACCAGCTCGAGGAGTTCGGGCGGGTCGCGCCCGGGGGCGAGGTGTCGGTCCGGGTGAATCCGGGGCTCGGCACCGGCTCCACCAAGCGCACCAACACCGGGGGCCCCGCCTCGAGCTTCGGGATCTGGCACGAGGCGATGGGGGAGGTGGCCGTCATCGCCAAGCGCCACGGGCTGCGCATCCGCCGCCTGCACTCGCACGTCGGCTCCGGCACCGATCCCGAGGTGTGGAAGCGCTGCGCGCGGATGACGCTCGACCTGGTGGGGGCCCTGCCCGACGTGGCGACCGTCAACCTGGGGGGCGGCTTCAAGGTGGGGCGGATGCCGGAGGAGCCCTCGGTGGACCTGGCCGACGTGGGCGCGCACGTGCGGCGCGAGATCGAAGCCTTCCGCGCCCGCGATGGCCGCGCGCTGCACCTCGAGATCGAGCCGGGCACCTTCCTGGTCGCCAACGCGGGGGTCATCGTGGCGTCGTGCGTGGACGTGGTCGACACCGGGGCCGACGGCTACGCCTTCGCCAAGCTCGACGCGGGCATGCCCGAGATCACGCGGCCCTCGCTCTACGGGGCCCAGCATCCCATCGACGTGCTCGCGCGCGGGCGGGAGCAGGCCGCGATCGTCTTCGTGGGGCCG
>WNFG01009570.1_pt1 | contig 10616 bp, 7 predicted proteins | sample 5400431 | NCBI WGS metagenome assembly WNFG01 (sample SAMN13153346, study PRJNA577476) | soil metagenome | isolation source: 120 cm saprolite under Douglas fir tree site 2 hole 3 replicate 2 | place: USA:California | collected 2015-04-18
GGGTGTGGGCAGCGCCGCGGGCGTGGGGGTACCCGTCGGACCAAGCGGGCGTGGGTACAGAAGTGAGCGGCCGGGTCTCGGCGCTCTGGCCCGGCGGCTTCGCCGTGCTGCGCGGGGCGGGGAACGGCGTGTTCACCGCGGGGGCACCGGACTCGGGGCGCGTCTCCGGTGGACTGACGGTCGCGAGCCAGAACCTGTCGGGTCACACCGTGATTCTTCACTTCGAGGGCGCGGCCCTGCGCCGGCCCAAGCCCGGCAGCGAATTCGACCTGTGGGCGACGCGGAACGGCCCCCGCATCTTCGGCATCCACGAATTCACCGGCACGCGCATGATGTGGCTCGCGCTGGAAGATCGCATCCTCGTCGCGGACGAGGTGTGGGGCCTCCTGGCGGTCGGTGTGGCCCCGTTCCTCGACTATGGTGGCGCGTGGTACGCCGGGGACCCGCAGCGGCTCGGGGGCGACGTGGGGGTCGCGCTGCGGCTCGGGCCGACGCGCGCCGTGCGCGGCGACGTGGGGGAGTTTGGGGTGGGCTATCGGTTCGGGACCGGGTTCACGGGCAGCCGCTGGGGTGTCACCATTCGCAAAGCCGTGAGCTTCTAGCACATCCGCCGCAGCGCCCCGCGCGCGAATCGCGTGCCGGGCTGCATTCGCGCTGCGCGCTTCCTTCCTCGCGACCACGGGCGTCTCGCCGCTACCGGCGTTCGGTGGGAGCGGTTCAGCATCGCTTCACGGCGGCTTCAAGCCCGCGGGACGAAACTTCCGGAGCAGGCTTGACGTAGTGGCGTGCGGTCAATATTGTTCTCGCTCCAATAATGACCGCAGTCACTCTTGGTCTCGGTATAGGGTGCTAAGTGACTCCAGAAATTGAAGTTTCCCGCCGCGAGCGCAAGAAGGAAGAGACGAAGGAGCGCATCGTGGAGGCCGCTTTCGCCTTGTTTCGCAAACACGGCGTCGCGGCCACGACGGTCGAGGAGATCTGCGAGCGGGCGGACGTCGCCAAGGGCACGTTCTTCAACTACTTCCCCCGCAAAGAAGCCGTGTTCGGCTACCTCTCGGAACAGTGGGTCGCCGAGGCCGAGGAGAAGATCGGCGACATCTTCGGGCGCGGCGTGGCAGCGTGGGAGAAGGTGCGCGACTTCTTCGTCCAGTTCGCAACATTCTACGAAGAGGACCGGGAGCTCTCCAAGCACATGGCGTTGGAGTGGGCCCGCTGTCAGCACGACCCCGCCGATCCGGTGTGCCGGCGGTGGGACGAGATGGGGGTGCACGTAGTGCGTCAGCTCCAGGCGACGGGCGAGCTGCGGCGCGACGTCCCACCGGAGCGCATGCACCACGTCCTCGCCGACGTGTACCACGGGACCATCATGATGTGGCTCGAGTCGGCAGTGCCGCCGTTTCCCCTCAAAGACGAATTGCGCAAACGACTCACCCTCGTGCTCGCTGGGCTCGCGGCGCGCCCGCAGGAGGGCGGATGAACCGCTTGATCGTCGTCACCCAGACCTTGGCTGCCGTCTTCGCCGCGGCACCGGCGCCGGCGGCAACGCAGACGCCGCCCGACACGCTGCGGCTGACCTTGACCGAAGCCGTCGACCGAGCGCTCGACCAAAGCTTCGCCATGCGCGTCGCCCGTGCGGGCGTGCTCGACGCGAACGGTCAGGTGCGTGTGGCCTTCTCCTCGGCCCTGCCCCAGATCACCGGCTCGGTCCTCTACACCCGGCAGTTCGCCTCGATCTACCAGGGGCTCGGCGGGTCGGACACGAGCTCCTTCACCAAGCTGTTCCAGCACACGCCGTTCGGTGCGCCCAACACATGGAACGTGCAGCTGCAGGCGACGCAGCTCCTGTGGGAGGGCGGTAAGGTGGGCGCGGGGCTCGCGGCGGCGAAGGCGTTTCGCCAGATCGCGTCGCTGAATCAGGCGGAGACGGCGGCCGGGATCGCGTTCCGGGTCAAGCAGAGTTACTGGAATGCCCTGCTCCAGAGCCGGCTCCTCACGATTGCCGCTGACAACCTGGACCAGGCGCGCCAGCAGCTCCACCAGGTGCGGTTGTTCCAGCAAGCCGGCACCCGAGCCGAGTATGACCTCCTGCGCGCCGAAGTGGATGCCGCGAACCAAGAGCCACCGCTCGTGCAGGCGCGCAACGGCTACGACCTCGCCGTGCTCGACCTCAAGCGGGTCCTCAATGTTCCTGCGACCCAGCCCCTCGTGCTCGCCACCCCGCTCGACTCGCCGGACGGGACCGTCCCGGTGCTCGCGACCGACTCCCTCCCGGCTCCCAATCGGCCGGCCCTCGCGGCGGCGGATGCGAACGTCGTGCAGCAGGAGCAACTCTTGAAGGTGTCCCGCGCGGATCGTTGGCCCACCCTCCAGGCGACGACCACGTACAACGAGCAGGCGTTTCCGCAGAGCGTCTTCCCAGGGTCGGGCGACCAGTTCCGGCGCGGCTGGAACGGCGAACTCAAGCTGTCGTTCCCGATCTTCAACGGCTACCGCACGACCGGGGCGGTCGAGCAAGCCCGTGCGGCCGTGCTGCGGGCAGAGGCCCAGCGCGACTCGCTGCAGCGCCAAGTGGAGCTCGACGTCGCGCAAGCGAAAGCCGAGGTCGCGCGCACCCGCGCCCTCTTGGTGGCGCGGCGGGGGACGGTACGCCAAGCCCAGCGAGCGCATTATCTCGCCGGGGTGCGCTACACCAATGGCATGGCGACGCAGCTCGAGGTGTCCGATGCGCGGGTCGCCGCGCAGCAGGCCGCGGTAAACGAGGTGCAGGCGACACGGGACTACTTCGTCGCGCTGGCGCAGCTCGAGCGCGCCCTGGGGCGTCCGGTCCCGGTCGTCCAGCAGCCGATCGAGCACCTGGCCCAAGCCTCCAACCTGAAGGACGCACAGCAATGAAGCGCTACATCATCCTGGGCGCGCTGGCGGGCGTGGCTCTGATCGCCGTGCTCGCGGTGCGCCGTCCGGAGCGGGTGGGTGCCGCGCCGCGCGCGGCGCGGGCCGCGGACTCGGGGTCCGTCACGGTGCTCGGCGCGAGCGACGTGGCGCGCGCCGCGCGGGCCGACTTGATCGCCGGCCTCCCAGTCTCGGGCACGCTCAAGCCATCGCTCTCGATCCGGATCGCGGCGCCCATCGCCGAGGTGGTGGAGGCGGTGCTCGTCAAGGAGGGAGAAGCGGTGCGTCAGGGGCAGGCCCTGGCGCGCTTCCGCGCCAGCGCCCTCGAGCCCGCCGCGCTCTCGGCGCAGGCGGAGCGCCGGCTCGCTGCCTCAGACTACGAGCGGATGCAGAACCTTTTCAAGGAAGGCGCGGTCGCCCCGCGCGACGTCGAGAACGCCGAGGTCACGCTGCGCGCCGCAGAGGCGCGCGAGGCCGAGGCGAAGAAGCACCTCGACGAGGCGACGGTGCGGGCGCCCGCGAGCGGGGTGATCAGCCAGCGAGGCGTCGATTCGGGGGACCGCGTCAAGGACGGCGACTTGCTGTTCCAGCTCGTCAACACGAGCGAGCTCGAGTTCGAGGCCACGGTGCCGAGCGAATACGTGGGAGACGTGCGGCAGGGGGCAGCGGTGCTGCTCGCCGTGACCGGCGTGACTGATCCGGGCCTTGCTGGTCGGGTCGCCCGCGTCAACGCCACCGTCGACGCAGCGACGCGACAGGTGAAGGTGTACGTGACGGTCCCGAACCGTGGTGGCCGGCTCGTCGGCGGGTTGTTCGCCTCCGGGCGGGTCGTGCTGCGCCAGGTCAAAGGCGCGGTGGCCGTCCCCGCGAGCGCGGTGCGCAGTGACGCGGGCGGCAAGACATACGTGCTCGTGGTCGACGGCGGGCGCATCGCCCGGCGCGAGGTCGCCGTCGGCGCGACCGACGAGCAGGCTTCGCTCGTCGAGATCAGCACCGGCCTGAGCGGCGGTGAGACGGTCATCGCCGGACCCGTGAGCGGACTCGAGCCGGGCCAGGCGGTCACGATCGCGGGCCGGGAGGGCTGAGCCCGTGTTCCTGAGCGATCTCTCCATTAAGCGGCCCGTCCTCGCCACCATGATGATGCTGGCGCTCGTGGTGCTGGGGCTGTTCTCGTACCGGCGGCTGAACATCGATCAGTTCCCGGACGTCGCATTCCCCTTCCTCGTGATCCAGACGCGGTACACCGGCGCGAGCCCGGAATCTGTCGAGCGCGAGGTCACGAAGAAGATCGAGGAGTCGGTGAACACGGTGGAGGGCGTGAAGCAGATCCAATCGACTTCGACCGAAGGATTCTCGACGATCTTCGTGCAGTTCAACCTGGGCACCAAGGTGATGGATGCCCAGGCGGACGTGCGCGCCAAGATCGACGGCATCCGCCAGGATCTGCCCAAGGACATCGACCCCCCGGTGATCTCGCGAGCCAATCCGTCCGACCAGCCGATCTTCGTGCTCTCGGTGCAAGGGCCAGACTGGGCCCTGCGCGACCTGACGCGGCTCGCCGACGAGGTGGTGAGCCGGCGGATCGAGAACATCTCCGGCGTGGGCAACGTGTCGTTGGTCGGCGGGCTCAAGCGCGAGATCCACGTGCTGCTGCTCCCCGACCGGATGAACGCCCTCGGGGTCTCGCCCGACATGGTGGCGAGCGCGGTCCAGCGCGAGAACGGTGACGTGCCGGCCGGCCGGGTCGAGCGCGGGAGCGCGGAACAGTTGGTGCGCGTCGCGGGAAAAATCCGCGACCCGCAGGACTTCGCCAAGCTGATCGTGACCACCCGGGGCGGCATCCCGGTGCGCCTGGGCCAGATCGCGCGGATCGAGGACGCGCAGAAGGAGGAGCGCGACGCCGCCTACGTGAACGGCACGCGCGCCGTCGCCCTCGAGGTCCGCAAGACCTCTGGGGCGAACACCGTGGAAGTGGCCGATGGCGTGAGACTGATGATGGGCGAGCTCAACCGGACGCTGCCACACGGGGTAAGCCTCGCCACCATCCAGGACAATTCGACCTGGATCCGCAACTCGGTGGACGACGTGCAGAAGACGCTGATCGAAGGCGCCTTCCTCACCGTGCTGATCGTGTTCCTGTTCCTGAACTCGTGGCGCTCGACCGTCATCACGGGGTTGACGTTACCGGTGTCGGTTATCGCCTCGTTCCTCGCGATCTACGCGTTCGGCTTTACGCTGAACATCATGACGCTGATGGCGCTGTCGCTCGCGATCGGGATCCTGATCGACGACGCGATCGTGGTGCGGGAGAACATCGTGCGGCACGTGGAGCGGGGAGAGGACCACTACACCGCGGCGCGGCGCGGGACGGCCGAGATCGGTTTCGCCGTGCTCGCGACCACGTTCTCGGTGATCGCGGTGTTCATTCCGGTGGCGTTCATGAAGGGGATCGTGGGACGGTTCTTCTTCCCCTTCGGGATCACGGTCGCGTTCGCCGTGCTGGTGTCGCTGTTCGTGTCGTTCACACTCGACCCGATGCTGTCGTCGCTGTGGTACGATCCGCAGGCCGAAGGCGGGGCGCAGCGCGGGCCGATCGGGCGCGCCCTCGTGCGGTTCAACGACTCGTTCCACGGGCTGGGGCAGCGCTACCGCGGGGTGATCGCCTGGGCACTCGACCACCGGCTTGCCACGATGGGCATCGCCGTGCTCGCGTTCGTGGCGGCGATGAGTCTGTTCTGGCTCGGCCTCGTGGGTGGGCAGTTCATGCCGAATTCCGACAACGAGCAGACCGCGCTGTCGATCGAAACCCCGGTCGGGTCGTCGATCGCGTACACGGCCGACAAGGCGCTCGAGATCTCGCGCTACGTCATGGCGCAGCCCGAAGTGGCGCTCGCCTATACGACGATCGGCGGCGCCCAGCAGAACGAGGCGGTCAACAAGGGGCAGATCTACGTGAAGCTGACCCCGAAAAGCGCGCGCCCACGCACGCAACAGGAGCTCGAAGCCGATCTCCGCAAGGTGCTCCCCCGGTTCCAGGGGGTGACGGCGCGGATCGTGCAACTCGGCGCCGCGGGCGGCAGCCAGGCGCCGATCCAGCTGAATCTCGAGGGCCCGGAGTTGGTGCGCCTGCAGGAGATCTCCGACCACACGCTGCGAGCAATCCGGGACGTTCCAGGGCTCGTCGATTTGCGCTCGAGCCTCGAGGGACGGAAGCCCGAATTCGCCGTGGACGTGAACCGCGACCTGGCGGCCGACATCGGTCTCTCAGTTGGAGCGGTCGGGACCGCTCTGCGACCGGTGCTCGCGGGCGAGAAGGCGGGCACGTGGGAAGATGAGACGGGGCTCGCGCACGACGTCGTCGTGCGGCTCGCGCCCGAGGCACGTCAGACCGAGAGCGACATCGCAAGGATCCCGTTGGCCTCGAGCCAGGTCGATCGCCGGACGGGGGTCCCCGTAATGGTGCCGCTCGCGCAGGTGGCGACGATCCGGCTTTCGGCTGCACCCAACGAGATCAAGCGGCTGAACTTGGAGCGCGTGGCTACGATTGAAGGCAACTATCAAGGCCGGCCGCTCACCGATGTGACGACGGACGTGCAGGCGCGGCTCACCAAGCTCGCGCTGCCTCCAGGGTATCGCTTCGACTTCGGCGGCGAGTCGAAGGACTTCATCGAGACGGTGGGCTACATCCTGGAGTCGCTCACGCTGGCGGTGGTGTTCATCTATCTGATCCTCGCGTCGCAGTTCGGCAGCTTCCTGCAGCCGCTGGCGATCATGTTGTCGCTCCCGCTCTCCCTGATCGGGGTGATGCTGGGATTGATGCTGACGCGCGGCACGTTCAACATCATGAGCATGATCGGCGTGATCATGCTGATGGGGCTCGTGACGAAGAACGCGATCCTGTTGATCGACTTCGCGAACAAGGCCCGCGCGGCGGGACGTGAGCGCCGCGACGCGCTGATCGACGCCGGTGAGCTACGGTTGCGGCCGATCGTGATGACGACGCTGGCCATGATCTTCGGTATGCTCCCAACGGCGCTGGCGCTCGGCGCAGGGTCCGAGTTCCGCGCACCGATGGCGCACGCGGTGATCGGCGGCCTCATCACGTCCACCTTGCTCACGCTCGTGGTGGTCCCGGTGGTGTACACCTACCTCGACGATTTCGGCAGTTGGGTCGGTCGTCTGGTCAAGCAGTGGACCGGCGCGCCCGAGCCCAGGCCGGCCCAAGTCCCGGCCGACTGAGCCGGCGGCGGAGATCGAGGAACCGATGAAGTGGCGCTCAGGGGTCGGCCAGCGCGTGCTGCTCGTTTCGGGCATCTGGTCGTTGTTGCACGTGTATGTGGGGCAGCGCCTCTTGGCCCACACATCGCTCGCCGCGGGGTGGCGGGCGGCAGGGTGGGCCGTCATCGTGCTGCTCGCCTTGGCGCCCTTCGCGGCCTTCTTCGCCGGGCGTGTCCGGCGCGGGCGGCTCACGTCGGCGCTCGAGTGGGCGGGGTTCAGCGCGATGGGGCTGTCGTCGCTCTTGGTCGTGTTCGTGCTGGCGGGGGATGCGCTGCACCTGCGGTCGTGGCTCGGCCCAAGCGCGTTCAGCGTCGGCGTGGTCGGGAGCGCGCTGGCCGTGGTGGTGGCGGGGACCTGGCGTGCCCAACGCCCAGCGCGTGTGCGAACGGTCGACGTGCCAATCGCAGGCCTCCCGGAGGATCTCGAGGGGCTGCGGATCGTACAGCTCTCGGATCTGCACGTGGGGCCGACGCTCAAGCGCGCCTTCGTGGAGCGGATCGTCGCGACCGCCAACGGCCTGCGCCCCGACGTGATCGCGCTCACGGGCGACGTGGCCGATGGGTTCCCACCCGCCCTGCGGCACGACGTGGCTCCGTTAGCGGCGCTGCGCGCGCCGCTCGGGAAGTACTTCGTCACCGGGAATCACGAGTATTACTGGGACGCGGCCGGCTGGGTGCGCGAGCTCGAACGCCTTGGGTTCAGCGCGCTCCTGAACGCGCACCGCCTGCTCCGTCGCGGGGCGGCGCGGTTGCTGCTCGCCGGCGTCACGGACCTGTCGGCCAGCGGGCTGGTGACGGCCCACGCTTCCGATCCCGCGGCCGCCGTCGCCGGGGCGCCGGCGAGCGATGTGCGCGTGTTGCTCGCACACCAGCCGAAGAGCGCGTTTGCGGCCCGCGCGGTCGGGTTCGACCTGCAACTCTCGGGGCACACCCACGGCGGGCAGTACTTCCCGTTCAACCTGCTCGTGCGACTGTTTCAACCGTTCGTGGCGGGGCTGCACCGGCTGGAAGCGATGTGGCTGTATGTGAGCCGGGGGACGGGCTACTGGGGCCCCCTTGATTCAGCTGACCCGAGCGTAGCCGCCGGAGGCCGCCGAGCGTGGCTCCCCCGTGGTGCGCAACGCTGGTCATCGCGGTCTCCCTATCCCGGGATTGCCGCCTGTGGGGTTTCTCCAAACCTAGTGGCGATGCGCCACCGACAGGGCATACACCGCCGAGCGGAGCGGCACCACGGGATCGTCGGACAGCTCGATGCCGGCAGTGAGGTAGATCGGGTTGAACGTAAGCGACCGTTGCAGTTCGTCATTGTTCGCCGCCACCATGGTCAGGCTGATGGTGCCCAGCTCCACCCTCTTGCGATCGTCAGGCCACACGATGGACCCATCGTTGGTTTGGTCACCCGGGTTCGCCAGCTGGACGAAGAGCCGGAATTGGACTGGGCCGCGCTCCAGGCGACGCGGCAGTTCTTCGAACAAGTAGTTCGGCCCGGCCCTCGAACCAGCAGCGGAGTCGAGGCTCGCTAGGCCGGCGGTCGGAATGATCTGGTAGCGCCCGGCCCGCTTCGTTCCTTTCGCGTCAACGAAGACGAACGCGTTGTTCCCATAGTACGCCAGCGTGGCGAAGCTCGCAGGCAACGGCCTGTTATCGAGGACGAACTTCAGGGCACGGGGGTGGCTGCCGAGGAATGCCTCGACCGGGGAGGGCTGCGGGCTGGCGGGGCGCGTCGCAGCGATCGCCTTGAGGAACGCCAGGAAGTCCTCGCCGGTGCCCACCACAAAGCCGTTGTGCGAGATCGCCACGATGTCCGTGTAGGCGCCGCCGGGAAGCCCGAATCGAATGGCCATGCCGCGCGGGACGGCACCGGGGTCGGTGTCGGGAATTTTGGGGACTCCGCTGGCATTCGAGAAGCGCACGGTGACCGGCACCGTGCCGCTCTGAAGGTGGGCCGCGCGGCTGACGGAGGACGCCCCCGCGGCCGCCGTGAACGTCCCCGTCACCACCATGCCCTTCGCGTGATTGAACCGGTAGCCCGCGTGGATGCCCCCTGCGAGCCGCACCAGCTCGTCGGCGATCTGCTGAGGGAGGCTCTTCTCCTGCCCCTGAAGGACGAGCGGATAGCACGCCAGACTGCAGGCGAGGCTGACGGGAACCGACCACCGCGCGGACATATGAAACCCCCGAGTTGGATGATGAACAGCTGACACATGATCGTAGCACGTGAGGGAACGCGAATCCATTAGACGATGGCGTCGGTCGATACCGAAGTGATCCTAAGACCTTCGTCGCGAGACCCTCGTCCAATTGTCGTCCGTGTTCATTCCCGCCGTCCTGGGGCTGTCACGAGTGAAGACCGTCCGCGCACCTAGATGACCTCGCGTCCGGGAACGCCGAGGTCGTGTCGCTGCAGGTCGATTCGTTTGCTTCCCGCTGCTGGGCCTGCGCCCCGTTCGGCGCCAAACCGCTGCCGACGATCTGCGTCGCTACCCCCATGATGAGTGTCCATTCATGTATTTCCTTACTCACTTGGCTTGTCGGCTCGACGTCGTCAAAGGATCTCGTCGATCCGGTGCACCGCTCCGTCCGGGCGACTTTCACCGACACCGACGCTGACGATGCGATTCAGGAATGCGTACGTTTCCGTCGAGGTCTCGAATCGCGGCAGGGTTCGAAAGTAGTAGCGCGCGGGGTCGACGACCTCTCCACGGCCGAGGGCGGCAATGGCGTCAGCCGGGCCATGACGCAGCCCCTGAAAGGTCATGTAGATCAGCGCATGATCGTCTGTCTCCAGCGTTATGCGCAGGTCCAGCTCCAGAACGCCGTCGGGGCGCAGCAACAGCCAGTCACCTCCTCCAGGCAGAACCTTGCCGCGCAGCCGCGGGCCTTCGAAGTCCCCTCCCGTGACCGGCACGACGCTACGAATGCCATGAGGTACCGTCCCGAGCTTTTGCGGCGGAGCGGCGGCGATTTTCACCGTCATCAATGGTCGCGACGTCATGGCGGTCTTTCCCTCGCTCGGAATGAGAACGCGGTTGTCGGCGTGGGCATCCTGCGTGAATCCGGCCAAGGCCCTCGTGGCACCAGCCACGAGAGGCGTAGCGACTGCCTTGAGCACGTCCCTGCGCCGAATGCGCATGGGTCGCTTACCCTCGTCCGATGGGCGCATGGCTAGAGGATCTCGTCGATGGTGTAGATCGGTCCGTTCGCGCGGCGATCGCCCGACGCGATGGCGATCAATCGGTTCAAGAACTCATACTGCGGCGCGCTCGTTTCAAACCTGGGAGCAGTCCGGAAGTAGTACGTGGACGGATCGACGGACTCGCCTCGCGCGAGCGCCGCGAGCACCTCAGGCGGGCCATGACGGAGGCCGAAGGACGTCATGCTGATCAAGGCCCCGTCGTCGGTCTCGAGCGTGATTCGCAGATCGAGCTCGAGAACGGCGTCGGACCGCAA
>WNFG01005533.1_pt1 | contig 10612 bp, 8 predicted proteins | sample 5400431 | NCBI WGS metagenome assembly WNFG01 (sample SAMN13153346, study PRJNA577476) | soil metagenome | isolation source: 120 cm saprolite under Douglas fir tree site 2 hole 3 replicate 2 | place: USA:California | collected 2015-04-18
CGCCAGAAGATTTCGGCGGGCTGCAGCGCCAGGTAATTCAGGTCGATGCCTTCGGGCTGCAGCGAACCGTCACGAAGGGCTTGGGTGCGGTCGTAAGGTCCGCACGCGAAGGTGAGGCGCAGCTTGGACATTCGGGTTCCGAGTCGTGGATCGGCTCCATGAAAACCAATCGCATCAAACGATCGAAATCAAACGATCGAAATCAAACGATCGAAATCAAACCCTCGGACCTCATCCTGAGGAGGCCGCGCTCTTCGCGCGGCCGTCTCGAAGGATGGCCGCGGGCATGATCTCGCTTGTGGCCGTCCTTCGAGACGCGCGCAAGGGCGCGCTCCTCAGGACGAGGCTGATGGAGTCCTATTGCTATCGTGAACTCGCTGCAAGCCGCTCCGCGAACGCCGCGATGGTCTTGGCGTAGACGCGGGCCTTGTTCCATTCCAGCAAGACGTTGAAGTTTTCGGATCCTTCGCTCCATGGCTCGCCGCGGCGCCAGCCGTAGCTCTTGAGATAGTTCGCCGTGGAGGCCAGCGCGTCGGGAGCGCTGTGGATGAGATCGCGTTTGCCGTTGCCGTCGAAATCCACCGCGAACTTGAGGTAGGATGAGGGGAGGAACTGGGTCTGCCCTATCTCGCCGGCCCAATCGCCGCGCAATTCGCCCGGCGCCATGTCGCCGCGATCGACGATGCGCAGCAAGTCGAAAAGCTCGGCGCGGAACTTGTCCGTGCGGCGGCAATCGTGCGCGAGCGTGGCAACCGAGCGGATCAGCGAAAACCGGCCTTGGTTGACCCCGTAGTCGGTTTCAAGGCCCCAAATGGCCGTCAGCACCGACCCCGGTACCCCGAACTGCCGCTCGATTCGAGCAAACACCGCCGCATGCCGCGCGAGCAGCGCCCCACCTCTGCGCATACGGTCGGCCGAGATCATCCGCCCGGAAAACTGCTCGAATGTCTGACTGAAAACATGCTGACCGCGATCCCGGGACAGCACGGCCGGGTCGACGGTGACGCCTTCGAGGGCCGCCCCTATGGCCCGCTGGGAAATGCCCTGACCTGCCGCTTCGCGTTCGAAGTCGGCGAGCCACGTATTGAAGTCGCCGCCGCACGGGGCTGCGCGTGATGGACCGGCTAGCGCGAGGCAAAACAGCGCGCTTGCGATCGATAAGGACAATGTTCGGATAGCTCTCATGACTGACCTTGCGATCAAGCGCCCGCCTCGGCTCGTAAGCGCCCATGACGTGTAACCCGGATTGAGCGCCCGCAGCCCGGATTGAGCGCAGCGAAATCCGGGGCTGCCCTGTCAACGCGGCAACGCTGTCCCCGGGTTTCGCTTACCGCTCAACCCGGGCTACGGCTCCTACATCCGCATACCCGGCAAAGTCAAAGGCGTCGACGGCCGTGACGAGCACGGCCATGACCATGCGGAAAGATCACGGCGTGGCGAAGGCAGCGCCGTCTGCCGCCAGCCGGCCCTTGCGCCGGCACGGCCAGCTGTTTACCCATAAGCCGCGGCACATGGCTGATAACAGGAGGAACCCTGATGCGCGCGCAATTTCTGGCTTTCACGTTTCTTGCCACCGCTGCGGCTACGAGCGCCTTGGCCCAGCAGGCGGCGGCACCCCCGGCGAAGACCTTCATGAACAACAAAGAGATCATGGGCCTGATCGACAAGGCCAAGGCCGACCGCAAGGGCGACGCCCCGCTGGTGGCCGAGCCGATCCTGTCGCTTGCGCCCTATCGGGCCCAGCTCGAATACCGTCCCGGCACATCGCCGGCCGCTGTCCATGAAAAAGATGCCGAGCTGATGGTCGTGCTCGAAGGAACCGGCAACATCGTGACGGGCGGCAAACTCGTCGACGAGAAGCGCAACAATGCGAACAATCTGGGCGGCTCATCGATCACGGGCGGCAACTCCCAGGCCGTCGTCAAGGGCGATATGCTCATCGTGCCGGCGAATACGCCGCACCAGGTCATCCCGACCGGCGGCGCCCCGATCGTTCTCATGACGCTGCATGTGCCGCATCCGCCCATGAATTGGCCGCCGGCGAATTAAGCAGATTTCGATCGTTTTGAATCACTTGACCAGCGCAAGAACAATCGAGGTGGCGGGGACAAGCCAGGCCATGATGCGGAGAAGAGGGGCTGGTGTACGCAAAGTGACAGGACCCTGCCCAAATGCCGGTGGGCCCGCCGCGCGCCGCTTCGCCCCGGGGAGAAGGCCGCAGCAGATTCTCAAGGCTCAAGCCTGACCGGAACCTGGTCCAGGACCTGCTGTAGCCCTCTTGTCGCAGGGGTCCGCGCCCGCGGTGCCAGCTTGATCTTATGATATAAGCCGCGCCGACCTCTCTCTTCCTGCGATTCGGACCGCAATCATGAATCGGATTGGCACGCTCCTCTGCACCGCCCCCGCTTTCGCGACGGCCTTGTCGATAGCAACCGCCGCTGCCGCGGCAACCGACTGCCGCACCTCCGGCAGCTTCGAAAGCTGGCTCGGCCGCTTCAAGGCCGAGGCCGCAGCTCAGGGCATTTCGCGGAGCGCCATCGATGCGGCCTCGCCTTACCTCGTCTACGACCAGCGGATCGTCAACATCGACCGCGGCCAGCGCATCTTCGCCCAGAGCTTCCTGGAATTCTCCGGCAAGATGCTGCCGTCCTACCGGCTTTCGCAGGGCACAGTCGAAATCCATAAATACCAGGCAATCTTCGATCGCGCCGAGAAGCAGTACGGTATTCCGGCCGCCGTGATGACCGCCTTCTGGGGGCTCGAAAGCGATTTCGGCTCCAACATGGGCAAGGATAACTCGATCCGTTCGCTGGTGTCGCTCGCCTATGATTGCCGGCGCGCCGAGATGTTCCGCGGCCATTTGTTCGACGCGCTCCGGCTCATTCAGCGCGGCGATCTCAACCCCGCAGAAATGCTGGGCTCGTGGGCGGGCGAACTCGGCCAGACCCAGATGATGCCCTCCGAATATATCAAATACGCGGTCGACTATGACGGCGACGGCAGGCGCAACCTGCTGCGTAGCGTGTCCGACGTGATCGGGTCGACCGCGAACTACCTCGTCAGCCTCGGCTGGAAGCGCGGCGAGCCATGGCTGCGGGAAGTGCGCGTACCGGAGAGCATGCCGTGGGAACAGGCGGACCTCTCGATCCAACACCCGCTCGAAAAGTGGGCCGAGTGGGGCGTCACGCTGCCCGACGGACGACCCTTGCAGCACGAAACTCTCAAGGCCTCGCTGTTGCTGCCCATGGGCCGATTTGGCCCGTCCTTCCTGGTGTTCGACAACTTCCAGGCCTATCTCAAATGGAACAGCTCGCTCGTCTATTCCACCACCGCGGCCTACTACGCGACGCGCCTCGCCGGCGCGCCGCCGATGCGGCGCGGCAACGGCACGCCACCGCCGCCGCTCCCGTTCGCGCAGGCGCGCGAATTGCAGCAGCTTCTGATCAAGGCCGGCTACGACGTGGGGGGCGCCGACGGTAAGCTCGGCATCTCGTCCCGACAGGCCACACGCGCGATGCAAAGCAAGCTCGGCCTGCCGGCGGACTCTTATCCGACGGCGGAACTCCTAACGCGGATGCGGGCCGGGCGGTGAGTTAGACTACTGCGGTTTCTGATCGATGTGATTTGGCGCTCGCCCATCCACTGCCGTCACCCGCGGGCTTGACCCGCGAGTCTGTCCACTTCGCCTAGATTTTGCGAACGCGATGGATGCGCGGGTCAAGCCCGCACATGGCATCGCTGGTGGCAGTAGCGTAGCCTGGATTGAGCGCAGGCGAAACCCGGGGACGGCGTCACGGACCCGGTGGCTCAATCCGGGCTACCCTCCTAAGGGGGCAGCGCGCCGCGCCGCAATCGCCTCCAGGAATCCCGCCAGATCGTCGGTGACATGATCCACATGGGCGGCATCGCGCCCTTCCAGTTCCCAGCCTTCGCGAAACACCTCGCGGGTGCGCTCCGGCACCACGAGAACGGTCGTCATGCCGAGCGCATGAGGCACTTCGAGATTGCGGGCCAGATCCTCGAACATCGCCGCCTTGCCGGCGTCGACTCCGTGCCGGGCGAGAAAGCGGTCATAGGTCTGAGGCAACGGTTTCGGTTCAAGCTCGCCTACGATGATGTCGAATACGTCCTCGAAATGGCGGTCGACGGCGAGCCGCTTCATGACGGCGTCGGCGTGAGTGCGGGTTCCGTTGGTGAGGATGAGCTTGCGGCCGGGCAGCCGTTCCAGCGCGTCGCCGAGCGCCGGGTTCGGCTCGATCGGCGAATGATCGATCTGGTGGACGAAATCGAGAAAATCGTCGGGATTCATCCCGTGCTCGATCATCATGCCCCGCATGGTGGTGCCGTAGCGCCGGTAGAAATCCTTCTGCTTGCGGAAGGCATTGTCATAGGTGGTGTCGAGGAACTTGGCGATGTAGTTGCGAATGCGCTCGTCGACCTGCTGCCAGAGGTTGAGGTGGTGCGGATAGAGCGTGTTGTCGAGATCGAACACCCAGGTGTCGATGTGAGCAAAGGCCCGCGGCGTGGCGCGCGCCGTTGGGTTTGACAAAGGTGCAGGGGTCATAGAAGGGGTCATGGTGGAGCTTCTGGTCACTTGCGAGTCTGAATTGGTGATTTGTCTCGCGTCCCTCAACCTCCGCCCGTGCGGTCGCTGATGTAGGCGCGGACGTATTCGCTTGCGGTTTTGGCAGTTCCCTTAAACGCAATCTGTCTCAGCAATTCGGCGTGCCGCTCGCGGTCCGGTGTTTCCACCATGAGTTCGTGGTAGGTGATAAGCAGGTCCGGACGGATATCGTTCACCGTCGCAGCCCATTGGTCGAGTATGTCCGCGGCGTCGAGATAATGCCGGGACGTCGTCCTCAAGCGCCGGCCTGTTTGTCGAAGCTGATTGGCCGCCGTTCTGAAATCACGCTGCAGGACCTCCGCGATCCTGGCGACTGACATCGTTGTCATGGTTCACCTGCGGCGCTTGGTGTCGATCCGAAAGCCGACGGATGCGGCGAAGGCCGAGAGGCCCATTGACCCGATCGGAACACGAGGGCGCCGAGGGGCATCAAGGGAGCGCCACGTCCCCTGCTACCGAGAAAGACAGAGATAATCACAAAACCCGCTCGGGTCCCACCACTAAAACGGGCTGGGTTTCTATTCCTTCCAAGGACGCTCGCTGACCGAAACTGAGACGAACTCCGCAGGCTAATTCGCGACGGTGGTTTCGAGCCTGGATGGGTCGTCCGACCAGGGGCAAAAACTCGTGGCGGCCCCCAGTTCGTCATGGCCGGGACAAGCCCGGACAAGCCCAGCCATGACCAAGTAGAAACCGCAACGAGTTTTGCCCTGTTACTTTGGGGTGTGCACAAGCCCTTGATTCGACGCTATTTTTTAGGGGTATTTCGTTTTGCCAAAATGGCGCTGGCCGACGCCAGAACTTGGCTCACGCCAACCATATGAATAAATTCCTATAAGGCACAGCGCGCCGATTATCGAGACGGCCGAGGACAAGCCGGCCATGACCACTCAATCCGTCAGTCGCACGACCTCCCTCTTCCCGCTCAGGACGCGGGCGAGCATCTGTAGGCCGGGGATGATCGGTCCATACACCTGCCGGCGCCGGAACCGTATATCAGCGTCGGAATCATAGCGCGTGCAAAAGTCGACCATTTTTCTCGACGATCAGACGGGTTTTACTTGGTGAGGATGGGCCCACCACCACCACCACCACCACCACCGCTACGGGAGGTGCACGTGGACACCGTGATGTGCACCGACGAGCCGACCGGCGCCATGCCGCCCCCTATTGGGTGCTGGGCGATCACATCCCCGGGATCCACACAGTCGTCGCTGTACGACACTCCACCGAATGTGAGGCCGGCGTAGGCGATGAGACTCTGCGCCTCGCTCTGCTTCGTTCCGAGCAGGGAGGGTACGCTGGCGGTCACCTCCCAGATGATTGTGGCGCTGCCGATCTGGCGGTGGACGTCGCGGACGGTGGCCGTCACCAGGTAGAAGGGCGCGGCACCAGCGGCCGGGGTTCCCGAGATCTGGCCGGCGGCGTTGGCCGACAGTCCCGGTGGCAGCCCGGTCACGGCCCAGCTGTACGGCCGGCTGCCGCCGGTGGCGGACAGGTTCAGAGCGGCCGGCGTACCGAAGAGGGTGCTGACGTGGCCCGGGGTCCGTGCGAACGGCAGCGGATCGGGGTTGAGGAACACCTGACCGCGCGCGGAAACGTCGCAGCGGCCGTCACCGTCGAAGTCGCCGAAAAAGACCTCATCGACGCGTGCGGGGGACTGGCCCAGGAATACCCAGCGCCCGCCGAGCACGCTTGAGGAGTACCAGAACGTCACTCCGGTGGCGATGAAGGGGTCGCTGATGCCGTCCCCGTCGAAGTCGCAGCTCCTGCGGTCGTTGAAGGTGTTTAACCCGAAGAGGTTGTCCGATTGATGCAGACCCGTCTCGTTCTGCACCATGGCGCCGGGAAACGGGTACCCGCCGTCCTTGTCTTGATGCGCGAACACATTGTGCTTCACATCCATCCCGACCGCCGGGGTACCGCGCAGGTGGATGCCGTTGCCCGCGATATACAGTACCGTGTTGAACTCGATGTCCATGTACTCCCCGGCCGGACCGCAGTTGTAGTCCGAGAAGTCGGGGGAGTCACCCACGAACACGCAGGTTTTGCGGGCGTGCATGTCGATGGCGTGGGTGTGGTAGATCAAATCATGGTCCAGCGCCTCCGCGATGATGTACACAGCCCCCGCAAAGGGATTCAGCACTAGTCCGATCGCCAGTCCGATCCCGATGTCTTTTAGGTCCGGGCACCGGAAGTGCACCCCACCGTTGGTAAGGATGAGATTGCGATACGCGAGGTACCCGGTGCCCGTCCTGCCGTCGCCGGAGATCGAGTGACGGTTCCAGTCGAACACGTTGCGCTCGATCAACGCGTACGCGCCGTCGGCGGTCTCGACGCCGTAACCAGCCGAGTGCCCGGGGAGGGGGTTGCAGACGTTGCTGGCGGGATGCTGGTTGTGGTGGATGTAGTTGTCGTGTACCCACACGTTGTCCGCGTTGTCGCGGTTGATGCGGCCTACGAAGGCGGGGTCGTCTTTGTTGTTGCCGTCGACCACCCTGACCGCGGAACCACGCCAGCGGTAGATCTCGTTGTGGTCTATCTGCACGTCCAGGCTGGAATTCACCACGATACCGGAGGCATCCTCCGTCCCCACGGCCGAGAACGGGTCGTCGCTCTCGCCGCCGTCGAGCCGGATCCCGCTGATCCGCACGTGATCGCTGCCGGGGCCGACGTTCAACAGCACATTGGGAAACGTCGTGGTGAACAGGCGCGGCCCGGCGCGAACCGCCGTCCGGTCACCGAGGATCTGCACTCCCGGCGCGACCTGCAGGTCGTGCATGCCGCTCAGGTCCAGATCGAGGGTTCCGGCGATGCGGACCACGGCCTTCTCGATACCGATCGCCTGAGCGAACAGACCGTTTTGGTTGGGCTGGGTGATATCAACGGTCCTCTTGCCGTTCACCACAGGCAGCGCGAGGTTGACCGTCGCGGAGCCGGAGTCCACATGCTGACTATTGTTGAAGAGAACATGCAGGGAGTAGCTACCACTGCTCGGCGGCGCGACCACCATCATTCCAGTGGAATCGAACGTCCCTACGGCCACGCCGGTGGCTATCGGGACTCCAGTCGTCGCGTCCCGGAAGTACAAGTGCAGCGACGCCGGCTCGCATGCATCGCTAGCAGGGGGCCATTGAATGTTCCAGTTGATAGTTGTCGACTGCCCGAGGCTGATCGACGCCGGCGATGCCGACATCGAAGCAGTTACCACGCAGGCAGTGGCGCCATTAGAATCGCTCGGAATCGCCCAGGCCACCATCGCGGCCGCCCCGACCATCCCCGCAATGACGACGCGGCGCCAGGCGCGCGCCCTTTTCATCGCCATTTGGACGTCATGGTCCATGTCATCCTCCTCAAGTTGAGTTCAATAGCGGTCGCCCACGGCGTCCAAAGCCTATCGGCTCGCAGCCGGCGGTTGTGTGATCCATCTCACACCTGCGATGAATAAAGAGAGGAGAGACACGGGTGTCGCCGGCGGCGGCTCGCGCGGCGATGCTTGCGTGTTGCCGTCCGACAGCTTCGAAATCACCGGTCGATACAATTGCCTCATCAGGATCTACCGACGCGTCGTTCAGTCCACCCATCGAAAACGTGTCGACCTCCACCACCTCCGTTCAAACAACTCCCGCCGAAGAGAAATTTCTTTCCCGCCTCCCGCGACGACCTCGGAGACAAAAATGAGACAAAAGCAAAACAGCGGCGTCGCTAACGCATTGATGTTGTGGCGGGCCTTCCTGGATACGTATCGAACTCTGTGCCTTGCGCCAAGCCCTGAAATTCACGAAATCTTTGAGCAAGTTAGAAGCGGGAGAACGATTGCATCTGCTTGCTAACTGCCCGCGTCTGCAGCGCAGCGCGCCGAAGTCGATCGCTCAAGGCCGGCTTCCAACGTCATGGACCAGCGCCGCTGCACTAGAATTGGCACCTGCCGGATGAAGGTCTTGCGGCGCTCCAGGGTGACGGTGCTCTCTGTTCGGGGGTTCTGGTCCGCAAGCCGAAAGTTGTAGGAAAAACAACCTATTATAGAACTATATCGTATATGAAATACGGGAAAGTTTGAATTTCTTGTGTTTCGGGGCTATTGTGGTACACTTTCACGTATCTGACATACGCGAAAGTTAGAGATGGCCCTCTACCTAGTTGGCGAGAACCTCGACAAGACACGCAGCCACTACCGGGCTGAGACCGGCAAGCTCGTCCAGCTGGTGCGTGGCATCTACGTCGACCACGGCGACGACATTGATACCATGGTGCTCAAGCATGCCGTCCGCATCGCCAAACATCTCTATCCCCGTGCGTACCTCTCCGCCGCAAGCGCGGTTCTTCTCGCGCCCACGCGGGACGGACGCCTTTTCTTGAGTGCGCGCCGTATCCAGCGCACCCGTATCCGCGCACTTGAGATCATCCAGAACCAAGCGCCTCCCCACCCATCCCTCGGCTCTGCTGTCATCGACGACGGCATGGGAGAATTCAGGGTCGACGTTTCGTCCATCCGGCAGCGCTTCCTCGAAGCCTTTCGTCTTCGCAGCGAACATGCCTCCTCGATTGACGAGGCTATGCGTGGCGCCATGGCGACGCGACTCACCGAAGAATATGGCAGCCCGGAGAAGGCTGCCAAAGCCATTTGGACCCTCGCCCGCGAAAACGGCTGGCTTCGCGAGGGCGAAGGCGCCGAGAGGTACCTATTGCGGAGGCCTACCGTGAGCGCCCGCAATGAAGCCGCGCTTGATCTCACAGTCGCCTGGCACCGGGACCCGATTGGGCATTTGCGCCATGACGGGTTCGAGTGGCGCTGGACCGCGCTCGACAAGAAAATTCCACCTCTCATTCGGCAGACAACCCCCGGCAAGTTGCCGCCGTTCATTGTGTCGCTGCTGCCGGAAGGGTGGCTCGAATCCGTTCTCAAGGACAAGGATGAGCGTGCAGCCCTGCGCTCCGGCAAGCGCTACATATCCAACATCACTATCGTCGAGAACGAGGCCGAGCTCAAAACCTTGCCGAAAGACGTATTGAAGACGCGTCTTGTCCAGTACTCCAAGGACGGGCTGTTCACCGGCACCTATGCGGGCCCAAGCCGAGGCAGCCTCAATGAGACGTTTGAGCGCAATCTCGCGCGGATGTTTGAAAGCAAAGAGACTCCGCGTCTTTCGGGCATTCAGATAAAAGCGCCCCTCTATCTCGATGAGCAGGGGAAATTGCTTCCGAGCACTGGCAATCCGTTCACACACATCTTCAAGCCTGCAGGGATGAGCGGTTTTGAGGCGCTGCCCATCGTCGAATGGCTTTGCCTGACGCTTGGCCGCGCTTGTGGTTTCGACGTGCCGACCATCGCGCTCATCAACATGCCGGATCAGCTGCCTCCGGCACTCGTCGTGGAGCGTTTCGATATCCGCGAAGGCGGAAACGACACGCGCATGCTCGCGCTTGAGGACTTCTGCTCCGTCCTTGAGTTGCCGACGCAGGCGAAATACGACGGTACTATCGACCGGGTCGCACGCCAGGTGCGCCCGCTTTCCACCGCGCCCGACGAAGACATTAGGACGATCATTCGCCGAGCCTTGTTCGCCTGGCTGGTTGCCGATGGCGACATGCATCTCAAGAACATGGCGCTGCTCAAGGTCGCCGAGCCCGGCGAGGAGAAGTTCGATAGCGTACGGATGGCGCCTATGTACGATGCGGTAACGACCCGGGTGTTTCCGAATCTTGCCCATGACCGCATGGCGCTGAAATTGAACGGCAAGGACGACAAGTTGCGCCGCGCCGATTTCAAGACGGTGGCCACCCGGGCAAGCCTCAAGGCAGCGACCGCCGACGAGATCATTGATGGACTGATCGCCGCCATGACGAATGCGGTCGATAAGGTGAGCCTGCCAGTTCTTACGCACTATGGCCCAGACGGGCGGGCGGTCGCTGGTCAGGTTCTAGACATCGTCCGCAACCGTCTCGCTGGCTTCAACTAATCGGCGGTACGCTCTCCTGTCCGCGCGC
>WNFG01041201.1_pt1 | contig 10611 bp, 8 predicted proteins | sample 5400431 | NCBI WGS metagenome assembly WNFG01 (sample SAMN13153346, study PRJNA577476) | soil metagenome | isolation source: 120 cm saprolite under Douglas fir tree site 2 hole 3 replicate 2 | place: USA:California | collected 2015-04-18
CGCCCTATTCCTTGCGACCTTCGTGATTGCCATCTGCCTTCGTTAGTTGCGCAACCTGTGTCAAAAGTTACTTGCCAGCGGACCGGAACCTTACCTCGACACTTTCAAGAACACGACTCCGTGCTTCGGCACTTCCGCCGTGTAGGAATTTTGCACGGTGCCAAGGTCCTTGCGTTCCCATAAATCGCGCAGCTTCGCCGATGCCGGCGCTTCGATGGCCTTGAAGTCCAGCGTGATCTTCAGCGCCGATTCGCCGCGGTTGAACAGGCCCGCCGCTTGCGAGCCGTCCGCCAGCGGCTTCACCCAAATCTCCAGCGGCCCTTCATCCCACACTCGATGGCCCTGTACGCCCTTGGCATCCTGGTCCACCGCGATCACCTCCGGATTCATCAGGATGGCTTTCGTTTCCTCGGACATGCTGCGGATGTCGTTGCCGGCTAGCAGCGGGGCCGCGAGAATGGCCCACAGCGCCATATGCGTCAGATATTCGTCGTGCTTCATCCCTCCGTTTCCCACTTCCAGCATGTCAGGATCATTCCAATGCCCGGGGCCTGCAAATTTTCCCAGTCCGTCTTGCGAGAAGCCGATCAGAGACATGCTGCTGTATTTGTCGCTGATGTCGCCGGTGGTGCGCCAGAGATTTCCGGTGTGCGGTCCCCACGTCCACGGCGCCTTTACTCCCCAATTGCAAATGCTAAAGACGATCGGCCGTCCCGACTGCGCGATCGCATCGCGGAATTTCGGGTATTGCACGTCGGGCTCGAGCCCCTCCGCGTAGCACCAATCGATTTTGACGTAATCGACGCCCCAGGCGGCGTACGTCTTGATGTCTTGCGCTTCGTGCTCGTAGCTTCCCGGCCGTTTTTGGCAGGTCATGCGCCCGGCATCGGTGTACACGCCGAACTTCAAGCCTTTGGAATGCACGTAATCGGCGAGCGGCTTCATGCCGCTGGGGAAGCGATCCGGGTCGACAACGATAGAGCCGTCGGCGGCCCGGCTCACCTGCCAGCAATCATCGATGTTCACGAACTGGTAGCCCGCATCTTTCATCCCCGTGCTGACAATCGCATCCGCCATTTCGCGTATCAGTTTGTCGCTTACATCGCACGCAAACTTGTTCCAACTGTTCCAGCCCATCGGCGGCGTCGCCGCAATCTTGGCAGATTGCGCGTCCGTTGTTCGCGGCGACATGCCGACGGCGAGCAAACCGATCACGGTGAACAGAAGCCACCTGGCTCCAGCCCGCAGGCAAGACTTTCTTGCAGTTTGGTCGTTCACGATCTTCACCCCCGTTTTGGACGCGCAGATTATACCGCGCGATGGAAAGCCAACCACTGTCATTCCGAGGCCGGTGTCTGCCCGAGAAACCTGTTTTTCTTGCGGGGTTCTGCAAAATGCGCGCCCACAAGTGGCACAGCCATTTCTGGCTGTGCGTCTTGTCCCACGAAGTGGCAATCTCGAGCGCTCAGGAGCGGTTGAGCAGAAGGCGATCCACACGTCGGCTCACGTCGCGCAGGTAGGCCTCGTCCCCTGCCGGTAGCTCGACCGTGGCGCTGCCCGTGTAATTGATTGCGGCAAACGCCTCGCGCACCGCCGGCCAGTCGATGTCGCCTTCGCCGAGATTAACCCACGCGTAGCTGTCTTTGTTGCGCTTGAAATCCTTGAGGTGCACCTTGACGATGCGCGGACCGAGTGTCCGAATCCAGTCCTGCGGATACCCGTAGAGCACGACGTTGCCGACGTCAAACCACGCTTTGACCCACGGACTCTGAAACTCGTCGATGTACGTGGCCATTTCCAGCGGGCTGAGCAGAAACCGGTTCCACACTTCTTCCATGGCGATTACAACCTTCAGCTCTTCCGCGAGAGGGAGGAGCTTGCGAATTTCGCGTTGCGAGCGGCTCCACGCGTCGCGATAGGAGGTCTGCGGATTCAGCACCGCGGGAACGAGCAGAACGACGTCCGAGCCCCAAAGCTTCGCGTTGTGCAGAGAAGCGCGCATGCCGGCCAGACTCTTCTCCACCACGGCGGGATCGCTTGACGACAGCGGGTATTTCCAGTGATCCATGTTCATCACCGAGTCGATGCGAATTTGTGCGCCGTCCGCGGCCTTCTTTAGTTCTTCGGCTTTGTGCTCGTCGGGTTCCGTGGGCGCCTGCAGGACTTCAAAGCCGATTTCGCGAGCGAGTTTGAGCCGGTCCGCGTAGGAGAGATTGTCCGGCAGCATGTCGAGCAGAATGCCTTTCTTGATCGGCAATGGCGCTGGAGACGGACTTGCCGCGACGAGAAATTCGCCGAGTGTACCCGCGAGAGTCGCCGCGCAAGCGGCGCTTACCGAAGATTTCAGAAATTGCCGTCGCGATTCGTTACGCATAAAGCCCTCCGCAGCTACTCTCATTTTTGTTGCGCATGTTGTATTCGCTCGGGACGTTATGGGAACGCCCTTCAGTTTATCCTGAGGTACGAAGGGCGCATCCCAACAGGGCTTTAGTCCGCGAGTTTGTTCAAATCAATCCTCGGGTCCAGCACCTCGCTGGACGTCATTACCTCGTCCCAGGTGATTTCGCGATTCTTGTACGCGGCCGTGCGCGCGAGAATGCAGGAAATCGCCGACTCCGCCCCTTTCGCGGCTTGGTTGTGAAAATTGCCGCTGCTGATGCTATCCACAAACGCCTTCTTTTTCTCGCGGTCGGCAAATTCCAGGTTGGAAGTGAAATTTCCCGTAACTGAGAAGGCTTGCGACTCCGGTTTCTCTTTCGCAGGCGTCATAGCGGCTTGCCACGCCTCGTCACCCCAGATTCCCAGCGCCCCCGTGTAAGGAGACTGCGAAACTCCCTTCGTGCCGAAGAAACGCTCGGTCACGTCCCACCATCCCTTCGCGAATTGCGTGGAGCTGAACGTCACATCGACATTGTTCGGATAGTGGAACAGCACGTTGTAATTTCCGTACGCGTCGCCGTCCGCCGCCGGACGCCCCTGGCGCCCTCCCGTTGCGGAAGCCTTTAGTGGATGCCCCTTCAGAATCCAATTACAGATGTCGATCACGTGAATGTTTTGCTCGACGATGATGTCGCCGGAAAGCGCCCGGTCGTACACCCAATTACGCAGGCGGCGCTCCGCAGGCGAGGCTTTGGGCCATGCCGGGCGATCGATGTAGCCGGTCAGATAGTGAGCTTCGCCGCAGACGATATTGCCCAACGCGCCGCCGTGAATGCGCCGGACCAACTCCACAAACGGAGGGCAGTCGCGAATCTGGAACCCGACGTCGAGGCTGAGCTTACCCTCCGCGCGTTTGCCGATTTCAACAACACGCAACGCGCCGGGTACGTCGACAGCCACCGGCTTCTCGAGATAGACGTGCTTCCCGGCGGCGACGACGGCTTCCAGATGCTGCGGGTGATAGTAGGGAGGCGTGGCGATGACGATCGCGTCCACTTCCTTAGAGTGCGCTATTTGCTGGTATGCGTTGGGGCCCACGAAAAGCTGTGATGCCTCAATATCCGTATAATCTTTCGGCCGCTGCAACTGATCGAAATGCGCGCGGGCCGCGTCGAGTTGATCCCGGAAAACGTCGGCCAGCGCCACAACGCGCGCGTTGCCGGTATCAATGAGATTGGTCGCGTCCTCTGTGCCGCGCCCTCCGCAGCCGAGCAGCCCGACCCGCACCGCGGAGTTAGCCGCCGTGCCGCGCACGAGCGACGGCTTGATGAACATGACGCCCGCCGTGGCTGCCGCCGTTTTCAGAAATTTCCGTCGGTCGAACTTGTTTAAGGAGTTTTCGCTCTGCGGCATAGGTCCTCCTGGATGATTGCAGGGGATTGTACGCGGGTGGGGCTTGCCGAAGAAATTAAAAAAGCCGTATATCCCGCAGGATGCCGTCGGCAGTCCAGACAGACTCAAAGTACTTCGCAAGGTTTACGCCGAAGGAATGCGCGTTATCGCTGCACGTTCCGCGCTGACATCGTCGCCGCGCAGTTCTCGCAGCGCATACGTGACAAATTCGGCGGTCACTTTCTTGCGCCAACTCATATCGAAGTCCGTATTGTCCAGCGGTTTAGCGATTTCCGCAGTCAGTGCACGCCCCACGAGAAATCTTGCGGCCTCCTCGGCAACGAGAGGACGCGAGGCTACAGAACCGATGACGATGCGAGCGTCTTCAATGACTCCACTTGTTGAGAGGCGCGTGGCCGCAGCCACCGACAACACGGGGAAGTCGAAGGAGCCGCGGCGCCGCAACTTCCAGTACGTACTGCGCCAGCCGTGCAAGGGATTGAGCAAGACCTCGGCGAGGATCTCATCCGGTTTGCGGTGGAGGTAGAGCATGCCGTCATTGTTGTAGAGATCAGCGAGCGAAATTTCGCGTTCGCCAGAATGCGAAACGAGGCGGACGCGCGCGCCCAGCGCCATCAGCGCAGGTGCGGTGTCGGTAGAAGAAACAGCCAAACACTTCGGGCTGCTGGGTGCGACCCAGCAGGTCGCGCCGTCTTTCTTCATGCAGAAATTGATGGCTTTGCGCCACTCGTAATTTTGGTCGTAGTAATTGCAGCGCGTGTCGAGGCAAAGATTGCCGCCCAGCGTGGCCATATTGCGAATTTGCGGCGTGGCCACTTGCGACGCGGCTTGCGCCAGCGCGGTGGCGCCGTTTCGGAAGCGCGGATCGGATGCGATGTCCGACAGCGTGAGACAGGCGCCGAGCCGCGCGCAGGACTCGCCAAACTGCATTGCCTGCAAGGCCTCGATGTTACGAAGACTCAGCAGCGTGCGCGGAGCTTGCTGGCGCCGCTTCATGTTGGGCAGAAGGTCGGTGCCGCCGGCTAGCGGCATGGCACTCGGGCCTTCGCCGTGCAGAACGCTCGCGGCTTCCTCGATCGTGCGCGGCGCGCGAAATGTGAATAGCGGCAAGCGCATCATGAGCTGAGCACCTGCCCTCTCTGTGTTGCCGGCTGCGATGCGGGCTTGGCCCGGCGCGGAACGTCATTGATGGCGTTTCCGTCGCCACCTTCCCATGGCGGCGGGACGCGAAGCGCCTCGGGCCAGTCCACGTGCGGGAAATGCGAAGGGCCGAAGCGCGGCGCGCGGCCGGCTTTTTTCTCGGCCAGTGCCTTCATGATTTTTTCCGGAGTGATAGGTACTTCGTCGATGCGAACACCGACCGCATCGTAAACGGCGTTGGCCACGGCCGGCATGATGGGCAGCAGCGGCCCCTGGCCCACTTCTTTCGCGCCGAACGGCCCTTGGGGGTCGGGTTCTTCGACAAGCTCGGTGAACACCTCGGGCATGTCCAGCGAGGTGGGGCTCTTGTATTCCAGGACGGACGGGAATTTGTGGACAAGCGCGTGCGAAAGTTTTTTCGGCAAGCGGCGAAATTCCTGTTCTTCCATGAGCGCCTCGCCGAGGCCCATGTACACGCTGCCTTCGACTTGGCCGCGCGCAAGCGTTGGATTTAGCGCGCGGCCGATGTCGTGAGCGATCCAGATTTTCGGCACGGTAAGCCAGCCGGTCACCGGATTCACAGCGACTTCGACCACCGCAGCGGTGTAGGAGTAAGTCGGCGAGGGGCCGACGCCTCCACCTTTATATAGAGCGGGAGATTTCGGCGGCGTGTAGGAGCCTACGGTGCCGATGGTGCCGAAGCGAGCCTCCGCCGTGCACACGGCTTCCTGGAATGTGACGCCGTTTTCGGCCGCGGCGGAATCGAAGACGCGTTTGTCTGCGAAGCGCACGCGGTCGGGCGGAACGGCGAGACGTTCTGCAACGGCTTCGGTGAGAAGAGATTTGGCGCGCTCGGCGGCTTGCAACGCGGCGTTGCCGGCCATGATTGTGACGCGGCTGGAGTAGGAGCCGAGATCGACGGGGCCGAGATCGGTATCGCCGGTGTACAGGCGAATGTCGAAGGTGTCGAGGCCGAGAACTTCGGCGACGATGGAGGCGAGGACATCGTCGGAGCCTTGGCCGATTTCGGTGGCGCCGCAAAATAATGTGACGCCGCCGCCGCGATCGAATTTTAGTTGCACTCCGGAGTGCGGCATCTTGTTCCAGTAGATGGGGAGGCCGGCGCCGGTGAGATACGCCGAACAGGCCAGGCCGACGCCGCGGCCTTCTGGGAGCTTGCGGAATTTTTCGCGCCAGCCGGAAGATTTCACGACGCGGAGAATGCATTCGGAAAGATTCACGGTGCTGAGGCGGAAGAAATTGGCTGTAACGGCATTGGAGGATTCCGCGATGCGAAGACGGAGATCGGCGGGGTCGATTTGCAGTTTCTCGGCGATTTTGTCGAGCTGCACTTCCTGGCCGAAGCGCGGCTGCACGGTGCCGTGGCCCCGCTTGGGGCCGCAGGGTGGCTTGTTGGTGAACGTGCGGCAGCCTTGGAAACGGTAGCGCGGCACGTGGTAGGTGGTGGTCTGCAGCGCGCCGGTATAGAAGGTGCTGGCTACGCCGTAAGAGCCGTAGGCGCCGCCATCGATCAGCGTCTGTAAATGCATCGCGGTGATAGTGCCGTCCTTTTTCACCCCCGTTTTGAAATTCATCAGGACGGGATGGCGGCCGCGATGGCAGTAGAAAACTTCTTCGCGCGTAAGGCAGATTTTCACGGGGCGGTCAAGAAGGAGCGCGGCTTTGGCGACCACGATTTCGTGATTGAAAGGATCGGACTTGCCGCCGAAGCCGCCGCCGTTGGGAGTAGCAATGACGCGAATGTGCGCGGCCGGCATCTGCAGAACTTTGGCGAGAGCGCGGTGGAGATAGTGGGGAGTTTGCGTGCTGGTCCAGATGGTGAGTTTGCCGTCGGGATCTTTGGTGGCCACGCAGGCGTGTTGTTCGATGGGGAGGTGGGTGCTGCCTTGGTAAAAGAAAATATCTTCGAAGATTTCGTCGGCTTCGGTGAAACCTTGATCGACGGTGCCAAACTCGAGTGCGACACGTTTGTGAATGTTTCCTTCGTCGCCGTAGTCGTGGATGCGTGGGGACGGTGTTGCGAGAGCTTCTTCAGGATTGGAGATGGTGGTGAGGATTTCGTAGTCGACTTGGATAAGCTCGAGAGCCTCGAAGGCGATTAGTTCTTCGCGAGCGATTACGGCGGCGACGGGATCGCCGACGTGGCGGACGTGGTCGAGACAGAGGGCTTGCTCATCCTGGCTGACAGGGAGAATGCCGTACTCGATGGGGAGGTCTTTGCCGGTGAGCACGAGGTAGACGCCGGGGTGGGCGGCGGCCCGAGAAATGTCGATGCTGCGAATGCGCGCGTGTGGGTGCGCAGAGCGCAGGAGTTTACAGTGGACCATGCGGGGAAGGGAAATGTCGTCGGCGAACCGGGTTTGGCCGGTGACTTTGGCGCGGGCGTCCACGCGGCGGCGGGGGTGACCGATTACGCGGAGATCGCCATCGTTTCCGTTGGATTTTTCCGGTGGCGGATCTTTTTGTTGCGGCATAGGCGCTCCTGATTTCTTTCCCGCGGGATTCAAGCCGATTTGTATTGCCGGGCGATTTCGAGGACGGCGGCTTCTACGGCTTCGAAGATTTGGAGATAGCCGGTGCAGCGGCAGAGATTGCCGGAAAGAGCTTCGCGGATTTGGTCGCGCGTGGGATGCGGATTTTGGTCGAGCAGGGCTTTTGCGGTGACGAGAATGGCGGGTGTGCAGTAACCGCATTGCGCGGCGCCAAGATCGGCGAACGCCTCTTGCAAGGGATGCAGCTCGCCGTTGGCGCCGAGGCCTTCTACGGTCAGGACTTCTTTTCCTTGGCATTCGAGGGCGAGGAGCAAGCAGGAGAGAACTGGTTTGCCATCGAGGAGGATGGCGCAGGCGCCGCACTTGGTGCCGGTGTGGTTGAGGTCTTCGCGGAGGACTTCGAGCAGGGTTTTGTAGGGAGCGAAGGAGACGTCCGTTTGCTCGCCGTTTAGGGTGAAGCGGATTTGCGCGGTCTTTTGGGAAATGGGAGAAATGGTCACCATTGGGGGTCACCTTTCTTGAGAAGTCCTTTGGCGCTTTCTACGGCCGGCCTGTCTAAAGACCGGCCACTCCTCTGACCGGTGGAACTCTTGCCGAGCCGCCTAGGTGCTTTGGCGGCGGACACAGCCAGGATTGGCTGTGCCACGGGTGGCTGTGCGGAAGCGCGGTTCATCGATTTGGCTTGCAGGCCGCGGACTAGATAGGCTGCAAAATTCTCGGCCAACTCTTCGGTGGTCAAAGGGCCTTGGGGATTGAACCAGAGAACGGTGGAGTTTAGGGCGCCGAGGATGACGCGGGCGGCGAGTGCAGGATCGGTGGGGAAGAGCTCGCCGGAGCGGATGCCGCGGGCGACTAGGTGGCGGAAGCCTTGTTCGTAGCGGTCGCGCTTGGTGAGCAGGCGCTTTTGGAGATGTGACGGGATCGAGTTGGTTAGGAGATGGGCAGCGGAGCCTTCTACTTCGTCGAGAACGCAATGCAGATGGAAGCGGATGATTGCGCGGAGTTTTTCGCTTGCGGATTGGGTTCGTGCGTGGCGAATTGTTTCGAGATTGGCAAGCAGGCGATCGAGGGCGTTGTCCTGGCAGAAGAAGAGGATTTCGTCTTTGCCGCGGAAATAGTTGTAAAGGTTAGCGGGGGAGAGGTCGGCGGCGGCGGCGATTTCGCGCATTCCGGTTTCGGCGAAGCCGCGGGTGCGGAATTCGCGTCCGGCGGCGCGGAGGATTTCTAGGCGGCGGGAGAGGTAGCGGCGTTGGAGGCGGGAGGTGCGCACGGAAATAGAATGGCACTGCGCGACGTCGGTGTCAATGCAAAGTGAACCGATGTTCAGGTTATGAACAGAGGTTCAGGTAAGGGAAAGCAGTACAGCCAGAAATGGCTGTGCCACGGGCGACAGGCTGCGGCGCGTGCTACTGGGAGAATAGCGTGGCGGCGGTGGTGTAGAGGATTTGGCGCTTGGAGTTTTCGGAGAGGGGGAGGGAGCAGAACTTTTCGATGTTGCCTTTGATTTCGGGGACGCCGGGGCCGGGCCAGTCGGTGCCCCACAGAACCTTGTGGGCAATTTCTTCGATGCGGGGAAAATATTCGAGGAGTTTTTGCGGCGGGATACCGGAGATGTCCATATACATATTTTTGTGGCGGCGGACGAGAAAGAAAGCTTCGTCCATCCAGAGGGGGCGGCCGCCGTGGGCAAGGATGACGACGAGGTTGGGGTAATCGATGCAGACATCGTCGCAGAGCATGGGTTGGGCGTGAAGATTTCTGGCGCCGGGAAAGATGGAGGTTCCGGTGTGAATCATGACCGGCAGGTTGTTGGCTTGCGCGCGATCGTAGACGGCGGCGAGGCCGCGGTCGCCCTTCATGTAGCCATTGGGGGAGAGGACCTGGTGAGAGGGATGCAGCTTTAGGGCGCGGATGCCGAGCTTCGCGATGCGATCGACTTCTGCGCCGGGATTGGAGACGGTGCTGGGGAGGACACTGCCGAAGGCGATGAGGCGGTCTGGCGCAGCTTTGCAGTAGTTGGCGCTCCAGTCGTTTACCTCGGCGGTGAAGCCGATAATGTCCGGCGCTACGTAATTGATAAGGCCAGCGCGTTCGATGTCGAGCTGATCGAGAAGTTTCAGGAAAGCTTTCGGGTCGGAGCAGTAGCGTTCGACGTCGGCATAGTCCTTGCGGCCGTGCTTGATCAAGTCGAGCGCGTGCGGCTTCATCATGTGGAAGGGCATGATGTGGATGTGAATGTCGATGATGGGCTGGTTGGTTGCGGGCACGTGTTAGCTCAGTTGAAGCGCACGTATTGGAAGTCGAGCGGCTGGCCGTTGACTCCTTTGACAGGCGGGGCAATCCAGTTAGCGAATTTTCCAAGCTCAGCGACGCGGCCGCTCATGAGCGATTGTACATAGGAATAGTCCTTGGGACTGGGCAGCCACTCAAATTCGTGAGCCTTCCACTGGTCTTTGGTGAGGATTTCTCCGGTGGTGCTGATGAAGTGACCGGCGAAATTGCCGATTTCGCGATGAAAACCTTTGTGCGGCAAGGTCAAGCGGAAGGGGATGCCCGCTTCATCGATCACGCGCTGCCAGCGGTTGACGCCGGCCTGAATTTCTTCGATATAGTCATCGCGCAGGCGCTCGTTTAACGCGGTGAGTGCGGGAACCTGCTTGGTGTTGATTTTATCGCCGACAACTTCGGAGACGGGATACATCGCGTCGCGGAGTGTGTGATCGTCCTCTAGCTTGGTTTCGCGGAAGCGGCCTTTGAGGCCGCTGGTGTAATAGTTGGCAGCGTTTGAGGAAACGTCGGAGCCGTAGAGGTCGAGCGTGACGCTGTAATGGAAATTGAGATAGCGCTGAATGGTTTGCAGGTCGATGACGCCGAGGGCGCGGACATCGGAAGGATCATCGACTTTATTTTCTTTCATGACTTCGCAAGTGCGCTGGATGATGCGGCTGACGCCGGACTCGCCGACAAACATGTGATGCGCTTCTTCGGTGAGCATGAAGCGGCAGGTGCGCGCGAGAGGGTCGAAGCCGGATTCTGCGAGCGCGCAAAGCTGGAATTTGCCGTCGCGGTCGGTGAAGAAGGTAAACATATAGAAGGCGAGCCAATCGGGCGTGGGCTCGTTGAAAGCGCCGAGGATGCGTGGGTTGTCAGTGTCGCCCGAACGGCG
>WNFG01005535.1_pt1 | contig 10609 bp, 9 predicted proteins | sample 5400431 | NCBI WGS metagenome assembly WNFG01 (sample SAMN13153346, study PRJNA577476) | soil metagenome | isolation source: 120 cm saprolite under Douglas fir tree site 2 hole 3 replicate 2 | place: USA:California | collected 2015-04-18
TTTCCATCGAGTCGACCGTGTAGTAGTAAGTTGTCCGAGGCTGGAGGCCGTCTATGCGTACGCGGAAAACCGTCGATGAGTGGTCCGGGTTCAACCTGATCGGCGATTTGGCGGTCTCGCTCAGGCCACTTGGATCCGTCCCGTAGTGCACGATTCCGTAATGCACTGGGGAGCCGCCGGGATTGTTCGTTGTCCAGCTGATAATCGTCAAATGCTCCGTCGCCAACTCGACCTTAGGGCCTTGGATGATCCGTACCCGCGCGGCTCTTGGAGTCGTTGGACTTTCCTGAGCGAGGAGGCTGCCGCTCAAAAGCGAGATCGCCACTATCAGAAGCACTCTGTTCATGTTCACACCTCAAAGAAATAATGTGCGCACAGATGATCAAAGGTATTAACCTCGGTGGATCGCCATCCGCGATAACTCGCTCCGGCCCCGTCCGCTCGCATTCGCAGTTTTGCGAGACGGACGAGCCAGAGAAGAGAAGCATTGGTCCTGGCATTCCCGCCGTTTCGCGGTTTGTATTACGGTATAGGCTTAGGACCGGGGACAGGCGCAACGGCGCAGATGGCCGATGCGCAGGGCGGTAGAGGCGGAGTTGGGATCAGGAACTCGTTACCTTGGGTCGCAGCCGAACCACCCCTCATGCAAGCACCCGTAAAAGTATCGCGGTTGGGGTAAGGCCTCGTGAAACCGTCCGACAATGTTTCCAGAAATTTAACGATCTGATTCTCCTCCTCATCCGTCAAGCCAAGATTACCGGAGGTCATATCGATATTGTTCGGCACCTCTGGCATAGGCCAGCAGTCTACTTTTTCGGTCGTTCCTGGCGGGCAATGTCCAGAAGTAACGGGGTACGCGTACTTGTCGCGCGTATTGTAGAAATGTACGAGCTGCTTCAGGCTCTTAATGTAGCCGTTGTGAAAGAACCCCTTTTGGAAGTAAGGCCCGGGGGCTTCGGTAGTAGGACATTGCGGTGGTGTCAATGCCACGTTGCGCGTCGTAACCACTTGCATTTGGCCGTCGACAGTTGGTGCGTATTGTCTCCAGCTCACGTTCGGGTTGGAGCCGGAACCGAACCCGCTTCTGAGGAAAGTCCCGAGTCCCAAATCTCTGTAGCCGAAGCCGTAAGGATTGGGAACGAACCCGTAGGCGTCCGGCTTGGTCTGATAATAGAAACCGTTCCCGGGATTCAGGGGTAGGCCCTCATTGGCCGAGCCGAAGCACGTGAAGAGAGGGTTCACCATGGCGGCCGAGCCAGTGTCGGTCTGACCTGACTTTAGAGTGGTACCTCTTCCGTCGAGGTGACATGAATTGCAGTTACCTTTGCCGTCGAAGAGCCGGAAACCTGCCATCTCGTCTGCTGTGAGCGTGTACTTACCGGCCAGGAAGGCGTCGAATTTCGACGAGAAAGCGCTGACCTGCACGGACTGCTCGTATGAGTCAATGGACTGCGCCCAGTGATCATAGATGTTGTTTGCTTTGGTGCGATCCTCGGGGCTCAGCCGAATGGGCGCGGTGTTCGTGCCAAACACCTTAGCGCCTCCAGGGGTTGCGCAGATCCGCTCAGCCTCGTGTGGGAACTTGATATTGAAGGAGCCCGCACCCCATACCTCCTCAAACAGAGGTCTGTACACAGCCTGCGAAAGCCGGAATGCGACGCAGGCAGTATCAGGGAAGCCCATTTCTAGAGTATCGACAGGAGGACTCTGTGCCTGTTCGGCATCGGGAATCCTTAGCTTATATCCGGTCGCGCGTGAATCGAAGAAATTTCCACCGAAGAACAAACCCTGTACTTGGTTGTATTGCAGTACAGGGAAGAATGGTGAATAGGGGTGTCGCTGCGCCGTCCGCTTGCCGGCCCGAAAGTGAACCGTTCCGGGAAATGCGACCATTGTCAGGTTGACCGAGGGGATCGGTCCACTAAAGCCGGCATATGGCATATGGCAAGACGTGCACGCTTGATTTCTGTTCGGTGAGATGTTCTTGTCGAAGAGCATAAGCTCGCCGAGCGTTTCTATTGCCTCAGTTCCGGTATTCTGGAGGACGGGCGGCTGACCTGTCAGAATTGGGGGCTGTAAGGCGTGCCACCGTGCAAGCGCTCGGCTTTCGATGACATCCACCTCCCGTAGAACCCGAGCTATCTCGGAACTTAGATCGGATGGCAGAATTCCAGGTGGGTACGGGTTATAGACCCGTAGATGCTGGTCGTTGTCGGCTTGCTGTGCTCCAGCCTGCACTGAAATGAGCCCAGTGCAGATCAGGAGCGCGACGATAACGCCTGCGGATAGGATCAACAACGTGATCCATCTTCTTTCTTCCCTCATGTGCTAATCCCTTTCGTGACTTCGGTCGGAGCGGACGGTTCGGCATGGATGTGATGGCACGCACGCCTCGGTTTATCCATTCTCATCAAAGGAGCGTTGATGATTCCTGGTGTGCCAAAATCTTCGATAACGCTGCGAGATACGATGTACTCGACTGCGACATCTGCCGTCACTCAACGCTCTGGAGCAATTCTATTGTCAAATCCTCCAGGCGCGGACTGCGATTGGTAACGAGCAGCTCACACAGTACGCGCGGAACGTAGACTCTCGCGGTCCTTCGCCGGTAACCCCACTGCACGAGTAATTCTGCGACTTCCGCGTAAAGCGCGTGAAGCCGGTGGCGACCAAATACGCGCCATGACAGCTCTAAAACAGGAAGTTTCGGCGTCCCAAGTTGTGTAGCCCGTTGTAGCGAATTTGCGATGAGCCAGCCCCGATTATTCGGTGAAACTAGCTCTCATCTGCCTGACATTGTTGTGACAGCACCACACCATACGATCCAGATTGAACTGAGCAAGACGAAAACGCTTTCGGCTTTCAACCGAACGCTCAGCGTCCAATGATTTGGATGTTAAATTTCACACTTACCGTTGATTCTGCACAGTTTAATCCTGAAATTGGCTCCGAAAACGAGCAAGTTGGATCCCAGTTTGGACCCCAGACGCTTCAGACGTCTGGCAATTGGCGGTTATAGAAAGCCTGATTGCCTCTGCTCTTTGGCATCACCACGACTAACTGATGAAGATACCGTGCGGTGGTGCCGAGGTTGATCCGCGGCTGCCACCGCAAGGGAATGTGCCTCTGTCCCACGAAAGTCGATGCACAAAAATTCCGAATAGGTTTACCTCTCAACTACGCCGCAGGCGATTCGCGCACCAGAGTTCCCTGCGGGGTCGGTTTTATAGTCGTCTGTATTTGCGTGAATCACAATGGACGTACCACCTTCGTGAAAGAGCGAGTTCGGCCCATCCCCGAGGGTAGCGTTCGCATCCAAAAGTGACGCCTCAGCGTGTCCAGTGCCGGCTACCTGGATGTTCAGCAAGTCTCCGGCATGTGGACCTTCGGGATTGTCTTTTCCGTGTTTCTTCGAAGTTGGGTTGAGATGCCCTCCTGCGCTCATGAAATCCGGGCCTTCGCACTTGCCAATCGTATGAACGTGAATTCCATGGGTGCCGGGCGGCAGTTGCGAGATACGGACATCAATGCGAATCCCGCCATCGGCTTCGCGGATCGTGGCGGTACCGATCTTCTGCCCCTGCGCATTGACAATATTTGCGTGGGCCGACTGTCCCGTAGATTGAGCGAACATCGCGGTCGGCCAAATCAGCGCGGCTGCGAGGATGCAATTGCGGATTAACATGCTCTTTCCCTCCTGAAGCTACAGTTGCGATTAGTTGGCCCATTTCAGTTCAGCCGGGGATGCCCTAATTGATACCGAACCAGGCATGCAGGATGCATTTGCCATGCCCACATTGCCGGTGTAGTTTCCTCATCACTCGAAGCCATTTAGACTCATTCCCTCCTTATCTAGACGTCCCTCCTTCCTGCGTTCGGATTCTGAATCACCCACGTGTTTCCCTGCTAATGCGACTCGTCCGTCACGCGCATTTCGAAGACTTGGCTGGATCCGCTCGATCGGATAACCGTCAGAGTCCTTGCACGATTTCCGACAGGAACCACGTCCGGCGCTCGGTTTGATCAATCCAGACCTCGATCATGCTTGAGGTCGCCACGTCATTGTATTTTTCGCAAGTTTCATGTGCGGAACGGAAATAGCGCGTCAGTGCCTGATTATCGGCGCTGAGCTCTGCCAGCATCTCTTTCGGGTCGACGCTTTCGTCGTTATTGTCCTTCAAACGCTGGTGCCGAGAGATATCACTGATCGAGCGCAAGGTAGTTCCGCCGATTTTCCGCGCACGTTCGGCAATATCGTCGGTCATAGCAAAGATCTGATCAGAGTGTTCGTCGAGCAGCAGGTGATAATCGCGGAAGTGCCGCCCCCTCATGTGCCAGTGGAAATTCTTGGTCTTCAAGTACAGTGCGAATGTATCGGCCAGCAATCGACGTAGCGCGGTTGTGATCTCGGCGACGTCTTCGCGGTTAAGGTCAGTTGATATTTCGTGCGTTTCCTGGTGTTTTTCCTTGGCCTGAGTTGTGGCTTCCTTTGGCATTGTTTGTTTCTCCTTGGTTTGGTTTTAACTTCTAAATCGGAATCGTCATGTTTTATCAATCATCTCCGTGTGCGGGGGCAAGTGAGGGCGCACCGGCAATATCTAGCCCGAGATCGGGACGATTACGGAAGTCGTACGGTTCCCAGGTCACTTCTGGTGTGACGGGGAAATTCTCCTGCGGTGGCGGAGAAGCCGTCTGCCATTCAAGTCCAGTCGCCGGCCACGGATTGGGTCCTGCGATCTTGCCGTAGCGCATCGACCAGGTCAGGTAGGCTAGGGGAAGTAAATAGCCAACGGCAAGAATCGTCGCTCCGGCAGTGGACAGGACGTTGAGCACTTGAAGTTCAGGCGGATAACTGTAATAGCGGCGTGGCATTCCAAGGTATCCGAGAATAAATTGAGGAAAGAATGTGAGATTAAAACCCACGAAGAGGACTACCGCCGCGATTCGCCCGAGGAACTCGGGATAAAGTTTCCCAGAGATCTTGGGCCACCAGAAATGGATGCCGCCGAGGTAGCCCATTACCGAAGCACCCACCATGATGTAATGGAAATGGGCGACGACAAAATACGTGTCGTGGACGTGCATATCCACTCCTAGGCTGGCAAGAATAAGCCCGGTCAGGCCACCAATCGTGAACAGACCGACCGTGCCCAGGGCGTAGAGCATAGGAGCGTCATAAGAGATGGAACCCTTGTAGAGAGTGGAGGTCCAGTTGAAGACTTTGACTGCCGAAGGAATGGCGACAAGGTAGCTGAGAAACGAGAACGTCAGCGCCGTATACGTGGCCTGACCGCTCACGAACATATGATGCCCCCAGACGAGAAAGCCAAGGACGGCAATGGCTATACTCGAACCGGCGACGAATTTATATCCAAATACAGGCTTGCGAGCGAAGGTGGCGATCAGTTCACTGACAACGCCCATCGCGGGTAGGACCATGATGTAAACGACGGGGTGCGAATAAAACCAAAAGAGATGCTGGAAGAGAATCGGATCGCCACCGAGAGCGGGATTGAAGAAGCCCAGATGAAAAACACGTTCCAAGACAACGAGCGAAAGGGCGATGGCGACAACCGGGGTTGCGAGAATGAAAATGATGCTGGTGCCGTAGAGGGCCCAGACAAAAAGCGGCAAGCGGAACCAAGTCAAGCCCGGCGCGCGCATGGTGTGGATAGTGACTAAAAAGTTGAGACCAGTAAGAATCGACGAAAATCCGTTGATAAAAATGCCGATAATGGCGGGCGTAACGGCAGAATTCGAATAGATGCTGCTGAAGGGCGTATAAAAGGTCCAGCCAGTGTCCAGACCTCCTGTAGAAAAAGAGTACAGTACAAAGCAGCCCCCAATGATGTTCAGGTACCAGCTTAAGAGGTTCAGCTTCGGGAATGCCAAGTCCTTTGCACCAATCATGAGAGGAATCAGGAAGTTGCCGAGCACCGCAGGAATGGACGGAACGAGAAAGAAGAAGATCATGGCGACGCCATGCATCGTAAAAAGCTTGTTGTAAGTTTCGGGAGAAACCAAGTTTCCCTGAGGCGTGAGCAAATTGAGGCGAATGATGAAAGCAAAGATGCCGCCTAGCATGAAGAAAAATGTCACGGAAGCAAGATAAAGTAGAGCGATCCGTTTATGGTCAGTCGTCAGTAGCCACGAGCGAATACCGTATTTCGCGTTCAGGTAGTGTTCGCGTGGGAGAGTTGGGGTGGATGGGATAGCAGATGCGGCCATCTCAATTCCTCCCTTTCGTCGCCGAGACATTCGATCTGAGGAACGAGAGTCCGGTCCATGAGATTGTGGTATCGCGTCGCCGAAAAATCAGAATTCCAAGGACTAAGGCTGCAACGGTCAAAACTCCTGCTAAGCGGAGTAGTCTTAGAACCGTAGTGCTGTATCGCGCGGTAGTTGGATCGTATTGATAACAGAGGAGCAGCACGCGATCGATAGGCGACCCAATTTTTCCTGAGGACGCATCAACTAACCCGAGACGCAGATCTCGATCGGGATAGTTGATTCCATAGAAATATCGGGAGATACGGCCCATCGGAGTAAGAAGCAAAAGTCCGCTTGCGTGGGCGAAGAGTCCGGTTTTTTGGTCGAATGCGTATCGAAAATTGGCAGCCCGGGCGGCGGCTTGAATGGCCGTTTCCGCACCGGTTAGAAAATGCCAACCAGCTTCCGTTCCGCTGCGAGCGTAACGGGACATTGCTAAAGTTTTTTTCCTCGCCGCTGCTTGCGGCGTGTCGCGCGGATCAAAACTGATGAAAATTACCTCATAATCCTTCCCCGGGTTGAAAGAAATCGCTTTCAGCGAGCTGACAATCCCTTCGACTTGGTTGCAGAGCATTGGGCAGTCATAGTAGACAAACGCAAGAAGCACGGGTTTCCGTCCAAAGTATTGACGGAGCTGGATAATGCTGCCGGTTTCATCCCGAAAAGTCAGGTCGAGTGGCATTTGGGCGTTCAGTGGAGGGTCAAAGCCCACGTTAAGCAAGTCAGGTGGTAACGCAGTCGAAGGGACGCCGACATTTGATGGGGCGGTTTGCCCGACGGCTCCGATGGCGAGTACGAGTGTGGCAAAAAACCAACTGCCCAATCGAATTTTCTTCATGTGTGGCCTCGTCCCAATCAAACTCTCGGAGAACACACCACCCGCGTCCTTAACGAGATCGATGTCCTAACAGACTGCATCTGCTTCGTCTCACCTAACTCGAATCTGCCGCCTAATGTAGACGGAAGGTTTGTGGCCGTCTTGTACGTTATTGCACGGCGAAGGGAGTTCAGAAAATGTGAGAAACAGCTGGATTTTCTTAAAGTTAGGCTCGGCGAAACGTCGGCCGGGCCTTGGGGGCAAAAAAGAATGGCTGATCTGGCTGACTGGTGGAGACTGCCCCAGCGATTGAATACGCGGTAACGACAAAAGAAGGAAGTCACAATTCAGCCCTTGATGCCGCGGAATGAACTGCGGCAATGTCCGGGAGTAACTCCAACTAGTTTTTTGAAATGCCTCGTGAAGTGGCTCTGGTCCACAAAGCCCGTAGAAAAAGCAGCCTCCGCGAAGGAATCACCTCGACGCAAGAAGTGCCTGGCCCGGTCGATTCGTATCTGATTTAAGAAAGCATGAGGTGGGAGGCCAACTTTGGCACGGAATGCGCGAATGAGCGCGTGCGGGCTCATATTTACCAGGCGGGCGGGTTCATCCAATGAAGCGTTCTGTTGATATTGATCCTCGAGATACTCCCTAATCCGTTGCACTGCGTTGCCGTCAATGCCAAGAGAGCGTTCAATCGGGGGATCGTCTGCATGTTTTTGCACCAACTGCGCGAACGCCCAAATAAAACATGATTGGCGCTCGAGCCTTGAGGCATCAGACATCGGCTGGCGGAAGAAGGGTATATCCTTTGCCCGGCCTGCCGTCTCAGACGCCGCTCGCTGGAGAAGGCGAGCGTCCATGTAAAAGATCCGAAAGGTCCAGCTACGTTCATCGGCGCCTTGCCCGGTGTGAACCTCTCCAGGATTGAATACGACAATGTTTCCACGCGTGGCCACGTGATTTGCACCGTGATACCAAAAACTCTCGGCTCCATCTTCAATGACACCTATCGCCACGCCTTCATGAGTATGACGCGCAAAGGCGTACCTCACGTACTTGGCATGACGCAGTTCGACGTCACCGATATCCGCGGCGCGCCAAAGCTTTGTTTTCTCTTGAGCGTCAATGACCATCAATCGTGTGCACCTTATTCATGGCCCTCGTTCCTCAAACTTGGTTCGGTTCCGTGCTCGCGGCACTTCCTGGACACGGCGTTCGGTCCCTCAACCACGTCTACCTTTCCGATGCGGAATCGGGGGGTTCGGATAGCAGAATCATGGCTCCTTGTATGAGTTTGTTGTTTCAGCTAGGGCGTCGGACTGGGATTCGAGCCTCAGCCTCTAACGTTGTGAATCCAGCACTTCGTGCTCCGTCACCACTTCCTGCGCTTTGGCGTGGCTCTCGATGAGGAGTTGGCAGTTGGGGAAGATGGCGCTGTAAGCCTCGGCCCACTGCACGGCGTCAGGCCGGCTCCAGGTCAGCCTCAATTCCGAGCCGCCTTCGGAAGCCATCCAAGCAGACGTGCAAAAATTATGATACTTCCTCTGTTCGCCGTCCCTAAAGTCGGTCAGCGGACCTGCACAAGGTTCATGTGTTTCTAGGCAGCAACCACGTCGCCATCGAGTTTCAGTGCCTTCCATGAGGTTTATTTTTGAGAACCTAAAGTTGGAAACTTAAATGCGTAATACATGGACCCACCTGTACCATCAATTTTGTCCCGACTACTGTTCTAGGATGGGACGCGTGAGATTACAAGTTGGACCAAATTCGGTCTGGCTTTGCGCTTTGATGACCGTAGTGGTCATTTCTCTTGCTGTTGGCTGTGTGTCATCCCCGCATCCGGTCTATCAGTTTCCTTTGCGCAAGCAGACCAGATATTTCGATTTGCACTACGAACGAAACTCCCCACAGATTGAAGTTATGGCACGTTTTGCCGACGGCTACATCAACCTTATCAATCGGGACTTTTTCAAGCCAGATTTCGAATACCCCATTCAGGTTTTCGTGTTAGGGAACCAGAACCGTTTCGAGAACTTTGTCCAACGAGAGTTGCACGTGCCCGGCCCGGCAGGGTTCGGCATTTATCTGTATTCCAACAAACTGTTGGCAACGTATGAGGATTCCGGGCTTGGGACATTTACTCACGAAACCTTTCATGCGTTTGTGGAAAGAGACTTGAAAAGCCGCCCAGCCTGGGCCGACGAGGGCGTCCCAACCTTTTTCGAAAAGTTTTACGGCTATTGGAAGAACGACGAACTCGTCCTGTTCTGGGGTTTTCAGAATCCCTGGCGCATACGAGAGCTGGGAAATAATCTGACACAGCTCAATCTAAGCGAGGTCCTTTCTGACCAGAACCCCGAAAGTGATGAGTCGAAATTACGCATGGTTTCATTGTTTTTGTGGCAGCAGGGAAGGTTTCGACGCTTTCTCAAGTTGATTGCAGCGAACGACAAACGAGGATACGCGTCTTATTTCGAAGCTGCAATGGAGCTACCTCTCGAAAAAATCGTTTCGCTCTGGCAAAACTACCTTCTTGATGTCGACCGACGGCGGGCTGCAATTCTATCTTTACCGTTGAGCACTGTCTTCGAGAACGAAGGGGAATTTCGAACCTTTGCAAAGCTCCACGGCATATCGACAGAGCAGGTAAAACAACGAGATTGAATGAAAGGCGCGTCAACGTGCTTCCAGGTCCACCAAAGGGAACTCATCGGCAAATCTTCAGTAGTGTTCAATCGTCGGACGTGCTGAGCTATCTTCACAAGCTTCGGCTGATTCGTCAGGATTTGGGGATCCCTGCTGAATCTAATCTCGGCTGCAAAGGTCCAATCTTCCTGGAGAATCCAGATATCGTGCAGGCTGGGACTGACTACTATGGCCGAGATCTCCATATTGCCGTCGGAGCCCTGGAATCTTGGAGAGCGCTGCAATCAGCCGCAAAGATGGATGGCATAAGTTTGATTGCAGTTTCAGGGTTTCGAAGTGTACGAAGGCAGCAGGAGATTATTCTGAGAAAATTAGGGCTCGGGCAGCCTTTGAGGGAAATCTTGAAGGTAAATGCCATGCCGGGGTACAGCCAACACCATACCGGGTTTGCCTTTGATTTAACTGAGCAAAGCGACTGCGAGCCGCTAACCGAGGCATTTGAGGGACAAGATGCATTCGCATGGCTTTCGCAACATGGCGCTCAACATGGTTTTCGACTTCAATATCCTAGAGACAATGCGGAGGGGTTTATATACGAGCCGTGGCACTGGGCCCTCGAAGCTGTTCATCGATTCGCCATAACAGATCGTCCTTATGTAAAACCCTAGGCCTTCGGCTCGTATCTTCCTACTCTGAACCACGAAGAAACCCAGAGGTTGGACACAAACTCCGCGCTACCAAACCCCAAGTCCTCGTCAATGTGAATTCAGCCGAACGAGCGAGAAGTCCCGTTCGAGGACGTATAGCGATGACGAATTCTTGGTGCACTCTTGGTGCACTATAACCTGCAAATGTGGACATTGCGGCGCAACT
>WNFG01010667.1_pt1 | contig 10608 bp, 9 predicted proteins | sample 5400431 | NCBI WGS metagenome assembly WNFG01 (sample SAMN13153346, study PRJNA577476) | soil metagenome | isolation source: 120 cm saprolite under Douglas fir tree site 2 hole 3 replicate 2 | place: USA:California | collected 2015-04-18
ACCTGCCAGAAGGTGGAACGCTTCGTGGACTTCGCCCAGACCTTCCACCTGCCGGTGGTCTACCTGGTGGACTGCCCGGGCTTCCTGATCGGCCTCGAGGCCGAGCAGACCGGCACCATCAAGCAGGGCGTGCGCGCGATGGCTGCCATCTGGCAGTCGACCATTCCGTGGTGCGCGGTCATCATCCGCAACGTCTTCGGGGTGGCGGGCGCCGCCCACAAGCCGGGGGCGCGCTACGGCCCGCGCTACGCGTGGCCGTCGGGCCGCTGGGGCTCGCTGCCGCTCGAGGGCGGCATCGAGGCCGCCTACCGCGCCGACATCAACGCGGCCGCCGATCCGGCCGCGAAGATGATCGAGATCGAGGAGCGGCTGCAGAAGCTCCGCTCGCCCTTCCGCTCCGCGGAGGCCTTCTGGATCGAGGAGATCATCGACCCGCGCGCCACCCGCCCGCTGCTCTGCGAGTTTGCGGAGCTGGCCGCGCCGCTGCGCGAGCCGGGTCCGTCCACCCACCGCATGCGGCCGTGAGCGCGCTCGGTTACCCCACCCCTCACCCTGCCCTCTCCCCTGAGGGGAGAGGGACATAGTGATGAAAGGCCCTTCAGCCATGGCGTACCAGGCCTTCGATCTCACCGGCAAGACCGCGATCGTCACCGGCGGCAATAGCGGCATCGGCCTCGGCATGGCGGAGGCGATGGCGCACGCCGGCGCGGCCGTCTGCATCTGGGGCACCAACGAGGACAAGAACGTGCACGCGCTCGCACGCCTGCACGCGATCGGGGCGAAGGCCCTGGCCCTCCGCTGCGACGTGAGCGACGAGGTGGCGGTCGACCACGCGTTCGCCGAGACCGTGTCGACCCTGGGCGGGGTGGACGCCTGCTTCGTCAATGCGGGCGTCTCCGGCCGCGGCGCCGCCGCGAGCTTTGCGGAGATGACCACCCAGGAGTGGCACCGGGTGCTGGCGGTGAATCTCGACGGCGCCTTCTTCACCCTGCGCGCGGCGGCGCGGCACATGATCGGGCGCGGCGAGGGCGGATCGCTCGCGGTCACCGCGAGCCTGGCCGCGCTCGAGGGCTCGCCGCTCAGCGCGCACTACGCGGCCAGCAAGGGCGCGATGCTCTCGGTGATGCGGGCCCTCGCGGTCGGCCTGGCGCGCCACAAGATCCGGTGCAACGCGATCGTGCCGGGTTGGATCGAGACCCCGATGACCGAGAAGGCGCGACGGCGGCTACGCCATCTTCTAGTCCACCCTCACCCCGACCCTCTCCCTGGGAGGGAGAAGGAGTCGAAACACCCTCTCCCCTCAGGGGAGAGGGGAGGGTGAGGGGTCCTACCGGTTCCGCACGGGCTCCTCGGCGCGCCACTGGCCCGGCGGGAGCGTGCCGAGCGCGTAGGGGCCGATCGCGACCCGGATCAGCCGCAGCGTCGGATGCCCCACCGCCGCGGTCATGCGCCGCACCTGCCGGTTGCGCCCCTCGCGGATCCCGATCTCGAGCCACGCGGTCGGAATGGCCGCGCGCCGGCGGATCGGCGGATCGCGCGGCCAGAGCCGGGGCGGCTCGGCGATGAGTCGCACGCGCGCGGGCCGCGTGCGCCCGTCCTTGAGGACCACGCCGGCGCGGAGCTGCTCGAGCGCGGCCTCCGCGGGCTCGCCCTCCACCTGCGCCCAGTAGGTCTTCTCGACGCCGCGCCGCGGCTCGGCCAACCGCGCCTGGAGCGCGCCGTCGTCGGTGAGCAGCACGAGCCCCTCGCTGTCGTGGTCGAGGCGGCCGGCCGGGTAGACGCCGGGAACCGAGACGTAGCGGGCCAGCGTCGGCCGGCCCGCCGTGTCGGTGAACTGGCACAGCACGCCGTAGGGCTTGTTGAGGAGGATCAGCCTCACTCGGACTCGAGCGCCGCCATCTGCCGCGGATCCAGCTCGAGCCAGACCTTCTCGTCCACCTCGAAGATCTCGTGCGGGCGCGCGGTCACCCGCAGCGAGAGCGCGCTGCCCGCCGGGCGCACCGTGTAGTCCCAGTGCTCGCCCAGGTAGGCGCGCTGCGCGACCTGGCCGGGGACGACGCTGGCCCGGTCGGCCGCGGGCGGCGGCTGGCGGTGCAGCAGGATGGACTGCGGCCGGAGCGAGAAGCTCACCCGACCCGCGAGCGACGCTGGCTCGGGGAAGGCGCGCCGCGCGATCGCGAAGTGGTCGAAGACGACCTCCTCGCCGCGCACCTCACCGTCCAGCAGGTTGGTGCGCCCGATGAAGCCGGCGACGAAGCGCGTACGTGGACGCGCATAGAGGGCGCGCGGGGCGTCCACCTGCTCGACCCGGCCCTGGTTCATGACCGCGATGCGGTCCGAGGCCACCATCGCCTCCGCCTGGTCGTGCGTCACGTACACCGTGGTGATGTGGAACTCGTCGTGCAGGCGGCGGATCTCGTAGCGCATCTCCTCGCGCAGGTTGGCGTCGAGATTGCTGAGCGGCTCGTCGAGCAGCAGCACCGCCGGCTGCACCACGATGGCGCGGGCCAGCGCGACGCGCTGCTGCTGGCCGCCCGACAGTTCTTGAGGATAGCGCGCGCCCAGGTGGCCCATCTGCACCACGTCGAGGATCTGGTCCACCTTGGTGCGGATCTCCGTCCGGGGCAGGCGCCGCACCTCGAGCCCGAACGCGACGTTCTCCGCGACCGTCATGTTGGGCCAGATCGCATAGCTCTGGAAGATCATGGACATGTGGCGCTTCTCGGGCGGCAGCGTGGAGCCGGGCGAAGAAATGGTGCGCCCGTCCATCGCGATGGTGCCCTCGCTCGGGGCGAGGAAGCCCGCGATCATCCGCAGCGTGGGGCTGGAGCGTCAGGCTGAAATGGTCCACCGCGGTCACGCTGCCGAAGCGGCGGCTCACGTCGGTGAGGACGAGACGGCTCACGTGGCGGTCCGTTTCAAGAGAAAATCGCGGCCGACCAGGCGGAAGCCCACCAGCACCAGCGCCACCGTGACCACGACCAGGATCAGGCCCATGGAGGAGAGCACCTCGAAGTTGCCCTCGTCGCTCTTGTCGAAGAGCAGGACCGAGAGCACCTGGGTGCCGGTGGTGTAGAGGAAGATCGCGGAGGAGAGCTCGCGGGTGGCCGGGATGAAGACCAGGATGAAGGCGCCCGCCAGCCCGCGCCGGAGCAGGGGGGCCACCACGCGGCGCAGGGCCAGGAGCCGCCCGGCGCCCAGGATGCGCGCGGCGTCCTCCAGCTCCGGGTTGATGCTGCGGAGCGCCGCGTCGCTGTTGGAGTACGCGATCGGCAGGAAGCGGGTGGCGAAGGCGAGGATCAGGATCCACGCGGTGCCGTAGAGCAGCAGCGGCTTCGTGGTGTAGGCCGCGTAGAAGCCGATGGCGAGCACGATGCCCGGAATCACGAAGGGCGCCATCGCCACGTAGGTCAGCACGCGACCGAACGGCACCAGGCGGCGGGCCACGATGTAGGCGATGGCCAGGGCCAGCCCGAGCGCGATGAGCGAGGCGGCCGCCGCGTAGACGAAGGTGTTCACGGTGGCCGCGCGGGTGGCGGTCTGGTCGAAGAGCACGAAGCGCAGGTTGCGCAGCGTGACGTTGTCCCACGAGAACCCGCGGCCCCAGGCCCGCGCGAAGGCGGCCTGCAGTACCACCAGCATGGGCATGAAGAACGAGAGCGAGGTGACGAAGAGGCAGTAGGCGAGCAGGGGCCAGCGCCAGGGGCCGAGGCGCACCATGCGCCGCTCGCCGCCCTTGCCGGTCAGCGCCACGAAGCCCTTGCGGGCGATGATCCGGTACTGCAGCCAGAACAGGAACACGGTGATCAGCAGCAGCGGCATCGCGTAGGCAGCGGCCACCTGCACGCGGGGCGGGAACTCGAACATCTGCCACAGCGTGGTGGTCATGACCTGAAAGCGCGCGGGCAGGGCGATCAGGGCGGGCGCGCCGAAGAGCGCGATGGCCTCGAGGAACACCACGATGAACGCCCCCATCATGGCGGGCAGGGCCAGCGGCAGGGTCACCCGAAGCGTCGTGCGGAGGGCGCCCGCGCCGAGCGTGCTCGCCGCGTCCTCCATCTCCGAGGAGATCAGGTCGAGGGCGGACCGGGTGAACACGAACATGTACGGGAACGAGTAGCAGGCGATGACCAGGACCAGCCCGGTCATGCTGTAGACGTTGAAGGGGCCGGCGGAGGCGCCGGTGAGGCCGGTGTAGATCCGGTTGAGCCAGCCCGCGTTGGGGCCGGCCATCAGGATCCAGGCCACCGCGCCCAGGTAGTTCGGCATGATGAACGTGCCGAGCACCGCCGCCCATACGAGGCCCTTGCCGGGCATGTCGGTGCGGGACACCGCCCAGGCCATGGGCACGCCGAAGACGGTACAGACCACCGCCACCGCGAGCCCGATCACGAGCGAGTTGATGAGCGCTTCGATGTACCGCCAGCGCCCGTAGGCCGCCGCGTAGTTCTCGAGCGTGAACGCGCCGGTCTCCGGGTGCTCGAAGCTCGCCCACAGCAGACGGGCGAGCGGATTGACCACGAGCAGCAGCAGCAGCGCGATCAGCAGCAGCCAGACGACGAGCGACTTGTCGAAGGACCGGTCAGATGCCAAAGGTCTCGCGGAACAGCTCCTTGACCTCGGGGATGCCCTTCTCGATCTCGATGGGGGTCGGCCGGATCGTCTTGACGTCCGCGATGGACTTCGCGCCCGCCATCGGCTTCACGTGCTTGTTCACCGGGTCCTGGTGCTGCTGCACCATCACCTCGTTGCCGTCGCGGCTCAGCAGGTACTCCATGAAGAGCCGGGCCGCGTTGGGCGCCGGCGCGTTCTTGAGGATGCCGGAGGCCGAAACCATCAGCACCGCGCCGTCCTCCGGGTAGACGACCGCGAGCGGATTGCCTTTCGCCTTGCTCTCGAGGGTGGTGGCCGACGGCCCCGCGGCCACGATGGACTCCTTGGCGTTCAGCATGGTCACGGTGTCGTTGATCGAGCGGCCGATCCGCGGCTTGTTCAGCTCGAGCTTCTTGAAGTAGTCCCAGCCGTAGAGCTTCTTCATCTGGACGACCCAGGTGCCCACGTAGCCGCTGAAACCGGGGTGGCCGATCGAGACCTTGTTCTTCCACCTGGGGTCGGCGAGGTCGGTCCACTTCCTGGGGGCCTCCGCGGGGGAGACCACGCTCGTGTTGTAGGTGATCAGCACCAGGCCGGCCGCGGTGGCGATGAAGAGGTCGTCCGGATCGTTGAAGGAGCGGAAGGCGTCCACCAGCTCGGGCAGGTTCTTGGGCTTGTAGGGCTGCAGCCACCCGTCCTGCTTCATCTTGGTGTAGTGGCTCTGGTCGGTGGAGCTGATGATCGAGGCCTGGGCGATGCCCGCCTTCTGGTCCTGGGCCAGCCGCTGGTAGGCGACCTGGGCGGTGGTGCGGATGTAATTGCACTTCACGCCGGGGTACTTCTTCTCGAAGCCCTGGCAGAGCGCGGCCGCGGACTCCGAGTTGTAGTGGGCGGTGTACCAGGTGAACTCCTTCTCCTTCTTCGCCGCCTCGTGGAGCGCCTTCTCGCCGTCGAAGGCCGGCGCGGGAGCCGCCGGGCCGAGGGCGAGTGTGACGACGAGAGCCGCGAGAAGAGATCTCCAGATGGACGTCATGAGTTGTACCCCCGTTCGAGAATCGCGTGGCTGCGGGGACCCATCGGCGCCACGCCGAAGGTCCGGTGGAGCCGCCCGAGCATGATGAAGGCGCCGGTGATCAAGCCCAGCTCCACCAGCTCGGCGTCGGTGAAGTGCCGGCGCATCTCGGTCATGAACGCATCGTCGATCGTGGTGTGATTCGCCGCGAGCTTCTCCGCGAACGCCAGCGCGGCCCGCTCGCGCTCGGTCGGCTCGGTCTCCCCGGCCAGCTTCGGCAGCAGCTCGAGGTACAGTCCCGGCGCCCTCTCCGAGGGCTCGCGAGCGGTCGCTCAGCGCGCGCATTCGTTGAGCGCGGCGATCCTGAGCCGCACCAGCTCCTTCAGCGCGAAGGGCAGCCGGCCGCCGTACTTCGTGGGCCGATAGAAGCGCAGAAAGGCCGCGAAGAGCTCGGGGCAGTGGCCGTAGACGCCGTACATCTCGTCGCCGGAGGCCTCGGCCATGCGGCGGAGCTCGGGATCGGCGATCGCGTCCGGCGGCAGGATCTCGAGCCGGGCCATCGCCTAGCGCCCGGTGAAGCGCGGCGCCCGCTTCTCCACGAAGTGGGCCACGCCTTCCTTGAAGTCCTCCGCGGTGAAGCTCTTCTGCATCTCCTCGTCGCCCACCGCGGTGGCTTCCGCCAGGCTCTGGAACTGCGCCTCCCAGAGCTGGCGCTTCATGACCCGGAGCGAGCGCGGCGACACCAGGTCCGCGAGCTCGCGCGCGTAGGCGCGCACGTCCCCCTGGAGCGTCGCGGCCGGCTTCACCTGGGCGACCAGGCCCATCGCGAGCGCCTCCGCCGCGGTGATCTTGCGGGCGGAGAGCAGCAGGTCGAGCGCGTGCTGCAGGCCCACCAGGCGGGGCAGCATCCAGCTCACCCCGTGCTCGGCGATGAGCCCGCGCCGCGAGAACGCGGTGGTGAAGACCGCGGTGTCGGCGGCGATGCGCAGATCGCAGTAGAGCGAGACCACCAGGCCGAGCCCGGCGGTGGCCCCGTTCAGCGCCGCGATGATCGGCTTGGGGACCATCGGGAAGTAGGCGTAGGGGCCCCGGAAGTCCCGGCGGATGGCCGCGTCACCGCCGGCCGCCGCGGGCGCGCGCTCCGCCGCGGCTTCGCCTACGTCCTGCCGGCCCGCGCCCGCGATGCCCGAGAGCATCTGCATGTCCGCGCCCGCGCAGAAGCCGCGGCCGGCGCCGGTCAGCACGATCACGCGCACCGCCTCGTCGCGCGCGGCTTCCTCCATGGCCTGCCGCACCTCGCGCCCCATCACGCCCGTCCACGCGTTCAGCTTGTCGGGGCGGTTCAGGGTGACGGTGGCGACGCGGTCCTTCACCTCGTACAGGATCTGCTCGTAGCCCATGGTGAGCGCTCCCTCGCGCGTGACGTGCCCGCATGATAGCCCAAGGCCCCTCCGCCACGCCACGGGGTCAGGTCTTGAATTACGACATCGCACCGCGTCGAAATGTCGTAATTCAAGACCTGACCCCGGATTCGCGGTCGATTGCGGGGCCGGCGAGGACGGAGACGAGGGCGACGAGACCGGAGAGCGCGGCGTAGACCGCCCACGCGACCGCGTAGGAGTCGGAGCCCTCCAGCAGCAGGCCGAAGACGGGCGGTCCCACGAGGAGGCCGAGCACGATGGAGGCGAAGGCCACGCCGCTCAGCAGTCCCGCCTGCCCCCGGCCGCCCGCCTCCGCGCTGATCACGAAGAAGATGCCGACCCAGCCGTAGGCGCCGACCCCGGCGGCGAAGGCGAGCAGCCCCGCCAGCCCGGCCGAGGAGGCGGGCCACACCGCGTAGACCAGGAAGATGACCGCGCCGACGGCGCCCGTGAAGGCGAGCCAGAGCGAGCGCCGGCCCGCGGCCCAGCGATCGCTGGCCGCGCCCAGGACGAGGCGGGAGACCGCGCCGCCCGCCTGCGAGGCGGCGACGAGGAGCCCGGCGCCGATCTTGTCGAAGCCGAGCGCCTGGATCGTGAAGAGCGGCAGGTAGCTCAGCACCGCACCCTGGACCATGCCGAGCACGAAGCCGGCCGCGAAGAAGATGACCAGCGCGGGCCGCCGTGCCCACCACCAGGTCGAGCCCGCGCCGGTCGCACCGGCCGTGATCGGGGCCCCGCGCGCGCCGGTGCGGAACGCGGCGAGCGGCCGCCAGCCGAGCGCGACCGGCACCGCGACGATCACCGAGCAGGCGCCGATGGCGTAGCGCCAGCCCAGCGCGGCCGCGATCGCGGGCAGGACCAGGGCGGCGACCAGGCCGCCCAGCGTGAGCCCCATCTGCTTGACGCCCATCGCGATGCCGCGCTCGCCTACCGGGAAGGCGTCGATGATGGCCTTGCCCAGCGCGGGATTCACCACGCTCCAGCCGCTGCCCGCCACGAAGAGACAGAGGAGGAAGGCGAGGAAGCCGGGCGCGAGCGCGGCGGCGAGCAGCCCGATCGCGGCCACGACGAGACCGCCCAGGAAGGCGGGGCGCACCCCGAGCCGATCGGCGAGGCGGCCGCCGGGCAGCGAGAACAGGAGCCCGGAGAGGTAGATCGACGGGATGAGGAAAGCGACCTGGAAGCGGGTGAGCCCGAACCCCTCGACCAGGCTCGGTGAGAGCGGGGAGATGCCGAGCATGCCGAAAGCGCCCGCCCCGTAGGACGCGGTGAGGATGGTCAGCAGGCGCCAACGCGCCGGCAGCGCGAGCGCCGACGGCGCGGGCTCGCTCACCGGAGCCAGCGCCAGACCTGCTCCGGCGTGATCGGCAGCGAGCGGACCACCACGCCCAGGTGCGCGAGCGCGTCCTCGACCGCGTTGGCGACCGCGGCGGGGCCGGGGATCGCGCCACCCTCGCCCACGCCCTTGGCGCCGAGCGGCGTGACCGGCGAGGGGTGCTCGAGCCGGTCCACCTCGATGAGGGGCACGTCCATCGCGGTGGGCTTGAGATAGTCCATGAAGGTCGAGGTGAGGAGCTGGCCCTGCGCGTCGTAGCGGAACTCCTCGAGCAGCGCGGCGCCGATGCCGTGCGCGGTCGCCCCGTGCACCATGCCCTCCACGATCAGCGGGTTGAGCTCGCGCCCGCAGTCGTGCACCACCAGGTACGCGAGGATCTTCACGAGCCCGGTGCGCCGGTCCACCTCGACGAGGCAGCAGTGCGCGGCGTTGGAGAAGACGAGCTGCGAGCGCACGCGGCGATCCGCGTCCATCGGCTGGGCCAGCGGGTTCTGGTGCGCGTGCCGGATCTCGAGCCCCGGCTCCTCGCCGGGCGGCAGGCCGAGCACGTCGGCGTAGGCGGTGCGCGCCAGCTCCGCGAAGCTGAGCCGCCGATCCGGGGCGCCGCGCACGGCCACCGCGCCCCCGCCCAGCTCGAGATCGGCGATCGCGGCCTCCAGCCGGTGGGCGGCGATGCGCAGCAGCTTGGCCCGCACGCGCGCGGCCGCGCCCACCACCGCGCCCACGTCGGTGACCGAGAACTTGTTCGAGTAGTTCCCGGAGAGGTAGAGCCAGGGCGTGGTCGTGGAGTCGAAGCCGCGGGCGACCGTGATCGCGTCCGGGGTGAGCCCGAGCTCGTCGGCCACGATCTGGGCGAGGACCGTCTCGTAGCCCTGCCCGCTCGGCGGATCGCCGAGCGACACGCGCACCTGACCGTCGGGCTCCATGCGCACCATCGCCGCCTCCGCCGAGCCCGAGGCAGCGCGCCGGCCGGTGATGATCTCGTAGGAGGCGAGGTTGGTGCCCGCCGGCTCCACCGAGGTGGCGATGCCGATGCCGAGCAGCCGGCCCTCCTTCCGCGCCCGCGCCTGCTCGGCCCGCCGGGCCGTGTAGCCGAACCGCTCGAGAGCACGGTGTAGAGTCGCCGGGTAGTCGCCGCTGTCGTACTGGGCGCCGGGCGGGGTGGTGTAGGGCATCTGCTCGGCGGTGACGTAGTTGCGCAGCCGCAGCTCGGCCGGATCCAGGCCGAGGCGGCGGGCCAGCAGCGCCATCGCGCGCTCGATCGCGAAGCACATGAACGGCTTGCCGATGCCGCGGTTGGCCCCGCTCGGGCACTTGTTGGTCAGCACCGACCAGGCCTCGTAGCGCACCGCGGGGATCCGGTAGCCGTTCACGATATTGCCGAGCTTGATCAGGTTGTGCTGGGTCGGGGTGATGAGGTTCTTGCCCTCATCCGCGATGTCGCGGACCGCGAGCGCCAGCACGGTGCCGTCGGCCCGGTAGCCGAGCTCCACGTCCATGATCCCGTTGCAGGCGTGCATGAGCGCGGTGAGGTTCTCGATCCGGTCCTCGATCCACTTCACGGGCCGACCGGTCTTGCGGGCGAGCAGCGCGCAGATCAGCAAATAGGCCGGCCGGCGCTTGTTGCCGAAGCCGCCGCCGATGTCCGGGCAGGAAAGGCGTATCCGCGACTGCGGCACGCCGAGCGCGGCAGCCAGGATCGAGATGGTGAGGCCCGGCCGCTGGTCGTTCGTCCAGAACTCGAAGACGTCCGTGCCCGCGTCGTACTCCGCGATGCCGCCGAAGGTCTCGAGCGGCGTAGAGGCGTAGCGCTGGATCGTGAATCGCTCGCGCAGGACGCCGTCCGCCCGGGCCATCGCCTCGTCCACCGGGCCGTAGGTGAGCGTGTCGTGCCAGACCACGTTGGTGCCGAGCTCCGGGTAGAGGAGCGGGGCGTCGGGCCCGATGGCCGCCTCGGGATCCACCACCACTGGCAGCGGCTCGTACTCCACGCGGATGCGCTCGAGCGCGTCCTCGGCGGTGGCGCGATCGACCGCGGCCACCGCGGCCACCGGCTCGCCCACGTAGCGCGCGCGGTCCACCGCCAGGCAGTAGTCGGGCACCCCCGCGGTGGTGGGGATGAGCGGGCGGATGGGGCCCGAGCGTGCCGCCGCCTCCGCGCCGGTGAGGACCGCGAAGACGCCGGGGAGCGCTTCCGCCTCGCGCGCGTCGATCGCGACGATGCGCGCGTGGGCGTGCGGGCTGCG
>WNFG01005539.1_pt1 | contig 10606 bp, 7 predicted proteins | sample 5400431 | NCBI WGS metagenome assembly WNFG01 (sample SAMN13153346, study PRJNA577476) | soil metagenome | isolation source: 120 cm saprolite under Douglas fir tree site 2 hole 3 replicate 2 | place: USA:California | collected 2015-04-18
CGCCGTCGCCCCGGTGTAGCTTGCCGGCGCTTGCATGCTGCGCACGGCGCCGAACACCATGTCAGGCCCGAACGGAAGGCTGCTCAGCGGCATCAAGCCGACGTCGACCAAGGCCTGTTCTTGGCGATTGCCGAGCTTGTACTCGATCGCCGTGCGCGGCCATGCATGGGGAGGTCCGCTGGCAAACGGCTCAGGCGCGAGATCCGTCACCAGCCCGCCCCCGACACGGTCGAGTTCGACCCCGCACGTCGGCCGGCCAGCTGTTCTCGGCGAACGCCCGCACGGCGCAGGCGGCGAAGGCATAGCCGGCGCTCATCCAGACTCGGCTGGCGCCGTCCGGCGAATGTTCACAATAGCGGAAACCGTCGATCCGGCTGGGATCGTCCACCCACGGCAGGCGCGCCAGCAGCCGGGGCAGGGTAACGGCCACGAAGCGCATGTCGGCCCGCCCTGCGAGGCTGCGCCAGCGCACATGCTCGGTGTCGCGAAGCGGGGCCGTGACATCGCGCACGCCGTCGAGATCGCTGAATTCGGCGACGTCCAGCACGGACGGATGCAGCGACACGACGACCGGCATGAAGGCTGCGGCGGCGACTGCCGAGAGCAGCCCAACGGCGCCGACATCGTCGGTCGTGGCGCCCGGCCCCGAGCGGTGGCGCAGCGCGTGGTCGATCACCATGAGGCCGTAGGGTTCGCCGCCCGGCATGCCGAATTCGTCTTCGTAGATCCGCTTGAAGGTGAGGCTCTGGTCGAACTCGAGGGCCCTTTCGAGGTCGCGGCACAGTTCGGGCCAGCGAATCGGGAGCAATCGCACCTTGATGCGCCGGCCGGGTTCGATACCGGAAATCAGCCAGGCAAGCCCTCGCCAGCGACCCTCGAACACGAGAAAACGCTGGGTATGCAGGACGGCATCGAGTTGCAGGCTGAGCGCGCCGTCGATCTCGGCGATGTCGCGGTCGATGGCGGCTCGCAGCGAATCTCGCCCGCCGGCGAGCAGCTCGCCAAGCGCCTCGCCGTACCACGCTCGCAGCAGCTCCCAGGCGTTCAGGCCGCCATGCAGGAAGGCGGCCAGCTGCGCAGCACCATCGCCGTGCCGGTCGCCGAAAAATCGTCCGGCGAGGACCAACTCCCGCACCGGCAGAACCTGCTGGATGGCGTCGCCGGGCAGGCCGGCGGCAGTCGATTGGTTGCCACTGGTTGCGCCGACCTCGGCCATCACCGCGCCGCGTGCTGCCGCGCTGTCAGGCGGCCTTCGGTATGCTGGCGACCATGCGCATGCTGGTGGTGAGCTCTTCCATCTGCAGCCACGGCCGCAGATAGGCGATGGCGTTGTAGGAGCCGGGCTTGCCGGGAATCTCCTTGACCTCGACCTTGGCCTCGCGCAGCGGGAAGCGGGCCTTCATATCCTGCCCGGCGCTCTCGTTGGTGTTGACGTAGTTCTGGATCCAGCGATTGAGCCAGGCCTCGACGTTGCTTGCTTCCATGAAGCTGCCGATCTTGTCCCGCGCCATCACCTTCAGGTAATGCGCGAAGCGGCTGGTTGCCATGATATAGGGCAACCGCGCCGAAATGGCGGCGTTGGCGGTCGCCTCGGGTCGATCGTACTTCTTGGGCTTCTGCGTGGTCTGGGCGCCGAAGAACACCGCATAGTCGGTATTCTTGTAGTGGCACAACGGCAGAAAGCCCTGGTTCGACAATTCGAACTCGCGCCGATCGGTGATGCCGATCTCGGTCGGGCACTTGGCGTCGACGTCTCCGTCGTCCGATGTGAAGACGTGTGTCGGCAGGTTCTCGACCTTGCCCCCGCCCTCGGCGCCTCGGATCGCGGTACAGAAGCCGGTTTTGGAGAAGGCATCGGTCAGCCGTGTGCCCATCACATAGGCGGCATTGGACCAGCAGTATGAATTATGGTCCATCACCCGCGACTTGCCCTTGGCGCCGAGCGGCGCCTCCTCGTAGGCGAACTCGTCGATCGGCTTGGTTTCCTTGCCGTACGGCACGCGGGCTATGACACGCGGCATGACAAGGTTGACGAAGCGCGAGTCTTCGCTGTCGCGGAAGCCACGCCACTTCGTGTACTCGGTCGTCTCGAAGATCTTGGCCAGGTCGCGCGGCTTGGACAGTTCCGTCCAATCATCGAAGCCGAACATGCTGGCCCCGGCCGCCGAAATGAACGGCGCAAACGCACCGGCGGCGATATTGGACATCAGGCGCAATGTCTCGATGTCGTCAGGGTGGCTGCTCCACTCGTAGTCGCCGATCAGCGCACCGTACGGCTCTCCGCCAGGTGTGCCGAACTCGTTCTCGTAGATCTTCTTGAAGAGCTGGCTCTGGTCGAACTCGATGGCCCTCGTCAGGTCGCGGTTGAGTTCGCGCTTGCTCATATTGAGCACGCGCAGCTTCAGGAAGGTCCCTGTCTCGGAGTTCTGCACCAGATAGTGCAGTCCCCGCCAGCTGCCTTCGAGCTTGAGGAACTTGGGATCGTGAATGATCGCATTGAGCTGCGTCGACAGCTTGGCATCGATTGCCGCGATCGCCTTGTCGAAGGTGCGCGTCAGATTGCGGTCGAAAGTGACCGTGCCGGACAACGCCTGCTCGACAAGATTCTTGACGAGGTCTTGGGCGCGGTCGGGTTCTGTCTGCTTGGTGTTGGTGATGATCTGATCGAGCAGCCCAGGCGCCTCGGTAGTCGTGCCGGCAGCCCCTGTTTGACGAACAGTCTCAGCCATTTATCAGCCCTCCGTCTTTTTCATGCCGAGTTGGCCCGAGAGCGCTTTCAGCTCGTTTTCGGAACGCAGCACCTGCTCCAGCAAGTTTTCGAGCTCCTCCGACCGGTCGACCTTGCTCATGAGGTCGCGCAGTTTTGCCCGGGTTTCCAGGAGCGCCGCCAGGGCAGGGACCTGAGCGGCGACGCGCGCCGGCTCGAAGTCGTCCATGGAGTTGAATTTGAGATCGACAGCCATTTGCGTGCCATCGTTGGCGAGCGTGTTGTCGACCTTCAATTTCAGGCCAGGGGTCATGCTGGCCATGACCTCGTTGAAGTTGTCGCGGTCGATTTGGATGAACTTGCGATCGGTCAGGGAACGCAACGGTGCCGTCGGGTCGCCGGAAAAATCTCCCATCACGCCGACCACGAACGGCAGCTCGCGTTGGATCTCGGCGCCTTCGGTCTCGACCTCGTAGGTGATGTGCACCCGGGGCTTGCGCACCCGATTAAGCTTGTCGTGGATACTGGAGCTCATTGGCAGTACCTCCGCTGACTAAAGAATACGCCCGGTGGAAAGTACCGTCCACGGCTCGTTTCCATCGCCGTGGCGCCCCTGATAGGGCCGGTCCAGGCGGGGCTGGACAGGCTCAGTTTGACAGTTCAACCGCGCGGTGTGAATTGTACCAGATCAAACCAGTCCGGGGGTGTCTTGGCGATGGCTTCGGAACTTGAGACGGCGGACCTCGAGGCAATTCTTGCGCCCGTCCCCGGGGATCGGCCCACCGGCGTCGATGTGCGGGAAGATTTTGCGCCGAGCTCGATCTACTTTCGTCTTCGCGACGCTCGTGCCGACGCGCGCGACGCCGAGCGGCAAGCGGAGAGCCTCGACGGCTCCTCGCCGGGGAGCGGAGGCAGCGAGGAGTCCTTGCAGGCACGTTGGCGACCGGTCGCCACCTTTGCGACCACCGCCTTGAAGACGACGACCAAGGACCTTGAAATTGCCACCTGGCTCACCGAGGCGCTGGTGAGGATCTCCGGGCTCGGCGGTCTGATGGCGGGCGCTGCGATCATCGGCGGACTTTCCGAGCGCTACTGGGACGAGCTGTTTCCCATGCCTGACGACGGCGGCGTCGAGACCAGAGTGGCGGCCGTTGCCGGTTTGTCCGGGCAGGGAGTTGACGGCACGCTGATGCAACCTCTGCGCAAGTCGATTCTTTTCCTGCGGCCGGACGGTTCGCCTTTCACCCTGTGGCAATACCAAACGACGCTTGAGCTGTCCGGCATCACCGATCCGGGGCGGCGTGCTGAGCGAGCGGCCGCTGGTGTCCTGCCATTCGAAGAGGTTGAGAAGGAGGCGCGTGTGGCAGGCGCGGCCCATTGGTCGGCTCAGCGCGATAAGATCACAGAGGCCATGGCGGCCTGGGAGGCGATGGGGCGCGTCCTCGATGAAAAGGCCGGTCCTGCAAGCCCGTCAGGCATTCGCGTGCGCGATGCGTTGCAGCTCATGTTGGATACCTGCAACCGGTTTGCGCCTGCAAGCGCGTCAGAGGAAGGGTCGTCCGTCGGCGTCGGCACTGCCGGGGATGGGCCGGCGCGGTCGGGCGCAATTGCCGGCCGTGAGCAGGCATTGCGTCAACTCGCCGAGATCGCCGGCTGGTTCAAGCGCAACGAGCCGAACTCGCCACTGGGCTACACCTTGGACGAGGCGGTGCGGCGCGGGCGAATGGCTTGGCCGGACCTCGTCGCCGAATTGATCGCCGACGAGCCATCGCGCAGCTCGCTGCTGATCAGCCTCGGCCTGAAACGGCCCGACGCGCCGCCGCAGTAGGCTGCCACGACGTCAAAGGCAGCGAGCAGCAGGCGAGATCGTCGCCTGCTGCCCCCGCGAAAGTTGCTTAGCTCGCCTTCATCTTCCCGAGGTCGTAAGTCACGACAGCGCCCTTCTTCGGAGTACCGTGAATATCGAGCGGCGACGGCGTGTACATTATTTTCGTGAAGTTGAGCGACAGGCTTTCCATCGGTGTGTCGCCCGCGGAGCTCGTCGAGTAGGCGGCGACGCCGCAGTCCGTGAGCTCAAGGGCAAGATACGTGTCGACCTTGTTCTTGGTCGTCGTGGTCAGCTTGAGCTCGACCTTGCTATCGAAGGCGCCGGCCACCGAGTCTTGATAGAGCTTCGGCGAGGCCACGTCGAAGACCTTGCTTACCGAGATGTCGCTGATCATCGGGTGCGAACCCTCGCGTGATGCACCGCCGGCCCCGGTGGTTATGCCGCGGCTTACCCCCAACTGCATGGAGTGCAGCTCGATCCAATCCTTGAAACCTTCGGTCGTCACTTGGCCTTTGATGTCGCCGAACTTCATATAGATCGCCATCTTGAGCTCCTTCACAGCAAAAGGGGAAAGGAAGACGTCCTCAGGATTTGTTTACAGCAAGCTGAAACGATCCATCCGTGTTGACGCCTACGCGAACGCTGCTGATTGACTCCCCGTCAGCCAATCGAGCCAACACTTCAGCCGATAATTCGGGCAGCAGTGTGCGCGTTAGAATGTTTTCCACATTTCTCGCGCCGGACGTGCTTTCCGTGCAACGGCTGGCAATCGTGTCAACCAGTTGTGGGGCCCACTCGAAGGTTGCGCGATAGCTATCGCGCACGCGGTTGCGAATACGTTCGAGTTGCATCACGACGATCTGTTTGATTATCGCATCCGACAACGGGAAATACGGCACCAGCGTCAGCCGGCCGAGGAAGGCCGGCTTGAAGAACTTCGCCAGCTCCGGGCGCAATGCTTCGGCCAAGCCCGCCGCATCTGGCGCCGTCTCCGGGTCGGCGAACAGCTTGGTGATGAGATCGGTGCCGGCGTTGCTCGTCATGATGATGACGGTGTTCTTGAAATCGATGTCGCGGCCTTCACCGTCCTTCATGTTGCCCTTGTCGAACACCGAATAGAACACGTCCTGAACGCCGGGATGGGCTTTCTCCATCTCGTCCAGGAGCACCACGCTGTAGGGCCGCCGACGTACCGCCTCGGTCAGCACGCCGCCTTCGCCGTAGCCGACATAGCCTGGCGGGCTGCCCATCAAGAGGCTGACTTTATGTTCTTCCTTGAACTCGGCCATGTTGATGGTGGTCACGTTCTGTTCGCCGCCGTAGAGCAGCTCGGCCAGGCTGAGCGCTGTTTCCGTCTTGCCGACGCCTGACGTGCCGACGAACAGGAAAACGCCGATCGGCCGTCGCGGGTCGGTGAGACCGGCGCGACTGGTATGGATCGCCTGGGCGACGGCTTCCATGGCATGGCTTTGCCCGATGACGCGCCGCTCCATCGCCTCGCGAAGGTTGAGCACCGTGCGGATCTCGTCCGATTGCATGCGACCGGCCGGAATGCCGGTCCAGCTTTCGACGATCTCGGCCACCGCCTGGCCATCGACGATCGGGAAGATCAGCGGCTGCTCGCCCTGCAGGGCGTGCAGCTTGGTGGAGAGCTCAGCGAGCTTGGCGCGGTTGGCCGCGCCTTCTTCAGCCGTCGTTGCATCGGTGCCGGACTGAAGGGCGGCGGCCGTTTCGATCTTGCGGCGCACCTCGTCCATCTCGGCCACGATCTTCTTCTCGGCTTCCCAACGTTCCTCGAGCTTGGCCAGCTCCTCGTTGATCCGCTGACGCTCACCCGTCAGTTCGTCGCGTCGCGCTGCGTGATCGAGGCCGCCGGCCATCTCGCGCTCGAGGATCTTCAATTCAGTGTCGATCAGGCTTATGCGGCGGCGGCGGTCGTCGATCGGGGCGGGAATCGAATTCTGGCTCATCGCCACGCGCGCGCAGGCGGTGTCGATCAGGCTGACGGCCTTGTCGGGCAGCTGGCGGGCGGGAATGTAGCGGGCTGACAAGCGTACCGCTTCGCTTACAGCCTCGTCGAAGATGCGCACCTTGTGGTGGTGTTCGAGAGTGTCGACCAGGCCGCGGATCATGGCGACAGCCATTTTTTCGCTAGGCTCTTCCACCTTCACCGGCTGGAAGCGGCGGGTGAGGGCTGCGTCCTTCTCGAAGTACTTCTTGTATTCGGCCCATGTGGTCGCGGCGATGGTGCGCAGCTCGCCGCGCGCAAGAGCCGGCTTCAAGAGGTTTGCCGCGTCGCTCTGGCCGGCCGCGCCGCCTGCACCGATCAGCGTGTGCGCTTCGTCGATGAAAAGGATAATCGGCTTGGCGCTTGCCTTGGTCTCGTCGATGACCGATTTCAAACGATTTTCGAACTCGCCCCTCACGCCCGCGCCGGCCTGCAACAGGCCGAGGTCGAGGGTGCGCAGCGTCACCTCGCGCAAGGCAGGCGGCACGTCGCCGGCGGCGATGCGCAGCGCGAGCCCTTCGACGACCGCGGTCTTGCCGACACCGGCTTCGCCCGCAAGGATCGGATTGTTCTGCCGGCGGCGCGTGAGGATGTCGATCATCTGACGGATCTCGACATCGCGGCCGAGGATGGGATCGATCTTGCCGGCCTTGGCTTGGGCAGTGAGGTCCGTCGTGAACTGATCGAGAGCGGCCGATCCGCCCGGCCGAACGTCGCCGGCACCGGTGCCCGCCGCCTCGGAGCCGGCGGCCTGGCTGGTCGCTTGCGTTGCTTCAGGCGCGTTGCCGCAGATCGCGACGTAGTCACGTTTCAGCACGTCCGGTTCGATCGCGGCGAGCTGGCCTGACGCCTCGCGCGCCCGCCGCGCCAACATGTCATCGGCCAGCAAAGCCCACAAAAGATGGCCCGAGCGCACGCGGCTCGCACCATGCTCGACGGAAGCGAGGAGCCAGGCATTCTTGACCATGTCCACGATGTCGGGCGAGAGAGCTGGTGCGCGCGCATTGCCGGTCTTCATCCGGTCGAGCGAGCGGTTGAGGTCGGCCGACAATCGCGCTGGATCGACTTCCCACTTGTTCAAGATGGCGGCGAACTCGGTGTCGGTGCGGTCGAGCAAGCCCATCAGCATGTGCTCGATCTCGACATTGTAGTGGCTGCGCAAGGCCGTCAGGCCTGCCGCGCTCTCCAAGGCTCGACGGCAGACGTCGTTCAGGCGTCCGATCAGCGGTTTCAGCTCTATTGCGCGCACGTGTTTCGTTCTCCCCTGGGAGATTATTTCGGGCGCACCTGCCAGTGCGGACTATCCCGCAGCGTCGGTCCCTTCGACAAGGGAATATTCACACGCCGGCGAGGGCAGCCTTCGAGCCTATCGATCGCAGATTGAAACGGTGTGACCCTTTCATCTCATGATGGTTGGCAAGGTCGCTGATGGGTAGTCCCACCCAGGCCCTCAATGTTGACGCTTTGTCAGCAAACAACATAAAGTAGCAGGTTCAGCAGCGTAACCTCGACTAGCCTGGGACCAGTGTATGGCGGACGCCAAGGCAGACGCCAAGCCAGACGCCAAGCCGGAAGAACTCCGTGGCACGTTACCCGCCGGAACGCGCCTGCGTAATTATGAGCTGATTTCCGTCCTCGGCCAGGGTGGCTTTGGCATCACCTACTACGCGCGGGACACGACGCTTGGCCGGGAAGTTGCGGTCAAAGAGTATCTGCCGACGACCCTCGCTCTTCGCGAAGACACGATGGTCGTGCCTCGCTCGACGCAACTTGCGGAAGACTTCATTTGGGGACGTGAGCGCTTTCTCGAAGAAGCCCGTATTCTGGCGACCCTCGAGGGCGCGCCAGCCGTCGTCCGCGTCTACGACTTTCTCGAAGCCAACGGAACGGCGTACATGGTCATGGGGTTGGCGCGCGGCGAAACCCTTGACGATCGTCTGAAGCGCGATGGCCAGTTGCCGCCGGCGAACGCCGAACGTTTGCTCGAACGATTGCTCGACGGACTCGAGGCAGTCCACAAGACGGGCTTCCTCCACCGTGACATCAAGCCGGCCAATATCATCCTCGATGCCAACCACAATCCAACGCTGATCGATTTCGGCGCATCGCGGGCGTCGATGGCGGATCGCACGTCGGCGATGACGGCGATCTTCACGCCACGCTATGCCGCCGCAGAACAGCTCACATCGGACAAGCAAGGACCGTGGACAGATATCTACGGCTTGTCGGCAACGCTTTATCACGCGATCACAGGCAAGGCGCCGCCCAGTTCCCTGGAACGGGCGCTCAACGACAGCTACGTGCCTCTGACCAGACTTTTGCCGCAGGGCTTTTCGCCGGGCACGCTGCATGGGATCGACGCCGGCCTGGCGGTGAGGCCGAAGGAGCGCCCACAGTCGATCGCCCAGTGGCGTGACATTCTTTCCTCGAGAGAAGGGTCGGCGGCCGACTCGACTGTGTTCGTGAGATCGAAGCCGAGCCCCACGTCGAAGACGGCAGACGGTCGTGCAGCCCCCGTGTCCCGTCCCGCTCAGCCGCCGGCCCGTCCTGCTGCGCCAAGTCGCGTGGACCGCTGGCGACTGGCGTCGAAAGTCCAATCGGCCCGAACGTCCCTGGTCTCGGCGTTCCAGTCAGTCGTTACCGGAAGGAACCGCGTCGCCCTGTCTGTCGGGGGAGCCGCGGTCGTGCTCGCCTTGTTAGTGGGCGGTTACTCGATAAATCCATGGAGGACGTCGCCTTCGTCCACGCCGTCGCAGGATGTGAAGACGGATGGCCTCGATGACCCGGCCAGACTTCGGGCGGCGGCCGAGGCCAAGCAGAAGGCTGACGCCGAGGCCAGGCAGCAAGCTGAGGTCGAGGCCAGGCAGAAAGCGGACGCCGAGGCCCGGCAGAAGGCCGAAGCCGAGGCCCGGCAAAAGGCTGACGCCGAGGCCCGGCAGAAGGCCGACGCCGAGGCCCGGCAAAAGGCTGACGCCGAGGCCAGGCAGAAAGCGGACGCCGAGGCCAAACAGAAGGCTGCGACCGAAGCCAAGCAAAAGGCGGACGCCGAGGCCCGGCAGAAGGCGGACGCCGAGGCCAAACAGAAGGCTGACGCTGAGGCCAAGCAGAAGGCGGAGGCCGAGGCCAAACAGAAGGCTGCGACCGAGGCCAAGCAAAAGGCGGACGCCGAGGCCAGGCAGAAGGCTGACGCCGAGGCCAAGCAGAAGGCTGACGCCGAGGCCAAGCAAAAGGCCGAGGCCGACGCCGCGGCGCAAAAGGCAGCGGAGGCTGCCGAGACTGCCCTGAAACTCTCGCCGCAGGACCGTACGCGAATCCAGGTGGCTTTGACGTCGCTCGGCTTCGACACGCACGGCGCCGACGGCGTTTTCGGGCCGCACTCACGGGAGATGATCCTGGGCTGGCAGCAGGCGCGCAAGCAGCCGGCAACCGGCTTCCTGACGGGCGCGCAGCAACAAGCGTTGCTTAGCGAAGCCGCGCCGGCGCTGGCAAAGTATGACGACGACCAAAAGAAAGCCGAGGCTGCAGCCAGGGCGCGCGCCGCAGCGGCCCCATCGCCCGCGCCGGCTGCTGCTCCCGCTCCGGCTGCTCCCCGGCCAACCGGCTACGGCGTTTCATGCCAGGACACTTCCGGCCGGCGCATTGATTTTCCAAGTGCCACCTCTTGCCCTTATGGCCTCACTCAAGTGCGCTGATTGCTGGCGTCAACAATCTGTGGAATTGTCGTTTGATGCGACGATCGCGCGGGGGGCTTGCAGACTTGAGGGGACTGGTTGGTTGGCTCGGATGCCTGGCGGGAGCCGTTTCGCTGCTCGGCGTGGCGTGCCCGTCCAGAACCGCCTTCGCTCAGGATTCGTGGAACTTCACCGCCGAGATACCCTGCGCCACCGCACCGGTTTACGGCGTGCCCTTCAATCAATGCTGGGCCTCGAACACGCGGACCTTCCGGGTCGGCAATATCCGGGCGTGGCGGCTCGTCTACACCGATTCGAAAAGTGAATTTGCCATCGGCTTGTACAGGCTCGTCGAGGCGCACGGCGTGGGAGGCATGAGCCCCGCCGGAGCA
>WNFG01016456.1_pt1 | contig 10601 bp, 14 predicted proteins | sample 5400431 | NCBI WGS metagenome assembly WNFG01 (sample SAMN13153346, study PRJNA577476) | soil metagenome | isolation source: 120 cm saprolite under Douglas fir tree site 2 hole 3 replicate 2 | place: USA:California | collected 2015-04-18
ACGATCTGCTAGGCGAAGGACGGTATTTGTGGCAGGGTTCTCGGAACTATGTGGAACTGACGCCGGAAAGTCTTCCGGCACATATTTTGAGGGTGCGCCGGTGAATTCGGACAGAGCGCGATTTCGACTATTACCTCTAACAAGGATGCAATCATCTACGAGTTGCACATCCGCGCATTCAAAGACAGCAACGGCGACGGTATTGGTGATTTTCCCGGATTGATCCAGAGGCTGGATTATCTTCAGAACCTAGGGGTCACTCGATGTACGGGACGATAGAACGATTTCCGAGCTTTTCGAGAGGAAACTGTAAGGTGCGCTCGTGAGTCGGGCTAGAGCTTCAACGGAGGAGACGCCTGCTGGCGTTAATGTGGATCTGACAAAACATGCACCGTTGAACGTAACCGCGGGATGGGAGAGCATCCTCGAGGCGACCGGCCGACTCCGCCTGGAAACTGTGGAACTCCCGGAGTACCTGCCCAAGCAGCGCTGGTTTGCGGGAAAATCCAGAGAGATCAAGTCCGTTCGAATGGCGGACTGGATTCCGCTAAGTGTTCCGTTGAACGTCTCATCGGACGCATCGCAATCCGCGCTGGTACTGGTCCAGGTAGAGTTCGACACTGGATCTCCTGACTTATATTTCCTGCCGCTGGCGATGAGTTTTGGAGAGGCCAAAAACGAGTTGCAGCGGACAGCCCCCAACGCCATCATCGCCCCGGTTCTATCGCAGAGGGGAGCGGGTCTGCTCTACGATGGAGCCTTCGACGACCAGACTTGCATGTTGTTGTTCTCGCTGATTGAGAATGCGAGCAAAGTAAACGCGCGCCGTGGGGGCGTCCGGGGCATACGTGGGAAGGCTTTCCTGCATCTCGTGGCGCCGGCCGAGAGATTGCAGGTGCGGCGGGGCTCAGCGGAACAGAGCAACACGTCAATTCTGTTCGGTGATCGGTTCATACTCAAGCTGTTCCGCCGCCAAGAGCCCGGATTGAATCCGGACGCCGAAATTGGGCAGTACCTGACGGAGAAGACCAACTTCGACCAGATTCCTCCTTTTGCAGGCTCGATTGAAGTCGACGGGCTCGCGGCGACCGATGGCAAACTCGCAAACCTGGCGCTATTGCAGGGCTTGGTAGCAAACGAAGGCGACGGCTGGAGGTGGACCCTGGAAGAGCTTGACCGGTACTACGAGGCTTGTGCCCCCTTACCATTCCCAGAAAAATTGAGCGGCGAGGTCCAGGGACCACTGGAACTCTCTGAGAATCCCCCAACTCAGGTGGCCCTTGACCACCTTGGTTTGTACCTCGAAGCTGGAGCAATCCTCGGGCGCAGGACCGCGGAACTTCACCTGGCGCTGGCTACACCCACAGATGATCCTGCATTCGCGCCGGAGGCGTTAACTGATGTGGATCTTAACGCGCAATTTGCCGGCATCCGACAGCACGCCTCCAGCGTCTTGGACATGCTGAAGGAGCGTCTGTCGTACTTGCCCGATGAAGTAGTCGAGGTTGCGGCTTCGGTGCTCAGCCGCCGCCGTCAGATTCTCGATCGTTTCGGCCCCCTCAATGGTGATTTCCCGCCGATACAACGAATCCGAATTCACGGCGACTACCATCTCGGACAAGTACTCCGCGTAAAAACCGATTTCGTGATCCTGGATTTTGAAGGCGAACCGGCCCGGCCGCTGGCGGTTCGGCGGTCCAAGCAGTGCCCACTCAAAGATGTCGCTGGCATGTTGCGGTCCTTCGGTTACGCCGCCCATGCCGGTCTCATGAACTATACCGCCCGGCACCCAGAGGATTTGACTCGCCTCGAACCTTGGGCGCAGCTTTGGGAACGGTCGGTGGCTGCGGAATTCTTGCGCGCGTATCATCAAGCCGCGCAAGGCCCCGATTTTCTGCCGCCTGGGAATGCCGATTTCCGCAAGCTGCTCAATGTTTTCCTGCTTGATAAGGCACTCTACGAAGTGCTTTATGAGTTGAACAGCCGCCCCGCGTGGGTACGTATCCCTTTGATGGGGATTACGTTGCTGGTGCCATGAATGAATCGTGCACGGGGAGGGACATCCTGTCCCGCAGTGGAGAAGAAAACTGAGACCGAGGCAGAAGAGTGGAAGGTGATTTCATCCCACAGCAAGCGCTGGAAAAGATCGAACAAATAGACGCAGCCGATCTGGTCGTTGGGATTTTGGCTAATCTCGATCAAGAGTCGGTGGTGACGGTGCATGAGGCGCTGCGAACGCTTCATGGAGATTTGCGAATCGTGATTCTCTTGGGCGATGCGAGTTCGGTCCAGGCTCACGCTGGTTCGGCGAGTTCCGGGAAAGGGCCGCAGTTGACCTTCGTCCCCTGGCAGCCAATCGGGGCGGATACTTCGGGTACTCCGATGCAGAGCATTTCCGCCGCCTACCTATCGCTTTTCGCTGCCGGCAAAAGACTGGGAGCTCAAGCCGGCTGCATTATTGCCTCGAAGCTGGAAGCGGTAACCCCACAATGGGTCTACCACCTCATGCAACCCGTGCTGGAAACGGGGTTTGACCTGGCAGTTCCCTACTACGCTCGCCGAAAATTCGAGGGATTGTTGAATGTTGGCATTATCAGTCCCCTCATCCGATGTCTCTACGGAAAGCGGCTCCAAAACCCGCTAGGGCCGGACTTGGGATTTTCGCGAGCGTTGTTCGAAATGCTCGGCGGGAGCGATGGCAACGCCCATCGGATTCATCCGCTCGCATCACTCGCGCCGGTTGCGATTTGCGACAATCTTCGCGTCTGCCAGGTGCACGTTGGACCCCGCATCCTCCCACCCACGGATTGGACGAATATCAGCTCCCTTTTGGTCCAAGCCCTGGGCCCGGTGTTTCTGGCCATGGAAAGGAATGCGGCTTGCTGGCAAAAAACGCGCGAGTCCATTCCAGTGTCTGGATTTGGCGAGCCGCAGACAGCCTCCCATGACGCCGCGACCGTTGATGTGAACCGCCTGCTGGATTCGTTTCAACTGGGAAATCGAGATCTGCAAGAGATCTGGGGGCTGGTTCTCCCGCCGGCGACTTTGCTGGAACTCAGAAAGCTTTCGCGTTCGACGCCAGAGCAATTCCAGATGCCCGATGAATTGTGGGCTCGAATCGTGTATGACTTCGCTCTCGCCCACCGTCTTCGAACTATCAACCGTGAGCATCTGCTCCGGTCGATGACTCCTCTGTATCTGGGATGGGCGGCGGGCTATGCGAGGGAAGTGGAGGCTGCCGAAGAAGCCGCAGTGGAGCGCCGACTTGAGTGCCTCTCGAACGCTTACGAAGTCTCCAAACCATATCTCGTGTCCCGGTGGCGATGGCCTGACCGGTTCAACCCATAGTCGAGCTATGTGAGAGAGGGATTTGTTTATGAAGGAGCAAGTCAAGCAAGCCTTGGATCAGTCAACGACGCGATTCATAACAGCATTAACCCGGCTGTTGCCCGGACTGGTGGCGCTCATTGTGGCGCTCCTGATCTCTGTCATAGCGGCCTGGATCCTGGCCATCATAGTGCGCCGGTTACTTGTCAGCATTCGGTTTGATGAACGGCTCGTCGGATGGGGCTTCCCTTCACCGGCGGAGTGGTCCCCAATGAAGAGTCCTTCTGTTCTGGTATCACGATTCGTCGCCGCTTTAGTCGTCGTGACTGGACTCCTGATCGGTGTGTCGGCTTTTGATGCCGAACTGACCTCTCTCCTCGTACGTAGCGTCTTTGCCTATGTACCGAACATCCTAGGCGCCTTACTGGTCCTGTTAGCGGGAGGCATCATTGCCCGCTTTCTGGCAAGAAGCGTTCTGATTGGCGCTGTAAATATGAACTTCCAGTACGGGCGCCTGTTGAGCGTCGGCGTGAAGTGGCTAGTGATTGTGTTGGCGGTGGCGATGGCTCTCGAACATCTTAAAATTGCTTCGGGCATTGTCGAGCTCGCGTTCGGCATTCTGTTCGGTGGGATTGTGCTAGCCCTGGCTTTGGCGGTGGCTTTGAACTCAAAGGAGCTCGTCACCAAGTCACTCGAACGCGAGACCACGAAGACAACTACCGAGAGCATCGAGGACCCGCTCCGCCACTTATAGGACAGACCGTTCTTGAATGGCATTCTTTTTCCAGCAATGACGATGGTTCACCGACGGTCCGGAACTCCATGTGGGCAACTTCGTCCATATCGACTTTGGACCTATGTCGCTTGCGGGTAGTCGAGGTATCGGAAACCTTAAGCCCAGCGCACACCTAACAGGAAACAGGCGGTTGACGGGTTGAGTAGGTCACTAGAGACTTAATGGCCATAGTTATCTCGACTCGTGAGGAGTTAACCCGAAGCCCGCACGATGATTCGGCAATCGAGAAATTTGTCAGAGAACGCAGCCCACTGCCTGAGGATGTGGTCGAATTGAAAACGCAGATCAGATCAATCGTCAGCCGCATGGAGGCAGCCATCGCCAACCACGATTTTGCGAAGGCTCGCTTGTGTTCAGACGAAGAGCGCACAGAACGCGACAAACTGCGTTTGCTGTATCAACAACATGGGCTCTCCGACTGGATTTTCGACTAGGACCCTCGATTCATCGGGGATGAACCGAAATGCTGACCGACAAACGGATGGCGGCTCCTGCGAATAGGCCACATCGAGCACAGCAACGAATTCAGCAATGTGGTGCATCAGTTACTTTCTGATCGAAGCTCTGCTGCACATTAGGCGTGCCGCTTGGTCAGCGCATGGAGCAAGTACCCAATAGGAAACAGCGTCAAACCAAGAACAGCACTCCAGAGATCGAGGTAGTGACCGACGCTATGATCCGAGCCCCAATGCATCCAAGGAAACAGATGAAGTGCTTCGCAGAGATGGGTGAGAACGACCATCACCAGACATCCTGCGCCGAGCAACTGTAGGAAAGAGCCGAGAGTCCTTTCTCTAAGGAACAACAACACCGAACCAACAAAAAGAATGCCTGCTGGCACCAGCGCGACCAGTGCTTTAGATAACGGGGCATTCATAACGAGGCTGGGAGCGACATGCTACGCCCGCGTGGGCTTGCTCCCACTGAGTCTACGCGGGCGAGCCTGTCCATGCCGCAACCGAATCCGGTGCTCTCAGTTCCGATCTGAGAAGTGAGCTTTCATGCCGCTTCGCCAACATCAGCGTGCCCGCAATCAGTTCACTCTGTCAGGCGACTTTCAGCACTATCTTGCCTCGTGCGTGTCCCGTCTCGTTAATTAGTCCAGCCAGAATGGGCCACTTTTTATGGCTGAGTTCAGTAAAGACGTTCCTTCTGATAATTCCCCCGCATGGAAACGACTCTACGAAGCCGCAGTTCTCGAACTCGACAATAGCAAATTGCCGGAGCGTATCGCCGAAGCGCGTCGTGCGATTCACGATAGGGCCGAAGAAACACTGACGTACTCGTTACTGGCCGAACATCGTCTACTCAACAACGCGCTCCACACTTTGCAGTTGCTTGAGGCAGTGGTTGCCAGAGAGAAACCGCAGCCACTGTCATCACCCGCTGCGACGACTGGCTTGACCCCGGCATGAGGGCCGTGGATGCGGCGTCCGATCTGCTGAAGCCCTACGATGCCCGGCTGATGCGATGCTTATCCCGTGTGAGGACCCACATAAATTCTGTGGCTCACGACGACGCTGCTTGCACCGCTCCTGTGCAGCTTGGTACGCGCACTGATGACGATTTAAAGTGGGAGCCCGCTAAGCTGCCTGGCGTTTTGGCGCAACGGGAAATCCAGCGTCCTGCCATGCTTGGAATCCGCCTCGAAGAGCCCACACGTTCTGGTAACCGCTTTCCCGAAGTTTCCGCGCCAAACTGGCGCTAGAGCCTTCGTCTGGTCAAGTGCAGTACACCACGACAGGTCTGTTCGTTGGGATTCTGGGAAGGTTTTCTTCGAGTTTGTCCGGCAGTACTCGGATCGCTTCTGGCAGCATGGTGTCCGATTCAGCCCAAGCCTGAGGATTACGAACGTCGATCAGCGTGAAGTCTTCACCGGTTTCCATTCGCCTCTTCAGTTCGTCAACGGTGATTCGCGGAGCGTCAGCCATAGAAAACCTCCTGAATGGACTTTTAATAGTAGATGCGAGACGGCCAGTTTAGGCTGTTGCCCGGTGTGGCGGCGAAGGGGAATCACGACTCCAAAACGGAAGAATGCTTCGGACTTGCTTTGCAAGCGGATTCCCGGTTCGTCTCGATTGCGTCAGGAGGGCGAACGGTGCGACGCCAGCCTCGTTTGCGCTTATCCAAAGCCTCAATCAGTTCTTGAACCAGCGAACTCAGCTTCGTGGTGTCACTTTCATTTGCCACCGCAGCACAAAGTTCGCGCCAGTCCCTTTGCATGCCGTCAGCCATATTCACCTCCGAGCATGTTTGGTGCCACAACGTTAAGTGGTTCTATTACCAGTAGTTCACAAGACCCGTGCGTGTAGTTTTCATCTCTGGGTTTGGAACATTATTCTCGGTCACCTATCAATAGGCTGAAGCTTTGCGGCAGATGAATTGCCTACCGGCATGAATTGGTGAGATCGAGTGTAAGGTAGGAGCCACAATATGCCAGCACCAAAGGGACCCTCAAAGAACGACTCGCCCACTACCACCAGATCAAGATCAGTGTCATCGGCAGGATGTCGGGGCAGACGATCTCCATTCCCGTATGGCTCGTGTTGGAAGGGGAGAAGCTTTATCTTCTTCCCGTGCAGGGCTCTGCAACAGTGGTGGCCAATTCGGGTCATTTCCGGCGGCGCAGGTCAGAACGTAAGGTAGTTGTGAGCAGACTTCGGGGGCTGTTCGGCGAGCGTCTCGTGACTCTAACCGGAGTCTGGGGCGCTTTCTTTTTGGGGCTGTCGTCGCTGTGAGCCCGTCTGCGATGGAACATGTTTTCCTTGTGGAATGTTTTTGCATTGCGCGTCAAATGCTGACTACCTGCAACGCGAAAGAGAGCTTGGCAGAGAATGCCGCTTCTCCGCTCGCCGTGGGTGTAAGTCCCTCTCGTTAGTGGGAATTCCGGCGGCCGGTTAGCACAGGGGCAATGGTCGCGGCTCTCGCACGGCAACGCAAGTCTGGTTTGGCATCGCAGTTGCTACTGTTCTAACCCATAGCCTTTTTGGGACCCCGCGAGAGTCCTTTCCCCAGATTCCCGCTTCCCCCGGGGAAGCGCCCGGAGTCGGCAAGATCGCACACCTGATGTGATAGCGATACTGGTTCGAGAAGGCAAGTAGGCAACATGCCCTATCTCGGTATTGGAAGTCCTCTCCGGCATCATCCACGTCATAGCCCGACTTCCTCATGCCGCCAGAGCCGTCGTGCTCGTTGCAGTGTTGATCGCCATCTGGCGCGGAACACAAGGAGAGCGCGGATGATACTTGAACTGCTCAACTCTCGGCAACCGAATGCTTGTTTGCTTGTACGCCAGATGCAGATTCCTCGATGCGGAAGGACCTGTGCGCGGAGACTCCGTCGATGAGCCATAACGACAGGGATTGGCTCGACGTTTATAGAGCCGCGGCAATGGAATTCGACCGGGACAAGTTGCCAGCGAGCATCGACTTGGCTGAGAAGGCTATCCACCAACGCTTACGGGGATTGCCGATTGCACACTCTAAGGAGCATCGCAAACTGAGAGATGCACTCAACAGCCTCGCGGTTCTCAAGAGAATGCTCTAGCACAGCCGGACGTTTTGGCCATGCTGGCAATGGCGATGGCGACAGCCCTGTCCTGCGGAACGTGTCCACCTACGCCGTCCATCCAATTCGATCTCACCCAGCAGCGCGAACCGCTCCTTCACGCGATCCGCACAATCTGATTCAATGGTTCAGCGGTTCAGCCAACATTTTGCACTTGTGACGCTCAAACAGAATCTTAATTTCCCACTCTGATTGGGAGCGTGGGTGTATATGAGAGCGGAACTGCTTGTTGCAGGCTTCGCAGATGCCACCGTCACTGCTCGCTCCGTTTTACGATGCGAAGGTTGCGCTCCGGCATGCGAACTGGACTCCTTTACGACGCTTCGTTCTCAAATTATCGTTGCGGTGCCCAGCGAATTCTTGGATTGTTCCAAACATTCGCCTTTAGGCATCCGGAGCACGGACACTTGAACGCCTTGTCCTCCGGGAAAGTGGTATGCCCGCACGTCTCGCAAACTAATCGCCCGTGTGGGAGAACGGTCATGGGACGGAACTTGTCATCGACAACGCAATAGGGGCAGCGATGTTGTTTCTCGGTCATTTTATGACAAGTTGATTACCACGTTGACGTTTCTAGACCGAGACAGCTATGCCACGAAGAGACCGAGGAAGGTACAAGCATGGTTCGTCGCACGGATCACAGATGGGTTCCCCTCATTGCGCGAATCGGATGCCAACATACCGTTCTTTCTTGTGAACCTGTCGAATCGCTGTCGCCAACTCGTGCGGGGCGTCTGACTTGAGCATGTAGCCGCGTGCGCCTGCGCGTAAGCCTTCCTGAACCATCGGCAAAAGATCGTGTTCGCTCAACAGGAGTATTTCTGCGGAAGGTGCGGCACTCTTCATCTGTCTAGCCGCTTCGAGTCCGTTCATGTCAGGCAGGTTTTCGAGTCCGTTCATGTCAGGCAGGTTAATGTCCAAGAGAATCACATCCGGTTGCAGTTCCGCAGTTTTGCTGATTGCTGCCGATCCGTTCACAGATTCACAGACAATCTCAAACTCGACGTGAGCGCTTAGCAAGGAGCACAGAGCTTGCCTCACGGCTTCGCTGTCGTCCACGAGAAGAATGCGAATCGCTCGAAGAGTCAACTTTTTCCTCGGTTTCTGCTCCCTTTCACGAGCCAGAATCGGTCAGGACAATCTATAGCACGAGCGATCCATGGGGGTGTTCGGCACCAATACGCAAGTGTGAATTATTGCATTCTCTCAGCATTGCTCGACACCGTTTCGTGAGAGCGTATTTGTAACTCTCTCCGTAGCACGTTTAGCCCACCAAGCGCATCGGTGATAGCTTGCCGTTCTTCGGGCTGTCAGCGCCGGTGATAAAGGGAGCCATTTTAGCCGGTATAGGCCGGAGCCAGTGATCCAGTAGAGAGCCCCCGTTGGCGGGGACGCAGTAAGAACTCTATAGCAGTTTCTAAAGTAGTTTTTCCCTCGCAGGCTTGCGGTTTCTACCCTCTGCTTATCGTGCTCAACAAAGCGTGTGCAGTCGGCCGGATTGCCAACATCGACGCCGCACCGATTATCACCGCAAGAAACTTGCGACGGACGCCGAGTATCACCAGGTCGCCTTGGAAAGTCAGAAGCAGTGGCGAGACGAACATCCCGACTATCAGAAAGAACGTCGCCGCCAGAACCCGCAAGCCGTGGCGAGCAATCGTCAACGGCAGCGGCAGCGGGATCAGAAGCGTCGCCTGGGCCGGCTTGTTCTTGACAAGAACAACTTAGCTTTGGATCTAAAGCGTTCTGTTTCAGAGGTTTGGCTGTTGGGACCCCGACTGTGCGATCTTGACAAGAACAACTTAGCTTCCGCGCAGGTCCTGATTCTGCAATCACTTAGTCTTTCGCCGGCGGTGGTCGATCCATCTTGACAAGAACATCCCTATGGCTTGCGGACGCGGCTGGCTTTATACGGTTGCAGCAGAGTCATGCTGACCGCGGAACAAATCAACTCGATTCATCGCCTGCACTGGTCCGAGCACTGGTCGGTGCGCAAGATCGCCCGTCATCTTCACCTGGGACGTAGAACCATCTCCCAGTACCTGGTCACACCGGCACGCAGCGCGGCTCGCCGGCAACGTGCCAGCAAACTGGATCCGTTCAAAGCCACCATCGCCGAACTTTTGGAGCAAGATGCCAAGGCGAGTGCCATGGTGATCGCGCAACGACTCCGTCCGCTCGGCTTCACCGGTGGACTGAGTATCCTGAAAGATTACTTGCACGCGGTACGAGCACACACCGCGGTCCAGCGTGCCTATGTGCGCATGGAGCCAGGACCGGGGGAGCGCTTCGAAATCGACTGGGGGCACTTCGGTGCCCTTCTCTACCAGGGTCACGCGCGCAAGCTCTATGCCTTCTGTCTGGTCGAATGTCATAGCCGCAAACTGTTTGTGGAGTTTACTCACAGCCAGAGCTTCGAGACCTTCGTGCGCTGTCACCTCCATGCTTTCCAGTTCCTGGGCGGGATCGCACGGGAACTCTGGTATGACAATCTCGCCACCGCTGTCGCCGAGCACGATGGGAACTTAGTCCGTTTTCATCCGCGTTTTCTGGCCTTCGCTCGCGAATACAGTTTCCTGCCACGCGCTTGTCACGTGCGGGCGGCCTGGGAAAAAGGAAAAATCGAGAGGGCCGTGGGATATTTACGGCAGAATTTCTGGCCGCTGCGCACCTTTGCCGATTTAACCGATGTCAACTCGCAGGCGCGCCGCTGGCTGGAACAGGTGGCCAATCAACGTCGCCATCGCGAAACCGGAGAGACTCCCGAAGCGCGCTTTCAGCCCGAGACTCTGCGCACTCTGCCCGTGATCGTGCCCGACTATCGTGACACCGCGGAGGCTCTGGTCCACAAAGATCTCCGGCTGTCGTTCGATGGCAACCGCTACTGCGTGCCGCCGCGTTATGTCGGCCG
>WNFG01017561.1_pt1 | contig 10598 bp, 12 predicted proteins | sample 5400431 | NCBI WGS metagenome assembly WNFG01 (sample SAMN13153346, study PRJNA577476) | soil metagenome | isolation source: 120 cm saprolite under Douglas fir tree site 2 hole 3 replicate 2 | place: USA:California | collected 2015-04-18
TAGCCAAGAGATCGTCCACGATAATAACGCGCTGGCCTTTCTGAATTGCGTCTTTGTGGATTTCGAGCGTGTTGGTGCCGTATTCCAGCGCGTAGTCATATTTAGCTGTTGCGGCGGGAAGTTTTCCCGGTTTTCGAACCGGAACAAAACCGGCGTTAAGACGATAGGCGACCGCCGGGCCGAAAATGAAACCTCTTGCTTCCATCCCCAGAACCAAGTCAATGTCCTTCTCCAAATAGTGCTCAGAAAGCGTGTCAATCAGGGTGGCGAAGCCACGTTTGTCCTTCAGCAGAGTTGTAATGTCGTAGAAGAGAATTCCTGGCTTGGGGAAGTCGGGCACTTCGCGGATAAGCTGCTTCAGTGGCTCACAATCGACGCTCACCTTTGGGGTCATTTACCAGGCTCCTTCGATGCGGAATGTGGTCAGTCCGGAAACAGGTTTCGACTCCACTTCTTCGACATTGTCGACGCGCGCAGCCCGCGGCCCTTCTCTCAGCCGCGACCGCAGCATTACAAGCTGCTCACGGTTTCCCATCGCCAGGACTTCCACACTGCCGTCGGCATTATTGCGCACCCAGCCGGCAATGCCGAGGATATGCGCTTCGCGCTCCACAAACCAGCGAAAGCCAACTCCCTGGACACGGCCGCGCACGATGAAGCGACGAGCTTCAGCAGTTTTATCGGCGGGCATCATGGAAAAGAGATTTCGCTTCGCTCAGAATGACAATCTCGTCAGAATATGCGGAACTCACGCCCGCGAGAGATACGCACCCTCGGACGTGTCCACACGAATCTTCTCACCTTCATTGATGAACGGTGGAACGTAAACCACCAGCCCTGTTTCGGTTTTCGCCGGCTTGGTAACGCTCGAAGCGGTCGCACTTTTCAGCCCCGGTTCAGTTTCGATCACGGTCATTTCGATAGTTTGAGGAAGCTCAACACCCACTGCTTTGCCGTCGAAAAACTCGACTTTGATTTGAAGATTAGGGATCAAGTAATCGACTGCGTCACCCAGAACGTCGCGGCGGAGATGGGTTTGCTCATAGTTTTCGGTGTTCATGAAGTAGTAGTCGTCACCGTCGTTGTAGAGGTACTGCATCTCGACCTCGTCCACCGTGATCTTTTCGATGGGATCCGGAGAACGGAAGCGATGTTCAAACATCGCGCCGGTGCGCAAGTTGCGCAACTTGGCCTGGATAAAAGCACGGAGATTGCCGGGCGTGCGGTGTTCAACGCTAAACACCGAATGCAGATCATTATTGTGCTTAATAATCATGCCGGGACGAAGCTGAGTAGCAGGAATCGACATTGCTGGGTAAAACTCCTCGAAAAAGTTATGGTAATGCGGCTAGGAGCAGGCAACCAAAGGCTCCGCCGGATACTGGACTAAACTATCAATTTTACACACGGCTTGGCTGATTGGGAAATTGGAGCGCCTTGAGCTTGATGGAGTTACCAATTCGGGGCGCCATGCGCCATGACCCTTATGTAATGATGATCTTAAGCGAAAACCCCAATGTGACCAGGCGCAAAGATTAAAATAGTAGATGTCTAACCTAGAGTGAGAATCCAACGCGGCTCTGGTAGTTCGGCATCCCAAATCGGACGACAATTAGAATTCCGCAATCGCGGTGAGAGAGGTTTTTATGCGCATGGGAAATTATGCGGCTTCGGACAGAAGTAGTGTCGGCACGGCAATTACATTCCTGCTGGTCGGGATCGGGGCAGGCGCGCTGGTCGCACTGTTGCTCGCACCCAAGCCCGGAAAACAGTTGCGAAAGGATTTGCGACGCGGCTACAAAGACGCTCTAGACACGATGCAGGACCTAAAGGAAGAAGCCATCGACCGGGTCGAAGACGTGCTGGACCGCGGTTCCGAGATAGCGGACAACATTCGTGACAAGGCCGCTCCGCTGGGGCGAGCGTTGCGCAGATCCTAACATTAGACCGGCTCGCAGCTAGGGCCCGCAGGAGATTCTTTGCGCCGTCTTTCTAGTGGAAGATCGCGGAGAAGAAGCCTTTAACCCTCCTGAAGAAACCGTGATGAGGAGGCGGCTGCGCCGACGGTGGTGGCAGCGCCAGTGTCTGGATTTTGGCGGCACGATCAGCAGAAGCAACCGGCAGACGCCCAACTTCGCGAGTTGGCGCCGACCGAGCGTTGACACTGTCGGCAGCCCGAAAGACGAGAGGCGCGTCCACTTGGACATGAACATCGTCGGGTCGCGATGTCGGCAGCGGCGCGGTTTCTGGGCCAATTACCGAAAGCGTGACGGCTGAAGGTGGCGGGCCGCCACTGGGAAATCCTGAAGTCGACGGGGCAGGCGGCAACGGTCTTGCTTGCTCACCCGGCTGCGCCAAGTGTGTCGTCGCAGGAAGATCCTCGTCCGATACGACAGGTGCGGACGGGGTTGAGGCAAGCATCACCGGTTCAGCGGGGGGCGGACAGCCACAATCGAGCGCTACTCCCCTTTGCACCTTGTCCACGCGCCCCGAGTAAAAAAGTAATTGATCGGTGGGCCTCACCTGATACGTGCGGTCTCCCATCAGTTCCAACACAATCGCCGAAGCCGTGTTGCCAGGCAATCCTCGCACACAAGTATTGCCGTAGGAGTCCGCCCTCACGGCGTAATGGAATTCACCGGGACCCGGCAGCAGGATGCGGAAGTCAGGCGTGAGCACCGAATTCGCCGAAGCATCCAGATTGAAATGCGTCTCCAGCGCCCCGGTACTCATGCCCAGCATGAAGTCGCGGCCACTCTCGGAAGAGGTGACCGAAACAGTTGTTCCAGGACAGACCCGAATCTCTCCCCCCCGCGATAGGCTGAGCACAGCGGTATCGGCCCCGGCGGTGACGGACGATCCACCGGCGAGGCGGGTCCCCGCCAGCACCACCGCACCCGAGCCGCCTGGGCTGCGTGGCACCACCGCAGGTCGCACTCCCGTAGAAAAGGTTGCCACCGAAGGCGGCTGTGATGACTTTTCGACTTCTCCCTGCAAATGCACCAGGAGCCGGTTTCCCGTAGCGTCCCAGGTATATAGCCGCGGCGTAAGCAAGTCCACAACAACCCTGGTTATTGGTGGGTCGTTTTGATACTGATCTATGCGGATCGTGCTGATCTGCATTGTCTGAACGCTGATTCGCTTGCGCGGTACTGCGGTGATGGTTGCGGGCAAATCAATGACCAGGCGAGAGGGACTATCCAGTTGTTGAATCTCGGGAATCACCGGCCGGGTTGAGATAATTTCAACCGCGGGACCATTCTTGTCATGCGTTAACCCGACCGCAGTCACTGAGCCGTAGCCTTTTCGTGGTTGGCCCTCTTTTTTGTGCGAAGCACCACTCGCCGGGGTTCTACTGGGCTGCTGGACGGCCTGAGCAGGAAGGCTGCGCGCATACGCCAGCAGCGTAAATAGCACCAATAATTGGGCAACGACTCGCGGCACAGACTTCACCTGAAGACTCTCGAACACCGTTAAAACCACGATACCACCGGTCTTTGCTAGCGAGAAGTAGCGGCAGAGTGGCAGACGCCTGATGTGGAAAACTGGAAATCAGGACTCGGATAAGAACTCGTACTCATCGATGACGGCCGCCACGGCGACTTTACCATTGGACCCGCCGTCGTCCACTCGCACCACCTTGCCCTTGCAGCGTACGCGGATGCTTTCTGTAAGGGTAATTTCCGGCGGCAAAGTAAGAGTGAACTCGATTGGCGCACCGGTGGCGATCGGTGAATCCACGAAAAAGCAAATCCCACGAGCGCTTACGTCGCGAGTTTGGGCGGACAGTTCCTGCGCGCCATTCTCCGCGTAGCTGACAGCTACGGGGAGCTTCAGCGCAAACCGCCGGGTCGCGCGCTTATCCTGTTGCGCTTCGGCCATGAGACCCTCCAAGTCCTGTAAGCATGGCTTGGCCGGCCCAGACTGTCAAGATAAGACTCGTATCCGAGCTCAGAAAGGGGGCACTGGCAGGGTCAAACGCGAATTAAGGCCCTGTGTGCTCTGTGAGATTAAATTGCCTCTTATGCGACAGATCGCCGGCATTCAAGCGTTTCGACGTGCAAGAGGTAAACTGGTACAAAAGGTGCCCTGTGGTCTTCGTCCTCGATAATTACGATTCCTTCACCTACAACCTGGTGCAATATCTGGGAGAGCTGGGTGCACAAGTAGAGGTTCGCCGGAACAATCAGGTCACACTCGAAGAAATCGACGCCTTGCGGGCGGAGCGAATCGTGATCTCCCCGGGGCCGTGTACACCGCAGGATGCTGGCATCAGCATCGAGCTTATTCGCCACTTCGCGGGAAAGCTACCGATACTCGGAGTGTGCCTGGGACACCAGGCAATCGGTGCGGCGTTCGGAGGCAAGGTCGTCCGCGCCAAAAGCCTCATGCACGGCAAAACCAGCGAGGTCGAGCACGACGGCAAGACGATCTTCCGCGAGCTACGTTCGCCGATGACCGCGACCCGCTATCATTCACTGATTGTGGAGGAAAAAGGCTTGCCCGCCGAACTGGAGATCAGCGCGCGAACCACCGACCGGTCTGGCGCAGACGTGATTATGGGATTGCGTCACAAAAACTTCCCGGTCGAGGGTGTGCAGTTCCATCCGGAGAGTGTGCTGACAGGAGAAGGTAAGAAGCTGATTGAGAATTTCTTGCATATCTAGAGCAGTGATCAGTCGACAGTGCCGAGTGAAGAGACCGTTCAGCACGCGCCCGATTTCCGCTGAACAATCCAGAAGCTTATGAACTTTACCTTCTGGGAAGTATCCTAGATCTTGGGCAATTAGAATTTGTGTTTCCAATTCGAGAAGAGATCCGCGTGCGTTGCCCAAGAATTGTTTGAACTCACCTGTTGAGCGCCTACCTTGACCTTCGGCGATATTGCTCGGCACAGACACCGCCGCTCGCCTAAGTTGCGAAGTCAGTCATAAACCTCTGTTTTGGGAAAACTTTGAGTGTACCAATACACCTGCTTCACCAGGGCCATCGACTTTTGCCAGACAATAAGATCCCGATAAGACCGCACCGTTTGCATGACGACTCCTCACTGAAGCGTTACAGAGCCACCAGTCTTTTATCCGATCGCTCACCACTGATCACTGACCACTGATCACTGAACCAGTATGCTCCACGCGGCAGAGACACCGCTGTGAGCTTCGTCACACCCTGCCCTATAGCCCACTCCTCGCCATCTCCACCGCTCGTAACACCGCCTGGGCCTTATTCCGTGTCTCCTGAAATTCGGCTGCAGGATCAGAGTCGGCAACGATTCCGGCCCCCGCTTGCAGATAACCGTGCTTGCCTTTCATCAACATAGTCCGAATCGCGATGCAGGAATCCAAATTGCCGGCGAAATCGGCGTAGAAAACTGATCCGCCATACAGGCCACGACGCACTGGCTCGAGTTCTTCGATAATTTGCATCGCCCTCACCTTGGGCGCTCCGGTAAGGGTGCCTGCGGGAAAACAAGCTGCGAATGCATCGAGGGCATCAAGATCCGCCCGCAACTTCCCTTCCAGCGCCGAAACCAGATGCATGACATGCGAGTAGCGCTCGACATACATCAGATCGTGAACCTTTACTGATCCATATTCGCTGACCCGGCCAAGATCATTGCGGCCCAGATCCACGAGCATCACATGCTCGGCGCGTTCCTTTTCGTCATGCACCATCTGCTGCTCGAGGCGGAGGTCCTCGGCGTCATCCCGACCGCGCGGGTGGGTGCCGGCAATAGGCCGATATTCGAGCTTGGATCCAGTTACCCGCACCAACATCTCTGGAGACGAACCCAGTACATGTAGTGAAGAGTCCCGGGCATTTTTTTTGTCGGAACCCAGGTCGCCAGCGCCCTGCATGCGCAGGAAATACATATAAGGCGAGGGATTTACGGTACGAAGGGCACGATAAAGATCGAAGGGCGCGACTTCAGGCGTGAAGTCCAGCCGCAATGAGAGGACGACTTGGAAGATGTCGCCTGCAGCAATGTATTCCTTGGCACGCTTCACGTCGCGCATGAACCGTTCGCGGCTCATACCGGCATGAATTTTCAACCGCGGCGCACGCGTACGGGGTTCGTTCTGCCACGGCAGATGTCGCAGCCCAGAGACCAACTTCTTTTCCAAAATCGCGATGTCTTCCACGGCCCGGTCGTAAGCTTTTCGCCCGCTCTCGCGCGACACATCGGCAGTCGCAACAATGTGGATCTGGTGACGAAGGTGGTCAAATGCGAGCAAGCGGTCGAAGAACATCAGCATGCCATCGGGCACTCTCAAATCATCTTTGGCGCGATCGCCGATCTTCTCCAGTTGCCGCACCGCGTCATAGGCAAAATAGCCGACAGCGCCCGCGGTAAAGGGAGGAAGTCCGGCGATGGTCGCTGGGCGATGCTCACGTAATAGTTCTTTAACAATTCGAAACACATTCCCCGAATGGCGTTCTTCTCGCTTGCCACGTGATACTGTGACGGTCTCTCCCTGGGCCCGCACCTGCATATAAGGCTGTGCCCCCAAGAAGGTGTAGCGCCCAATTTGTTCGCCACGTTCCACAGACTCAAGCAAGAAGGCGCTCGGTTCGTCCTTAGCTACAGCCAAAAAAGCAGAAACCGGGGTTAGCAGATCGGCAGTAATCGATTTGACGACTGGGACCAGGGTCGCGGACTTAGCCAGACGCGAAAATTCCTTGTAGTCAGGACGAAGCATGATGTCGATTACACTGGCCAGGAGGAACCGGGCAAGTTGTCACATTATAGGGGAGCGCAGTGGTGAAGTGGTTTCTAGCCTGTCGGTTGCTTACGACGTCCTGCGAGACCCAGCAAATCGCATGTCCACCACAACTCCCCCGAACCATCAGATGAATTGACGTACAGCCCATCGCGTTGGAAGATGAACATTCCAGCTTTTCGACGGGTGAGGGCACATGCGAGTCAAGTTCTGGGGTGTGCGGGGTTCCACGCCTACTCCTCAAGCGGAGAACTTGCGCTACGGCGGCAACACCTCTTGCGTGGAGGTGCGGCTTGATAATGCTCTTTACATCTTTGATTGCGGTACGGGTTTCCGTTTGCTGGGCCAGCAACTCCAGTACGAAGCTAATGGCAAGGCGGTGCTGGCACACATCTTTGTATCCCACTTTCATTGGGACCACATCCAAGGCATCCCCTTCTTTGCCCCCCTGTACGATAATGCTGAAAATCGCTTCATCTTCCATTGCTCGAGTCGCACCCGCAGCCTCGAACGAGTAATGGAAGAGCAAATGGCGTCTCCTTATTTTCCGGTTGATCTGACGGAGATGAAGGCCCGCCGGGATTTCTATGACCTGGAGGAAGGACGTGTTCCATTGGGTGATGCCGTTACCGTCCAGACCATGCAGCTCAACCATCCCCAGGGATGCATGGGATTTCGTCTTGAAACAAAGCAGGGCGTGATCGTCTATGCCACCGACAACGAACCCGGTAACGCGCTTTTCGACAAGAACGTGCGCAAGCTCGCGGAAGGCGCCGATGTACTTATCTACGATGCGCAATATCTGCCGGAAGAGTACGCGGCTCGCAAGCGAGGTTGGGGACATAGCCACTGGCGTGAGGCGATCAACGTGGTCATGGAGAGTGGAGCGAAAGAGTTGATCTTATTTCATCATGACCCGGATCACGATGATGCTTTGATCGATAAAGTAGTTCAGGAAGCACGCAATTACTATCCACGAGTGCGGGCCGCCGCCGAGGGCATGGAGGTGCGGCTCTAGTTGGCAGGACTCGTCTAACCTTACCGTGGTAAAGGCTGTGGCATGTTGGCCAGTGCGTATCCTAGTACGGCCATGGCTGCTGCGTTCTCCCGCAACTGCGCAGGAATTACTTTGTCCAGCGTGTCGGCTGCTGTGTGGTGGTAATAGAAGTAAGTACGGGCATCCTGCATGATGCCGAACGCCGGTACTCCTGCTTTCGCCAGCGGAGCAATATCGGCCCCCGGACTATCGTTCGTGATCTTGATTACGTTGGCCCCGAAACTCTTCAATACATTCTGCAGTGGTTGCAGCAATCGAACCCCTGCGGGATTCATTTTGGCGTCAAACCCAAGCGGATGGCCAGCGCCCGAATCGCTCTCGATCGCGCCCACATGATTGGCCAATTGTGCCTGCTGGTCCTTCGCATATGTATCGTGCCCACGGCCGCCGTTTTCTTCGTCTATCCAAGCGATTACGCGCAGCGTGCGCTTTGGGCGCAAATGTAGTTGCTGAAGAACATGTGCCGTCTCCATCGCGACTGCAATGCCAGCCCCATCATCAATGGCGCCGGTCCCCAAGTCCCAGGAATCGAGGTGGCCAGAGACGATCACGATCTGCTCCGGATGCTCCGATCCCTTCAAATCTCCTATGACGTTATAGCTGGTCGTGTCGGGCAATAATTGGGGGGTGAGCGTGAGGCGCATGCGTACTCTGCCTTGAGCAGCGAGATGCGCAATCAGATCGGCATCCTCCGCCGTGACCGCGCCTGCCGGGATGCCGGCCGCTGCGCTCCAGCCGGTGTGTGGTAAACGAAACTCCGCGCTACCGACCGAACGAACCAGCGACGCAGCTGCGCCCAATTCCGCGGCTGCTTTAGCGCCATTGCCACGATAGATAACGGCCTCGCCGTAGGCCTCCATGGCTAAGCCATTCGACGCCTTTTCCTTGTCGAACGGGACATTGAACAGCACGATCTTGCCCGCTGTCCGCTCGCGTCCCAGTGCTTTCAATGCGTCGAAGCTTTGGACTACCACTACATCCGCCGTAATCCCGGATGCCGAGGTCGATGTACTTCCTCCAAGAGCTGTCAACACGACTTTTTGCGTCGTTCCTGGGGCCTGTCCCGGAAACTCGACCAGTTCGGCCGTCTCGGCGCCGCGTACCCAGTGTGGCACCATTACCTCTTCCAGCCGCACCTCCAAGCCAAGCTTGCGCAATTCCTCCGCAACATAGTCGACTGCGGCTTGGGCCTGTGGAGACCCGCTAATTCGTTGCCCAATGTTTTCAGTAAGATGCGCAAGTTCCTGGTAAGTGTACTCGTCGCTCAGGGCTGCATCCCGAATTGAAGCTAATTCCTCCAACAGCTGTGGGGAAAACGCGTTTTCTGTCACGGGCACAGCCTGGGCAGGTAAATGCGGCGCGTTCTGTACTACTGGCTTACCGGAAGAGGAAACCTGGGACATGGCCGGACAGGTTGAAATCAGAACTCCGACCAGCACTGCGCGAACTGTGAGTTCAAACCGGGAACCGATCCTCGTAGTATGCATTGAGTGGGTCGGGTTTTTCACTAATTAACTGCCCTAAGGCAGGAATTCACGATTGTATCGTGTCGGGCGACTGACGGCACGACCGCCATACCGGTTAGAGGTAACCCAAAGTGAGGTGATGGAGTTACGCAGCTTACGTATCATTCATACAGCATTTGCTGTATTGGCGTATGGCTATCACTTTTGCAATACTCGACGCGGCGTTGGTCTAAGAGCATAAGCGGACTCCGGGGAATTGCAGTGGATTTCAGCACGAAAATCGAGATGAGTACTGCCGACACCATAAACTTTGGGACGACCGCGTTTGTCCCCCCCAAGGTGAATTGGGGAGAGATTGGCCACCGCGCGCACACTGTCCAGTTCTATGCAGATGACAGCTTCCTCTTGGAAGCTCTAAGTCGGTTCATAGGTACCGCCTTAGGCGCTGGTGATGCTGCGGTCGTTATTGCAACCAGGCCCCACCGTGATGCACTTGAACAGCGATTAAAAACTCGGGGGCTGGAAACTTTCACGCCTGTAGCACAGGGCCGCTACGTTGTGCTGGACGCCGGCGAGACGTTAGCGAAGTTTATGCGGGACGGATGGCCCGATGCGAAGCTATTCACTGACACCGTGGGCCCGGTCCTTGCATCGACCAAGTCCGCGGTTCAGTGCGAGGGTGCCCGCGTTGCCGCCTTCGGAGAAATGGTCGCTCTGTTGTGGGCAGAAGGAAAGCCGGAAGCGGCCATAAGGCTGGAACAGCTCTGGAATGATCTAGCGCAGGAACATTCATTCTCTCTTCTTTGTGCCTACCCGATCGCCGCCTTTTATCGGGAGGAGCACGGCGAGCAGTTATTAAAGGTCTGCGCCGAACACTCGGCTGTGATTCCCGGTGAGAGCTACACCTCCCTCATTACAGAAGAGCAGCGCCTTCGCACCATTGCCTGTTTGCAGCAGAAGGCGCTGGCCTTGGAGACCGAGGTAGCGGAGCGCAAACGGGTGGAACAGGTGTTGCGCGTGAGTGAGGAGGCGCTTCGAAAATCTCACGCTGAACTGGAACACCGAGTCGAACAGAGGACTCGTGAACTCTTTGAACTCAACTGTCGTTTGCGCGCCGAGGTCGAGCAACGTACGGTGGCAGAGACTCATTTGCGTGAATTGTCGGGGCGATTGCTAAGCATGCGGGATGAAGAACGTCGAAGAATCGCTCGTGAATTGCACGACAGCACCGGTCAACTGTTCGTGGCCCTTCAATGGAATCTCGCCCTTCTTCAACAAAGCGCAAGCAAGCTGGATCCCATCGTAAAAGAGAAGGTTTCCGAGAGTGTCCGTATCGCCGATCAAGCCATTAAT
>WNFG01018294.1_pt1 | contig 10598 bp, 9 predicted proteins | sample 5400431 | NCBI WGS metagenome assembly WNFG01 (sample SAMN13153346, study PRJNA577476) | soil metagenome | isolation source: 120 cm saprolite under Douglas fir tree site 2 hole 3 replicate 2 | place: USA:California | collected 2015-04-18
TTTCACCGTCGGCGATATCGATGTGCACGCTTTCGCCATTCCGCACGACGCGGCTGATCCCATCGGATTCACTTTTCGTTCGAATGGCGCGAAAATGGCCATCGTCACCGACCTCGGTTACATGCCCGAGCTCGTCAAAGTCCACCTTCGCGGCGCCGACTGCCTGGTCCTTGAATCCAATCACGATCTCGACATGCTCAAGGTCGGCCCGTATCCCTGGGTGGTCAAGCAGCGGGTCCTGAGCCGCACAGGCCATCTTTCGAATCACGCCGTAAGCGAGTATCTTTCCGACCCCGACGGCTTCGACGCGATCGCGCGCTATCTCGTCCTCGCGCACGTCTCGCAGGAAAACAACAATCCCGATCTCGTCCGCCTCTCCGCCGAAGAAGCGCTGAAGCGCCGCCCCGCCGAGTCGGCCTTTACCGGCGAACTCCTCGTCGCCTCCCAGCATGTCCCCCTCAAGCCACTCCAGTTGTGAGCTGGAGAACTTCATTTCGCAAGCGGGCAGGTTGCCGTGGTTTTCTGAGACGACTCATCAGGACCAACCACCGCAAGAATTCAAGGCAATGGGAAATACATGGGCGCAGCCGAGCACAGATAAATTGCCCTTTGCGCTAAATCTTTGGTAAAGTGCCGCGTCGACAACCCACTGAGCTCCACAGCCTCGGAGGCCCTGATGAGCACCCTCGACTTGCGGCCGCTGTCCATTGGCGAGCTTCTCGACCGAACCTTTAGTTTGTACCGCCGGAATTTCCTGCTATTTGCGGGCATCGCCGCGATTCCTCACCTGTTAGTCCTAGCGGTGAAGCTTGCGCAAGCTGCTGTCATGCCCGTCGTTGGCAAAGTGGCCGCGCAGCCACCAGCGGCGGAATTGCAGGCCGCTACCCGCAGTCTCGCTCTCGGGAATCCTATCGCTTTTGCGGCCTTTGCCCTGCTCGGGGTTGTACTTTATCTCGTGGTCTCGCGCGCGAAGAGCGAACTTGGTACGCTCTTCGGCGTCCTCTTTCTCAACGGCCTGGTTATGATTATTGGCTTGCTTCTGCTGATCATTCCCGGGATCTATATGATGTTCCGCCTCTGCGTGGCAGTACCCGCGGCACTCCTGGAGAACCTGGGGCCACGAGACTCGCTCGAACGCAGCTTCGCGCTCACAAAGGACAACGCCGGCCGCGCCTTTCTTATCTATCTCCTCTACTTTGTTATCCTTTATGCCGCAGTGATTCTATTCGCCATCCCGTTTGGCGTTGGTGTCGGGGTTTCCCAAAACGATCCCGTCATGCTGCGCACGTGGACGGCGCTGTCCGAAGTTGGCACGTTCGCTGCCGAGGTCTTAATTACCCCCATCCTGACGATCGGGATGGCGATTTTTTATTTTGATTTGCGCGTCCGGAAGGAAGCGTTCGATCTGCAGTTGATGATGAATCCACTCGCCGGAGGAGTGCCGGCGCCCCGGAGCGCCACTAGCCTCTTGTCCTAAATGTTGCCGAAAAGCGCCGCCGATCATGTGTCTCTGGGCCGAGCATGACGATAAGGTTTAAGCGATTGTTGCGCCTAATCCTTGTTCCGCTTTTTGTCCTAGCTATGCACTGCGAGGCGCGAGCCGCGCAGCAGAATACTGTGCCGCCCGCAGCAGACACCACCAATGTCTATCCAGAAGCATCTTCCTTCGCTGCCGAACTTCACCGCCTCAATGACGCGATCGGAAAGCAAAACGTAACGCGCGAGGAGCTTGCCTTTGTCCGCAGGGGGCTGCCCAGGGGGCTGCCTTCCCGCTGGGAAGTCGGGACGAGTGAAACTCATTATTCCGTCTCCACGGAACCGCTGCGCTCCCTTCTCGGCGATCCCGAGATCGAAAAGAACTCTTCGAAACTTGCGGCCAAAGCCACGGAGGCCGCGGACTGGGTGGGCGATCTCGCCAATCAAGTGGAGGGCTATGCTGGAGCGCAAGCGCGCAACACCGCCGGCGCCCGCCCTGCGCTGGAGCACATCCTCAGCAGGAAGGAATTTGGCAGCGTGCATGGTCCGACTCGCTGGGATTTGTTTCGGCAGCGAGTCAACAAATGGATCGAGAATCTATTACTGCGCCTGCTCGGTCACGTCGCTCGTCACCCAATGGGCGCCACCATATTGTTCTGGGTGGTCGTCATCGCTGCCGTCGTCTGGGTGGCCATGGCGCTCTTCCGCTATTGGACGAGGCGCGCGGCCTTGAAAGAATTGCAGGCGCCCGATTCCGTCGGCTTCGTTCGAACGTGGCAGGAGTGGGTTCACGCTGCGCGCGAGGCCGCCACTCGAGGAGACTTCCGGGAAGCCGTTCATTCCGCCTACTGGGCGGGCATCTGCTACCTCGAAGACAATGAGGTGGTCCGGAAGGATCGCACGCGCACGCCGCGCGAGTACATGCGCTTGGTTTCGAACTCCACGCAACTCGTGGCCTCGGGCCGTAAAACCCGTGAAGCGCTTTCGGCTCTGACGCTGGTCCTCGAGCAGGTCTGGTATGGGCGGCGGCCGGCCAGCAATCAGGATTTCAGAAACGCCATGCAAAGCGTCGAGGCGCTCGGATGCCAGCTTCAATAGATCCCGGCGATCGCAAGCTGTTGCTCATCGGCGGAGCGATCCTACTTGTGCTCACCGCAGGGCTTGCTTTTGTGGGAACAGACCCGCAAGAGGAGGGAAGTTCGATTCCCTCAACGTACTCCTCCGGTTCCGGCGGTGCGCGCGCCGCCTATTTGCTTCTTCAGGAACTTCACTACAACGTTTCGCGGTGGGAGCGCTCTCCTACGGAGCTTCCCAGCGATCCGGAAGACGTTGTCTTGATCCTCGCGGACCCGCTGGAAACACCTACCCGGGAAGAGCGAGAGGCTCTTCAGCAGTTTGTCGATGAAGGCGGCCAGGTGGTTTTCACCGGGCCGCGCATCAAGTCCTTTTTTTCCGAGGCGAAAGTTGACGCGAAGATTCCCACGCTCGAATGGAAGACCTTCTCGGCGGATTTCCCGAGCAATTACACTTTCGGAGCTCCAAAGATTGTTCTTCAGACAGGCACTACCTGGCAGGCCCCGGTTGCCAGCCAGTTTCCGCTGTACGGCGAGACGCGTTCTGCCGTCGTCGTAAGCTGGCGAATCGGAGAAGGAAGGATTCTCTGGTGGGCGGCGGCGACGCCCCTGACGAATTCCGGCATCTCGCGCGAAGGAAATCTAAATCTCTTCCTAAATGCAATGAACTGTCCCCTTCCGGGGGAACAGTCGGCGGTGAAAATCTACTGGGATGAATACTTTCATGGGCAGCGAAGCTCTCTGTGGAGCTACGCGCGGAAGACTCCGGTAGCGTGGGGATTGGTGCAGATTGCGGTCCTGAGCCTGGTCGTTTTTTTTACGTTTGGCCGCCGGAGCGGCCCGGTCATGCTACCACCCGTTGTCCCGCGTCTCTCTCCACTTGAATTCGTCGACACGCTCGGGGGACTCTACGAGCGCGCTGGCGCGGAGCCGGCGGTGGTGGGCTTCGTCTACCAGCGATTCCGTGCGACTCTTTCGAGGCAGTTGCGCCTTCCCTCAGGCACGAGCGATGGGGAACTCGCTGATGCGGTGCAGGGCCGTCTGGGCTGGAAAGAAAGCGGCCTGAAGACGACCATGGCGCGAGCGTTGGTAGCCAGCCGGGCTCAGAAAGTTGCGCCGGATGAAGCGCTCGGCTTGATCAGGGAACTCGAGCGCTACGAAGAGCAACTCGGCGTGAAGAAAAAAATTGCAAAGGAGAAACGCTGATCGTGGAAAACATCACACGCCTCGCCGCGCATGTCCGCACGGAAATGTCGAAGGTCATTGTTGGCCAGCAGGAGGTCATCGACCAGCTTCTCCTGGTGCTGATTTGCGGCGGTCACGCCCTCATCGAAGGAGTTCCCGGGCTTGCCAAGACGCTCGCCGTAAAGACTTTGGCGAGAATCTGCGGGCTCGGCTTCCAGCGCGTGCAATGCACCGCCGACTTGATGCCCGCCGACGTGATGGGAACAAATATCTTCAATATGGCGACTAGCGCGTTTTCCCTGCATCGCGGCCCGGTTTTTACGGACCTGCTGCTCGTGGATGAAATTAACCGGACTTCTCCCCGCACGCAGGCGGCGCTCCTTGAAGCGATGGAGGAACGCCAGGTCACCATTGACGGAACGCGTTATCCGCTCGGCGAAAACTTTACGGTCTTTGCGACGCAAAACCCCATCGAATTTGAAGGCACATATCCGCTGCCCGAGGCGCAACTCGACCGGTTCCTTTTGAAAATCCGCCTCGACTATCCGTCTGCTAAGGAAGAGGCCGATATCCTCGGCCGATATGAACAGGGATTTGATCCACGGCGGCTGGATCTCGTTTCGATTGTCCCCGTCGATCCGGCTTTGCTGGCAGCGGCGCGGCAGGACATCAGCGCCGTACGAATCGAGCCGACGTTGCGTCCTTATATCGTCACGCTGGTGCGCCGCACGCGCGATTGGCCGGCGCTGTCGCTGGGCGCCAGCCCGCGTGCCGCGATCGGTCTTCTTTTCGTTGCGCGAGCCTTGGCTGGAGTCGAAGGCCGCGATTTCCTGATTCCGGACGATATCAAGACCGCTGCCTCGCCTGTTTTGCGGCACCGTGTTCTCCTTAAGCCCGAGGCAGAGCTGGAAGGGTTGAATTCCGACCGGGTAATCGCCGAAATCCTTTCCACGGTCGAGGTTCCCAAATGATGCCACTGCGCCATTCGACCACGGAGGCGCGTGCGCGGAAGTTGGGAAGATTTTCGTTCGCATTCGGTCCCCGGTTTTTCGTGGCGCTGCTTCTCGGATTGGTAGCGCTGGGTCCAGCGTGGTGGTTTCGACAAGCCATCGCTGCCATGTTTTTGTGGGACGGTGTGGTCCTTGGCGCGTGGCTTTGGGATTTGCTGCGACTCCCTCGCCCGGAGCAATTGGAAGTTCAGCGCTCTTGGGAGAAAAGACCTTGTCTTGGAGTGCCCGGCAGCGTCGGTGTGGAACTTCGAAACGGCGGGAAAATATCGATTCGTGCGCGCATCGTTGACGAGACTCCCGTCCCATTGCGTAGCGAGCCTCCCGAATTGGAGATGCGCGTGAAGGCGCGCTCTTCCGCCGAGGCGCGGTATGCAGTGATGCCCGCCGAGCGAGGTGATGCGCGGCTGGGCCGAATATTTCTTCGCTATCAGTCGCTGCTGGGCTTGGCGGAACGGTGGGCCGTCGCCGAAACGCAGCAGACCATTCGCGTACTTCCAAACCTCGAGCAAGCCCGGCGCCAGACGCTCTATCTTATTCGCAGCCGCCAGGTGGAACTGGAAAAGCGGCGGAGGCGCCAGCGCGGCATCGGACGCGAGTTTGACAGTTTGCGAGAATATCGCGAGGGCGATGAGCTTCGCGATATTTCCTGGACCGCGACTGCGCGCCGCCGGCACCTGATCACGCGCGTTTTTCAAATGGAGCGCAGCCAGAACGTCTGGCTGGTACTCGATGCCGGGCGCCTGCTTCGGGCGCAAGTGCGGGAACCGGGCGATGCTCCGCGATTTTCGAAACTGGACTATGCCGTCAACGCCGCGCTTTCCCTGGCCCAGGTCGCTCTCTATTGCGGCGATCGTGTGGGCTTACTGGCTTACGGCCGCAGGGTTCAACAAAATTTGTACGCCAGTCGCGGCGCTCATCACGTGCGCGCGCTTGTCGAATCTCTGGCTCAGGTTCGCGGGGAAGCTTCTGAATCGGATCATGGGCGTGCCGTGCGCGCATTGCTGAACGCGCAGAAGCGGCGAAGCCTGGTGGTTTGGATCACGGACTTCGCCGAAACGGCGACCATTCCCGAGGTGATCGAATATGCGATGCAGTTGACTCCGCGCCACCTGGTTGTCTTCGCGGCCATGGGCCAGCCCGACCTCCAGACCGTCGCCGAAGCGATTCCTGCGGTCACGGCGGACCTCTATCGTCACGGCGCCGCTCTCGAGATTTCTCAAAGACGCGAAATTCTCCTGCGCGGTCTGCGTCAGCGCGGCGTCCTGGCCCTCGAGCTGATGCCGGGAGTGCTCGCGGGCGCACTCGTGACGCAATACTTGAATATCAAGGAGCGCAGCTTGCTGTAGTGTTGTTCAAATCGTTTCCGGCTGCGGCGTGCCCGGACGAAGCAAATAAGTGGTAAGCGCGGCAAACAATACGGCAGCAAGAAGAAATTTAAGAGGCTTGGCAATTCCGGAGGGAGAGACGAATCCTTCGATGATTCCCGCGATGATCAGCATAGGCACAATTCCGAGCACCAAGCGCGCCGCGCGCCCGCCTGCTATTGCCAGAGATTCGCGCCTCGGAAGCAAACCGGGGAAGAGCATCCCGCGCGCGATTTCCAGCCCGGCGCCGCCGGCGATGAAGATCGCCGGAAGTTCGAGCACGCCATGCGGCGCGACGAAGCTCCAAAGCTGCAGCGCCATTCCCGCTTGCCATGTCGCCGCGCCGATCACGCCGATGAGCATGCCATTGACGACCATCATCCAGATGGTGCCAATGCCCGCAGTGATTCCCAGCGCGAACGTCGTGAAGGATACGGATAGGTTGTTGGTCATGATGGACGAAGCGGCGAGCGGCTTGATCGTCACAATGGACTGTGTCCACATCTCCCTTTTCTCGATGGTGTCCATCATCTGCGGCCCAAGCAGCCGGTGCGCGAAGGCCGGATCATGAATCGTCACGGCCCAGCTGGCGACCCCGGTCACGGCGAAAATGAGAAAGGCCAGCAGTGTTTGCCGAAAAGTTTCCCGGAAAACTTGCGGATAGGTTTGTGTGTAGAAACGGACGAGGCCGCTGATTTTTTGCTTGTGGCCCATATAGATGAGGTTGTGCGCGCGTCCAAGAAGCTGATTCAGGTAGAAAGCCAGCTGATTGCTGGTCACATCTTCGCGCACGGTAGCGAGGTCTGATGCCGTCTGGCGGTACAATAATCCAAGTTCCTGCAATTCGCGATGATCGAGGGCTGAAATACCGCCCTTGTTGGAGCGGTCGACGAGCAGCTCAAGCCTGGCCCAGTAGGTCTTTCGTTTTTCCAGCCAGCGCGTGGAGATCATGACAAGCCCATCACAAAGTGGTGTTCCCGGTGATTTCAGGGACAAGCTTACCATCGAAACGCCGGAACAAACGGTGCTTGAATTCGAAGTTGCCGGCATCGGCAGCCGCTTTCTTGCCTTGGCGTACGATACGTTGATCCAAATCCTGCTGGGGCTCGGCATACTGGTGATCATGGTGGTCGTGGGCATGGCCATGCCCGACTCGGCGAAAACCGGAATTTGGTTTCTTGCTCTCATAGTGCTTACTTATTTTTTGCTTTATTTTGGGTACTTCGCCATTTTTGAAATCCTTTGGAACGGCCAGACACCGGGAAAAAAGAAGGAAGGTCTTCGCGTCATCAAGGATTCCGGCCGGCCGATTACAGCGGCGGAGTCTGTCGGCCGCAACTTGATGCGCATCGTGGACCAGTTGCCCGCGTTTTATGCCGTCGGAATTGGCAGCGTGCTTCTAAGCCGTCAAAATAAACGACTCGGCGATTTCGTTGCGGGCACGATTGTGGTTCACGAAAAGTCGCTGGTGGACGCCAAGCCCGTCTGGCAATCAGCCCAGGAAGGGCAGGCGCCGCCCGCAACCACCTACGGATCGGAGCGGCTTACTCCAGAGGAGTTCGCGCTGATCGAGGCGTTCTTGAACCGGCGGAGTTCGCTGCCTGCCGACGTGCGTTTCAATATGGCGGATCAGATCGCCAAGCAGATTCAGCCAAAACTCTCCCTCCCAGCCGGTGAATTGTTCTACGCAGAAAAACTCCTCGAGATGGTCGCGCACGAGCGGCGTTCCAGTGCCGGCTACTTCTGATCCGCCGCTTTCGGTGCCTGGTACTGCCTGCAATGTCTGATTGACATAATTCCATGGCTCTTTTATGATTAAAGTTTCTTGGTAGAGGTGCGGAGGCCATGAGTAGCCGGGCGCGCAAATCCGATCAGCTTCGGATGCCCGTGCAAAAGGGGCTCTTCTGTAGTCCGCCGAAACCGCAGCGATAGCTGAATTCGCAGCGGTTGGGGAACAGGTCCAAGTCCTGTTCACTGTCATCCGTAAATTAGGATGAAGCGCTATCGAGAGGCAGCAGCCCCGATTGGTATCTTCGTGGTTCCTTCCTTTCGTTTCGCTCATCCAGAAAAGCCCGATTCGAATGAATCTTTTCGAACTGACGCGCGCGCTCGTTGACATCGAGTCGACCACCAACCACGAAAAAAATGTGGGCGACTACCTCTTCGCGAATTTGTCCGCCCTCGCCGCGCGCCACAACGGCCACATCGAGCGCATCCCCGCCGAACTCAACCGCGACAATATCTTCGCCTCCTGGGGCGAGCCCGTCGTCACGCTCTCCACGCACATGGATACCGTTCCGCCCTTTTTTGGTTCGCGCGAAGATGGCGAATTCATCTGGGGCCGCGGTTCCTGTGACGCGAAGGGGATTATCGCGGCGATGATTGCCGCCGCAGAAAAACTTCTCGCCGCCGGCACGCGCAATCTCGGCCTCCTCTTTGTCGTGGGCGAAGAGCGCAACAGTGCCGGCGCCAGAGCCGCCGCCGCAACTCCCCGTGGCTCGCGATTCCTCATCAATGGCGAGCCCACCGAGAACCGCCTCGCTCTCGGTTCGAAAGGCGCGCTGCGCTTCGAAATCACCACTCACGGAAAACTTGCGCACTCGGCCTATCCCGAGCTCGGTCATTCCGCCATCCACACCCTGCTCGACGTCCTGCACGACATTCGCCAGATTCCGCTGCCACAAGACGCGTTGCTCGGCCGCAGCACGCTGAATATCGGCACGATCGCTGGCGGCCGCGCACCCAACGTGGTCGCCGATGAGGGCGAAGCGGAAATCATGTTTCGCACGGTCGGCGATCCGGCAAAAACTCGCGAAGCGGTGTTAGCGGCGGCCGCTGGCCGCGCGGAAGCGCGCGAGGTCTTCTACACACCAGCAGTGCAATTGGCGAAGGTTGATGGTTTGCCCACAACTGTCGTGGCCTTCACGACGGACATCCCCAGTTTCGAAGGCACCTGGGGACAGCCTTTCCTCATCGGACCCGGCAGCATTCATGTCGCCCACACCTCCGAAGAGCGCATCCCGAAGGCAGAATTGTCGGAAGCAGTGGAGATCTATGCGCGCATGGCGACCCAACTCCTCGCGACCGGCCGGGGCAGCGCATGAGCGTCGGCCTCGCCATTGTTGGTCACGGAAAGATGGGCCGCCTCATCGAGCAGCTCGCGCCCGAGTACGGTTTCGACGTGCGCGCAAAATTCACACGGGAAAACAATTTGCATGATGCCGGGATCAGCCGGGAATCATTGCGCGGGGTCGATGTCGCCGTCGAATTCACGACGCCCGATTCCGCGCCGGATAATCTCCGCCGCCTCGCTTCTCTGGGCATCAACACGGTTTGCGGCACGACGGGCTGGTTCGAACATCTTGCCGCCGTGCATGAAGCGATCCCTTCCGCCGGCACAGGTCTCGTTTACAGCGCGAATTTTTCCGTAGGCGTCAACGTGTTCTTGCAAACCGTCGCGCGCGCGGCGGCTTTTTTTGCGAAGTATCCCGAATATGAAGCCTGGGGCTGGGAAATTCATCACTCGGCGAAGAAAGACGCGCCTTCCGGCACGCTCAAGAAACTCGCGGAAGAAATCCGCGCCGCGGGCTATGAACGGACTCTCACTCTGACGGCCAATCGCGCCGGCGCGCATCCTGGCACACATGAGATTGGATTCGATTCGGCCGCGGATACCATCACGCTCCGACATACCGCGCGGAGCCGCGAAGGTTTTGCGCGTGGCGCGCTCCAGGCCGCGCGTTGGGTCCACGGGAAAAAGGGAGTTTTCGAATTCCGGGAGATTCTCAGCGAATTGTGCTGAGGGAAAAAGGAAGGAACAGCATCATGTTCACAGGCACTGGTACAGCACTTGTCACTCCGTTTCGACGCGATGGTTCGCTTGACGAACCCGCACTGCGGGTTCTGATCAAGCGACAGATTGATGCGGGCATCGACTTTCTCGTTCCTTGCGGGACGACCGGGGAGAGCCCCACGCTCACGCACGAAGAACATCTTCGCGTCGTTGAGATCACCGTCGAATTGGCTAAGGGTAAGGTGCCAGTCCTCGGGGGTGCAGGCGGTTATAACACCGCGGAAGTCATCGTCCTCGCGCGCGAGCTTGCCGCTCTCGGCGTGGACGGGATCCTCTCGGTCACACCCTATTACAACAAGCCTACGCAGGAAGGGCTGTTCCAGCACTATCGCGCTATCGCCGAGGCCGTTTCGCTGCCGATTATTCTCTACAGCGTGCAGGGCCGCACCGGCGTGAACATCGAACCCGGCACGGTGAAGCGCCTCGCCGATGTCGAAAATATTATCGGCATCAAGGAAGCTTCGGGCAACGTCTCGCAAATGGCCGCCATTCTCAACGCGGTTCCGGACGACTTCATCGTCCTCGCCGGCGACGATGCCATCACGCTACCACTCATCTCGCTCGGCGGCCGCGGCGTCATCTCCGTCGTTTCGAACGAAATTCCGGCGGAAATGTCGCAATTGACGCGGCTCGCCCT
>WNFG01005549.1_pt1 | contig 10597 bp, 8 predicted proteins | sample 5400431 | NCBI WGS metagenome assembly WNFG01 (sample SAMN13153346, study PRJNA577476) | soil metagenome | isolation source: 120 cm saprolite under Douglas fir tree site 2 hole 3 replicate 2 | place: USA:California | collected 2015-04-18
CCCGGTAACCGACACCGTGCTATACCGTGGCCCCCAGGGCTGGGTTGGATCGGAGCTCCGGGTCGGCACCAGAACCTCCGTACCGGTGACCGTGAGGGGCCCCAGAACGGCAGGGCAGACGACGGACAGGCAGGGGTCCTGCGGCAGGTGGACGTTGGGAGGATACACATATCCGCTCAGGGGCTTGTACGTGGACGTTCCCGTACCCGAAGGGCAGTGCGTCTCGCCGATCGAGGCGGGAATATTGATGGCGGCCGTCCCGGCGAGGACGGTGTACTCCCAGATATCCCCGCCCCAGTTGGCAGGCGTCGGGGGCGTGCTGCAGGTGAAGGTGACGGTGGCGGTTCCCATCGCGACGCTGCCGTTCACGCCGATCCGCTTGTTGGTGCTGACCGGGTTGTTGTTACTGCTACTGATGTCGGCCGTGTCGTTGTGCTTGAAGTCGAAGATGGAGTAGGGAATGGCGTGGTTGAGTGCGATCGTTGTCACAGTGACATTGACAGACCATCCGCCCGGCGACAGCAGCAGCGGATACTTTTGCGTCAGCGTCATCAAGATGTAGGACTCGGGCTCTACGGTTCCCGCATAGTTGTACGGCGTTCTCACGGTCAGCGTGTAGATACCGGAGCGGTCGACCCAGTTGAGGCAGCAGGGACTCACTGCGGCGGTCGTCGGGTTGAAAGGACCCGCCGGGAACGTATCGGTGCCATTGCAGCCGATGCCGTGACAGAGGTTGGTCGTGAGGTGGTGGCCGGAACTGTAGTTGTTGGAGAAGTCGATGCCGAGCGATCTCTCAAGAGCATAGATCGCATCGTCCTCGCCCGTCCCTGACTGATCAACGCTTGCGCCGGGACCGATATCGAGCGCGCCGGTGAGGGCGGCGCCATCGAGGGCGTTTTGCAGCGTGCGCTGGTCCATCAGGATGCGGCCACCGTCAATGGCCAGGGCCACGATGCCGAAGATGGCGACCGACGCGACCGCAAAGATTACGAGCACCTGGCCGCGCTCGAGGCGCCGGCGAATGTTGAGCAGCATCTCAGAACTCGGTCTCCATACTCGAAGTCGCGCGGACGTAGATAGTCCCAACCAGGGCTCGAACCATCGGCGTGGTGGCATCGAAGCGGTAGATGATCGAGACCTTGATGAACTTTGGCAGGGTGGTGAAGTTCGAGCGGTCGATGAAGATGTATCCCTGCCCATCAGGCGGCTGGTAGCAAGCCGTTAGCGTCGTCGGCGGTGTACTGGTGCCACAACCCGCGGGTTGCGTGAGCAGGATGGTCTCCGCGTTGGCCTGAATCGATACCATGCCGACGATCTGCGGGTCGGTGAACCCCGTGCCCTGGCTGGCATAGGCGGCCCCCTGCCGGGCGGCGTTACGTGCGAGGCCGGAGGCGGCGACATAGTAGAAGCCGGCTCGTCCGAAGTCGAGCAGGCCGATCAGCATGATGAAAAACACCGGCACGAGGAGGGCGAATTCGACCATAGCCTGACCGCCGCGGTTGGATCGAATTCTGCGCATAACCATCGTCAGTACCAGGTGAGCATCGTGGTCGATGCTTGCAATGTGATCGTCCCGCCGGTGATGGCGGTCATCATGAAAGTGATTGGCGTGAAGGTGGCGGTCGCCGTGACCGTGATGGGACTGCGGCCCGGCACCCGGGTCGGCGGGTTCACCGACGTGTTGGCCGCCGGGGAAATGGTCAGCGTTCCGGCTGCGCAGCTGACCGTGACATAGGGCAGGCCCTCCTGATTCCCTGCTGCGCAGGCCGCCGTGTCATCGTACTCATAGGGGAAGTCGATCGCCGCCCGGGCGGCCTCCCGCGTTGCGTTTTGCAGGCCGATGTAGGTGTAGAAGGCTCGCGTCAGATCGACCGCCCCCAGGAAGAGAAGCGCGAGCAGTGGCGTTATCAGAGCGAACTCGACCAACGATTGGCCGTGATGTCCGCGCGGACGCCGGGAGTCGACTCCCTTCAACACAGCCACAACCATAGTGACGCGTTCCTACGCTGAGTCTTACGGGGTGAAGCGCCTCAACCAAAGCACCCGGTTGTTACCCGATCGCTTCACGAGTGACGGGCCCGTGACAGGCCTACTGGGTCAGGCCCTTCATGTAGGGCAGTCGGTTGGCGCTGAAGCTGGCGTTCAGCGTTCCGCTGCCGTTCACCGTCAGCGTCCAGGCGATGACCTGGCCGACGCTCGTCCCGCAGGCGCTGGTGGTGCTCATGATCATGTTGTCGGCCGGCCCGTAGGTCGCGCCGCTGATGTCGTAGCAAGAGCCCGTCGAAAATTGGACGACGTTCGTCCCGAGCGGCGTCGAGGTGCAGGAGCCCTGCCACCCGGAATACGTCTCAATGTAGAGGTTGACGTTGAAATACTTCACGGATGAGGTCAACGTGACCGTTGAGCTGCCGCCCGCCACGAACGGGTTCTTTTCGCATCGGGTGCTGCCGCCCGTGTTGTCCGGTCTGACCTCGATGATCACGCCGAGGTCCGCGCCCGCCGTCAGCGTCTGACCGCAGCCGGAGATCGGGAGGTCCGCGGACGTCAGGGTGCGCAGCGTCCCCTGCACATTGACGCCGCCCGCCTGGACCTGGTAGACGCCGGGAAACAAGATGGCCGTCCCCGCGCTTTGCACATTGATCTGGTTGGTGTATTGACCGGGACACAGGTAGGCTGTCCCGCTGACCACGGTACTCCCGTTGAAGCTGGCCACCGGCGGTGCCGGCTCCGGATAGTTCGGCGAATCGAGGTGCGAGGCGACCCGCGGAAGGGTTCCGGCGGTCTGCTGCCCCGTTACCCGGCCCGCTGCGTTGAGGAGGCTCTGGTCGCCGCCAGGTTCGTTGACCGCCCAGAGGTCACCCGCGTTACCCGCCGGGCTGAACGTGATCGCCGGGATGCCATTGCCGGGGTCGATTCCGGCGTTGGAAAAGACACCGCCACGGGCGCCGGGGCCGCCACCACCCTGCAGCCCCAGGACCGAGGTCGATGCCGAGATGTTGAGGTCGTGATACTGGGAATACGCCGGTTTGTCTTGCAAGACCACGACTGCATAGGGCAGGTTCGCGTTCTGCGCCGTGGCGTGTGCTGACAGCGTGATCGTCGACTGGAAGCCGTGGATCGGTGCCACCGCTACCTGGTGGGTGTGCCAGACGGCGGCGAGGTAGGTGTACGAGCTGGTCACGGAAAGCTCGGCGAAGTACCCGGCGCCCAGGTTAAGCGTGCCGATCCCGCCGCTCGGGGTGCCGATCGTCGCCTGGTTGGGGCACGACGCGCTGCAGACGGTCCCGCTGGTGCTCGTGCCCGGGAGATTCTTCACCAGGTTGGCAATCGCCTCGTTATGGATGCTGGGATAGCTGGGCGGCACCGCCATCAGCAGCTCCGCCCCCGCCAGCGCCGCCGCGTCGGCCGCGTTCTGCGCCTGCCGCCGGTCGAGGTAGATCCCCCCACCGTCCAGCGCCAGCGCCAGGATGGCGGTCAGCACCACCACCGCGACGGCGACCAGGACCACCGCCTGCCCTGACTGCTTTCGCAACCAGGATGCGTGCATCAATACTCGGTGCTCATGGTGCTGGTAACAGTCATGACGATCCCACCCGGGAAAAACTGCGAGCCGAACGGCGTCAGGGGCTGGAAATTGTATTTGAGCGTGACCGCCAGCGCATTGTGGCCGGCATAGCTGGGGACGACCGCGAGGCAGCCGCCGGCAGCCCCCGCCGGCGCCTGGCCTGCCGGCGCATTGGTGGTCGTGTTGCCGCTGCCGGCACCGACATAGATCAGCCCGGTGTTCGGCGACATGCTGGGACTCGCCGGCGGCGCATCATTGACACAGGTCCCGGGGTTGAGTTGAACGCCGTAGGCGTTCTGCTGGACGGCGGCGATCACCCGGGGGTTGTCCGGCCGGCTGCTGCCGGTGGTGATCGCCACCCGGGCGCCATCGCGCGCCGCGCCCGCCAGGGTGGAGTAGGCGTAGGCGGCGCGGCCGCAGTCGATCATCATCAGCAGGATCATGATCAGGAATGGCGCGATCATCGCCATCTCCACCAAGGTTTGGCCGCGCTGCTTGCGCTTCATTGCGACTTCTGGACCTGCATCGCGGTGGACGCTTCGACCTGGACCAGGCTGGCGCCGACCACCTGGGCCAGCGGCGTCACCGGCGAGAAGTTGTAGAGGATGGTCACCTGGATCGTCTGCGTCGCGGCCGTGCTCTGGCTGTCGTTGCCATCGAAGCAAATGAACACGTAGCCGGCGTTGGGCTGGGTCGGGTAGTAAATCGACCAGCTCGACGGTGCGCCGGTCAGGCAGTGGGCGGGAGTGCTGGCGGGGAGGCTGAGCGTCACGTCGCTCGGCACCTCCTTCTGCGCGGCGGCCAGGACCTCGCTGTAGCTGTCGTACGCGTTGCTGCCGGAGACCGGGTCGTAATAGGTCCCCTGCCGGGCCGCCTCGCGCGCCGCGTTCGTCACGGCGATGGCGTAATAGAAGACCCGGCCCAGATCCGCACTGCCCATTACCAGCAGCATCAGGATCGGCAGCAACAGGGCCGTTTCGACGATCGCCTGTCCCTTCTTTGAATAGGAAAGACGTTGGCACCGCACGCTCTCCAGCATGAGGCCGCTCAGGCGGTTCCGATCCCTGCCGTTGGGACCATTCACACGGGTCATACGACGACAGAAACGTTGCGGCGGCCGTTACCTTGGGCTTAGCCGGTCAGTTCGCGGGAGGGGACGAGGCGCTGTTCGGGCCCCATCAGGGGCAGGTAGAGGCTGACCAGCAGGGCGGAGAGCCCGATCACGAAGGCGGTCAGCACGATCGGGATCCCGGGGTCCTTGTTCAGGGTAAGGTCGGTGTAGGCCTTCAGCCCGGTGAAGCTCAACTTGTAGCCGTCGGGCGTGACCACGCTGTCCCCGACGCGAAGCGCCCCCCGCCAGCGCAGGTCCATGTTGCCGGTGTCGAGCGAGAACACGTTCTGGGGCTGCGTCAGGTGCAGGTCGCCCCGGTAGAGCCGTACCAGCAGGATCGGGTTGCGCAGCTGGGGGGTACCCGGCGCGATCGACTGGTTCACGATCTGCGGGTCCGGCATGAAGATCGCCGTGGCGCCCAGCTGCTCCGAGGGCGGTCCGGCGGAGGGGACCTTGATCACCCCGTTCGCGAACTGCGGATCGCCGATGAAGATGGTCGCCGCGTCCTCGAGCACCCGGCCGTCCGGGGCTTCGATCCGCAGCGTGGGCGCCCAGCCGTAGCCGGCCTGGTAGATCTTCACGCCGCGGTACTCGACGTAGTGGTTGACCTGGATGCTCTTCGTGTCGACCAGACGGCCGCCGTCGTAGATCCGGACCTGCGAGGTGAAGTCCTTGGGCGCGCCGGTCGGCCAGTAGCTGGCGCTGAAGCGATCGACCTTGACCTGGAAGCCGGCATGGTCGCTGGCGAGCTTGCCCTCGCTGAGGTTGTCGTAATTGGCGCGGGCTTCGACAAAGCTGTCCCCCTCCACCACCGCCGCATTGCCGACGAAGCCGGCCGCCTTGCCGTAGATCACGCCCACCAGCAGGATGAAGAAGCTGGCGTGGAAGACGATGCTGGCCACCTCAGCCCACAGCCCGCGGTTGCGTTGCGCCGGGTCCATCGCCCGCCGCCAGGCAGCCGGCAGCCGGATGAACATGCTCGCCCCGATCGAGGTGTACATGAGAACGGCGGTGAGGATGAAGGGCCACGAGCTGAAGATGTCGAAGAGGCCGAGCCGCGCAAACCAGGGCGCGCTCACCGGATGGCGGAGCACGTAGCCCATCACACCGCGCGGATTCTGCGGCAGCTGCGGCACGAGCGTGCCGATGACGGCCAGCAGCGCCAGGATGGCGAGCAGGACGATGGCGGTGCGCATCTTCCGCAGCTCGCGCCAGGCTCGGCCGAGCCAGCGCACCGGCGTGATTCGCCAGCGGGCTGCCGCTTGGATCGCCGGCCGGATCGGTGCTGGAGCGATCATGGGCGCGTCCTGGAGCGGAGTCTCATCCGATCCTAAAAGTGTAGGGACGCCGCGTGGCTCGCCCAGTCGAGGACGACCGACGGGAAGAGACCGAAGAAGATGGTGGCGACCGCCGCCGCGCCGAGCACCGTGCTCGTCGAGAAGCCGACGTGCTTCTCGGCCACCGCCCCGTCGGGCTGGGCGAGCATGACGACGATGACGCGCAGGTAGTAATAGAAGGAGACGACCGTCATGATCACGGCCACCACCAGTGGCGCCCAGATCTGCGCGGTGACGAGGGCCTGGAAGACGAAGAGCTTGGCGAAGAACCCGACGGTCGGCGGGATTCCGGCCAGGGAGAGCATGAAGATCGTCATCACCGTGGCCAGGAACGGTCGTCGATAGAAGAGACCCCGCCAGTAGCTCAGCTCGGCGGTCTGCTCGCCACCGGCCCCGATGGCCGTGACGACCGCGAAGGCGCCGAAGTTCATCACAGCGTAGGCGGCAATGTAGAAAAGCGTGGCGGTGAAACCCTGGGTCGTGCCCGGGAGCACGCCGAGCAGGATGTAGCCCGCGTGCGCGATCCCGGAGTAGGCCAGCATGCGCTTGATGTTGTCCTGCGTGATCGCGACCAGGTTGCCGATGAACAGCGAGAAGATCGCGATCAGCGCCAGCGGGAAGTACCAGCGGCTCGAGATCGAGGGGAAGGTCGCAATGAAGATACGCCCGATTGCGGCAAACGCCGCCGCCTTGGTCGCCACCGACATGAAGGTCGTGACGACGGTGGGCGCGCCTTCATAGACATCCGGCGTCCACATGTGGAAGGGCGCCGCCGAGACCTTGAAGGCCAGCCCAACCGAGAGCAGGGCGATGCCGACCAGGAGCAGGACGTTGCCGGAGGCGACGGAACTGCCGGCCACCGTGAAGGCCGCGATCCCGCGCAGCGTCGTGCTGCCGGTGGCGCCGTAGATGAGGGCCATGCCGTAGAGCAAAAAGCCGGTGGCGAAGCCACCCAGCAGCAGGTACTTGAGGGCCGCCTCCTGCGAGCGCAACGCGGTCCGCGCGAATCCGGAAAGGACATAGAGGCAGATCGACAGCAGCTCGATGCCGAGGAAGATCGTCATCAGGCTGGTGGCGGCGGCCAGCAGCATCATGCCCGCGGTCGCGCCCAGCAGTAGAACGTAGTACTCGCCGTAGTCGAGGTCGAGGGCGCGAAGGAAGCGCGGCGAGATCAGCGCGGTGAGAATGCTGATCACGATCAAGAGCACATTGAAAAACGCGGCCAGGCTATCGCCCACCACCGTATCGCCGAAGGCGGCGCGGTTCTGGCCCCAGAGCGGGAAGCTGGCGGTAAGCGCGCCAAGCAGCCCGACAACGGTCACGGCGGCCAGCCATCCACGCCGGTCGGCCGGGACCACGAGGTCCAAAAGGAGAACGACGATCGCGGTGCCGACCACAATGAGCTCGGGGAGGATCGCCCCGTAATCGATGCCGAGGCCGTTCAGGTTGATCGTCATCGCAGGATCACCGGCAGGGCCTTGACGGTCGCGTCGACCGCGGCCGGAAAGAAGGCGGGGCTGATCCCGATCACGACCATCAGGGCGAGGAGCGGCGCCAGCACGCCAACGTCAACCAGCCGCAACTCGGGAAAGTTCGCCGGCTGCGGCGGCGCGTCCTGCGTGCTCCCCTGGTAGAAGCGGAGCACGTACCAGGCCGCCAGGATCACGCCGATCCCGGCACCCACGGCCAGGGGAAGGAACGACGCCCAGGCACCGAGCATAATGAGGAACTCGCCGACGAAGCCGTTGAGGCCGGGGAGGCCGAGGGCGGCGAGCGAGATGACCAGGAAGAGCGCCGCAAACAACGGGGCGGTCGCCGCCAGCCCGCGAAGCTCGGCACGAAGGCGAGTGCCGGCGCGCTGCTCGATCATGCCCACCACCAGGAAGAGCGCGGCGATGATCACGCCGTGGTTGATCATCTGTACCAGGGCGCCCTCGATGCCGAGTAGGTTGCCGGCGAAGATGCCGAGCCCGATGAAGCCGAGGTGGCTCATCGACGCGTAGGCGACCAGTCGCTTGAGGTCGGTCTGGACCAGCGCCATGAAGGCGCCGTAGAGGATGCCGATCGTCGCCAGCACCGCAAGCGGCCCGCCCAGGCTATGCGCGGCATCCGGGAAGAGCGCGAGGTTGAAGCGCAGGAAGCCGTAGGCGCCAAGCTTGGAGACCAGGCCGGCGAAGACGATCACGACGGGGATCGGCGCAGAGGTGTAGGCAAGCGGCAGCCAGGTATGCAGCGGCCAGATCGGCATCTTGATGGCGAAGGCGAGCGCGAAACCAACAAAGAGGAGCTGCGGGATCCCGATGTTCGGAAGCCCGCCTGGCAGATGCCAGACGCCCGCCACCGGATGCTGGACCAGGATGGTCCAGTCGAAGGTCAGTGCCCCCGACTGGGAGAAGTTGATGCCGGCGACGGCGAGGATGGCGACCAGCATCGCGAAGCTGCCGATGACGGTATAGATCAGGAATTTGAACGCGGCGTAGACCCGGCGGCCCTCACCCCAGACCCCGATCAGGAAGTAGAGCGGAACCAGCATCGCCTCCCAGAAGACATAGAAGAGGATGAGGTCGAGCGCCAGCAGGATGCCAGCCGTGGCGGCCTCCAGGATGAGGAGCAAGAGGATGAACTCCTTGAGGCGCCGGGTGGCCGAGTCGGTGACGACGATCGCGATCAGAAAGAGCAACGCATTGAGGCCGAGCAGGAAGAGGCTCAAGCCGTCGATGCCGAGGTGATAGCTGATCCCCAGCGAGGGAATCCACCGGAGCGCTTCCTCGAACTGCAGGTGAAGGCCGCCCACACCCTGCTGGAATCCACCGATGATCGCGAGCACCAGGGCGAGCGTGAGCACCGAAGTCAGGATTCCAAGCTGCTTGATGACGCGCCCGGCGACCGAAGGCGTCAGCGCAATGAGGAGGGCGCCAATCAAGGGGACCAGCACGACCAGCGTCAGCCACGGCACGTTGGCCGGCAGCGTGTACCAGCTCACGCGCCAGACCTCCAGGGCAAATACCCGAGATACCAGATGACGATGAGCAAGACGCCGACCGCGCCGCCCAGTGTCACCAGGGCATAGCTGCGCACCCTGCCCGTCTGCAGCAGGCGGAACTCCCGCGCCTCGAGCAGGGTGAAGTCGGCGACCGCGTTGACGGCGCCGTCGATCACCCGTGGTTCCACCACCTCGTTGAGGAAACGGGCCAGCGCCAGCCCGGGCCGGACGAAGAGCAGGTCGTAGAGCTCGTCGATGTAGTACTTGTGCTCGACCAGCGTGTGGATCGGGCCGAGCCGGGTCCTCCAGGCGACCGCGAGCTCGGGCCGACGCGCGTACATCACATAGGCCACCGCGAAGCCGACCGCCGAGGCGGCCAGGGTCAACCCCGCCAGGCCCCAGAACGCCAGCGTGCCCACCTCTGCCGGCTGGCCGAACACCGGCGAGAGAAAGCTCGCGACCGGGATGTAGCCACCCACGACCGCGCCGGCCGCCAGGACGACGATCGGAATGGTCTGGATCGGTGGCGCCTCGTGGAGGTGACGGTCGTCGTGCGCCAGCCACTCCCAACCGAAGGCGATGATGAAGAGTCGAAACATGTAGAAGGCCGTGAGACCGGCGGTGATGAGGGCCAGGATGCCCAGGACATACTCACTGCCGGCCGCGCTGAGCGCCGCGCGAATGATCTCGTCCTTGCTGAAGAAGCCGGCGAGCAGCGGGAAGCCACTGATCGAGAGGGTGCCGATCAAGAACGTCCAGAAGGTGATCGGGAGGCCGGCGCGCAGATTTCCCATGTGGCGGATGTCCTGGTCCTCGTGGAAGGCGTGGATCACGTTGCCCGCCGCGAGGAAGAGGAGCGCCTTGAAGAACGCGTGCGTCATGAAATGGAACATGCCGGCGGTGTAGGCGCCAATGCCCACGGCGAGGAACATGTAGCCAATCTGGCTCATCGTCGAATAGGCGAGGATCCGCTTGATGTCGACCTGGGCGGTCCCGATGGTGGCCGCGAAGAGGGCGGTCACGCCGCCGATCACGGCGACCGTGGCGGCGGCGGTCGGCGCCCAGTCGTAGAGCAGGTGCATGCGGGCGACCAGGTAGACGCCGGCCGTGACCATGGTCGCGGCGTGGATCAGCGCGGAAACCGGCGTCGGGCCTTCCATCGCGTCCGGGAGCCACGTATGCAGCGGGAGCTGCGCGGACTTCGCCACCGCCCCGACCAGCAGGAGCAGGCAGATGGCGGTGATCACCGTGCCGCCCTTGGGCAGCTGATGGACGCGGCTGAAGAGGCCCTGGAAATCGAGCACCCGGAGATTGAGGAAGATCAAGAAGGCGGCGAAGACCATGCCGACGTCGCCGATGGTGTTCATCACGAATGCCTTGCGCGCCGCCAGCACCGCCGAGGTGCGCTCGAACCAGAAGCCGATCAAGAGGTAGGAGCTGAGCCCGACGCCCGCCCAACCGATGATCAGCCAGAGGAGATTGCCGGAGAGGACGAGCAGCAGCATCGTGAAAACGAAGAGGTTCATGTAGGCGAAGAAGCGGGAGTATCCGGGGTCCTCGCGCATATAGCCGACGGAGTAGACGTGGATCAGGAAGCCGAC
>WNFG01015152.1_pt1 | contig 10597 bp, 19 predicted proteins | sample 5400431 | NCBI WGS metagenome assembly WNFG01 (sample SAMN13153346, study PRJNA577476) | soil metagenome | isolation source: 120 cm saprolite under Douglas fir tree site 2 hole 3 replicate 2 | place: USA:California | collected 2015-04-18
CGGGTGATAATCCACGCCTATAATGATCACGTTCGGCTCCTTTCTCCCGAGCCTTTGGTCGTCACACAACCACAGTCTACCCGGGTCTAAGGAGCCGACGTTGTTATGAGATCACTGGGGTGGGGGCTTCATTCCCTGCGGCTAGCTATAGCTAGGAATCGAGCGCAATTAAACCGAAAACGGGGCAGAGTGTACTGCTTCCTTACTACGGGGACCATGGGAGATGCCGAGACATGAGAGCTGGAAGACCAGCCGCAGTTAGATTCTAGGACACCTCTCGTGAGCACTCGGTGCGCGTTTGCCAGAAATCGGGCGCAGACCGCGTGAACTCAATGGCCACGTCCCTTTTCTGACCGCGCTTGCCTGTGAATCGAACAACGTAGCATTCCCGTTCTTCCTGATTGGCTATGTTCGTCAGCAGAAGCTTCTGCCCAACAGAGACGTTTGCAGCGAGGGTAAGCAGCCCGCCGTGCGAACTTACCTCCAATGTCGTTGCTTCTTCGTGAAAGGGGCTTTCGCCGGGCGCGTGACTGTACGCAAAAACGCAAGCGCGGTGCGGGAAGCGCTCGCTACGTCGCCGTTCCATGGTCTTCGCAGCTCGCCCCCCTCCAGCGGCCGTGTTTATCCCGCTGCCCGTGCTGCCTGGTCGTTCTCCCCCCAAAACGCCCTTGATTAGAGCAAAGGCAACAATTGCCGTAGCCAAAAAGACTGCAGCGATTATCGCCCAGAGAACTATACCGTCAGGCGGCATGACGCTAGGGCCTCAGTCTGATCAATCTTCACCACGGCCTCCGGTACTATGAAGGAACGATAAACTAGTGTCGCAACCAGGTGGCGAAGAATCTTCGGCCACTTTCCCAATACATAAACATTCAAACCAATTGGAAGGCTTAAGGTGCTTCCGACATTCTCTACATCGGACAGTCAGGGCGTTTTGCAACCGCGGGGCTTATTTTGCGCGAGTCGCCTTCAGGTCGAGGATAGGCTCCGCTTTATCCCCAGAACTGACTCTGGAAAGCACTTGTCCGACGAAAGGAGCGCGAGGTTGAAAGAGATTATGGGGAATTACAGCTAGCGACGGGCCATTTTCCGGACCATGTGCAGGAGGAGCTTGCGGTCATTGGCGTCTGCCTTGCCCAACAGACGGCGAAGCTTATTCAGAAATCGCGCATCTTTTCCGGAGCTACCGCAAAGGTCTTCGTCAGTCTTGCGCTTGGGAAGATTCGGCAGCTTGGGCGGCTCTTCGCCGTCATAGAAAAGCTGGTACATGGGAATTTCCAAAGCCCTAGCAATCTTCTCCAATGTTTCTATCGCTGGAACCGTATGATTATTCTCGATTCGGGAGATGTAGGGGCGCACAAGGCCCGTCCGCTTTTCGATGTCGCCTTGAGAGAGATTCTTTTCTTCGCGGAGTGCGCGAAGTCGGTCGCCAATAATCATCCGGGGATTATTCCATTGAGGCGAGTAGAAGGCAAGCAAGGGTGACCCTAGACCTTTGATGGATACAACGGGGAAATACTGCAACTGCAATCCGGGGAGGTGGCGGACATATCTTATCGAAAGAGGGACTTCTGTCTTGTCATTTTAATCACCAGCGTATACTTTTGAGTATGTCATAACCTCGAAGTATCGTTAAAGTGAAGGTGTTTAGAAAGATGGACTTACCACGAAATAGCCTAAGCAGCCGTTGGCCAGGCATCAGTGAGAAAAGACCGCAATTTCGGGATTCCCCTATCGACCGTGTTGTTTTTGGCCGGGATATACCTCTTATACGAATCGACTGTCCACTCTCAATGGTATATGGACTTTTACCTTATCGCTGGTGCGACTATCTCGCCGCTCGGCCTGGTGACAGGGTCGTGGGCGATCCAGCGGCACCTGTCTATCAGGAAGTTGGAGCAGCATGTCAGAGGACATCAGCAAATCGAGCCTAGATAAGACCGCAAATACAACGTCGGAAAGAATCCGGCGCAGAAGCGAGCGTGTCATCCTCCGCGTCCCACTCCAGCTGTCGGCGAAGATGCCGGACGGCAAGCGAGTCTGTTTTGAGGCCCACACCCTCGTGGTCAATGCCCACGGCGGCTTGCTGGACGTGGGGATGGCAATGCCCGCCGGACAGCAAGTGATTCTTAGTAACTCAAGAACGCAAAGAGTTGCGACGGGCAAGGTAGTGCGCGTGGAAGGATCGCAAGAGGGTCGTTTTTCACTTGCATTTGAATTTGAGTTTCCGGCCCCCACCTTCTGGCCGGTAAGCTTTCCACCGCCCGATTGGTCTTACGTCGAGTCCAGTGCCTGAAAAGCGAAAGCGGCCATAGATGTGGGTCGCATACGCACCGGCCCTCCCCCTCAAAATCAGTGTTTATGGGCAAGCCATCGTGCGAATTGTGGGCAAGCAAATACAATGAGTTGCGAATCCGGTTTGTGGGCAAGACTGGAAAAGCAGGTTTCGATAAGTATTGGAACGACTCTTCGGGACTTCAAGAACAGAACATGGGAACCCGCCAGCATTCCCTGGCGGCTCCCCATGTTCCGAGTGACCCGTTCCTCTGCGGATTATTATTTGCTGCTACCGCGGTGCTTGGCCGTCTTTTCCCAGCCCTCGCGTGTGCGAGTCTTCTTGCCCTTGCCCTTGCTTGGCGTCTTGTTGGTACTCTTAACCAGGTCCGCGCGGACGTCTCCGGTGTTCGCGCCACCCTTATTGTCGCGGTCCTTACCCTTCTGCGCTGTCGCCGGAATGGCCAGCAAGGAAAGAACAAGGACTGCTAAGGAAAAGTACTTTAGCTTCTTCACTGAGACCTCCTTGACGCTTGTATCTGTGAGGACACTTATACACGCGGATTCCTGCTTGTCTCAGTGCAAGTCACGCTCCAAGAGATAAACCCTTGCTGATAAGGCACTTATGCCTTTGGAGGCGCATCATAATGTTCCGGCCAAGCTTCAAAAAGTAACAGAACCGCACAAGATCTACCTGGGCGCTCGTCTATGTCGCCGCCTGGGGAGTAGGATTCCAAAAATAATCTTCTGGCTAAGTGCTGTTGGTTGGCGTCGGCTTCGGCAAAACGAACATCTAACTTTAATTTTTCCATTTTGAAGCAGCTCACCGCAGCCCTCCGCATTGCTAGAGCCAGGAGAGGGGATTCTAGACGAATCGGGCTGGAGGTAGCGCGCCACTTGTCCGGTGACGCGTTATTCTGGCTTGATGAGCCTCTTAATCATTGTCGCGAAACGTATCTGATCTTCGCTGCGAACACTCTTGAATTTCAGACCCAGTCCACTCCCAGTTTTAGCGTAGCGCACAGTGGCTTCGGCCGTGATCGCTCCGTCCTCAACAAGAAAATTAAGTTTAACCGTCGCATCGACAGGGCAGACCTTCAATGTGTTGATAAAAAGGCCACCCACACTCAGATCTTTAACTCGCGATGTATCTTCAGTTCGGCCGCACCGCCAGAAGACCAACACACCTTGAGGCGTTTCAACTCGCTTGTGGTGCCTTCTTGAATGAAGATCTTGCTTTTTCAAAGATGCGCTCGCCTGGGCGATACCAGCCTTAAGTGAAGGTCATAGTCCACTTCAAGAGAAATGCTGTGATTAATTGCGGAGATAAAGACTTGTCCTACACTCATGCAGCAAATTCCTTTGCAGGTGATTCTAACAGAGATACCACTTCTTCAATGGTCCAAACATGGCATCCGAGTGCTTCGCGAGAATTCAAGAATGCGCATCCGAATTATCACGGATTCCTCAAGAGTTGGGCGAATGCAGGGATAATGACCGTTTCAATCTGCTCCAAGCAGACTTGCAAAACGTGTTGAACTTCGAGTGTGTCCGGCCCTGTTCCCACGGTCGGTTCAGCGAACGTTACGTACGGAAGAAAGGTTCTTTGCACACCCACAATGTCATCCGCCGTAACGACCGAGGGCGAGTCAATTTCTGCGCCATCCTTGAATCCGCCGCGACTCAAAGTGAACACTCTGCCTCCCGTCAATTTAAGGTTTTGGTGAAGGGCGACTCGGGGAAGTGTAACGTTCGGGTGTCGGTGTTTATCGGCGTTAGAGAGTTGAGCAATTAGCCGCATCACACTATGGGTTCCTGTCCCACTACGATACGGCTGGACACTCTCGATGAATGCAAACGCAGCTCTGGAGATACCCGGAAGACGTTTTGCGAAACAGTTATATGGGAGAGGCGGATTGGTGTGCCCGCTCTTGATGAGGTGGTCGGGAATTGTGAGCCAGAGGGGGAAATCACAACTCTTGAACCAGTGAGCCGGAAGGCTGGCCTTAGTCGGATTGAGCTTGACGAGGTCGAACGCCAAGTGGTCTATGGCAGACCGGAGATGATAAACAATCTCTCCAGCGAGAATGGCAATCTCGGGCGGGGGACCGACCAAAAAATTAACTGTCTCTTTTCCGTTCGCATCCTTAATGATTTCATACGAGTCTGTTCTGGAGGTGATTCCGGCAATAACACGGTTGATTGTGCTCAGGTGTTCGGATGCCCGGACAAGTTTTAGCTTGGCGGATTCAAGGCCACTAACCATACACGGCCAATGGTACACTTCCGCAATACCGAAGAGGAAAACCAAATCTCTGGAACTGACTGCTGACCAAATCGAAGTGGTCGGTCAGTTCAACGACTGTCCTCGGGCCTAAACCGTTTCCGCGCACGCCGCAAGGGAAGGCTGTTCGAGAAGGAATGCCGTGCAGTTTTTGATCTAGAGCGCGAAGGTTAGACCGCAGTCAGACTCAAGATTCCTTGAGCGGATATTTGCGCCCCTCTTCAAACCCGGCAAACCACGATTCCTTCATCGCGTAAGCAATCACGTTCGCACTTCCAACGATTTTGTTATCTTTCAACCCCTTCGCGATCTTTTCACAGATAAAGTCGGCTTTTTCTTTCGTTAAGAGTTTTTCCATGTCCATTATGTTTTTCTCGCTCACTTTGGCCGCACCATGTATGTAGCAGTGGAAGGCTGCAAAGCAATTCGAGGAAGATTAAATCTCCGTGACACGTGACTCCGGTTCCGCCTGAATCAGGAATGCCGCGAGATTTTTGATAGAGAGCTCTTCTCCCGATTCTCCTCCCAATGCAGCGGTCGGAGGTTACGCGGACTCTCTGTGCCGCCTTTTGCGACTGGGTTACGGTGGTCAATTTTCCATCCATATTCGCCCTGAGTTCCGTATGACCCATAACGAATTACATTGCCCTTTTCGTCCCTTCGCCATGCATCGAAATTCCTCCCGCCAATCTCAATCGCCTTTTCCCAATTGTCATCAATGCTTTTCTGACTTGGCATACCCAAGACCTCCAAGTACTTAGGCTGAGGCTATGCCACAACTAAGTACCACGCAAGTTACGTAGACTGTCTGCGCTCTTGTCACATGCTATGCCCCTTCGCTCTTTTGTCCTTGTCCCACGGTGGCACACCTTCCAGCTCGTGCTGGTCCAGTATGTTCTTCAAGGTCTGCAAGTACGCCTGATCTGTATGCCGAATGCAACCTGCAATCACTTCCGCCAGTTCTTTGTTATTCATTAAGCGCCCAGCCTCGACATCAGCAATGAGTTGATTGACTGCGCGTATGGACAGGGCCCTTCTCTCCTCAGTGGTGAACACGCCTTTTGTGTCCATTGGCTTCCTCCCTCATTGCATCCATTGTTGATTGGTCTGCCCCGGGTAAACATACATGTTTTCCACATTTGGCGGCTGTGGTTTTTGTCCTCAGCGTTCGTCTATCTTTTCAAGGATGCGCTAGGCTTCCGAAAACGACAGTTCGGGGATGACCTCGGATTGAGATAGCAATTCCCGCCAGTGTTGCATACCCGGCAGACAGCAACCTATTTCTAGCGCTAGTGTTCAGGTCTTGTGGGGGAGAGCAGGGAGACGAGGGCCGTCGAGTAATCGAGGGTCGATTCGTTGCCCGTGCTGCCAGGGCCATCAGATTGTTGCAAAGAGGTGCTGCCATGAACCCACTCTTCGACATTCTGAAGAGGATAGACGCCGTGAATTTCGAATGGGTTGAAGTGGTTCGAGAGTTGCAAACCGCCGAGGCCAGGGTCCAAGAACTACAAGCGCGTTCGCCCGGCGAATACGTCGTCTTTAGCCAGCGCACCCAGCAGATTGTTGCCAGGTTCAACTCTCAGACGGCTGGCGCGGTTGCCGACGGTTCCGAAAACCCTCGAAAGACACCAGCCGTAAGTTGAGCAAAATCAGAGGGTGCGACTCCCCTCTTAGTGGGTTCCGAAAACAGCTGTTTTTGAGGCGGTTGCGTTGGCCGTAGAATTACGTCCTCCATAAGGTCCGGTCTAAACGGACAGAGGGAGGTCAACAACGTGGACATCGCGTTTCTAATCGGCAGGATAATCGCAGGCGGATAGAGCGGGGCCGAGAGTGCAGGCTACTTGCTCTTGTTGCGAGCGATGATCTCTTTCAATGTCAAACTACGGGTAGCTGGCACAAGCACGGCCACGGGCGCCGGGCTCTGGCTGCCCATCAGGCAAACTCATAAAATATTCCTCCACCATCTGGTCACGCACGAGTTCGGGGTCCACGTAAACAGAAACGTTTCGGGCGAAGAACGCCACGTGGCGATCATCGTCACCCGCTGACCAGATGCCGCAGCAATGTCCAGTGAGACCAGGCGTTACCCTGCTCTTCGTGTTTCTTTCTAGCGAGGGCTTCGATGCGAAGGCGCTCCGAGCACTCGTCGCAGATGGTGATTTCCGAAGGCTTGCCGCACATATTGCAAACGTGGTGTGCGTGTTCGGGCTGGGGGTCGGATCGCAGGGGGATTATCTCCATGCTTTGCCTCCTTTCTAACCTCTCGACCAGGTCCATCGAAGCAGCAACCTTGCTCCGCACGGGCAATTCACCACTCTCTGCTCCGGACCTGGCATCAGGTACGATTCGCGCTCAAAGCCGAAAAGCAGATGAGCTTGCGCGTAATGCTCACTCCCTTCTGGCGTCGACCCAGAAACTTGATCGGCCGGCAGCGATGTGATTGTGGGTGCGCTGGTCGAACACAACGTACTCGCCCCGAGATAGTGTAGTCAGCTCCTTAATGCGAATGTTCGCAGACGCAAGGTCGCTCACCGGCTCAAATCTGCGGAAACTTCCCGCGGGTTCTTTCTTCAGGATCTCAAACGGAGAACGCATGGATGCCTCCCGCTTTGCATAGTGTTGTAAAGCAAACTGAAGGAGGGAAAAAGGGTGGTCACGCTAAGCAAGGACTTGGCGCGGAAGACCAGCAACTAATCCTAGTGGCTCGGACAATTTGCTGGCTGCAGTATGGGCGCTAGTTTCGTGAAAGTACAGTCTATTTCGAAGTTCAGCGCAACTCGGATCATGCGGCAGATCGACGCGCGCACGCCGGGGCTTGGCTGGAAGAAGATCGCGCGTCAACGCGGCTGTGGAGTCAGCACCGTGCTTCGCGTCGCCGAGGAAAGCTCGCATTGGATTCCCCGCAGTTTAGGATTGAAATGCGGTAGAGGCAGGAGAGGGGATTCTACACCCGTTTGTTAGTACGCCAGAGTGAAATGACCCATTGGTCCGTTGTAAGTGAACAAGCAGTCAGCGAGAATGTCCCGACCAAAGAGCGCTTGGAAGCCCTGGGCCGCTAGGAGTTGCGCAGCGACGACCGGGACATTGTAAGCAAACAAGGGGGAATGGGCCGGTGAAGCTCCAGGTATAGCAATGCTCACATCGTATTGCTGAGCCGTGTGTGGCTGGGTTCCCGTGGACGGCGTATTCACAGTTACTATTCCTGTCGGAGTAAGCGCCAACGATTGCAAGACCGATGGGTCTATGCAGCTACAGCTCGCACCCGTATCGATTAGTGCCTGTATTTGAAATTTGAACTCCGTTCGGAATCGGCAGACCGGCAGCCGTAAGCGCGGTGTGTCGTGCCGCGCTTACGCCGATGTAGGCCATGAGCAACGGCCCCTGCGGTGAAACCTGTAGAGTGAAATGAGGCACTTTCGTTTAAGTCGCTCAGGAGACAACTTGGGGTTCAACGAATCGAGAAATGAATTGGATTTGCTCAATTGAACTGATTTGCTTTACAAGGAAGGGCTCAAGCTTGAACCTCGAATATCCCTCCTTGATCGCGTCCTCGTAGCTGCTAAACGTGTCCACAACTTCTTCCCCGTGAATGAGCACAAACTTTCCCTCGAAAGCCTTAAGCTCAGGCAGTTTTTTCTTGTATGTTTCCATTTCTTTTTCGAGAGCCATAGCGCACCTACGAATAGGTATACCTTGGATGCGTGGAAGCGAGTGAAGGGGATATTACAGGACAGTGCTTGGACACGCAACCCCACCCCCCCGTTCCGTCCTTGCGGCATGCGTTCTGATGCGTCCTGTGGCATTCCTGTTCGCCTTAGCTTCTCTCCCGGCACTGTCCGCTTGCGGCGTATAATCCGCGCCGCATGGAAGACTCCACCAAAGAGTATGTCCGCTATTTGTTGATTCGCCTCAAAGAGTTATATGGAGAAAATGAGGCACTGAAAAGTTTGTTTCGGACATCGCCTACCCAGGGACTCCGTCAGCATTGGGAGTCGGCTTTAGCCCGGGTACTTCAGGACCCAGAGGCTCGCCAAGCACTTGATGCGAAGTTTGATCCGCACATCGAGAAAATAATGAAAGCGTTTGAGGATGAAGAGGCGATTTCAACTCTCTTACGAACTCCGACAAAAGGTCTCCCAAATTAGATTCTTTGCCCTGCAATGGCCCCGTTTGCAATAGCTCCTCTACCTTGCGCGGCACTTAGTTGTGTTATAGCCTCCCGGCTTTGGGGAGGAACTATGCTACCAACACATCAATATCAGGTGATTCACGCGCCTGGGGCGCAAATTCAGCAGACCCTTGCACCACTAACAACGCAAGGCTGGCGACCTATTCTCATGACCGCTGCCACTCTAGGCGTTAATGGCATGGTTCAGGTGTTCGTTATGTTGGAGAAGCCCACTGGCGCTTGAACCGACTCAACGGATTCCACGTAACCTCTGCACTGGCGTAGGCTCATTGTCAGCGTCGCTGAAACACCCAACCGGAACCGCTGCATTGCCTACATTGAGCAGCGCCCTCGTAACCCATACCGGTGCAAGATGGGCATTCGGCCCAGTCATTCTCCTGGTTGGCGCTTGAGTTTGTTCCCGTGCATCTCTTCGTGCCAGCCATGCGCCCACACTTCCCGTTGGCTAGTTGTAAGGAATAGCCGGGTGCTCCACACTTTGTACAAGACGTAACTGGCTTGGGCCGCTTCATTAACGGGTAGAATAGTCTCCTGCCGCATATCTGTCACTTCGATGGCTAGCTTTGATTCTATTTGATTTTGCGGGGCTGAGGAGGACTTCGTGGAAATAAAATCGAACGAGACTGTGTTCTTGTTAAAGCACCGAGGCGGCGTTGCGCCCGGCCTCGTGATACTAGAACTTACGATTGCGCTGACGAAAGAAGATGCCGTAGCGGGAAAGGGCGAAGTATTAAAGCTAGCGATTCCTGCTGATCACGCGGAAAAAGTAATCTCCAGTATTCGGACCGCACTTCAACGCCTCAGTCGAACCAACTGAGCAAATTACGCGGTCGAGTAATTGGCTTGCCAGATGACTCCATCCCTAGTCCACTTCCACGCAGTGGCGGCAGACGTATTTCCCCTCGCTCCCAGGTTCAGCGATCTCCCAGAATAGAGGGCTGTCGCATTTGGTTAAGAACGGAAATTCGTCACTCGTTACGGGATCAAGAAATACGGTGATTGTTCCGCGCTCTACTGCGTTGGCAAACTCGGGCGGCACATCGCGCGGCCGCCGCTCGGAAATCCAGACCCCGCTCCGCTCGCTAATTCCGGCTTGCTAGATATTTTGAGCCATGCTCGTCAAATTTTCCCTGAGTGCGCGACGTTGCTGATTCAAGCAAACGCCGCGATGATGAACGCCAAGAGCGAACTTGAGAAAGCATACGCTGCGTCGAGAAAGCAAACCTTCTTAGCAACACCGGGGCGAGCACCTGAGTACTTGGAACAAGCCGAAGGTCTACTGGACGCCGCTTTTCCAAAATAGCTGAAAGCCCTGATTTTGTGCTACGTTTGCTGCGTAGCACGGCGGGATTTGAGCGCAAATTCCTGGCCGGGTTCAGTTGAACCAGCGACTCAGGTGATGCTATGCTGCCGTTGTGCCCGAGTGGCGGAACTGGCAGACGCGCCGGACTCAAAATCCGGTGGCCGCAAGGCCGTGATGGTTCGACCCCATTCTCGGGCACCAAAATCCTCTGAAATCGCTGTTTCCCCATTGTTACCAGTTGTTGCCAATCAAGCCGAAAACCTGCTACACGATGACATACGGTGATACATCCGGCCAGTACGAGAATCGCAGAAAAGCCGCTAAAATCGCAAAAACCTCAAGTTTTGGCTTGTATTGCTATGGTGGGAACTTAGGAGCAGGGGGTCGAACCCACACGGTACTAAGTACCACTGGATTTTGAGTCCAGCGCGTCTGCCAGTTCCGCCACTCCGGGATTTTCTAACTCATTGAATTGTAGCATGTTGTTTGACCTCTGCATTTCGCGCCGCCTCTACTTTAACCAAACTCTGGCTTAACTCAATTTTCT
>WNFG01014447.1_pt1 | contig 10596 bp, 8 predicted proteins | sample 5400431 | NCBI WGS metagenome assembly WNFG01 (sample SAMN13153346, study PRJNA577476) | soil metagenome | isolation source: 120 cm saprolite under Douglas fir tree site 2 hole 3 replicate 2 | place: USA:California | collected 2015-04-18
GGGCCAGGCCCTGCGCGGTCTTGCGCCGGCTCGCCCACCCTTGCAATGTCCGCCGCTCGGCATCCGTCAGCACGAGCGGGAGTCTCGGTTTGCCTGCCATACCTCCATTAGAGCACAGAACTCAGGACCGGGACACTAGCCGGCTGGTGATTTGCCGGGTTCGAGTGCTGCGTCCGCAGGCGGCTGGTCAGAGCCCGGCGATGGTCACCTGCGCCGGGTGCTCGACGGTGAACCGGTAACGGATCGCTGCTGTCTGCCCGCCCTCAAGCGAAAGCTCCCAGGTGAGCTCGCCCAGGTCATTCTGCTCGACCGGATCCGGACTGGTCTCGCGCAGCCGCACCTTGATATCGCCGTCCGCGGACACCGGGATGTGGTCATGAACGCTGACCCGGGTCTTATTCGGGCGGTGATTTTCCACCGTGATCTCATAGGCGATGTCGATCGTGCGCGTGCCTCCGATCACGGCCTTGCTCGTGCTTCGGCGGCGCAGCTCCCGTTCCACCCTGACCTGGTCATCCACTCCGAGCTGCAGCTCGAACTCCTCGCCCGCGGCGACGGTCTCCAGGGATGTCTCGCCGACGAACTGGGCGTCATGGAAGACACGTGCCGGGCCGGGGAGCAACAGCAGTGACGAGGTATTGGTGACGGTCGCCCGCAGGTATGCCTCGGGGGCGAGAACCGGAACCGCGAGGTGGTCGACTGTGGCGTCCAGTGCGAACCGGGCGACCATGGTCTTGTGCGGCCCGCCGTCGGCGGGCACGGCCAGCGGACGCTGAACCCGGTAGGCCACGCCTGCCCCTGCCTCGCCGGGTTCGGCGGCAAGCGGCGTGGCCTCCGCCAGATCGGTCTCCGGGCCGCCGTGACCGGCCGATGCGGCGAACATGGCAGCGTGCGCACCTCGCTGAGGAACCGCCCCCGCCAGCGCCATTGATGTGCCCGCCGGCGACCGGGGAACCGGCTGGGCGCGCCCGATGTACCACGGATGCAGCTCGGGCAGGGTCTGGTGCAGCGCGCGCCGCGTTGTGGACAAGACCAGCTCGACGGCCGGCCAGTCCTCTCCGGTCTGCTGCGTGACCTCGGCCAGGTAGCTGACGGCCAGCCGCTCGCCTTCCAGCGCCAGGTCATACAGCGGTCGCCAGGAAGCGCCGGACACATGATAGGAAAGCTCCACCTCGGCGCGGGTAGCGGCGCTGGCCTCAAGGGTCGCGGACACCTCGGCGAACACGACGGAACGGCCGACCCGTTTTTCCGCCGCGCCGAGGCGCTGCTCGGCGGCCTCGAGTTCCCGCTGGGCCTCGAGCCTGCGCGCTCTGATCTCGCGGCGGCGGCCGAGCCCGGCCGCGGTGTCAGCGGACAGATGACCGGCCATCCGGGCGAGATCGTCATGGTCGGCGCGGCCGAACCCCACCGCCCGCGCAAGTGCCGTAGCGGCCGCCTCGGACAGGTGGCCCAAGAAGTTCAGGCGCGCCTGTTCGGCGGTGTCCTCGTCGTCAAGCGCCTGGACGACATCGCGGCACCTGTCAACCTCCGAACGCAGCCGCGCGGTCTCCTCGCGCAGGGGATCGGTGCGGTAGCGACGGTGGACCTCGACGTTCAGCAGGGCCAGATCCGGCCCGCGGGCCGCGACGCGAACCGACGCCGGATCCGCGCTGGCCGGCAGGTTGCCGATCACTACAGGCCGCAGCCCCCGCTCCACGTTCACCGTGCCGCTGCGCTGTACGCGGGCGCCGTCCCTGAAGACGGTCACGGCCGTAATCGGTGCGTCTAGGCCACTGCCCTCCGCCATCGGCCTCTCCTCTTCTGGCGCGTACTTCCATCGTTCCGCACTTTGTCTCGCCAGTATCCGCCCATCACCTCCCCGTATGACCGGCCGGAGGGTGGTCAGCATGACCATGTGCTTCGCCGCCCTGCGAGGAAGGGTCAAGCGCAGCTCGCAGGCCTGAGTCCGGCGTCCGCTGAGCGAGGATGAGTCGCCAGGTAACCTGGGCCTGTGAAGGCGGGAGCAGCCCTTGTGCTCACCGCGGACCCCGATGAGGCGGCGCGCCGTGCCGCCGGGGAGGCGCTGGCGCTGCTTGGGGGCCTGTCCCCCTCGTTCGCGGTGCTGTTCGCCTCTGCCCATTTTCTCCGCTCGGCAGAGGCCCTGATTGCGGCGGTCGCTGAGGAGACTGGCCCGCTCCCTCTCATCGGCTGTGTGGCGGAGGCGGTGGTAGGCGGGGTCCGCGAGGTCGAGTCCGAGCCCGCCGTTTCGCTCTGGCTCGCTGCGGGGCTAGGCCCGGTCGAGACGTTCGCCATGGAGTTCATCGGCACGGCCAGCGGGGGCGCCTACGGCGGCTACCGGTTCGAGCCGGGCGGGGAGGGCGTTCACCTGATGATCTGCGACCCGTTCACCTTCCCGCCCGGCGACCTGCTGGCCCACCTGAACGAGCACGTCCGTGGAACGGTGGTCATGGGCGGGATGGCAAGCGGCGGACTGGCGCGGCAGCAGAGCCGGCTGTTTCTCGACGGCCGGGTGCTGTCCCATGGCGCCGTCGGGGCCCACCTCGCCGGAACCGACGTCCATCTCCTGGTGTCCCAGGGATGCCGGCCAGTCGGTGACCCCTACACCATCACCCGGGCCGAGGGCAACGTGATCCACGAGCTGGGCGGGCGTCCGCCGCTGGCGCGCCTGCGGGAACTAGCCGCAGCGTTGCCCGTTCGGGACCGGGAACTGCTGGCCCAGGGCGTGCACGTGGGGATGGTCATTAACGAGTACCGGGCCGAGCGGCGCCAGGGCGATTTCCTGATCCGCGGTGTCGTCGGCGCCGACCCCGAGTCGGGGGCCATCGCGGTGGGCGATGAGGTGGAGGTGGGCCAGACGCTGCAGTTCCATGTCCGGGATGCGGACTCGGCGGACGAGGACCTGCGGCGCACCCTGGAGCGGGAAGCCGCCGCTCTCGGCGGCCGCCGGGCGGCCGGGGCGCTGCTGTTCACGTGCAACGGCCGCGGATCGCGGATGTTCTCCGAGCCCGGCCACGACGCTGGGCTTCTCGCGAAGATGCTGGGCGACGTCCCGGTGGCGGGGTTCTTCTGCGCCGGAGAGCTCGGACCAGTAGGCGGGCAGAACTACCTGCACGCCTACACAGCGTCGATCGCGGTGTTCCCGGCGGCGGCGCCCGAGGCATAGCCCCGGTGACCTGGCTCGACGTGGCCGGCCGGTGCGCGGTACGACGACGCCTGGTGCGGGAGGGCACCGCCGGGTCCGCGGGAAGGACTGAGTCCGCCCCCCAGCGTTGACATCGATTCCGTGCTGCTGCAGGGATGGCTTATGCTGCGCGGCAGATGCCGGCCACGGTGCGCTGAGCGGGCACGAGGGGATGTACTGGCTCTGGCCTGGCACTGCCGGACACGCCGGTGACCGCTGCGCGCGCCCAGCGCATCCGCAGGACTGCGGTCTCGGGGTGCTCGCCGTACTCCTGCGCTACCCGCGCCGCGCAGCCCTTGGCGCCGAACGCGCGGACAGCCGCGGCGATCGCCTGGCGGACCTGCGCTGCGCTGGGCTCATCGGAACGCTGCAGTGCCGATGCGAACAGCGCGTCGGCCCGGGCGGTGCCGATGCTGAGGTCGTAAGTCGCTGACTGCATCGTGGGCCTCCTTGACTGGTAGCTGTACTGAGTACAACACGGGGGTCTGACATTTTCGGTGCGGCTGGCCGCGCCTCCCGAGCGCTGCGGATGCCGCTATGTAAGTCAGACTCCGCGGCGCGGGTGAACTCATCGACAACCCCGGGGGCAGCGCGGCGATCGGCAAGACCCGCCCTGTGTCCGTTCGGATTTTGGGAGTCGGTGTCCCGTCCGCCGGGGGTTGGTACTTGACGCGCGCGAGCGGTCGCGGGAGGCTCGGCGATGACTCGTGCAGGTTTGTCCGGGCTAAGGCCGTGATTACCGGACTGCCGGCGTGTTCCTTCCGGCCAAAGATGACGATGGAGGGCTTGGTCATGGTACGCAGACGCGGTTTCATCACGTTGGTTGCCGGTGCGGCCATCATGGCCGGCCTGGCTGTCGCGACCCCCGCGGCTACCGCGGCTACCGCGGCTACGACGGCTGGCGGGACGGCCGCGACGGCGCCTGGCGCGCCAGGCGCGCCGTCGTATTTTGACCTGGCCAGGAAGGACTGCCTGGGCACGGCGGCAGGCCAGGGATCCAAGGTCTGGTACACCGTGGCCGGCGGGGTGCTGTCCGACGTCTACGAGCCGACCATCGACAACACCGACGTGAGCACGCTGCAGTACATCGTGACCGATGGGGCGACGTTCACCGACCTGCAGGCCCGTGACATGACCTACACGGTCGCCGCCGATCCCACGGGCATGTCCTGCACCGTGACCTCCACCGACGCCAAGCATGGCTTCCAGCTGGTCACCACCTACATCACCGACCCGGCGAGCGACACGGTACTGATGCACACCAGGCTGCAGGACCTGCCCGGATCCAGCACCAGCCTGGCTGCCCTGCACCTGTACGCCCGGCTCGACGCCCATGTCAACGGCAACGGCGGAGGCGGGAGCGGCAACGCCGGCGCCAACTCCGGCGTGGTGGATACCTCGGGCGGCGCACCGGTCGCGGTGGTCTTCAGCACGAACACGGTCACGAACGCCGCCAACCGGGATTACGCGGTACCCACCTACATGGCCCTGGCGGGCACCGCCGCACAGGCGGCGAGCGTCGGCTACGCGGGCACCGCCAGCGACGGCCTCACCCAGCTGGACACCGGTCACGCGCTGACCCCGTACACCTCCGCGCCGGACGGCCATATCGTGGCCACGCAGAACGTGACCCCGGGCCATGGCAACTCGGTGACGCTCGCGCTGGGTTTCGGCCGCACCCAGGCGCAGTCAGTTTCCGTCGCCGAGGGTTCTTTGAGCCATCCGTTCGGCCAGACCTCGGCCAGTTACCTGCACGGCTGGACCGTTTACGACTCCGGGCTGCGGCCGCCGGCCGCCAGCTTCCCCGGGCTGACGCCGGGCCAGGCGGCCAGCCTGGACAGCCGCTACTACCTGTCGGCCAACGTCCTGAAGGCGAGCGAGGACAAGACCTTCCCGGGCGCGATCGTCGCGTCCCTGGCCAGTCCGTGGGGCCAGTCGGTGCCCGCCGGGGTGACCTCCGGCGGCCAGCCGTCCTATTTCGGCTCGTACCGTGAGGTGTTCGCCCGTGATCTGTACGAGGCCTTCACCGGGCTGATGGCCGACGGGGACCTCGCCACGGCCAGGGCGGCGACGCTGTTCCTGTTCGACCGCCAGCAGCTGCCAGATGGGGCGATGCCGCGCAATTCACTGCTGAACGGCAAGCCCGCCCCGGACACCGGCGGCACCCAGCTGGACGAGGCCGCCTACCCGATCCTGATGGCGTACCTGGCCGGACTCGGCGGTGACGCCACGCTGTGGCAGAACCACATCCGGCCGGCCGCGGACTTCCTGGTCGCCAACGGGCCGTCGTCTGGCGTGGAGCGCTGGGAAGAGCAGACCGGCTACTCTCCGTCCACGATCGCGGCCGAGATCGCCGGGCTCACCGCCGCGTCGGCCATCGCGGCGAGCCACGGTGAGGAGGCCCGGGCGAACCTGTACCAGGCCACCGCCGATGACTTCCAGCGCCACATCAAGTCCTGGACGGTGACAACCACCGGCCCGTACGCCCCGCGCTACTTCATCCGGCTGTCCAAGACCGGCGACCCGAACGCGGCGATCAGCTACAGCCTCGGCAACGGCGGCCCCACCCTGGACCAGCGCACCGTACTCGACGGCGGCTTCCAGGAACTGGTCCGGCTCGGCGAGCTTCCGGTCACCGACCCCGACGTGCAGGCATCGCTGGCCGTGCTCGACAAGCACATCTCGGTGTCCACGCCCAGCGGGACCGGCTACTACCGGTACGGCAACTCTGCCGCCAGCGGAAGCGCCGACGGTTACGGCGACTGCTACCAGCCGAGCCAGGACTCATGCAAGACCCCCGGAGCACCGTGGCCGCCGACCGACACCGGCACCGGGCACCTGTGGCCGAACCTGTCCGGCGAGCGCGCCGAATCCGATCTCGCCGGCGGGGCCACCAGCGGCGCCGAATCCCTGCTCCAGGCGATAGTCAACTTCTCCTCTGGCGTAGGGGTGGTGCCCGAGCAGGCCTGGGAAGACCCGAACCTGGCGGCCTCGCCGTATGGGAGCGACCCGGCCACGGCGTCCATCGGATTCACCGACGGCCAGGCGACCGGCTCAGCGTCCCCGCTGACCTGGGCCCAGGCGCAAGAGGTGCGGCTGATCGCCTCCCTGGGAACCGGCCGCAACGTGGACACCCCGGCCATCACCACCGCGCGTTATGTCACCAACGGGCCGCCCGGCTCGCTACAGGTGACCATCACCGCACCGGCCCAGGGCAGCACGCTGGCCACCTCCTCGACCACGGTGACCGGGAAGACTACGGCGGGATCGGCGGTGACGATCGAGTCGGCCGACACCACGACCGGGGCTCCGGCCTCGGTGACCAGCACGACCGCGGCGGCCGACGGGTCCTTCTCGGCGACAGTGCCGGTCAGCTTCGGCAGTAACGTGATCACCGTGTCAGCCACCACGGCCGGCGGGAAGAGCACGGGCTATAACCAGGTCACCGTCACTAATGAGGGCGGCGGCAGCACCGTGCTCGATGTGACCGACCCCACCGGGGACGACAACGGGCCAGGCACCTACCAGTACCCGACCTCCCCCGACTTCCACGCCGGGGCGTTCGACCTGACCAGGTACCAGGTCCTCAGCTCGACCTGACCAGGTACCAGGTCCTCAGCGACGGGACCTTTGCCTACCTGCGTGTAACGCTGCGCAACCTGGACCCCACGTTCGGGGTGACCGACGGGGCCCAGTTGCTGGACGTCTACGTGCACGTGCCGGGCGCATCGGCCACCTCCACCCAGGCCGCGTTCACCTCACGCAACTACACGATCGCGCCGGCCGGAGCCTGGAGCCAGCGGGTCGAGGTGCAGGGATTCGCGTCGCCCGTGTGGGTGGACGCAGCGGGTCACGCCGTGGGCACCGCGTCGGCGCTGGCCGTGCAGGCCGACCGGACGATCACGGTCGCGCTGCCCGAGGCGCAGTTCGGCACCCCGACGTCCGGCTGGGGCTTCAGCGTGGTGCTGACCGGGCAGGACGGCTTCAGTCCCGATCAGGCGCGAGGATTCGCCCCGACGCCGCAGCCCTTCCTCTTCGGCGTTTGCGCGCCGGGCGGGACCGCGCCGATCTGCTCGGCCGACCCGGCCACCATGCCCAAAGCCATGGACGTGATCACGCCCCCGGGAGTCTCCCAGGCGACTGAACTCAACCCCACCGTCGGCCCGGTGATCATCCAGCCGGTAACCGTGCCGTGACAGGGTCCCGGCGACACAGGTGACGCTGGCTCCGGGTGAGCGTTCAGCGCGGCTCGCAGATAACCAGCGGGATGTCACGGTCGGTGCGGCGCTGGTAACTGCCGTATCCTCCGTAGGCCGCCACCACTCGAGGCCACAACTCGGCCTTCTCCTCCGGCGAGGCCCGGCGGGCCCGCATCGGCTGGCGCCGGCCGGCCATGGTCAGCTCGACCTCGGGATGAGCCACCAGATTGAGATACCAGTCAGGATTACGGTCATCTCCGCCCTTGGAGGCCACCAGGATGACCCGGTCACCGTCGATGACCGGCGCAGTCAGCATCGTCGAACGCGGGCGGCCCGACTTGCGTCCCACCGTGTGCAATTCAACGACCGGCATGCCCAAGGCGGAGTTCAGCATCCGGCCGCCACTGAGACGGACGATGGCCCGGTGGACCTGGCTCGCGGTCTTCAGGCTGATGTCGGCCAGGTACTGCTGCATGTCCATGATGTGACCCTAACGTGCCGGAAGGGAGGTCATCGCGCCGCGGCCAGCAGGTCGCGCTGATACCGCTGGCACCAGCGCCGCGCCCGGGCGGCCGGTGCCGCCATCGTGCGCCAGTGGTCGGCGAAACCCTGGTGGCCGGCGTCGGCGGCCTCGGTGACGATCGCGTACGTCCAGTCGTGGTTGGCCACGACCGCCTCGGCCACGTGACGGCGGCCGGCCGGGGGCAGCCCGGTGGCGTGCAGGAAGATCCGGAACCTCTCCAGCGCGCGGCCTTGCCGACTGTCGGCGATGTCCTGGTCGTCCTGCAGCGGCGCCCAGGAGCGCGCGGCCGCGGCGAAGTCCCAGGCGGCGCTGCCGGGCCCGGCCAGGTCGAAGTCAATCAGCGCGACGGCCCGGCCATCGCGGAACACCAGGTTGGCCGGGTATACGTCGTTGTGGCTAACCAGACCGGTCCGGAACCGGGCCGGGATCGGCCGGGGCCACTGGTACCCCGCCGGGTCGAACGACGCCGCGGCGAGGTGATAGCGGCGCACCAGATCGGCCACGCTCACCAGGGCGGTGTCGGTGAGCGTGTCCGCCGCCAGGGGCGGGACCGCGGCCTGGCCGTCAATGTAGGTCAGCGTCTCGGTGGAGGGGCTGACCGCCAGGACGCGGGGGGCGCCGTCGAAACCGACAGCCGAAAGGTGGGCGAGCAGGGCGTGGGTGGCACGCCAGCAGGGCGCGGTCGGCCTGAGCACGGTGTCGCCGACGCGGACGACCAGGCCGCGGTTGGCGGTGCCGCCGGATAGCGGCCCGTCTGCTCGCCAGCCGTCGGCCTGGAACGTCTGCGGGCTAGGGCCCGCTGTCGCGCTGGGCGGCCAGACTGAGCATGGCTCGGGCGAGACTTGCGTGCGTGACCAGGCCATGGACAAGCCCTCCTCGGATCGCGGCGCACACCGCAGGGCTCTTGGAAACGCCATAGGCGACGCAAAGGACGAACGGGATCCGCTCCAACGCCGCACCGGGCGTCACGATCATGCGGCTGTCAAGCGGCGTCGCCACGGGCCTGCCGTCCTCGCCGATGAACACCCCGGCCAGTTCGGCGCGCACCCCCAGCACGGCCAGCGCGTCGCGCTCGGCCGGCGAGACCGCGTCATAGATCGTAGACAGCCCGGGCGCCCAGGCGCCGATGGCGACCACGGCTATCGTCACCGATGGCACGAGGGCGAGAGCCCCGGCGATGTCACCCTGGCGGCGCACCGCCGCGGCCGTGTGCGCGTCGTCCAGGATCATCGGAGCGTAGAAGACGTGCGCCGGGCCGCCGCCGATGCGGGCCACGCTGCGGACCAGGTCGAGCAGGTCTCGGCCATCGGGCGGCGGCACGGCCCCGGTCAGCTGGACGATCGGGCACGGCGGGATCTGGGTCAGCGCGGCCGCGAGCCCGCTCAGCGTGCGCGACCAGGACATGCCGAGGACGTCGCCGGGCGTGATGAGGTCCATCAGCGCCTGGCCCGCTGCCTCGCCCAGGCGGTGCCGCAGCGCCTGCTCCTCGTCGGGGAAGTTGTACACGAAGGCCTGCTTGAGCCCGAAGGCCGAGCACAGCTCCGCCGACAGGCCCGCGTCCAGGCTTCCGCCGGGCAGGCCGATCTCGATGCGCACCATCCCCGCGTCCCGGGCTGAGTCGAGCAGCCGGGCGACCCGGAACCGGCTGATCCCGAGCCGGTCGGCGATGTCGACCTTGGAGACGCCCTCGAGGTAGAACTGCCGCGCCACCCGGGCAGCCAGCACAACTTCGGACGGCCGATCGGCTGACAAGCCGGCCATGTACTCCTCCAGTCCGGCCCTGGCCGCTCATTTGAGCGTCCAGATCTCATATTCGCAGCTTTTCTTGACTTTGCCTAGCAACGAGATCAGTGTGTGTTCCATGGCTCATATGAGCGATGACCGCTCAGATGATGAGCATACGCACAGGCGCGGTCACGGTAGCGCAGGAGGCCCTCCATGAGGTTCGGAACGTCGCGGGACGTCCGCCTGACCGGGGCCCTTGCCGTAGCCGCGCACCCCTCGCGGCAAGATCGAGCGACGGCAATGTTCCATTTCGGCCGGCCCTCCACGGATCCTGATCGGTCCCGCTCGCAGGGACATCCTCATCGTTGCGGAGGTTTATTTATGAGATCTTCCCTGTTCAAGCTCCGCACGCTCGGGGCAGTGGGCTGCGTGACCGCACTGGCGGCGGTGGCCGCCTGTTCGAGCAGCGGCTCGAGTGGCAGTAGCAGCACTAGCAGTTCTGGCACGATAACCGTGGCCGTGGTGTCCAACCCGCTGATCACCAACCAGATGATTCCGCTGACCACCTCTAGTTTCGAGAAGCAGTACCCGGGAATCCAGGTCAAGTTCGCCACGTACACCGAAGGTGACCTGCGGGCCGCGATCGAAAAGAACGTCAGCACGCACAGCAACTCGTTCAACGTCATCATGATCGGCCCCTACGAGACGCCGCTGTTCGCCAAGAACGGCTGGCTGACCGACCTGTCCAAGCAGTACATCGCGAGCGATACGGCCTACGACGCCGCTGACCTGCTGCCGCCCATCGCCAAGGCCCTGTCCTATAAGGGCGACCTGTACGCGGTGCCGTTCTACGGCGAGTCGTCGATGATGTTCTACAACAAGGCTTTGTTCGCCCAGGCCGGGCTCACCATGCCGCAGAATCCAACCTGGGCGCAGGTCCAGGGCTTCGCGGCCAAGCTCAACCAGCC
>WNFG01040226.1_pt1 | contig 10594 bp, 14 predicted proteins | sample 5400431 | NCBI WGS metagenome assembly WNFG01 (sample SAMN13153346, study PRJNA577476) | soil metagenome | isolation source: 120 cm saprolite under Douglas fir tree site 2 hole 3 replicate 2 | place: USA:California | collected 2015-04-18
CGTGAAGAAGCTGACGCAAGCTCTGGAGCACCTGTCTCGTCGAGTCCTGAATCGTATCCATCTGGCGTAGGACATCGTCCCAGCCGACCTGCTCGGCCTTGAAGTTCTCGAGGTCGACGAGCATTCCAGTGAGAGTTTGGGCGACCCGGTCGTGCAGCTCGCGCGCCACCAGTTTCCTGACGTCGGCTTCGATCTCGGCCTGCTTGGGACGCGTTCGCGTACGCGCGCTGGCGCCAACCGGCGTACTAGCCAACCCCTCCCTATCCTCCATACCCGGCCTGAAGACGGTCAGGACTTGGAACCCCCACCCAAAGGACTTCCTCACTCCCCGACCGGGAAACCTGACCGTTTCCCCGGGTCAACTGCCGCTGTATGAGACTAATGACTTAATGCGCGCGGTCAATGGTCAGAAATAACCATTTATCGCAACATAAGACCCATTGCTCGGGAAAAACAGAGGGTTGTGGGAATTTAGTCCCGATGAGTCGGGCTAAGCCTTGGAAAATCCCACGAGCGCTTCGTGGTGCAACTGTGCCTGCGCCTGGGCTCGATTTCGAACCTTCAGCTTCTTCAAGACCTGTTGCACGTGCTTGTTCACGGTGGTCACGGAAACGCCCAGGTCGAGCGCGATCTCTCGATTCGTCCGGCCACGCCGGAGCAGGGAGACAACTTCGAGCTCTCGCTTCGTCAAACCGTAAGACGAATGGGGAGTCGACTTCCGGCCGATCGCGAAGTCCGCGAACCCGCCGTTGTTGCTTTGATCCAGCGCAAGTGTTTTGACCGCCGCGACCATCTCGGCGGCGGGAAGATCCTTTGGGAGGTAGCCCAGGGCGCCGGCTTGACGCGCGGCCGTGACGGCGTCTGGGTCGAAGGAGGCCGAGATCACTATCACTTTGATGCCGGCTTTCTTCTTGTCCACCAGCCTCCTGGTCGCCGCGAGACTGTCTTCATTGGGGCCGAGGCCGAGGTCCATGAGGACGGCGTCGACCGGACTCGCTGCCATCACCTCCTCCATCTCGGACAGCGTGCCCTTGTCCCAGGCCACCGTGATCTCCTTCTCCTGTTCGAGGAGTCGCCGCAAGCCGACCCGAAACGTCGGGTGGTCGTCAACGATGCCCAGACGGATCAATCGCGCTGACCGGTCCGGCGACTGACGACTGTGCAGCACGCGCCGACCGCCGAGGAAAAGCGTCGGGACGGCTGAAACCACAAGGTCGGAACGTGAGCTCTTCTCAATGAAACACCCACCTCAAAGCAGGCCGTTTGTGCACCCGATCCGGACGCGGCGATCCTAGGGATCTTACCTCTGTTCGCGGGTGGGCACGACCTTGTCGAGGGAGCTCTTCAGCCCACGCAAAGCATCCGGCGGGAGGGGCGCGTCCTCCAACCAGCTGAAGAAGGTGTCCGCGATCTGATGCCACACGGTCACCTGGCGGGTCATCGTCCGGTTCCAATATGACTTCGACCATGCTGCCGCTGCGAGCCAACCGGCCACGACGCAGCAAAATGCTCCCGTCGCCACCTCGAGCCAGCCGGCCCAGCCCTGCGGGGTCAAGCGGGCGAGAATGAAAACGCCGAGCACGAGGTTTGACAGGACGCCGAGCGGCAGGAACACCCGGTAGAAGAGGCGCTCTGTGATCGACCTGGTCTTGGATCGACTCGAGATTTGGCGCGCAGCGAGGTCCACGTGGGTAAGCCTTGCACGCCCGGGCCGCGGAGACCAATAAGACGAATGTCCCAGACGCCTGGACGGACACTGAACCAGCATCGTCTCGCTGGGCCCAAATCAAAGGGCGGGCGTCAGTCGCGGGAGTTCGCGTCCTTGAAGGGCGGCGCCCGCCGGCGCGAACCGCTGACGCCCTACACGGGCCTCAAAACCTCTCACGCTCCGAATTTCAAAGCAGTTGGACCACCCTCGTGTGCAGTTCTTGAACGGTCGATCTGGCGATAGGCGGTGTAGGCCTTGGCTTTTCCGAGCATGTCCCGAACCGGCACCGGGACAACAACTCAGTCCCGGAGGCTAGTACTACCATCCCATTACGCTTCGCGGGGTCCACTCATAGAGTTCGGACGATGGTCGTGGTCCCTGCATCGAGGTTTTCGGATGGTGCCGGCGAGATGGTGCGGCCGGTCGACGCCCTGCTCATCGACCGGCAACCGCTGTTCCTGGCCGCGCTCGCCAGCCTGTTGACGGCGCCGCCGCTTTCGGCCCGCGTCCACATGTCGTCGAGGTCGGACCAGGGAATCGAGGTGCTGCGCAACGGAGCGTTCGACATCGTCTGCTGCGAGCTCCGGGCCGAACCCCTCTCGGGCGTGGAACTCGTTCAAGTTCTGGGCCAGGAGGGCAGCAACACCCGGGTCGTTCTCCTGGGCGACGAAGGCGATGAAGCCGAGCTTGCGGCCGCTCTGTCGACAAATGTCGCCGGCCTCTTTACGAAGAGCGCCCCTCTGGATGAATTCCTGGCCGGGGTTCGGGCCGTGACCCTGGGTCACCGAGCGATCGGCTCGGCGCTCGTAGCCCGCCTGCTCGAACGCCTGGCGCCGCCCCATCCACCTGAGTCGCTGCGTTTCGCGAACCAGCTGTCGCCGACCGAGCTCGAGATCCTCGCGATGATCGGCCGCGCGCAGTCGATTCCGACCATCGCGGCGAGCCGGGGGATCAGCCACAAAACCGTGCGAAACCACCTCGCCAAGATCTATCGAAAGCTGGATCTACACGGAAGAACCGAGGCGATGCTGTGGGCCACACGCATGGGTTTGACGAGCAGCTGAGCCTCATCGGGACAATAGGAAGAGGTCCGGCCGGAGCCAGGTGATGCGGGATATCAGGGTCCTAAACTCGGGACAAACGGCCTATCCGGATGGGCAAATCCCTATTACCAAAGAGACCGGCAGCGGCCAACATGAAGCCGTGGCAGTCGAGGCGACCGATACTCCGCGTCCGATGGGGTCTGCAGCCGATCAGCGGCTAGGACAGATCCTCCTCGCGGAGGGCCTGATCACCGACGACCAGCTCCTACGCGCCCTCGACGCGCAGAGAGCTACGCGAGCTCCGCTGGGGGCGATACTGGTCAACCAGGGCGCGATCCAGGAGAACCACCTGACCATCGTGCTGAGCGCCCACCTCGACACCCCGATCGCTGACCTGAAGCACCTCGTGGTGGACGTTGACCTGGCGCGACTCGTACCCGAAGACTTCGCCCGTCGCAACCTGGTGTTGCCGCTGCGCCGGGACAACGGCCACCTGGCGATCGCCATGAGCGACCCGAGCAACCTGTCGCTGCTCAACGACCTCCGGCTCATCACCGGCATGCCGGTGGCCCCTTACATCGCCGGCCCCTCGGACATCCTCATCAACCTCACTCGCATCCATGACATGCATCCGCGCCTCCAGGTGGCGGCGCAAACGCTGAAGGAGTCCCGACCGCAGATTCAGTTCGACCGCGTGATGACGCTCGAGCTCGCGAGCATCACCTCGAACTCTCCTGCCGTTGAGATCGTCAATCTGCTGATCACGCAGGGGTTGCGCGACCGGGCGTCTGACATACACATCGAGCCGCAGAAGGACTTCCTGCGGATCCGGTTTCGGATCGACGGCGTGCTGCAGGACATGGCACACCTTCCGACCACTACCGGGGCGGCCCTCGCCTCGCGCGTGAAGATCATGGCCGGCATGAACATCGTCGAGCGCCGGCGCGCGCAGGACGGCCAGATCAGCGTCAACGTCGACGGCCGAGAGCTCGACGTCCGGGTGGCCACCATCGAGACGATCTGGGGCGAGAAGCTGGTCATGAGGCTGCTCGACCGCAGCCGGTCGCTGATCACTCTGCCCCAGCTTGGCTTCTCTCGCGGGGCGTACTCGGAATACCACCGGATGCTGCACTCCCCCTACGGGATGATGATCGTGTCCGGTCCGACTGGAAGCGGCAAGACGACGACCCTGTACGCCTCGATCCATGAGCTAGACCAGCAGGTCCGCAACATCATGACGATCGAAGACCCTGTCGAGTACATGTTCGAGAACATCAACCAGAGCCAGATCAACAAGCTGGCCGACATCACCTTCGCGAACGGCCTCCAACAAGCTGGCCGACATCACCTTCGCGAACGGCCTCAGGGCCATCCTCAGGCAGGACCCCGACATTATCCTGGTCGGAGAGATCCGCGACCGCGAGACCGCGGAGATCGCGGTCCAGTCGGCCCTCACCGGTCACCTGGTGCTGTCTTCGCTGCACGCGACAGATTCGGTCGGGGCGCTCTTGAGGTTCACCGACATGGGCATCGAGGGGTTCCTGATCGCTTCGTCGGTGATCGCGATCGTCGCGCAGCGCCTGGTCCGCAAAGTGTGCGATGGCTGCAAGGTCCGCTATGCGCCCACGCAGGAAGACCTCGAGTTCGCCGCCTCCCTCGGAATGGCGGCGCCCGCCGAGCTGTTCCACGGCCAGGGCTGCAGCCGCTGCAACGGCACGGGTTATTTCGACCGTCTCGGCGTTTTCGAGGTGCTCACCATGTCGGACGAGGTCAAGCGGCTGGTGATCGCCAAGGCCGGCCACCATGAGATCCAGAGGGCCGCTGTTGCCAGCGGCATGGTTCCGCTGAGGGCTGACGCCTGGGCGAAGATCACCGCCGGCGTGACCACCGTCGCCGAGGTCGTGCGCAGCGTTTATCTGATCTGATCGGAGGAGGGGGCATCAGCACCAAGTTCGCATACCGGGCGTATTCGCCACGTGGAAAGCTGGAAGAGCGCGCCGTCAACGGCACGTCCGCCGACGCGGTTCATCGGAACCTGCTCGATCGCGGCTATCGCGTCGTGTCTGTGCGGCCTGCCGGAAACGTCTGGCGCTGGATCTACCGCCAGTTCCCGACCTTCTTCCACGTCAGCACCGCGGACCTGGTCCTCTTCTCGCGCCAGCTGGCGACCTTCATCAAGGTCGGAGTGCCGATCACTGACGCGATCAAGCTCCTTCAGGACGCAACGAGCTCGGGCGCCTTCCGCGCCGCCCTGCACGACATCTGCGCGGACCTGGAAGCAGGCGAGGCGTTCTCGACCACGATCGCCCACCATCCTGCGTGCCGCGGAGTACAGCGGCACCCTCGACCGCGTGCTGATCCAGGTCGCGGGATACCTTCAACGACAAGACACGGCGATCAAGAAGTTGCGCAGCGCGATGATCTACCCGGCCGTGATCCTCGCGCTCGCGGCCGCCGTTTGCACGGTCCTGATCGTCTTCGTATTGCCGAACTTCGTCTCCATATTCCACGAGTTCCACGCCAAGCTTCCTCTGCCTACGCAGATCCTGCTGGGTGTCGGCACGTTCGCCCAGCACTGGCGATTCCAGATCGTGGTCGGTCTGTTCGCGACCATCACCGGCGTGCTGATTTTGATGAGCAGCCGGCCCGGGAAGATCCTGTGGGACTACGGGATCGTCAAGGTGCCGGTGATCGGCACGATCATGGTTTACAGCATCATCGAGCGGTTCACGCGAACGCTGTCGACGATGCTGAGGGCCGGAATACCTATCAGCCAGACGTTCGAGGTTGCGATCGCGTCTGCGGGCAACATCCGCTACCGTCGCGGTCTCGAGTCGGTCAAGGAACGGATGCTGACCGGAGATGGGTTCTCCGGACCGTTGCAGGAGACCGGTCTCTTCGCTCCCATGATGATCCGGATGATCAGGGTCGGTGAGGAGACCGGGACTCTGGATTCGAGCCTCGAGCAGATCGCCGACTTCCTGAGCGAGGAGATGGACTACAAGGTCCGCAACATGATCGCGCTGATGGAGCCGGCCCTGGTGATCGCGGTCGGCGGTGCGGTCGGGTTCGTCGCCATCTCGGTCATCCTTCCGATGTACGGGCTGCTGCAGTCGGTCCACTGATGCCCAGCGTTCGGGATCGTCTGACCTCCACCCTGAAGGATCGTCGCAAAGCGCAGGCCGGGACCACGCTGATCGAGCTGCTGGTCAGCCTGATGATCGTCGGTCTCGCGCTGGTCCTGATCGTCGGCACCTTCAGCACCGGGCTGCTGGATGCGACGCTCGCGAAGCGAAACACGGCAGTCGACGCGGTGGTCCAGTACGAGATGGAGAAGATCGGTGCGAGCGCGTTCAACCCTACGCCGGCGGCCTACTCGGAGTGCTTCGCGACCGAGAATCCCACCAGCCCGGCGCCGGCGCCTTGCACTGGTTCGGAGTACACGTTGCAGGCGGATGTCACCTGGCAGCCGTACTCGTCGACCGTCCAGCAGTGGACGATCGCAATCAGCTCCCTGCCGTCCGGCGCGCAGGTCGGCTCGCCCGTCTCGATCCTCAAGGTCACCTACCAGTGAAGCCCTGGCTGAGCGGATACGTGAAGGGCCAGAACGGGTACACGCTCATCGAGGTGATAATCTCCGTCGCCATCGGCGCGATCCTAATGGCAGGCCTCTCATCGGTGGTCCTGACCTCCGTTCGGGCTGGCAACGTCGCGACCAGTCGGGTCGAGGCCAGCAGCCAGATTCGAAGCTTCCAGTTCTTCGCCTACGACGATTTCGCGCAGAGCGGCGTGTCGGGCCTGAGCACATGCACGCCATCGGTGCCGTGCACAACGCAGCCGATCACGCTGACGGGAACGCACGTGAACAGCTCCGGTCAACCTATCGGAACCCAAACGATCACCTACACCTGGGACGGTTCCAACGACCTCGATCGGGCTGCGGGCGGCACGCCGATTCACGCGGCAACCAATGTTTCGTCGTTCTCCTGGTATGTCACGTCGGGCCCCGGGCTTTCGACCGTCGTCGTCAACTTGACGGTGACGGTGCAGGCGTACAGCGAATCGCAGAGCTTCATCTTCTATCCGCGAGTGAACCCTTGAAAGCGATCCAGGCGATTCTGAAGGACCGGAAGCGATCGCAGCGCGGCAGCGTGCTGAGCGGCGTGCTGATCATCACAGCATTCCTCGCGATCATCGCGGGTGGATTGATGACGGAGCTGAGCTCGAGCTTCCTGCTTTCGCGGGCCCAGATGCACCGGGTCGACAACGAAGCCACGGTCAATTCCGCGGTGGAAGTTACCCTCGATCAGCTCCAGCGGGCCTCGATTAACTCAGGGTGCCCAAGCCCAGGGCCGGCGACGATCAACTCTCAAACGGCTGTCGCCACCTATCTGAGCTGCCATCCCACTGTCGATTCACGCTCCCCGCAGTATCGGCTGATAGCCACATCCGCCCCCTTCACTGTCGAAGGCACCCACGCCGTGGTCGCATCGCCCGGCGGCGACGAGTACCTGATCGGCGATTCGGCCGGAAATTTCTTCCGATTTGCCTTTGGCCGGACAACTCCTTGGGAGCTGGCGCTCGGGGGCAGGGTCATGGGTCCTGCCCTGGCCACGCCGGATGGCACGACCATTCTGGTTCCAGTTAGCGGTCCGACGGCCCCGGGGAGTCCGGGATGCGGCGCCGCCGGTACGTGTGTTGCGGCGATCGATTGGGGACAGAGAAATCTCGACTGCTACATCCCCTCCAGTGCGCCGGTGACATCCCGGCCCGCGGCAGGCATCAACTTCGCGACGCTCGCCTACTTCGGAGATTCCAATGGCACGCTCATCGCCTACGACACGGCCAGCGAAGACTGTGTGGCGGACGCGTCGGTCTCACTGTCGCAGGCCGTGGTCGCCGGGCCGGTGGTTTTTCCTGGGCCCGTCACCAAGTCATCGCGTGCCGATGAAGTCTATGTCGTGACCTCCGACCTCACCGGCAGCCACCTCGAGCACTACGAATACGCGATCGACAAAAGGGGGCAGACTAGCCTGAACTTCATAGAGAACAGAAGCTTGTCAGCAGCGCAGGTTTCCGGTTTGGCCGCCGACGAAGGCACGGCGCGAATCGCTATAACCTTCGCCGGCGGTGCGGTGGAAATGATCCAGCTGCAGTCACCCGGCATGCCGGTTCTCGCGCAAGCCAATTTGCCATCGGGGATCGCGAGCGATCCGTTCTGGTGCCACTGCCCAGGCCCGAGCGACGTGATCGGGGTGGGCGGGCAAAACGGTACCCTCTACCTCCTCAGCACCAGCCTGGCGGTGAACACCTCGATCTCTGTGGGCGCCCCCATCTCGACCTCCCCGGCCGCCGATGGTGCCGGCGACTGGTTTGTAGCCGCGGACAACGGCAACCTCAACGAGGTGCCGGCCATCCCCGCGGCGCCAACGTTGGTCACTATCGGACCCGGCCAGCTCGGACGGATTCAGAGCTCAGTCCAGGTCGGGCCATGCGGCGCGTGGATCTGTGCCTACCTGGGCTCGTCCAACAGCAAGGCGTACACGGTGCAGTTCGACGCCAGAGACGTTGTTCTGTCAGCCAGCATCACCTCTTCGCCCGCAGCCAACCCGCACCTGTGGGCGAGCTTTGAGATTGGCTCATCCTCACGCGCTCAGACCGTCCACGTGCAGGGCTGGTCGTACTATTCCCCCTGATCCGTGCCCGCTGTAACCTCCCGTCTGGCCGTCGACCTCTCGGGTGGTTTGATTCGTGTCCTCGACGGGGCGATGGGCGGCCCGATGCGATGCGGATCCGCCGGCCTTCCAGCCGGCGCCATGGAAGGCGGCAAGATCAAAGACACCGGCGCCATCGCCCAGGCCCTCAGGCAGCTGCTCGCCCGTACTGAGATCACAGAGACCCGCGCCCTCGTCGCGGCGAGCGACGCCGTGGCCACGTTCAGGATCCTTGACCTCCCTCCGGCGGCGACAGAGAAAGAGGTTGGTGCGGCCATCGCAAGGGATCTTCCACTGGACCCCGAGCGGATGGCAACCATGTGGTTGGATCTGGCCACCACCGAGGGCCGGCGGACTGTTTACGCGGCCGCGTGGGACCGGGCCATGGTTAAGGACGTCACCGACACCATCAAGATGGCGGGCCTCGATGCCACCGTGGTCGACCTCAAGTCGGCGTGTGTCGCCCGGGCGGTGGCCGAGCCTTCATGTGTTGTGCTGGACCTCTCGGCCGACCCGGTCGAGATCATCCTCATCGACGGAATGGTGCCGCAGCTGTGGCACAGCTTCGACCTGAAAGTTCCCCTCAGCGACGACGTCGCGTCCGCGCTGGCTCCCCCGCTTCGCTCGGTGGTTCGGTTCTACCGGCGGCGCCAGGACAGCACCTTCGGCCCGTCGTCTCCGACTGATGAAGAAGAAACGAGAAGACAGGGTGGAACGCCGCCGGCCCCAGGTCGAGCCAAACCTGACCGGCGTCACCAGGAGCCGATCGGTGAGCCCCAGGGGCTGCTTGTCCTTTCTCAGCCCGATTCTGGTTGGGCTGGCCGCCCTCGGTTCGGTCGCTGTGGGACTCCGCTAGCCGGGACCCGGCATACGCCCAGACGGGGCAGGGACAGCCGCCCAGAGCATGGGCCATCCCTCTATTCAGCTTTGGCGAGTTTGCCCCTAGATTGGTGACCAGAGCACGTATTCACGTGCCGCGATTGGGTGGGGTTAGACAAAGTCTGTGATTGGGAGCGATGAGATGCAAAGGCTGAGCCGATGGGCTAACAAGAACCTGCGGGGCCGCAAGGGCCAGCAGGGGTTCACGCTGATCGAACTGCTGGTCGTCGTCACCATACTCGGCATCCTGGCCGGGATCGTGACCCTGAGCCTGGTCGGGCTGACCACCAACGCGTCGGCACAGGCGTGCAACCAGGAATACCGGACTGTGCAGGCGGGCCTGGACGCGTTCATGGCCAACACCAACACCGACACGATCACGGCCCTGGATCAGTCGCCCGGCGGCCCGGTCAACTACACGAACGATATGAGCACCGGTCTGACGGGCACGGCGGGACTGTTCCAATTGACTCTCACCCCGTCGAACCCGACCAACTACGTGCGAAACCACTTCACTCAGTACTACTACACCTGGAGTACGAAACGAGGACGAGGGGTAACGGGCGCCGCGCAAGCGGCGCCCTTCTTGTCTCACAGAACATGGAAACGGGTATGACTTGGCGCCGGTCGCTCCGCTCGTAACCGCGTACCTGGTGCTCGTCGGGCTGATGCTCGGCAGCTTTGTCAACCTGGCGGCTGACCGGGCGCCCCGAGGCGAGTCGTTGGTCCGACCCGGCTCACACTGCCGCTCCTGCGGCCGCCGCCTGAACGCGCTCGACCTGCTGCCAGTCGCCGGATACCTTGTGAGGGGCGGCCGGTGCGCCACCTGCAGGACACCAATCGGTGCGTCGGCGCCGATGGTCGAGCTGGTGTCAGGCGGACTGATGATCGCGGCCATTGTCTGGCTCGGACTGTGGCCGGGCGCAGCCGTCGGCCTGGCGCTCGTCGGGCTGTGGGGCCTTGGGGTCGTCGGGCGTGCCCTGAGGAACCGGAGCGCCGAGCAGCTCAGCTGACGGCGTGGATCTCGGCGGGGTAGAGCGAGAAGGCCCGGGCGTCGTTCTCGGCGATCAGTCCGGCGCGCAGCAGCTGGTTCAGCGAACGCTCCAACGTCTGCGAACCCTCGCGAAGGCCGGTCTGCAGCACGCTGCGGATCTGGTCGATCTTGCCTTCCTTGATCATCGAGCGGACCGCCACGTTGGCGATCAGGACCTCGAAGGCGGCGACGCGGCCGCCGCCGATCGCCGGGACCA
>WNFG01011806.1_pt1 | contig 10592 bp, 8 predicted proteins | sample 5400431 | NCBI WGS metagenome assembly WNFG01 (sample SAMN13153346, study PRJNA577476) | soil metagenome | isolation source: 120 cm saprolite under Douglas fir tree site 2 hole 3 replicate 2 | place: USA:California | collected 2015-04-18
CGCGGAGTTCCTGAGATTCGGATTTTCAATTCGTCCCAACCACAAACTCATTTTCGGCGTTTTGCGAGGCCCGCTTGCAGCTTCCGGTTCTGGAAGCCCACGGAAGTGTCGGAGGGTGTCCCTTCGGTCGGCCTAAGGCGATACTTGGAGAGCGATGTTTCCCGAAATTTGCGTTGCGGAATCGTTCTGCAGCGTGTAACCGAAGCTGCTCGACACCATGTAGAACACGAGATTGCTCGACAGACTGGGAATATTTGCTGACACTCGCCCATTGGAAGCGACTGAGTAAGTGCCCGCGAGGACACCAGGAGTAGTAATGCTTCCGAGATTAGGCGGGACAAAACGGTTGAGGAGTTCATTCAGGCTGAGATTCCCCCTGCCGTCAGTTTGTAGCGTCCCCACACGGTCGACGAAGCTGGCGCTATCGAAGCCGTCCATGACGAAAGCAAATTGGCCGTTCAGGCTGCTGGTAGAGAACGCTGTAGTCTGCTGCTGATCAATGGTTCCATCTTCCACTTTCGTGGCGCTATTGATTACGAAGAAAGCGCGGGTAGGGCTGACCATCCAGAAAACTTCTTGCATGGTGACGCCGGTCCGCGGGTTGAAGGTAACTGCCGCCCGACCTGCGGAGCTCATGGTGTAACTGCCGATGAAGGGAACGGCGGTGAACTGATTGCCGTCTTGCACTGAATCGAAACTGCCGGCAGTGATGGTTCCGTTCCCGTCGCTGGTAAAGACACCGACGGTTTGAACGCCTCCCAGGGTGGCATTGGTATCACCCTGGCTGCCGAAGGCGAAGTTTCCGCTGAGGGATGCAGTGGAGAAAGTTGTGCTGGTCTGTTTTTCGGCACGGCCCAGCGTCAGAAACGCAGAATCGGTTTGCAGCAGACGCAGAGTGCTGGCGTTCACCACGTAATACACGAAATTGGAAGTGGTGCCTCCGCTGGTGCTGATACTCAGTGTGCCCCGGCCATTGCTTCCGGGTGCGGCGATAGATCCGCTGAGCGTGACGGAAGAGAGAACCCCGGCACTCAGCATGTCGGCATTTCCGGTGACGTTCCCGCCGCTAAGAGTCATTGCTCCTACCTCTGCAACAGTGCCCTGGAGATTGCTGTTGCCATGCGTCCTGAAAGCAAATGTCCCGCTGGGCACGCTGGAGAATGCAGTTGAATCCTGCATCTCTCCTGAGCCGCCGCCGCTGGCGAAAGTATCGGCTTCGATCAGGTAAAAGCGATTCTTGTCTATCAGAGTAACGCCCAGCGAAAGGTTGCCTGTGCCATTACTAAAAGTGAAAACAAGTGTGCCGGTGCCGTCGTTGTGGATGGTGTAGGTACCGGTGAAGGTAGCTGAGCCGAACGATCCATTCTGAGAAAAGTCATCCGTACCATTGGTGATGTTTCCGCTGCCGTCGGCGGTGAACACGCCGCCCTCAGTAAAAGACGCGGAACCGGCAGTAGCGCCGATCTCTTCCACTCCCGATAATGAGTAAGTGTATTGGCCTTTCAGGCTGGCATTGCTGAAATTGCCCTGAGGTGGCGGAGTCATAATACGGCTGCCATTGCCGGAGCCGCAGGCCAACACGAACAGGAGCAAACTCAGAATGATGGCGACGAGGGCGATTTGCGGCGCGCGGAAAGGCGGCAGATGGCTTCGAGAAACTGATGCCGAAGAACAATCCCTGGGTTTCACGAACGGGCTCCAGTTGGTTCTGTGACTATGTTCTTGTAACACGGTTCCTGCAGGAAAGTTTCTACTTGCACCAGACGCATCAACCGGCATGTGAGATTGAAAGACCAACAGGACTAGCCTTCAGACACTTCAATCGTGTGTGGTGAGAGAGGTGTGGATTTGTTTGCATTGAATCTCGGCCGTAGCCAAACAAAAATGCGATATCCGAGCAGCAATCCCAGAATCGCAGCGTATTGCAGGGGCTTGCGGATATCGGCTTTGACCAGCCAGAGGTAGTGAATCACGCCGGCGATGGCGCTGAAATAAATCAGACGGTGCAACATTTGCCAGCGTTTACCGCCCAAGCGGCGGATCCATCCGGCGGTCGAGGTTAGGGCGAGAGGGATGAGCAGCAGAAATCCGGTAAAGCCAACCGTAATGAAGCGCCGCTTCGCTACGTCGGCCAGCATTTCGTGGAGGTTGAAGAATTTGTCCAGCCAGATGTAAGTCAGAAAGTGCAGCACACCGTAGAAAAAAGCAAACAGTCCAAACATGCGGCGGAAACGAATGAGCCAGGGCTGTCTTGTCAACTTTCGTAATGGAGTGATGCTTAGTGTGACCAGCAGAAACCTCAGCGTCCAATCACCCGTCGCATGGGTGATGACCTCGATAGGGTTAGCGCCGAGATTTCCTGAGTAAGCTTTCCACCCGAGGGCGGCGAGCGGGGCCACGCAGGCGAGGAAAATTAGCGGTTTGAAGAAGCGTATCGATTTCACCGGGGAGGTCAGAAATTTTTTCTCAGGTCCATGCCGCTGTAGAGACTGGCCACCTGGTCGTAACCGTTGAACATCAGGGTAGGACGCTTCAAGAATTCACCGAGGCGGCGCTCTTTGGCCTGACTCCAGCGCGGGTGATCCACGGTAGGGTTGACGTTGGAATAAAAACCGTATTCATTCGGAGCCGACTTGTTCCAAGTATTGACAGGCTGATTTTCCGTGAAACTTATTTTGACGATTGCCTTGGCACTCTTGAAACCGTACTTCCAGGGGACAACCATGCGCAGCGGAGCGCCATCCTGGTTGGGCAGCGCCTCGCCGTACATGCCAAAACAGAGCAGGCAGAGAGGATGCATGGCTTCGTCCATCCGTAGACCTTCAACGTATGGCCAGTCGAGAACAGGGACTTTCTGCCCCGGCATTTGCCTGGGATCGTAAATGGTAGTGAATTCGATGAACTTCGCTTTGCCGAGAGGTTCCACTCTCTTGATAAGTTCGCTCAGGGAGAAACCGACCCAGGGGACAACAATCGACCAACCTTCGACGCAACGATGCCGATAGATGCGCTCCTCCGGGGCGGCCATTTTGACGATGGTGTCAATGTCTAGTTGTTGCTTCTTTTTCACCAGTCCATCAATCTTCACCGTCCAGGGGCGCGTCTTGAAATCTTTGGCAAGGCCTGCCGGCTCGTATTTATCGGTGGAGAATTCGTAGTAGTTGTTGTAGTTGCTGACGTCTTTCAGTGGCGTAATTTTTAGCCTCGGCTCGAGATGAGGGAGAAGCCAACTCGCGTAATCCGATTCCGGTCGCTGCGGCTGCGCCCGCAATTGCCGCCCCTGCCAAAAACTTTCGGCGGTTCACATACAAATGCCTGGGCGTGATCTCGGACGAGGGGATATCGGCGGGCTTTTTTATTAACATTTCGAGAGTCCTTATTAACGTACGAACCCACCATCGCGGCGGATTTTGAAGTTCTCCATCTATTTTCTTCCAAATAGGACGCGGACAGTAGGGAAAAGTTACACGTGTTTAACGCAATTCTGGAAATCGCAAACCGGGTTGGGTGGAGGAAGCTAAGTATCAGGCTGGTTCGCCGCGCAGAACTTCTCGCACTTTCCGGGACAACGCTTGCAAGGTAAAGGGTTTCTGAAGAAATGCAGTCTCGGTTTCGAGCACGCCTTGTTGAACAATGGCGTCTTCGGTGTATCCCGAGAGGTAAAGCACTTTGGCATGAGGACGCGATTCAAGCAGGCGCTTCGCAAGCTCGCGGCCGCCCATGCCTGGCATAACAACGTCAGTGATCACCATGTGAATGGGGGCGGTATGGGCATCGGACATGCGCAGGGCAGCTTCCCCGTTTTCGGCCTCTATGACTGTGTAGCCTTTGGTTTCCAGGGTTTCGCGGACCAGTTGTCGCACGGATTCTTCATCCTCAACCAACAGGACGGTCTCGCAGCCACCAGTGGCGGCGCCAGAAGCTTTGATTGCATTGCAATGCTCGGCTTCGCCTTCCACCTGCGGGAGGTAAATGCGGAAGGTCGTTCCCTGACCTACTTCGCTTTGTGCAAAGACATAACCGCCACTTTGTTTGACGATGCCATAGACGGTGGAAAGTCCCAGCCCGGTCCCTTTTCCTTTTTCCTTGGTAGTGAAGAAAGGCTCAAAGATACGTGATTGGGTTTCTTTGTCCATACCGACACCGGTATCAGTGACTGAAATCATCACGTAAGAGCCCGGTTGGATGAAGGTGTGGTCGCGGCGGTAGGAGGCGTCCAGCGAGACGTTGGCAGTCTGGATGATGATCTTGCCGCCATCCGGCATAGCATCTTTTGAGTTGACGACCAGGTTCATGATGACTTGTTCGAGCTGTCCAGCGTCTGCACGACTGCGGCCGAGATTGGGTGCCAATCGTGTGCTCAGCTCGATGTCTTCGCCAATGAGAGGGCGCAGCAAACGCTCCATATCAGAGACAATGGTGTTTACGTCTACTACTTTCAGTTCGAGTAATTGCTTGCGGCTGAAAGCGAGTAATTGGCGAGTTAATGTGGTGGCGCGATCCGCGGCTTGCTGGATGGCCTGTACCTTCTGATGGAGCGCATGCCCGGGCTCAATTTGCTCCATAAGGACTTCGGTGTAACCGCTGATGACCATCAGCAGGTTGTTGAAGTCGTGCGCCACACCGCCGGCGAGCCGCCCCACGGCTTCCATTTTTTGCGCCTGGCGAAACTGATCTTCGAGGACGCGACGTTCGGTGACGTCCTCGGCAATGATCTCAAGGACTTCATCAGGCTCCTCAACGCTGGTAACGGCGCGGCCACTCAGGCGCACGGTGATAGCGGCCCCATCCCTCCGCTTCCATTTCACTTCAATGCTGTCGAGCCGCCCGCTGTGCCGGAACTCGTCCATCAAACGCGCCTGCTCTTCTGGCAGTAGAAAAACATCTTTTTTAGGATCAAGGGCCAGTATTTCTTCAGCAGAGTCATAGGCCAGCATCGCGATGAGCGCCGGGTTGACGTCAAGGAACTTGCCATCAAGACTTGAGCGATAAATACCGTAGACTGCGCTCTGCACCAGAGAACGGTACCGCGCCTCGGAGCGGCGCAGGGCTTCTTGATTGCGTTTGTGATCGATGGCGCTGGCCAGTTGCTGAGAAACGAACATCAGAATTTCTTTGTCTCGTTCTCCGAAGCGCACGCTATCGGTATAGCTCTGAACCACCAGCACGCCGAAGCTGTTGTTTCCGATTTTGAGAGGAACTCCCATCCAGTCAACGGAGTATGCCCCGATCAATTCCGCTTCGCCGCGCTGCACCAGTTCTTCGAACACAGGCGGGGTGGCCAGCAGAGGCTCCCCAGTTCGCAACACATATTCTGTGAGGCCGCGGCCGAGTCGCTTGGGCGCCGGCGTGGGATCCTGCTCATCCACGAAATAGGGAAAACTGAGGAGTTGGGTATCCGGATCATACAAAGCGATATAGAAATTGCGCGCATACATCAGCTCGCCAACGATGTTGTGAATGGCTGCGTAGAATTGCTGTAAGTCTTCCGCCGTGCTGGTTCTCTGGGCAATCCGGTAAAGCGCAGAGCTCAGCGCCTCAGCGCGCTTTTGCTCGGTAATATCGCGATAAAGTATGTAAACGCTGGCCTGAGTGCCGCCGACCTGGATCGGCGCTCCCGAGATGGACACATCCACCAGGGTGCCGTCTTTGCGACGCCGCTTCGTCTCCAGGTTTACTTTCTGCCCTTTTTCAAGGGTCTCGCGAATCCAGCGACTCTCGGCATTCCGGTCCGGCGGGACGATGAGCGAGTCGATGCGTTCGCCCAAGGCTTCCTCTGCGGTAAAGCCGAACATGCGGGTAAATTCGGCGTTGATGCGAGTGATGCGGTAGCCCTTTTCGAGAATACTAATGGCTTCGGGGGCGTCTTCGACTAGTTGTTCGAGGTAAGCTCGCTGAACTTCAAGGCGGTCAGCAGTCCCGTTGGTCGGAGCAGCAGCCTCCTCAGGTACGGAAAGGTCCTGTTGCTGTCGCAGTGCCGGTGGCGAACCGCGTTGTAGCGCTTCCTTCAGCAATCTCGCGCGTCGCAGATCCGCAGATTTAGCAGGACGGGTGATTTTCTCACCCATGTGGGCCTTCCTCCCGGGGTTCGAGCCAGAGTGGATGTTAGTCTGCCCGCCCATAACCAGAAAGTTACGGAGGTAATTCTTCATGATTATTTACTTGACAAAAGCAGTGTTACGGCGCAGGGTGAGCCTAGGCATCCAAAAGGCGGTGCCAATTGAGGGTAAATGGGCCGTGGATGGGCAGGGTAGTACGCAAGCCCACCCCGGCAGATTGGGGTGTCGGAATGACCGTCTGTATAGCGGCGATGTGCGAGGGCGGCAAGAAGATCGTTGCGGCATCTGACCACATGCTTTCCATGGGGCGATTCAGTGCGGATGGGTTGGCGATGAAAGATGACGCCGTACATCACAACTGGTTTGCTATGTGGTCTAACGATGTCTCTTACGTGCCAGCGATCTTAGACTGCGTCGGTAAACAACTTAAGCGCGAAGAAGAATATGACTGGATGGCAATTTCCACGGCATTCCAAAACGCCCATGCTGCCGTTTTACGGTCAGAAATAAACAGCGGAATTCTGGCACGCCACAACTACGCGATTGACAGTTTTTACAAGCGCGGCAAGGATGAGTTGGGCCCGACAGCTTTCAGCAAAGCTACATCGGGAGATTTTAGAGTTTTCCCTCAATGCCGATTTTTTGATTTATGGCTTTGACGAAGAGGGTGAAGGTCATATCTTCACGTTTGAAGGTGGGATTACAAAGAGTTGCGATAAGGCGGGAATGTGGGCAATTGGCAGCGGCGACTATGGAGCTTTGAGCACATTGTTTTATTTTGCGAAACAGAATCGCTTCAATCAAAACTGGGATTATCCGGTTGCGCTCTATGCGGTTTTAGCAGCCAAGTTCATGGCGGAGTCGGCTGAGGGCGTAGGGGAAGATACCTTTGTTACAGTAAACGAATTTAACCATCTATCCGGGTATGTGGAGGAGAAGTTCTTAGCGAAATTTAGGAAGAATTGGTTCAGGCGGCATGCCCCCAAATGGCCCCTATCGGCCATGCACGAACTAGAGGAACACTATAAGAATTATAAGCCGGGGAAAAAACAGACCATTAGGCAGTGAGTGTTTCAAACGTTAGTACTGGGGCTGTAATCATATGACGCAAGGTATCAACAAACAAATCGTGACTCTTGCGGCGATTGAATCGGAAAGTCATCTCGTTAAGGTAGGCAGGTAGATGTTTCGCGCTGATTCGATGCCATGTGCCCATGATGCCACGCTTAAGCAAGCTGAAAGCGGATTCCACTGTATTTGTGTGAACTTCCCCTTGGACATAAACCTTGTCCTTGTGCTTGATGGTCTTGTGGCGACCACGGAATCCGCCCATTGCTGTGGGGTATGCGGCATGCTCATCGGTCACGATCACATCCACATCCTCACTGATATTCTCGCGGATGTACTTGTTGAGGGTCGCCGAGCTTGTATCGCTGGCATGGAAAAATCGCAGTTCTCCGCCACGTTTGCGAATTCCAATGACGACTTCCTTGTCGGAACCGTAGGGGCCGCGAGAACCGATGCCGCGCTTCTTTCCGCCGACAAAGGTTTCGTCCATTTCGACAGTACCGTCGAGCATAGGCCGATCTGCTTCTTGCATAGCAGCACGAATGCGATGGCAGAGATACCATGCGGTCTTGTAGCTCACGCCCAGTTCACGTTTCATCTGATTAGCCGAATGTCCCTTGCGGGATTCGCAGATCAGGTAAGTAGCGACGAACCATTTTCCCAAAGGCAGATGGGAGTCATTGAAGATGGTTCCGGCGGTAACCGTGAACTGGTAGTCGCAAGTCGAGCAGTAGAACAATTGTTTCGCAGTTGCCAGCGGAGCCGCATCAGCTTTGCAGCGCGGACATTTGACGCCTTCAGGCCAGCGGAGCCGCTTCAACAATTCACGGCATTTTTCATCGGTGGAGAACATTTCGGCAACGTCTAGGATGGTCATGACAGAACCTCGGAAGAAGTTAACCAAGTCGCCAATAGAACGGGTTCCGACCCGCAAACTGCTCGCTTCGATAAAGCGAGATATTCGGAGGACGTTGCAAGCCTCGGCCTCGGCTGGTAAACCCAAGAGGAAGAGGTAGTTGCGCCCATATAGAGAACAGTATGCCCAGTCACTACTTTTGTAAAGTAAATAATCGTCTAATTCTTGGGAGGACTCGGAAGGGCTGCGCAGAGTGAAGACAAAACACAGAACGATTAATCGGGTACAGCGTTGGGCGATGCTCCAGTCGCAAGCATCTGGCAAACGCGTTCGAGTAATTTGTGCTGCTCCTCAGTTAAGGTAAGGAATTCAAAGCCGTAGTGCAACCCATCGCGATGGCGCACCACAGCTCGTATTTTCAAAGGGTACGTAGCTAGGGGCAAGGAAAATTCCATAGTGACGACTTCGCCCGGCTCCAACTCTCCGGTAAGAGTAGCGCCAATGCCATCACCGCCGATTTCTGTGGAACGTCCCCAGAAATAACTGACAGCGCCGGAACGGAAGACATGAACTCCTAAACGAATGTCCAGGACATATCGGGGGAAACGCCGCGTGTCCGGGGAGTCAGGCTTACCATGCTGCTCGGTTCCGCTCATGCCTTTTCTCGATCAAGCGCCAGCCTGATACACGGAGACGACTGAGTTAATTTCCGTGTAAAGGATATCCCGGTTCGAGCGGGAGCTTGCCTCCGATTTTCAAAACCTCAATCCCACTGGTGATGGCGTATACGTCCACCAATCCGACCGCTCCGGGAGTGGATTCCACTCTTTTGACCAGAGCCTCGTCGGAATTAACAACGATGATTGCAGGCCGATTGGCGCGTCCATGATTGGCAGCGCTGACTAGAGCTTCGACCGCATTGGGGGCCATTCCATAAAGTTTTTCCACGACTACTTTCATCTCAGGCGAGGCGGGGTCCCGAATAACCACCGTGACCGGCTTGCCGTCAGGCCAATGCGTAGTCTGCGCTTTACAGATCTTCAGCAGGTCCGGCATAAGGACGCTCTTAACACTGTTCCCCTTGTTTGCGACGAGCGCGACGTCTTTCGAGACGGCGAAGGGAATGCAGCCGAACACCACAAGTGCGATAGACAAAATCTGTCGAATGGGCACAACAACTCCGCGGCGGTTAGACACCGATGAATGATTGTGCGTTAATTCGCACAGACCCTCAACAACCGAAAGCTCATGTACCAGCAGAGATAATAGCGTAAATGAGGTTGCCACGGAGGCACTGAGACACAGAGGAATTACTGGGGAAAATCTTTGACCGCCGATTCGGTGGCGATTGACCAGTTAGCTGGCTGAAATGGTGGGCCTGATCTTAGTGCCCATTGACGGCGAAAATCTTCTGCCTGATTACACTTCTCCTGGCTATCCTATGCGGCACCGTCTATCGCTACTTGCCGGTAGGCTAGCATGATGTCGGTCTTTGAAATCATTCCCAGCAGGCGGTTTTCCTCGCGCCGCGAAACCACGGGGAAGTTAGCGAGGTGGCGCTCCCGCATGCGCTCGACGACTTCGTGAATGGTTTGGTCGGGATAGGTCCACTGCACCTCACGTGTGTAAACTGCGGCCACTCGAACATTGCTGCGTTCGCTGCGGTCAATCTTCAGCACGTCTGACATGCTGACGATGCCGCACAGATCGCTTTCTTCGTTCAGCACAGGCAGAGCGAAGACCTCTTTAGCGAACATGATTTCCTGGACGGCATCCAGAGAATCTTCCGGAGAAACCGCAGGCACTTCGGCCATGACGTCTTCCACCCGGACTGCCGAAAGCACGTGCAAAGGTCCGGTGGTCGCTCTGTTGCCCACAAAGAGCTCGGGATAGGCGGGAATGCCGTGTTCAGAAATATCGAGGCCGCTGAGTTCTTCGTCTTCGCTAACCCGCAGACCGGTGATGGCCTCCACTACTTTGAAAAGCACGAGGGAAGCAATAATTCCGTACGCGATGGCTGTCGCGGTGCCGATTACCTGCGCACCGAAGTGAACCGTGTAACCGTGAAAGCCGTTGGGGATCATGGGCGCCCAGAGGCCGGCAGCCAACCCGCCTAATAGTCCGGGGACAGCGTGCACCGGGCCGACGCCGCAGGGGTCATCCAGCTTCAGTTTCTTTTCCATCCAGCGGGCAGTGATTGGAATTTGCGCACCCGCGACGATGCCGATCAAGATGGCGTAGATCGGGTGCACTAGATGCACGCCAGAACAGATTGCGACCGCTCCCGCCAGCCCGCCGTTGGGTGTGACAATGGCGTCAGGCTTCCCCTCCCACCAGGTCCAGACTAGCGAGCCGGCAATTCCGCCCGCAATCGCGGCTAACGTGTTGATGGCGACCAGGGGCAAATCTGCTGCCATGTTTCCGTACGAAGGAACCGATCCCAGGTTAAAGCCGAACCAGCAGAACATCAGGAGAAGTGCACCAAAACCCATCAGAGGTACGTCATGGCCGCTAGATGGGGTACGGCGTCGTCCTAAAAAGTGCGCGCCCATCAATCCCACGATGCCGCCGACAGCGTGGACACCGAGCGATCCGGCATAGTCCTGAAC
>WNFG01006043.1_pt1 | contig 10591 bp, 18 predicted proteins | sample 5400431 | NCBI WGS metagenome assembly WNFG01 (sample SAMN13153346, study PRJNA577476) | soil metagenome | isolation source: 120 cm saprolite under Douglas fir tree site 2 hole 3 replicate 2 | place: USA:California | collected 2015-04-18
TTCGGGCTGATGATCGCGCTGTTCTCGGGGCCGGGACCGGCGGCCATCGCCGAGATTTTTCCGACCAAGGTGCGCTCGACCTGGATGTCGACGGGCTACAGCCTCGCGGTGGCGATCTTCGGCGGCTTCGCGCCCTACATCGCGACCTGGCTGATCGAACAAACCGGTTCGCCGATCGCGCCGACCTATTATCTCATCGCGGCCGCCATCGTCTCGACCGCGGTCATCTTCAGCCTGCGCGAGACCGCCCACGAAGCGCTGCGGTAGATCGCACCGTGCACATCGCGTTCCCGAACCGGCGGGTGATCGTGGCCGGCGCCGCCCGCGGCATCGGCCGCGCCATCACGCAAGCCTTTGCCGAGCGCGGGGCGCAGGTATGGGCCTGCGATCTGCTGGCGCGGGAGATCAAGCCGCTCGTCGGCGCGCGTCCCGGCGGCGGAGAGGTGCATGCGGCGCACATCGACGTGACCGACGCCGGCTCGATCGAGCGGCTGGTGGCGGCGGCCGCGGGTGACGGCGCCGTCGACATTCTCGCCTATGTCGCCGGCGGCGTGCGCGGCCAGTCGGCAACGCCGGTCGAGGACGTGTCGCTCGAGGATTGGCGAGAAATCGTCGATGCCAACCTCACCGGCGCGTTCCTGTTCGCCAAGGCGGTCGCGCCCGGCATGAAACGCTCGCCCAGGAGCTGGGGCCGTTCGGGGTGACGGTCAATTCCGTCGCTCCGGGGTTCATGCCCACGAGCCCGGATTACGAACGCCAATGGGAAGGCTACGATGCGGCGTTCCGGACCCAGCTGCTCGACCGCATCGCCATGCGGCGGATGGGGACACCCGAGGACATCGCCCATGCGGTGATGTTCCTGGCTTCGGACTACGCCTCCTGGATCACCGGCCAGGTGCTGCCGGTGACCGGCTCTCCCATCGCCTGAAAAGGAGCGACCCATGACGGAGCAGATATCCCTCGAACCGTGGCAATGGCCGGAGGAACACTGGCGTAAATTGGTCGGCCACGTCCGCGCCGGGCGCGCCTATCGGCCGAAATCCTGGAAGGACGGCGCACGCTGCGCGGTGGCGCTCTCCTTCGATTCCGATCACGAGACCAACGAGCTGCGCGACGGCGGCAAGTCGATCGGGCGGCTGTGCTGGGGCGAGTACGGCGCGCGCGTGTGCGTGCCGCGCATCCTCGCGCTGCTCGAACGCTACGGCGTCCGCGCCACCTTCTACGTTCCGGCCGTCGTCGCCTTGCTGCATTCCGAGGAGCAGCGCCGGGTCATCGCCGAGGGCCACGAGATCGGCATCCACGGCTGGATCCACGAGCTCAATTCCACCCTGCCCTATGAGGCCGAGCGCGACCTGATGCTGCGCTCCGCCGACACGCTGGAGAAGATCACCGGGGTCAGGCCGGTCGGCGTGCGCACCGCTTCCTGGGACTTCAGCCCTTCGACGCTGGCGATCGAGCAGGAGATGGGGCTCGCCTACGATTCCTCGCTGATGGCGGACGAGGATTGCTACGAGCTCCTGCTCGACGGCTCACCCACCGGCATCGTCGAGCTGCCGGTCGAATGGGTGCGCGACGACGCGGTCTATTTCATGATGCACCGCTTCCAGTCGCTCCGCCCCTATACGCCGCCCACGGACGTGCTCGATATTTTCCTGCGTGAGTTCGACGCGGCCTACGAGCAGGGCGGCATCTTCCAGCTCACCATGCATCCGCACATCATCGGCTACCGCTCGCGGATCTTCATCGTCGAGGAAGTGATCCGCCACGCCCAGGCGCGCGCCGGCGTGTGGTTCGCGACCCACCGCGAAGTCGCGCAATGGGCCAAGGCACACGCGGATTAGGAACGGGGCCGGCACTGGACGTGTCTTCGCCCGCGCAGGCGGGCGATCCAGTATCCGCCGTGATTTCGGAGCAAGGTCGATAATTCGGAGGCTACTGGGTCGCCCGGACAAGCCGGGCGATGACAATGCGGGGTGATCGTCGCTCCGAGTTCAAGCAGGCGAAGCCTCGGCCTCGGCGGTCCTCGCGCCGACCGGGCCGGAATCCGCGCCCTTGGCGGTCTCGTCGCGGTCCACGAACTCGATCACCGCGCGCGCGGCGGAATCGCCGTAGCGGAACCCGGCTTTGAGCACGCGGGTATAGCCGCCGTCGCGCTCCTTGTAGCGCGGGCCGAGCACTTCGAACAGCTTCTTGACCATGGCGACGTCGCGCAATTCCGCGATCGCCTGCCGGCGCGCGTGCAGGCCGCCGCGCTTGCCGAGCGTGATCAGCTTCTCGACGATCGGGCGGAGATCCTTGGCCTTCGGCAGCGTGGTGATGATCTGCTCGTGCTTGATCAGCGCGGCCGCCATGTTGGCGAACATGGCGCGGCGATGCTCGGCCGTGCGGTTGAGCTTGCGGTAGACCTTGCCGTGGCGCATCGATATTTCTCCAACCCCGTCGTTCCGGCCGAGCGCGACGCGCGAGAGCCGGAACCCATGATCGCCGAGCCGGCGAACAATCGCGCCGCATGGTCATGGGTTCCGGGTTCGCGGGCTTACGCCCGCGCAAGGAACGACCCTCAGTAATGATCCTCGAAGCGCTTGGCGAGCTCGTCGATGTTCTCCGGCGGCCAGCCCGGGACTTCCATCCCGAGATGCAGGCCCATCTGCGCCAGCACTTCCTTGATCTCGTTGAGCGACTTGCGGCCGAAATTGGGCGTGCGCAGCATCTCGGCCTCGGTCTTCTGCACCAGATCGCCGATGTAGACGATGTTGTCGTTCTTGAGACAATTGGCGGAGCGCACCGAGAGCTCGAGCTCGTCGACCTTCTTGAGGAACGCCGGGTTGAACGCGAGGTCCGGAATGGCTTCCGCTGCCGTCTCGCGCTTGGGCTCCTCGAAATTGACGAACACGTTGAGCTGGTCCTGCAGGATGCGCGCCGCATAGGCGAGCGCGTCTTCCGGACTGATCGAGCCGTTGGTCTCCATCGAGAGGGTGAGCTTGTCGTAGTCGAGGATCTGGCCCTCGCGGGTGTTCTCGACCTTGTAGGAGACCTTGCGGACCGGCGAATACAAACTGTCGATCGGAATGAGACCGATCGGCGCGTCCTCGGGCCGGTTGCGTTCGGAAGCCACATAGCCCTTGCCGGTGTTCACCGTGAATTCCATGCGGATCTCGGCGCCGTCGTCGAGCGTGCACAGCACCAGATCCGGATTGAGGATGCCGATGTCGCCCACCGTCTGGATGTCGCCGGCCGTGACCTGGCCGGGTCCCTGTTTCTTCACCACCATGCGCTTGGGACCGTCGCCCTGCATCTTGATGGCGATGTCCTTGATGTTGAGCACGATGTCGGTCACGTCCTCGCGCACGCCGGGGATCGACGAGAATTCGTGCAGCACGCCGTCGATATGCACCGACTGCACCGCGGCCCCCTGCAGCGAGGACAACAGGATGCGTCGCAGCGCATTGCCCAGCGTCAGGCCGAAGCCGCGCTCGAGCGGCTCGGCCACCACCGTCGCCGAGCGTTTGGGATCGGTCCCGAGGCTGATATGGAGCTTTTCGGGCCTGATCAGTTCCTGCCAGTTCTTCTGAATCACGTTTTCACCATCGCGTTGAGCGGCGCGGTTCGTTCAGCCGCGTACCCCACTCCGCCCCGTGGGTATCTTGCGGCGGCGGCGGATCGCTTGAGGCGTCCGCCGGAGAAAAATTTCACACCCGCCGGCGCTTGCGCGGCCGGCAGCCGTTATGGGGGATCGGGGTGACGTCGCGGATGGAGGTAATGGTGAACCCCGCGGCCTGCAATGCCCGCAGGGCCGATTCCCGGCCCGACCCGGGCCCCGCCACCTCGACCTCGAGGGTGCGCATGCCGTGTTCCATCGCCTTCTGGGCGGCATCCTCGGCCGCGACCTGGGCCGCGAACGGCGTCGACTTGCGCGAGCCCTTGAACCCCTTGGTCCCCGCCGAGGACCAGGCGATCGTATTGCCCTGGGCATCGGTGATGGTGATCATCGTGTTGTTGAACGACGCATTCACGTGCGCGACGCCCGAGGCGATGTTCTTGCGCTCACGCCGCCGAACGCGGGTAGTGGCTTCCTTGCCCATCGTGCTTCGATCCTTTCGCGGCTCGGCCGCGACAGCCCGCGGCGCCGACCTCTTCTGCGCCGACTTGTCTCTGTGCTACTTCTTCTTGCCCGCGATCGGCTTTGCCGGGCCCTTGCGGGTGCGGGCGTTGGTGTGGGTGCGCTGCCCGCGCACCGGGAGGCCGCGGCGGTGCCGCAGGCCCCGGTAGCAGCCGAGATCCATCAGCCGCTTGATATTCATCGCGACCTCGCGCCGCAGGTCGCCCTCGACGATAAAGTCCCGGTCGATCACTTCACGGATCTGCAGCACTTCCTGGTCCGTCAATTGCGACACGCGCCGGGGCGCCGGGATCCCGACCTTGTCCATGATTTCCTGGGCCTTGTGCGGACCGATGCCATGGATGGACTGGAGCGCGATCACCACGCGCTTGTTGGTGGGAATATTCACGCCGGCGATTCGGGCCACGATCTTCGCTCCTGTCACCGGGCGCTGCCGGCTCTGTTCGAGGCAAATGACATGACGCCATGCCGACGCTGCCCCCTCCTTCCGGGGAGGCGGCGTCGCCGGTTGAGCTCTTGCCAAACGGATGCGGCTAAATACTGGATTTCCCGTGCTTTCGTCAACCTCCGCCCGCCGGCATTTTCACCCCCAAGGCCCGGTCGATCGCCTGGGCGACCGCGTCGATCGAAGCCATGCCGTCGACGCTCCGGAGCAGGCCTTTTTTCCCGTAATAGTCGAGTAGAGGCGCCGTTTGCACGCGGTAGGCGTGAAGGCGCGTCTTCAGCGCCTCCGGATTGTCGTCCGGGCGCACCTTCTCGCCGCGTCCCTCCATCTGCGCGATCCGGGTCGCGATTCGGTCGAGCAGAGCCTTTTCGTCCATCCTGATCTCGATCACGCCATCGAGCGCCGGTCCCTTGGCCGCCAGCATGCGGTCGAGCGCCTCGGCTTGGGGAACCGTGCGCGGGAACCCGTCGAGGATGAAGCCGTTCCTGGCGTCCGGCTGATCGATCCGGTCGGAAACGATGCCGACCACCACCTCGTCCGGTACCAAGTCCCCGCGGGCCATGAGGTCCCTGGCCTTGAGCCCGACGGGAGTGCCGGCGCCGACCGCGGCACGCAGCATGTCGCCGGTCGAGAGCTGCACGATCCCGTGCTTCTCCACCAGGCGCTGCGCCTGGGTACCTTTCCCGGCGCCGGGGGGCCCGAGCAGGATCAGCCTCATCGGCGGCGGCCTCGGAGCTTGGAGCGCTTGATCAAGCCTTCGTATTGATGGGCGAGCAGATAGCCCTGGATTTGCGCGACCGTATCCATCGTGACGCTGACCACGATCAAGAGCGAGGTGCCGCCGAAATAGAACGGAACCGCGAGATACGTGATCAGCATCTCCGGGATCCAACACACCAGCGCCAGATATGCGGCGCCCACCACGGTAATCCGGGTGAGCACGTAGTCGATGTACTCGGCCGTCCGCTCGCCCGGCCGGATCCCCGGAATGAAGCCGCCGTGCTTCTTGAGGTTCTCCGCAGTGTCGGTCGGATTGAACACGACCGCGGTATAGAAGAACGCGAAGAACACGATCAGCGCGATGTAGAGCGCCATGAACGCCGGCCGGCCGTGACCCAGCTCGGTCGTGATGATGCTCAGCCATTCCGGTCCTTTTCCGGTGTTGAAATTGGCGACCGTGGTCGGCAGCAGCAGCAGCGACGACGCGAAGATCGGCGGGATCACCCCGGACGTGTTGAGCTTGAGCGGCAGGTGCGAGGACTGGCCCTCGAACATCTGGTTGCCGACCTGGCGCTTCGGGTACTGGATCAACAGCCGGCGCTGCGCGCGCTCCATGAACACGATGAAGGCGATCACCGCGACCGCCATCACGATCACGGCGAGGATGACGCCGGTCGACAGCGCACCCTGCCGGCCGAGCTCGAGCGTGCCGGCGATGGCCGAGGGCAGCTGCGCCACGATCCCGGACAGGATGATCAGCGAAATGCCGTTGCCGATGCCGCGCGACGTGATCTGCTCGCCGAGCCACATCAGGAACATGGTCCCGCCGGCCAGCGTGATCACCGTCGAGATGCGGAAGAACCAGCCGGGATCGGCGACGACGCTGCCCGCGCCCTCGAGCCCCAGCGCGATGCCGTAGGCCTGGAACGCGGCGAGCGCGACGGTGAGATACCGGGTATATTGATTGATGACTTTTCGGCCCTGCTCGCCCTCTTTCTTGAGCTGTTCGAGCGTCGAGGACACCGTCGTCATCAGCTGGATGATGATGGAGGCCGAGATGTACGGCATGATGTTGAGGGCGAAGATCGCCATCCGGTGGATGCCGCCGCCCGAGAACATGTTGAACATGCCGAGAATGCCGCCGGCCTGGTTGCGGAAGATCTGATCCCAGGCGGATGGGTCGATGCCCGGCAGCGGAATGTAAGTTCCCAAGCGATAGACGAGCAGCGCGCCGAGCGTGAACCAGATGCGTTTTTTGAGTTCCTCGGCCTTGGCGAGCGCCGAAAAATTCAGATTGGCCGCCAATTGTTCCGCTGCAGAGACCATGCGTCCGCTTTCCTTTCCGCCGCGCCCGTTCGCACCCCGGGTCTATATAGGGCTCAGGCGGCCGTTTCGCCCGCCTGCGGTTTCGGCGCCAGCACCGCGACCGAGCCGCCGGCCTTTTCGACGGCAGCGACGGCGGATTTCGAAGCTCCGGCAACCGCGAAGGCAAGTTTGGCGCTGAGCTCGCCGCCGCCGAGAAGGCGCACGCCGTCTCTCGCCCGGCGCAGCACGCCCGCCTTCACCAGCGCCTCGACGTCGACCTGGACGGCGGGATCGAGACGGCCGGCATCGATCGCCTGCTGCACGCGGCCGAGGCTGACCTCGTTGAAGCGCTTGCGGAAAATGTTGTTGAAGCCGCGCTTGGGCAGCCGGCGGTGCAGCGGCATTTGCCCGCCTTCGAAGCCCTTGATGGCGACGCCGGAGCGGGCCTTCTGGCCCTTGACGCCGCGCCCGCCGGTCTTGCCCTTGCCGGAGCCGATGCCGCGGCCGATGCGGCGCCCGGCCTTGCGCGCGCCCGGACGATCGCGCAGCTCGCTCAACTTCATCGATCCGCTCCTTCCACCACGCGCACGAGATGCCGCACCTTGGCGATCATGCCGCGGGTCGCCGGCGTATCGGGCAACTCCGCCACCCGGTCGATCCGGTTGAGCCCGAGCCCGATCAGGGTCTCGTGCTGGTCGTGCTTGCGGCGGGCCGCGCTCGCGATCTGCCGTACCTTGATTTTCTTTGCACCGGCCATGTCGTGCTCCCCGCGCTTTCCGCGCTTCTCTTAGTCCGCCGCCGCCTCGGTCTCGCCCTCGCGGCGGCGCGCCTGCAGGGTGGAGACCTTCAGATTGCGGCGGGCCGCGACCGAGCGCGGGCTGTCCTGTCGTTTCAGCGCATCGAACGTCGCGCGCACCATGTTGTACGGATTGGAAGATCCGATCGATTTCGCCACCACGTCCTGCATGCCGAGCGTTTCGAACACGGCGCGCATCGGGCCCCCGGCGATGATGCCGGTACCGGGCGGCGCCGCGCGCAGCAGGACCTTGCCCGCGCCGTGGCGCCCGAGCACGTCGTGATGCAGGGTCCGGCCCTCGCGCAGCGGCACCCGCGTGAGGCGGCGCTTGGCCGCGTCGGTGGCCTTGCGGATCGCCTCCGGCACCTCGCGAGCCTTGCCGTGGCCGTAGCCGACGCGGCCCTTCTGGTCGCCGACGACCACGAGCGCCGCAAATCCGAAGCGCCGGCCGCCCTTGACCACCTTGGCCACGCGGTTGATGTGCACGAGCTTGTCGACGAACTCGCTGTCGCGCTCTTCCCGCTCGCGTTCACGTGCCATGCTTATGTTCCATCCTGGTTCGGGTCCTTTGCCCGCAATTTCAATTCTAGAAGCTCAATCCGCCTTCGCGGGCGGCGTCGGCCAGCGCCTTGACGCGGCCGTGAAACAAGTAGCGGCCGCGGTCGAATACGACTTGCTTGACGCCCTTGGCGAGCGCGCGCTCGGCAAGAAGCTTGCCTACCGCCTTGGCGGCCGCGATATCGGCGCCGGTCTTGAGTTCCTCGCGCATCGGCTTTTCCAGCGAGGAGGCGGCGGCCAGCGTCTGGCCTTTGCCGTCATCGATGACTTGCGCATAGATGTGCTTCGACGAGCGGTGGACGCAAAGTCGCACCCTCGAACCCGCGGCGGATTTGATGGCCCGCCGCACGCGCGCTTCGCGCCGACCGACCGCCTTGCGATCCTGCGCCATCAGCGGCTCCCGATCATTTCTTCTTGCCTTCCTTGCGGAAGACGTACTCGCCCGCGTACTTGACGCCCTTGCCCTTGTACGGCTCGGGCGGCCGGAACGCGCGGATCTCGGCGGCGACCTGTCCGACTTTCTGGCGGTCGATCCCGGATACCACGACCTCGACCGGCCGCGGCGTCACGATCGCGATGCCGTCGGGGATCGGATAGGTGACGTCGTGGCTGAACCCGAGCGAGAGATGCAGGTTCTTGCCCTGCACCGCCGCCCGGTAGCCCACGCCGCTGATCTCCAATCGCTTCTCGAAGCCCTTGGTGACGCCGGTGACCAGATTGTTGACCAGCGAGCGCGACAGCCCCCACATGGCGCGCGCACGCTTGGTCTCCGCGCGCGGCGCCACCATGATGCTGTCGGCCTCCATTCGCGGCGTGATGTCGTCGTGGAGCACGACTTCGAGCGCGCCCTTCGGCCCCTTCACCTTGACCTTCTGGCCCTCGACGCTGGCGCTCACGCCTTGCGGCACCGCCACCGCCTTCCTACCGATGCGAGACATGGTCTCTCTCTCTTCCTGCTCTTTCCCGCTCAGAACACCGTGCACAGGATCTCGCCGCCGACGTTCTGATCGCGCGCGTCGTGGTCGGCCATGACGCCCTTGGGCGTCGACAGGATCGACACGCCGAGCCCGTTGTTGATGCGCGGCAGGGTCTTGACCGAGGCATAGACCCGCCGTCCCGGCTTCGACACCCTGGCAATCTCGCGGATCACCGGCTCGCCGTCGAAATATTTCAGCTCGACCTCGAATTCGGTGCGGCCGTTGCCGTATTCCACCGTGGAATAGCCGCGGATGTAGCCTTCGCTCTTGAGCACGTCGAGCACGCGCGCCCGCAGCGTCGATCCGGGGGTCGACACTTTGGATTTGTTGCGCATCTGCGCGTTGCGAATGCGGGCGATCAGGTCGCCGAGCGGATCGTTCAGAGCCATCGTGCGCTCCTCCTCACCAGCTCGATTTGACGAGACCGGGGATGACGCCCCTGGCGCCGAGCTCTCGCAAGGCGATGCGGCTCATCCTGAGCTTGCGATAGAAGCCGCGCGGGCGCCCGGTGATCTCGCAGCGGTTGCGAATGCGCGTGCTCGAGGAGTTGCGCGGCAATTGCGCCAGCTTGAGCGCCGCCGCGAACCGCTCCTCGGTCGGCAGCGCCTTGTCGCGCGCGATCGCCTTGAGCCGGGATCGCCGGCTGGAGAATTTCTTCGCCAGCTTGCGCCGCCGGTTGTTCTTTTCGATCGAGCTCTTCTTCGCCATCTAGGTCTCCTGGCTTTCCGCGTCTGAGGAAAACTTCCTCACTGCCGGAACGGGAAATTGAATGCGGCGAGCAGCGCACGCGCCTCGTCGTCGGTCGCGGCGGTCGTGCACACGACCACGTCCATGCCCCAAATCTCCGCGGTCTTGTCGTAGTCGATCTCGGGGAAGATGATGTGCTCCTTGATGCCGATGGTGTAATTGCCGCGGCCGTCGAAGCTCTTCACATTGAGCCCGCGGAAATCGCGGACCCGCGGCAGCGCGATGTTCACCAGCCGGTCGACGAAATCGTACATCCTGGCCTTGCGCAGCGTCACCTTGCAGCCGATCGCCTGTCCCTCGCGCACCTTGAAGGTGGCGATCGACTTGCGCGCCTTGGTGATCACCGCCTTCTGCCCGGCGATCAAGCTGAGATCGGCGGCGGCCGACTCGACTTTCTTGCGGTCGGCGACGCCTTCGCCGATGCCCATGTTGATCACCACCTTGTCGAGTCTGGGCACCTGCAACGGGTTTTCGTAGCCGAACTGCTCGACGAGCTTGCCCTTCACGACTTCGTCGTAGAGCGCCCGCATGCGCGGCGTGTAAGCGACTTCAGCCATCGATCTCGACTCCCGAGCGCTTGGCGACGCGCACCTTCTTGCCGTCGGGCAGCATCTTGAATCCGACCCGGGTCGGCTTGCCGTCCCTCGGATCGGCCAGCGCCAGATTCGACAGGTGGACCGACGCCTCCTTGGAAATGATGCCGCCGTCCTGGGTCGGCGACTGACGCTGGTGACGCTTGACGATGTGCACGCCGCGCACCAGCGCGCGATCCCGCTCGCGCAAAACTTGGACGACCTCGCCGCTGCGGCCCTTGTCGCGGCCGGTGAGCACGACCACCTTGTCGCCCTTGCGGATCTTGGCCGCCATTACAGCACCTCCGGGGCGAGCGAGATGATCTTCATGTGGTTCTTGGCGCGCAATTC
>WNFG01005558.1_pt1 | contig 10590 bp, 10 predicted proteins | sample 5400431 | NCBI WGS metagenome assembly WNFG01 (sample SAMN13153346, study PRJNA577476) | soil metagenome | isolation source: 120 cm saprolite under Douglas fir tree site 2 hole 3 replicate 2 | place: USA:California | collected 2015-04-18
GGGCCAGGCTGTGCAGAATATGAACGCGATGCTGGGCATCGGGGAGGCCACGGGACTCAGATGAGACTGGTCGTTAAAGTTGCGGGAGCATTGCTCGATGACGCGGCGGCGATGGAAACGCTGGCGCGGCAGGTGGCGCAGCTCGCTCATCAAGGTCACGAAATTTTGATCGTGCATGGCGGCGGAAAGATTTTCACCACCACGCTGAAGCGCATGGGTATCGAGAGCCGGTTTGTCAACGGCCTGCGAGTGACGGACCGCGAAACGCGCGATGTCGCAGTGATGGTTCTGGGCGGACTGCTCAACAAGCGCCTCGCGGGAGCAATTTCGGCGGCGGGGCAGCCCGCGGTAGGTCTCTGCGCTTCCGATTCGGGTTGCTTCCTGGCCGAGCCGATGATGCACGATGAAGTCATTGGCGGTCTGGGTTTTGTCGGCTATCTGACGGGCGCAAATCTGGAGTTTATCGAATCCTTCTGGAAGGCGGGCATTGTACCGGTGGCCTCGTGCCTGGGCCTTGGCGCCGACGGGGAGCTTTACAACATCAATGCCGACCACATGGCCGCCGCGTGCGCCGAATACATTCACGCCGATCGTCTGATCTACCTCACCGATGTCGCTGGCGTGCTCAACGGCACAAAAGTGCTCAAGGTCGTCTCGACCGCCGATGCCGAGGACCTGATCCGCCAGAATAAAGTTTCCGGCGGAATGATTCTGAAGCTTGAAGCGTGCAAACGCGCGCTTTCCGCCGGCGTCGCCGAAGTGCGTATCGTCGGCGGCTCGGTGCCCAAGGGACTGCTGGCCGCGGCAAACGGCGCGCGGTTTCCCGGCACGCGCATCACATCGGAGTATCCCGCAAGCGCCGCGGGAGTGGCGCAGTGAAATCGAAAGGGAAAAAATCGAAGAAGAGCGCTTCCGCAAGCGCGGCCGCCGCGTCGCAGAGTTCCGTTCTCCGGGATGCCTCGCGCCATTTGATGAACACCTACAAACGGTCCGACATGATCTTCACGCATGGGCGGGGCTGCTACGTGTTCGATCAAGGCGGTAAGAAATATCTCGATTTTCTGGGCGGGATTGCCGTGAACGCGCTGGGATATTCGTATCCGGACCTGGTGCGCACGATCCGTCGCGAGGCGGGACGCGCGGTTCACGTCTCGAACCTTTTTCACAACCCGTTCCAAGGGCCGCTAGCGGCGAAGCTCGCAAAGTGGTCGCACATGGATCGCGTATTTTTCACCAACAGCGGCTCCGAGGCCATCGAGGGCGCGTTAAAACTCGCGCGTATCGCGGCGCGTCAGAAATCCGGCGGTGAAGGAAAGATAGGCGTGCTGGCGCTCGAGAATTCCTTTCATGGTCGCACGTTTGGCGCCCTTTCGATCACGCACACATTGAAATACAGGGAACCCTTCGTGCCGCTCGTGCCTGGAGTGGAATTTGTCCGCTTCAACGACGTCGCGGACCTGGAAGCGAAATTCACCGGCGATGTTTGCGCGATCGTCATCGAGCCGGTGCAGGGCGAGGGTGGAATTTTTCCCGTCAGCGACACGTTTTGGAAGCGTGCCCGCGAATTGGCGACGCAGCATGGCGCAGCGCTGATCGCCGACGAAATTCAGTGCGGCCTGGGCCGCACGGGGCTGGCTTTCGCGTACGAACGGCTTACGGGATTGCCGGACATTGTCGTGGTTGCAAAACCGCTCGCGGGCGGGCTCCCGCTGGGCGCTTTCATGGCGCGCGAGGAGTTTGCCGCGGCGTTTTCGCCCGGCCTCCACGGTTCCACGTTTGGCGGCGGCCCGCTGGTGTGCGCCACGGCTTTGACCTTTCTCGGGACAGTCGAACGCAAGCGCCTGCTCGCCAATGTTCGCGCGCGTGGCGCGGAGCTGCGCGCGGGTTTGAAGAAACTCGCCGCCAAATTTGATTTCATCCGCGAAGTCCGCGGAGAAGGATTGATGCTGGGTGTGGACCTGGACGTCGATGGCGCTCCTTACGTCGCCGAGGCGCTCAAAGAGGGTCTGCTCATCAACTGCACGCACGAACACACGCTGCGCCTGCTGCCGCCATTCATCTTGACCGCGCAGCAAGTGAACGAAGGTCTTTCGAAGCTCGAGTCGGTCTTTACGAAGACCGAGCGGCCCGCCAAGTCGCAGGCCGTACCCTCCACCACCGCCGCGGCTCAGACGCTTGCGGCGGCGAGGTGATCATGAATGCGCACGCCCCTGCATTGAGTCTCGCCTCCGACCTTCTAACCGGCACGGAGTGGAACGCCGCGCAAATCCGCGAGCTGTTTCGTCTGGCCGCGGGCATCAAGGCGCACCCGGATCGGTACAAGAACGCTCTCGCGGGCCGGTTCCTCGCGATGGTTTTTGAAAAGCCGTCCTTGCGCACGCGCGTCACGTTCGAAGCCGGCATCGTGAGCATGGGTGGCTCGGCCATTCTGCTCGATCATGCGAACGCCCGGCTGGGCGAGCGCGAATCGATCGCCGACGTCGCGCGGAGTCTTTCGCGCTGGGTACACGGGATCGTCGCGCGTGTATTTGAGCAGGAGGCCCTGGACACTCTGGCGGCGCATGCGACCGTTCCAGTCATCAACGCGCTGTCGGACCTCTACCATCCCTGCCAGACGCTTGCTGACTTCTTCACGGTGGAAGAAAAGTTCGGGTCCGCGCGCGGAGTGAAGCTCGCTTATATCGGCGACGGCAACAACGTCTGCCATTCATTGATGATTGCCGGAGCGCGCGTGGGAGCGCACGTGCGTGTCGCGACGCCCGCGGGCTACGAACCTGACGCGAAAATCGTGGAGGCGGCGAGGCGCGATGCGGCCGCCACGCAAGGCACGATTGAATTGTTCCGCGCGCCTGAGGAAGCCATTTCCGGCGCGCAAGCCGTTTACACGGACGTCTGGGCCAGCATGGGCCAGGAAAGCGAGACCGAAGCGCGGGCCGTAATTTTCGCGCCGTATCAGGTCGACGGTGCGCTCATGTCCCATGCCGCGCCGGATGCTGTTTTCCTCCACTGTCTTCCCGCGCATCGCGGCTCGGAAGTCACCGACGAAGTGATGGAATCGCCGCGCTCGATCGTATTTGACCAGGCTGAAAACCGCCTGCACGTGCAGAAAGCCATCCTGTTGACGCTCCTGAACTGAAAGGACAGCCGGTGCCAAAGAAAGTAGTTCTCGCCTATTCGGGCGGACTTGATACGTCAATCATTATTCCGTGGCTGAAAGAAACATACGGCTGCGAAGTGATTGCCATGGTGGGCGACGTTGGCCAGCAGGAGGACCTGGAAGCCGCGAAGCGCAAGGCGCTCGCGACCGGCGCGTCCTCGGCGACGATCGAAGACCTGCGGGAAGAATTCCTGACCCACTACGTCTGGCCCACGCTGCGCGCGGGCGCGGTGTACGAACACAAGTATCTGCTTGGCACTTCGATGGCGCGTCCCGTACTGGCCAAGCGGCAGGCGGAAATCGCGCTCGAAACCGGCGCCGACGCGGTCTCACACGGCTGCACGGGCAAGGGAAACGACCAGGTGCGGTTCGAGCTGGCTTACAAGGCCATCGCGCCGGGAGTGAAAATCATCGCGCCGTGGCGCGAGTGGACCATCAACTCGCGCGAGGACGCCATCAATTATGCCCGCGCGCATAACGTGCCCATCGAACAGACCAAGGCGAACATTTACTCGCGCGACCGCAACATCTGGCATCTGAGCCATGAGGGCGGCGTGCTCGAAGACCCCGCGAATGAGCCTGAAGAAGCGATGTGGGAATGGATCGCCTCGCCGGAAAAAGCGCCCGATAAGCCGGCGGAAGTCGAGATCGGATTCGACGCAGGCACGCCGGTATCGGTCAACGGGAAAAAACTTTCGGCGGTTGCACTGCTCGAGGAGTTGAACAAGATTGCCGCGGCGCACGGTGTCGGGCGAATCGATCTGGTCGAAAATCGCCTGGTCGGAATCAAGTCGCGCGGCGCGTATGAGACGCCCGGCGGCACGCTGCTGGTGACCGCGCACCGCGAACTCGAAACACTGTGTCTCGATCGTGAGACGGCGCACTACTCGGAAATGCTCTCTCTGCGCTACGCCGAACTGGTCTACTACGGCACATGGTTCACGCCGCAGCGCGAGGCTCTCGATGCGTACTTCACCGCGGCGCAGCAGCGCGTCACGGGCACGGTGGGCCTCAAGCTCTACAAGGGCAACGTCACGATCACCAAGCGCGCTTCGCCCTACTCGCTCTATCGCAAGGGCCTGGCGAGCTTCGCAATGACTGGCTACAACCCGAAGGACGCCGAGGGCTTCATCAACTTGTTTGCCTTGCCGGTGACAATTCCCGAGGAGGCGAAAGTACGTTGAGCGCTGCGCCCAAAGAGCAGCCTGCGGGAAAATTGTGGGGCGGGCGGTTTGACCGCGCGCCCGACGAACTGTTCTACCAGTTTCAACGATCGTTCGCATTCGACCGCCGCCTGCTGCCTTACGAGCTGGCTGTCGATCGCGCGTGGGCGGGCGCGCTTGAATCGGCGGGCATTCTCACCGTCGAGGAAATGCGTGACACTCTCACGGCGCTCGACAAGATCGCCGAGCGCGCGGCGGGCGACCCGGCATGGCTTGACGCTTCGCCGGCCGAGGACGTGCACCATTTCGTTGAAACCGCGCTCGTCGAGTATCTCGGGCCGCTGGGTTTCAAATTGCACACGGGCCGCAGCCGGAATGAATTGGTCGCCACCGACTTCCGCATGTTCGTGAAGGAGGCTGCGCACGAAACGCGCGCCGCCGTTGCGCGCCTGATTGCCGCGCTCGTCGGGCAGGCTGAGAGCAGGCTTGGCATTGCCATGCCCGGCATGACGCACATGCAACACGCGCAGCCCATATTGTTTTCGCATTTTCTGCTCGCGCATGCCGAGGCGTTTTTCCGCGACACAATGCGGCTGGATGCGGCCGTCGATACGGCGGACGCCTGTCCGATGGGCTCGGGCGCGCTGGCCGGTTGCGCACTCGACGTTGATCGCGGGGCCATCGCGCGCGAGCTGGGCTTCGCGCGTCCGACGGCGAACAGCCTCGACGCCGCCAGCGACCGCGACTTCGCGCTCGACTATCTGTACGCGCTGGCCGTAATCGCGACGCATCTCTCCCGCCTTTCCGAGGATTTCGTGCTGTTCGCCTCGCAGGAGTTCGGCTTCATCGTGCTGCCCGATGAATTTTCGACGGGCAGCAGCCTGATGCCGCAGAAAAAAAATCCCGACGCGTGGGAGCTGCTTCGAGGCAAGACGGGACGAGTGACCGCATCGCTGCACACGCTGCTGACAACGCTCAAGGGGCTCCCGTCGAGCTACCAACGCGACTTGCAGGAAGACAAGGAACCCGTGTTCGCCGCGCACGACCAGACCGTCGCCATGCTGTCCGTCGCCGCGGGCGCCCTCACCGCGACGCGCCCCAACGAAGCGCGCATGCGTGATGCCGCCTCCGACCCGGCGCTGCTTGCCACTGAAGCAGCGCACTATCTGGTCCGCAAGGGCGCGCCGTTCCGCCACGCGCACGAAATCGTCGGACAGATTGTCCGCGAGGGCGAGCGTCTGGGAAAACCGTTCTCGGCGCTGCCACTCGAAACGTTGCTGAAATTCTCGCCGCTGTTTGCGGACGATTTCTACGGTGCGTTGAATCTTGTGGCCGCACTCTCCGGCCCTGACGTGGAGGGCGGCACCGCTCCCGGGCGCGTCCGCGAGGCCATTGATGCCGCGAAACAGCGCCTGGCCGCCCTCGAGGTGAAGCCATGAGGGCCCGCACCGCCCGTGCCGCCGATGCCATCGCCGTGCATCGCGTGATCGCGCACTATGCCGGGGAGGGTTCGCTGCTCCCGCGCACCGAAGCGGAAATCCGCAAGCACATCAGCCATTTCATCGTACTCATGGAAAAGCGGAATGAAGAAGAAAAACTGCTTGGCTGCGTCGCGCTCGAGCCGTATGGCGCCGACCTCGCCGAAATCCGCTCGCTCGCCGTCGCTCCCGAGGCGCGAGGGCATGGCCACAACGTCGGGGACCGCTTGATGAAAGCGGCGATGGACACTGCGCGCCGCCGCAAGATCGCGCGGCTGTTTGCCGTGACGCACCGGCCCGACTTTTTCTCGCGCTACGGGTTTACGCCCGGCCCGCGGCAGACGGTGCCCGAAAAAATTGAGCGCGATTGCATCACCTGTCCCAAGGAACATCGCTGCAAACTGGTTGCCACCGTGGCTGTCGTGTGTCCCGAACGCGACGTGCTGACTGTCCTGAACGGCGCGGGAAGTGAGCTCTCGGTGTTGTAGCTCGTTCCGGTCTGACCAGGACGAGGGCTTTTCGCAGGTTAAGAAAAACCTCGGGTCTGAAGTGCGGTCTGTGTATCCCGACTCGGTCGGGGACCCGAGCTACAGCAGGATTTGAAATCCTGCATGGTGATTGGAAAAAATGAACGATCTCCCATCCTCCCGGGCGCTGCCGCGCGGATTTCGTTTTGCCGCTGCGTCCGCAGGCCTCAAAAAGCGCGGCCACACCGGCTCGCTCGACGTCGCGCTGATTGTCTCCGATCCGTCCGCGTCGGCTGCGGCTGTGTTTACGCAAAATCTCGTGCAGGCGCCGCCTGTGATTCTTTCCCGCGCCCATGTGCGGGCGTCGGCGGACGCGATGCGCGCCGTCATCGTCAATTCCGGAAATGCAAATTGCTCGGTTGGCCCCGGCGGGATGGCTGCTTCGCGGGCCACCGCGCAGCTCGTCGCGAAAATACTGGGTTGCCGCGTGAAACAAGTGGTGGTCTGCTCGACGGGAGTGATCGGCGTGCCGTTGCCCGTCGAGCGCATTCTGAAAGCTGCGCCGGGGTTGGCAGAAGCGCTTGAATCCTCGCCACGAGCCTTTGACGGGCTCACGCGGGCCATCATGACCACGGATACGCGTCCGAAGCGGACCGCCGCGAATTGCAGCATAGGCGGGCGCAGGGTGCGCATCGCCGGATGCGCCAAGGGCGCCGGGATGATTCATCCGAACATGGCGACGATGCTCTCCTTCGTCGTCACAGACGCGGCCATCGCGCCTCGCGTGCTCGACCGCGCGCTCCGCGAGGTTGTCGCGCGCACGTTCAACTGCATTTCCATCGATGGCGACAGTTCGACCAACGACACGCTGCTCGTGCTCGCAAATGGCGCCTGCGGAGCGCGAACCATCACGCAATCGAGCGGCGCCGATTATGCGAAATTTTCCGCCGCGCTAGAAAAAGTGTGCCACGCGCTTGCGCTCGGAATCGTAGCCGATGGCGAGGGCGCAACGCACGTCGTTGAAATCGAAGTGCGCGGCGCTCCGAGCGACGCTGCCGCTGCGCAGGTTGCGCGCACCATCTCCGGTTCATCTCTCGTGAAGACCGCGCTCGCGGGCGCTGACCCGAATTGGGGGCGCATCCTCGCCGCCGCGGGCCGCGCGGGCGTGCCGTTCAATCCCGATCACGCGGAGATCTGGCTTGGCGGGATAAAAATGTATGGCCCGGTTGCAAGAGCGCCCTATTCGATTGCATTGCCGCTCGACGAACGCGCCGCGCATCGCCGCCTGCTCAAAAAGAACGTTCTGATTGTCGTGGATTTGCATCACGGCCGCGGCACCGCGCGCGTCTGGACCTGTGATTTCACCCAGGAATACGTCCATATCAACGCCAGCTACAGGACGTAGTCGGCGTCAGGGTTCCCACTTCCAATCCGCGAACTGTTCGCGCAGGGCGATCTTGAGGAATTTTCCCACTGAAGTGCGGGGAATTTCCTTTGCAAACACGAATGCGTCGGGCAACTGCCATTTGGCGAATTTCGCGGCCAGGAATTCGCGCAACTCTTCCGGCTGCGCCTGCTTGCCTTCGTTTAAGACGACCACGGCCAGCGGGCGCTCCTGCCATTTCGGGTGGGCTACTCCGATCACGGCGGCTTCCTTCACGGACGGATGGCCCATCAGCGCATTTTCAAGGTCCACGGAACTGATCCATTCGCCGCCGGACTTGATCAAGTCCTTGCTGCGGTCAACGAGCTTGATATAGCCGTCTTCGTCGATGTGGGCCATGTCGCCGGTACGCAGCCAGCCGTCGGGTGACCACCGGTGCGCTTCCTCCGGCATGTTGTAGTAGGACCCCGCGACCCACGGACCGCGCACTTCGAGCTCACCCACGCTCTTGCCGTCGTGCGCCGCGGGCGTGCCGTCGGGCCGCGTCACGCGGGCTTCCACAAACTGCGCGGGCAGGCCTTGTTTTAACCGCTGCGCGTATTTGGCGTCGTCGCTCCAGGAGTCCATATGCGGACGCAGCTGCGAACAGGAGCCGTGCGGAGTGGTTTCCGTCATTCCCCACAGGCACATCATCTTGAACCCGTGGCGGTCGAACCCGCGCATTAGCGCCTCCGAAGGCGCGGCTCCCCCCACCAGCATGCGCACCGGCCAGGAAAATTTCCACCTTCCAGGATTGTTATCGAGCGCGGCGAGAACTCCGAACCAGACCGTCGGCACACCGAGCGCCACCGTGACACGCTCCTGCTCCATCAGGTCGAGAATGCCTTCCGGGTCCGCGAAGGGGCCCGGCAGGACGAGCTTGGACCCGGCAATTGCGCAGGTGAACGGAATTCCCCATCCGTTCGCGTGAAACATGGAGGCCATAGGCAACACCGTATCCCGCATCGATATGGCAAACGAATCGGTCCCGACGCAGTTGAGCGAATGCAGCGCGATAGCGCGGTGCGAATATACGACCCCCTTCGAGCGGCCAGTTGTGCCGGAGGTGTAGCACATCACCGCGGCTTCATTTTCGTCCAGTGGCGGATACGTGAAGTCCTCGCTCGCCTCCGACAGCAATTCCTCGTAGCCAAGGCAGTTTGCCGGCGTCTGGCAGCCGCCGAACGGGACAACGATCACGCGCTCGAATTTCACGCGGTTTCGAAATTTCTCGTATACCGGCAGCAGCACGTCGTCGACGATCAGGAAACGGTCGCCCGCGTGGTTGGCGATGAAGCTGATTTCGTCCGGGTGCAGGCGCAGGTTCAGCGTGTGGAGCACCCCTCCGGTCATGGGGACGCCGAAGTACGCTTCCATGTGCTCAGACTGGTTCCACAGCAGCGAGGCCACCCGGTCTCCGCGCTGCAACCCCAAGCCGGTGAGCGCGTTAGCCAGACGCCGCGCGCGCCGGTAGAGATCCTGCCAGGTGTACCGCACGCGCGCGCGGTCCGGCCGGCTCGTGACGATTTCGACCTTGCCGAAAATGTTTCCTGCGCGTTCGAGCAGCGCCGGAACCGTGAGGGGAAAATCCATCATCAATCCGCGCATGGAAACGGGCCACTCCTTAAGGGAAGGTGAATCCTACCACCAAATTCCTTGAAATGAGGCGGCTTGCGCGCCACCCCCGCCCGTTTACATCTTTCTATTTAGCGGATAGTTATACCAATATCTTTTTGTTGACGACCGTGCAAATTTGGAGCAAGATTCGCCCGGAGCTGAAGTGCGTCATTTGTCGGATCATTCCGGCCCCCCTGGGACCTTTGCCCCCGATCTCGACCCTGCCTCTTCAGTCCGGGTTCTGTGGGTTCCAAAACGCCACGACCAGAAGGAGTCTCGCATTGAAGAAACTCTACGTCGGGAATCTTCCCTTTCAAGCGACGGAGGAGCAGGTCACTACTTTATTTTCTCAGACGGGAGTCACCGCGGCGAACGTTACCCTGGTGCGCGACCGTTTTTCGGGGCAACCGCGCGGGTTCGGGTTTGTCGAGGTCAATAGCGACGAGGAAGCCGAGCGCGCCATTCAGGGCCTGAACGGACATGATTTCCTGGGCCGCAATATTGTCGTTAACGAAGCTCGCCCCCCTCGTGAGGGTGGCGGAGGCGGCGGTGGAGGCGGACGCGGACGTGGCGGTTATGGCGGCGGTGGAGGTGGCGGCGGAGGCCGCGGTGGCGGGGGTGGTGGCCGCGGTGGCGGAGGCGGCGGTGGCCGGGATCGCGGTGATCGCGGAGGCGGAGGCGGTGGCGACCGGCGCTGGTAATCCATTCAGCCTAAATTCAAAATTCAGTTCAATTGAAACGGGGAGCCCGCCTTGGCGGGCTCCCCGTTTCACTTCCCTGACGCTTCGAATGGCCCTATTGCCAGGAAATGCGATATGGTCTATGCTTTCCCTAGGAAATTCCTATGCCCACGCTATACGTCGAAAACGTTCCCAAAGAGCTGTATGAGGCGCTCCGCAGCCGCGCGCGGGCTCGGCGCCGCTCGATTGCCGCGGAGGTCCTTTCCTTGCTCGAAGAAAACGTCCCCACGGCGCAGGAATTGAAGGCCAGGCAAGACTTGCTGCGCAAACTCGTTCGCATGCGCACGAAGCGAACGAACATCAGCCGGGCGTTTCCCCCAACCGAAGAAATGCTGCGTGAGGACCGCGAGCGGTGAGCCTGATCGTGGTGGACGCGAACGTCGCCGCAAAGTGGTTTCTACCAGCGAATGGCGAAACGCTCGCGGGCGAGGCTTTTGCCCTGTTTGATAAGTACGCGAAGGACGAAGTCCGGTTCATTGTCCCCGATTTGTTCTGGGTGGAATTTGCAAACGTAATTTGGAAGGCGGTTCGCCTGGGCCGTTTCC
>WNFG01005561.1_pt1 | contig 10587 bp, 10 predicted proteins | sample 5400431 | NCBI WGS metagenome assembly WNFG01 (sample SAMN13153346, study PRJNA577476) | soil metagenome | isolation source: 120 cm saprolite under Douglas fir tree site 2 hole 3 replicate 2 | place: USA:California | collected 2015-04-18
GGCGGAAGAAACTCGTTCAACGGCGAATTGAGCCGGCAGTCGCGCTTCGGCGATACCGGATGGTATTACTCGCTCGGATGGAACCGCTCCTGGAGTGAAAACTGGTATAGCGAACTCGATTTCGGGAGCAGTACGGTGGGCGGCTTCTTTCTGCCCAAGGTGCGCACGGACGCGTTCATCAACCGTAAGCTGCTGGCACGCAAGCAACTGGTAGTAACGCTCGGCGCAGGCTATGACCTGAGCAAGCGAGTGAACTCAGACTACCGCGGACAGATCGGAGGTACATACTACTTCGAACATCCTTTCATTCTGCAGGGCGGCGTTACCTGGACGCATGCCAGCCCCGGAGCCATTCTGGCGCGCTCTCAGTTCGCTGCGTTCACCCAGGGACACGAGAAGGAGCACTACATTACAGCCCGCGTGGAAATCGGGCGCGAAGGCTATGAGTTGATCGGACCGGCAACTTCCATTTTCGATTTTCCAATTCACAACTACTCCCTGATCTATCGCCAATGGCTGGGGCCGGGCTGGGGAATCAATCTCAGCGCTGAGCGCGAAGGCAATCCTTTTTATCACCGCACGGGAGGGACGTTTGGCGTCTTCATGGACTTCTAAAACGCCCGTCGCCGGATTGTCGCCCGATGTTTTGCGGGACCTGCGTCATCGCGGGTGGCGCGGCGGATGGATCAGTCCGCATCGCGCCTTTGCTTATTTGCCCATCACGCTTACGGATGCATTCACGTGCACCACGCTGGTTTTCAGCCTCACGTTGGGCTGGGTACACCTGCTGAAATATGTCAGCCGCTTCTGGGATTGGATCTTCCGCTATTGGAACCACGCGCTGGGACTGGACGCGACCGTGCTTTCGGCGACCGAGCACTGGGGAAGCTTTTATTTCTCCATTCCCTATCTGAACCTGGCGGCGGGTCCGCCCGATCCGCATACCTGGTGGATTACCGGTGCGGTCACGCTTGGAGTATTGGCGGCAACCTACTTCATCTCGGAAGAACATTTGCCGTGGATATACATTTTGCGCTTCCTGGTGCTCATCCAGGGCAGCGCGCTCATCTACTTCGTCCTTGCCGCCGCGCGTTTTCCTCATGATCTGCCGAGCTACACGGTAGCCATGCTCAATTTCGGGACGATTCTGATTGGGCTGGTCCCGGCCATTCTGGGTCTGACTTACTATCTCTTCGATTTCAATCTGTTCAAGAAGCTATGGCTCACGTTGCTGACCGGCGCATATCTGACCGTGTTCATTCCGCTGCAATACATTGCGCACGTCTACATTCTGCAAAAGTCCATTCTGTTCATGCCGCTTCTGTATTTTGTTTGTGGACCATTTCTCGATGTGTTGATCTTCGTGGGACTCTATTCATGGGCCATGAGTTGGAAGTCCAGCCACAGGCTTAGGATGTGATCAGGAAATCGCGCCGGTATACAGCGCCATGCCGACAACGGCGTCCACGCCGATCTCCGCCAGCGCTTCGATTTCTTCCGTCGACCGTATCCCTCCCGCGACAATCAGTTGCCTGGAAGTAGCCTGCCGCAAATCCCGCGCAACCTGCAGCGGAAAGCCCGACATGGTGCCCTCCGTATCGACGTGGGTGTATAGAAATGCTGTGCAGAAAACGTCGAGAGCGCTCATCATCTCCAATGCGCTGATTGCCGTGGCCTGCCGCCAGCCCTGGATCGCGACTTTGCCGCCGCGAGAATCCACGGCAAAGGTCAGCCGATCAGCGCCCAGAAGCGAAGAACATTCGCCTGCGAACGCGACGTCAGGCCTGCCATCCCGCAGCAACGCGGAGCCGAAGATCACGCGGCGCGCACCGGCGTTCAGCAATTCCTGCGCCCGGTCAATGCTGCGAATGCCGCCTCCGGCCTGACAAGGCAGGCGTTGGCAAAGCATGGACACAAGTTCGCGGTTGCTGCCGTTGCCCATGGCCGCATCAAGATCAATGAGTTGCACCAGCGGATACGTGGAGAAGCGGTCAATCCAGTAATCGAAATCCCCGGACTCCAGGGCCTTCTTTTCGCCTTGCACAAGCTGGACGATCTTTCCACCCATAAGATCAATGGACGGGATCAGCATGGCCACCTCACCGGAATGCCCGCTTCCAGCAATTGCCGTTTGAGGTCCGCCAACGCATGAGTGCCAAAGTGAAAAATAGATGCCGCCAGCGCTGCGTGTGCGCCGCCCTGGGAAAATACTTCGACAAAATGCCGCGCCTCTCCCGCTCCTCCGGAAGCAATTACGGGAATGGAAACGCTGTCGGCTACGGCTGCCGTCAGTTCGCAGTCAAAGCCGATGCCAGTACCATCACGGTCCATCGAAGTCAGCATAATCTCGCCCGCGCCGCTGGCTTCCGCCTCGCGCGCCCAATCCAACGCCTTTTTGCCCGCAGGACGGCGCCCACCCGCAATCCAGACCTCAGCCTCACCGACCGGCTGCGCTCCGCGCCTGGCGTCAATCGCCACGATCACTGCTTGAGAACCAAAACGCCCGGCAATCTCACCAATCAATTCGGGACTTGCCACAGCCGCGGAGTTGATCGTGACCTTGTCCGCCCCGGCATCGAAAACAGCAGCCGCATCGGCAAGCGTCCGGATACCGCCGCCCACGGTGAACGGCACAAAAAGTTCGCGCGCCGTTCGTCTAACGGTTTCAATCAGCGTGCCTCGGTCTTCTGCCGTGGCTGTGATGTCGAGAAGGACAATCTCATCTGCGCCGGCGTCGGCGTGGAGACGCGCCAGCTCAGCGGGATCACCGGCGTCACGCAGTTGCTGAAATTGGGTCCCTTTCACCACGCGCCCCGCGTCCACATCGAGGCAGGCGATGATCCGCTTTGTGAGCCCGCTAGATGGCACAGAAATTCTCCAGCATGGCGAGCCCGGCCTTGCCCGATTTTTCCGGATGGAACTGCACGGCGAAAATATTTCCTCGCTCCACCACAGCGGAGAAATCTCCGCCGTAACTGGTCTTCGCTACCGTCTCCGGAATCACCGGCGCGCGATACGAGTGGGTGTAGTAAACGAATGCGTGATCGCCAACTCCGCGCAGCAGTCTTGATTGACCACAGCTCTCAATCCGGTTCCAGCCCACGTGCGGAGACTTGACGGTTGCAGGAAAGCGCGAGCACGAACCCGAGAACATCGCCGCGCCCGGCGTGTCCGGCGCTTCCGTGCTGCCTTCGAAGAGCCACTGCATGCCGACGCAGATTCCCAGGAATGGACGACCCGCCACAGCTGCCTCCAATATGCTCTGCCGGGGACCGCTGTTCAAGGCAGCGCAGCGGACAAAATGTCCCACACCAGGCACGCATATTTTCTCCGCGGCGCGGACTACTTCCGGATCGGCAGTGACCTGTGCGCTCGCGCCCAGATGCTCAAACGCCTTCTTCACCGAACTGACGTTGCCCGCGCCGTAGTCCACGATCGCGATCATAGAAGCCCCTTGGTGCTGGGCAGCATCCTGGCCAGTTGTTTGTCGCGCGACGACGCAACGCGCAACGCTCGCGCAAACGCTTTGAATAATGCTTCGATCTTGTGGTGGTTCGAACGTCCATAGATAACACGGACATGAACGTTGGCCCGCGCTCCCCGCGCAAAGCCTTCAAAGAAGTCGGCCACCAATTCGGATTGCAAGTCCCCGACCAGCCGCGTTCGCACCTTCGCGTCAACAACCGCGGCGACGCGTCCGCTGAAATCAACCGCCGCGAGTCCAAGCGTCTCGTCCATCGGCATCACGAAATACCCGGCGCGCATAATGCCCCGTTTGTTTCCGAGCGCCTTGTCGAACGCTTCACCCAGGGCGATGCCAACATCTTCAACCGTGTGGTGCTGGTCAACATCGAGATCGCCTTTGGCCGTCAGCTTTAGATCAAATGCGCCGTGACGGGTGAACAGCTCCAGCATGTGATCGAAGAAGCGAATGCCGGTGGAAACCTGGTATTTGCCCTGACCTTCGATTACGAGCGAAAGGTTGATGTCAGTCTCGTTGGTTATACGGTGCAATTTAGCCGTTCTCATTGGGCCACCTGCGTTGATGGTAGATCTGCCAATGCGAGTTTCAATTCTGAAACTACCAACTCCATCTCCTGCTGCGTCCCGATGGTGAGGCGCACACAGCCCTCGCAATCCGAGCGATCACGCAGTTCAATGCCTCGGGCGCGAAGCGCGCCGAGAATGGCCTGCTTTCGTTCACCAAAGCGGGAGAGAACGAAGTTGCCGTGGCTGGGCCAGCATTTGAATCCGAGTTGTTCCAGTTCCCTCGTCAACCATTCGCGCGTCGCGCAGGTCTGCCGGACGTATTGGCTGACGAAATCCTGATCAGAGAGCGCGACAGTCAAGCATCCGAGCGCAAAAGCATTTACGTTGAATGGACAACATATCTTTCGCAGATGCTCCATGTGCTCTTCAGCGCCGGCGAGGATTCCCAATCGAAGTCCCGCCAGTCCATAGGCTTTGGAAAATGTGCGTATGACAAAAAGATTCGCGATCTCGCCGATCTGGTCCATCACGGTTTGGCCGCAAAACTCAACATAGGCTTCGTCCACCAGGACCGCGGCCTGGGGCGCGGCCTCAAGAACGTTCAAGATGTCCGCGCGGGGCGCGACCACTCCGGTGGGATTGTTAGGATTGGTGATCACAATCAACCGCGTCTGCCGATTGATCGCCTGGAGAATGCCGCGCCGCGGAAATGCAAAATCCTCGTCCGCCGGAACACTCACTACCTTCGCACCCGCGGATTGCGCGAATATCTCGTACATGGAAAACGCCGGAAGGACCTGGATCATTTCGTCACCTGGCTCGAGAAATGCGCGGCACAGTACGTCAATGCCTTCATCGGCGCCGTTGGTCAGCAATACGTGTCCCGGATCCAGGCCGAGGAAATTGGCCACCAGCTTCTCTCCAGCATCACGGTCCGGATAGAGAGCGAGCGTCCGTGCGTCCATGCTGTTCAGCTTGGCCAACAGGCGCGGCGAACAACCGGTGGTGCTCTCATTCAGGTCCAGCCGGAGCCTGGCGTCGTTGCTGGTCACGACGGGCCGGTACTCCTGCACTTGCTGCACGCACTTACGCACTCTTAGCACGAATGCACCTCACGCGAATGGATTCTGCATGCGCCTTCAGTCCTTCAGCTTCCGCCAGGGTCACAATGGCCTGCGCCATCTGACTGAGGCCAGCCCGTGAAAGCTGCTGGACGGAGATGGTCTTCACGAAATCCTGTACTCCAAGTCCTCCGCGAAAGCGGGCTGCGCCGCCGGTGGGCAGAACGTGATTGGGGCCAGCAGCATAGTCTCCCGCTGCCTGCGGCGAGTAGTCGCCGATGAAGATTGAGCCGGCGTTGCTTATGAGTAGAAGGTCGGCTTCGGAAATTGAAATATGCTCCGGAGCGATGCGGTTGGCCCATTCCAGAGCCTGTTCGCGGGAACCAGCGACCAGCACTGCGCCATTCTTCTTGAACGATTCGGCAGCTATAGGATTGTTCGTTGTCTGTTGCTTGACTTCTTTCGCGACAAGCTCAGCCAGCTTTCTCACCGTAGTAATAAAGAGGGAGACAGTCTCAGGATCATGCTCAGCCTGCGCGACCAGATCGCCGGCAATGAAGCCAGGCTCGCCTTCGTCGCTCAGAACAACTGCTTCCGTAGGTCCGGCGAGAAAGTCAATCGCGCAATCAAACGCGACCTGCTTTTTCGCCGCCGTGACATACAGATTTCCCGGTCCTACGATCTTCGTCACTTCAGGCACCGACTGAGTTCCGTAAGCCAGTGCAGCCACAGCGTGAGCGCCGCCGATACGATAGAACTCGCGCACACCCAGAAATTGCGCTGCGGCCAGCGTCTCCTTTGCTGGACGCGGCGAGACCACGCGGACCTGCTCTACTCCCGCCACTTGCGCGGGTATGACAGTCATCAAAACGGTGGACGGCAGGGGATAGCGTCCCCCAGGTACATAGCATCCGACCGACTCCAGCGGACGAACGACCTGCCCTACTTCCACTCCGGGCAAAATCGATCGCCGCCACTGCTCCGGCTTCTGGGATTCGCAATACTGCCGGATATTGTTCGCAGCAGTTTGTATTGCTCCTCGAAATTCTGCCGAAACACCGGCCCATGCTTCTTCCATTTCCTTTTGAGAAACGCGCAACGGCTGTTTGGGAAGAAGGCCGTCCCATTTCTGCGCGTAGCGACGCACACTGCTGTCACCGCGCTTGCGGACATCGTCCACAATCCGCCGCACTGGCTTTTCCACCCGCGCCAGAGCTGTATGACCCCGTTGCTCCAACTTACGCACGGCGCTCTCCGCGCGCTTGCCTTCCAGAATCCGCATCAGAGCACCACCTTGTTTAGCGGATACTCCACGATGCCCTCGGCTTTGGCCATCTTGAGCTGCGGCATGATCCTCCATGCGGTGCTCTCTTCAATAATGGTATTGACTGCGACCCACTCGCCGTCGCTAAGTGGCGAGATCGTGGGCTTTTGCAGCGCAGGCAGCACCGCCAGAACCTCCGGGAGGTCTTGTTTGCGGACGTTCAGCATCAGCCCAACGCGACCCTGGGCATGGATCGCGCCGCAAAGCATCAGTGCGAGGTTCTCGATCTTGCGACGCTTCTCCGGAACCGTCCATGCTGTTTTGTTCGCGATGAGCTGAGTAGATGACTCCAAAACAGTGTCAATAATACGCAGACGGTTGGCGCGCAACGAGCTTCCGGTTTCGGTGATTTCCACAATCGCGTCGGCGAGAGTCGGCGGCTTGACCTCCGTGGCGCCCCAGGAGAACTCGACTTTCACCGGAACATTGCGCTCGGCAAAATAGTTGCGCGTCACGTTCACCAATTCGGTCGCGATGATTTTTCCCGCAAGGTCTTCCGGCTTCTGGAAGGGCGAATCTTCCGGCGCGGCCAGCACCCAGCGCACTCGCCCCAGACTCTGTTTGGCATATACCAGTTCGGCCGCCGTGACTACGTCCAGGCCGTTTTCCAGCACCCAATCTCGTCCGGTAAGTCCGCAATCGAGCGCGCCATGTTCCACGTAGCGTGACATCTCCTGCGCCCGGATCAGCATGCACTCAATCTCCGGGTCCGTGGTGGTGGCAAAATAAGACCGGCTGCTCAGGAATACGTTCAATCCGGCGCGCTTGAACAGAGCCACGGTCGACTCCTGCAAACTCCCTTTCGGAATTCCCACGCGCAGCTTCATCGCGACACCGCCGCGGTTTTCACCGGCAACGGTTCGGTGAAACAGGATTTTGTGCCCGTATGACAGACAACGCCATCACCTTCAACTATGACGCGAAACAGCACAGTGTCGCGATCGCAGTCGGTTGAGCCAGAGATCACGCGCAGACGGTTGCCGGACGTTTCTCCCTTCGTCCACAACTTCTGTCGGGTGCGCGAATAGAAGGTGACGTATCCGCTCTCCAAGGTCATGGAGTAGGCGGCCTGGTTCATGAAGCCCACCATGAGCACGTCGCCGGTCGAGTCCTCCTGCACGATCGCCGGAGCCAGACCATCCATCTTTTCAAAATCGATTTCCATTTCTTCCTCGCTTTTGTGCGTAAAAACACAAAGCCCGCCGGGTTGCGTCTCGGCGGGCCTTCAATCTTTTATGATTGCGCTGATTTAGCTGATAGCAGGCCTCGCCGACACGTGTGCCACATGGTGATGATGGTGGTGACGATGTGCCAAGGAAGCCATTCGAGGATTATGTTAGTGGATCACAGAAGTAGTGTCAATTGAAGCCCCATTCCCTCTGCAACTAAATAATTAGTTACATTTTCAGCCCTCATCCGTCCAAAGCTTACGCAGATTTTACACGTCGGTCCGTTCTGACTGTAGCAATGCTCGCGGTTCGTCGTCATAATTTGCGGAACGTCTCAATCACGAGGATGGAATGAAGAAATTGGCCGTTGTCTTCCTGCTGGCAGTGTTGGCGAGAGTGGGGTTTTCGCAGGTCGTCGTGCAGGGCCCGGGCATGCCGCCTGGGGACAATGTCGTCGGCAAAGTCACTGCCATCACCAAGGATTCGCTCACGGTGACTCCGCTACAGCCGGGAGATCCCATCACTATTAAGGTGAGCGACAGCACTCGTTTTATGAAAGAGCGCCAGCCGGCCAGCATGCAGGACGTAAAAGTCGGTGACACCATTTTTGCTCGCGGACCGCTGAATGGCCAGTCCATGCAGGCGGCCGTGGTCGGCGTGGTCAATCCCGAGATGCTCCAGCAGCGCATGCAAATGGGCGGTCCCGGAGGACAGTTCAAGCCCGAAGACATGGGAAAGAAATTCATCGCCGGCGAGGTCAAGGCCATCAATGAAACCAAGCTCACCATCGCGCGGCCGGACAATCAGACACAGGAAATCGAGGTTGACGAAAACACGTCGTTCAAGAAGAAGAGCGAAAGCGTGACGCTTGCCGACATTGCCGTCGGCGATTTCGTTTTTGGCCCCGGCGAGATCAAGAATGACGTGTTTGTGCCCAAAGTGCTGACCGTGGGTGGCCGGCCGATGCGCATGAGGTTGGTTGGTCCCGGCGGACCTGCGCCCGACGAGAAGAAGCCGGAAGAGAGAAAGCCCGAAGACAAGAAGCCGGAAGACAAGCCTGCTCCACCAAAGAACTAAGGAAACAGCAATCGATGCGAAGCCACTACTCGTCTTTCATACTCGCAATCTGTCTATCACTCGTGTGCTTCGTTGCGGCCCTGGGCCAGGGCGCCACTCCCTCCCCACAGACTACTCAGGTGCAGGCCTCTACCACCGCGGCCGCGGTTACTCCTTTTGGCGAGATCAAGGGAACGGTCAAATCCGGCGCAATCCCGCTGCCGGGTGTCACCATCACGGCCGCGAACACGCTCACCGGGAAGAAATACATCACGTCGAGCGATGTGGACGGCAGCTTCAAGATCAGCCTGTCCGGCAAAGGCCGTTACGTGGTCCGGGCGGAGTTCGCGGCGTTCGCTCCCGTCACTCAGGAAGTGCTCATCAACGAGCAGAGCCGGAATGGCAGCGCCGAATTAAGCATGATCCTGCTTTCGCGGGCGCAGGAGAAGGCCCAGCAGGAGCAGAAACAGCAAGCCGCCGGTGGCAGAGGCATGCAGCAGTTGTCTCTGGCGGGCGGTGATCTGGGTGGCGCCACGCCGGCAGGCGGCGATGCGGGCGCGGCAGCCAACGCCGCTTTGCCCAACTCGGGCCTGGCGGCGGAAGGCAGCAATGAGTCGGTCGCCGTATCCGGCGCCATGGGACGCACCGACCAACCGACATTCGATCCCGGCGAAATGCAAGACCGTCTTTCGGACCTGCGAGACCAGTTGTCCCGCCAGGGAGGCGGCAGCGGAACCGTCACTATGGGTGGCGGCATGATCGGAAATATCCAGATGATGGGCGGCGGCAACGCGGGTTTCGGCGGAGGAGGCGGAGGCGGGCAGACAATGATCATCATGGGCGGCCCTGGTGGCGGTGGCGGGCGCGGCCTGCGCGGCTTCAACGTGAACAAGCCGCACGGATCGCTTTTTTACACGTATGGCGGCTCTCCTCTCGACGCTAAACCCTATTCGCTGACCGGACAGCCGGAAACCAAGGCGAGCTATGACCAGCAGCGTTTTGGCCTGTCCGTTGGCGGGCCGCTCAACATTCCCCATATTTATAAGGGGGGAATGAAGACATTCGTCTTCGGCAACTATTTCGGCACTCGCGGCAGTAATCCATACGACGTCTTCTCGACCGTGCCGACTCTGGCGCAACGCAGCGGAGATTTTTCCGGCGCCGGCGTGCAACTCTTCAATCCGATCACACACGCTCCGCTGACGAACAATCAGGTCACCAACATCAATCCCACGGCCGCCGGACTGCTTAACTTCTTTCCGCAACCGAACATACCGAACGTTCCTGCCAACTCCCGGAATTTCCATTTTGTTTCCTCAAACGGAAACCACTCTGACATCCTCTTTTTCCGTTTCAATCACAGCTTCGGCAACTCACCCGGGGGAATGGCGGGAATGTTCGGTCTCGCGCCCGGCGGACTAAGCAAGAGGGGCGGCAAGGCGACCGCGAACAAGAACGCGGCTCCGACAGACAAAAAGAAAACCGGCGCGAAATGGTCACACAGCATCAATGGCGGATTGAATCTGAACAGCATCCGCAATGACATTCTCAATCCCTTCCCCGGTCTCGGCGGCCAATTGCAGGTCCACAACTACAACGTCAACTTCGGCTACAACCTCTCCAAGGGAGTCTTCATAAATTCACTGCGTTTCAACTACAACCGCAGCAACACGCAGAGTCACAACGCCTTCACTGATCGCAATAACATCGCCGCGGCGCTGGGGATCAAGGGTGTCTCGCAATCGCCTGCGGATTTCGGGCTTCCCGGTATCAGCTTTGCTCCAGAGTTTAGTGGACTGAGCGATCTCTCACCGACGGCCCGCACCGACCAGAATTACACCTTCAGTGACAGCATGACATGGACCAGAGGCAAACACGGCTTCACGTGGGGCGGTGATTTTCGCCATCAGTTGCTCGATATGCGCAATGCGCCGAACGCCCGTGGCAGCTTCGTCTTTAACGGACTGGCAACCGGTGGGATCGGCTC
>WNFG01027157.1_pt1 | contig 10587 bp, 8 predicted proteins | sample 5400431 | NCBI WGS metagenome assembly WNFG01 (sample SAMN13153346, study PRJNA577476) | soil metagenome | isolation source: 120 cm saprolite under Douglas fir tree site 2 hole 3 replicate 2 | place: USA:California | collected 2015-04-18
GGTCGTGGGCGCGAAGCTGGCCAACGGCCTGCTGACGATCGAGCTGCAGCGTGAGATCCCGGAGGAGAAGAAGCCCCGGGCGATCGCCATCGAGGCTGAGGCCGCCAAGGCGGCGCTGACCCACTAAGGTCCAGCCGACGCCTTGGAAAGGGCGCCGCGGGAAACCGCGGCGCCTTTTTCATTGCGGCGGCTGTCATCCCGAGCGAAGCGAGGGTGTGGATTCACATTTGAAGTGCAACAGTTGGGCAAGGAACGCTTCAGCCGGGGACCTAAATCCGAGGCACTTTCTGGGCGTGTTGTTGTAGGCGGCGCCGCATGCGTTGAGGGTGTCGTGGTCGATGGTGTTGAGGTTTGTGTTGCGGGGCAAGGGTCTTCGGATGCGGCCGATGGCGTTTTCGATGGCGCCCTTTTGCCAGGGACTGTGGGGGTCGCAGAAGAAGGTTCGCATGCCGAGCTCGTCGGTGAGAACGTAGTGTTGAGCGAACTCGGTTCCATTGTCGAAGGTGATGGTTCTGCGCAGCCGCCGGTCGAGCGCCTGGAACCAGGCGATGAGCTGTTCGGCGGCCGGTTGAGAAGCTTTGCTGGGTTGCTTTGCCAGCAGGACGAGGCGGGATTTGCGCTCGTGGGCGACGAGGATGGCCTGACCGGGAGCGGCGAACAGCATGAGGTCGGCTTCCCAATGTCCGAAGGTGCGGCGCTGCTGGACGGCATCGGGGCGCAAGGCAATGGAGACGCGGTCTTTGATGAAGCTGGCGGGGGAGCCTCCACTGCGGCCGCGCCAGCCGCGTTTGGACTTGGCTCTGGGCAGGTAGTTGCGCCAGGCGCCGTCGTTGGTGCGGCGGATCTGGGCGTAGATGAAGCGGTAGATGGTCTCGTGGCTGATGGTGGTCGCGGCCTTTTGGCGATCGAGCCAGCCGGCAACTTGCTCGGGCGACCAACCGCGTTGCAGGCGGCCCAGCACGAGGCCACGCAGCTCGGCATTGCGTTGCAGACGCGAGCCCGTCCAGCGGCGAGCGGCGGCCTGTTCCTCGGCGTAGCTGGGTTTGTAGCCGACTTGAGCGCCATGGTTGCGCTTCAACTCGCGACAGACGCTCGATGGCGAGCGATCCAGAGCTGCCGCGACTTGGCGGATCGATTTGCCGGCTTGGCGAAGGCGGGCAATCGTGCAGCGCTCTTCCACGGCAAAGTGGTCATAATGTTCGCCCATCGCAACACCTTAACTTGGTGTTGCACTTCGTTTGTGAGTCTAGGGGGACCTTTCTCGACGCCGATCAAAGGTCCCTCGCTGCGCTCGGGATGACATCGTTTTCTTAGCGCCCTACAGGCGCAATGCTGCAAGCCGGGGATCGGCGGATCTGCGGACATAGGTCTGCAGCAGATACAGTCCGGCGAGCTGCAAGGCCGGGAGTTCGATACCGCCGGTTTCCACCTGGGCGACGAACTCGGACCAAGGCAGCTCGTAGGCCCGGATGATTTCGCCCTCATCCAGATTCTGCTCGGCAACTTTTCGTGCATCGAGCGCCAGGAAAGAATGGATGCGGTTAGTTTGCCGCGCGGGGTTCACAGGAGCCGTCCCGATTAGATGCCAATTGGCGCTGGCATAGCCGGTCTCTTCGAGGAGCTCGCGCTTGATGGCGGCAAGCGGTTCTTCTCCGTCATCCACCACGCCTGCGGGGAACTCCGTTCGCGTTTGCCCAACCGAATGGCGATATTGATCGACCAGGACGATATTGAGATCGACTGTCAGCGCGATCACATCGGCCCAATCGGGATACTCGAAAATGTGGCAGCGGGCCTGGACCTGGCCGTTCGGCAGCAACAAGGTATCGCCGCGCAAGCGAATCCAAGGGTCGATGAAGCTGTATCTCGAGTCGAGCACCTTCCAGGGCCGCGGCGACTGACGCGGGCCTTCGGCCATGACCTACCGGCCGGATCCCAGATAGAGCACATCGGCGACGGCACTGAACTTCTCGGCCGACAGCGTGCGCCAGAGATCGAGGACGGTGAGGCGCTGGCCATTGCGCTTGCACCAGGCCGGGTCGATCTCCTTGTACTCGGGCCAGCCGGTGGCGACGATCAGGAGGTCGCACTCGCGCACCGCGCCTTCGATGGAGGACGCGCCGACCACCTTGTCGCCCAGCACGCCGATCGCGGCGTGCTTGGCGGCGAGCTTGACGCTGTGGCTTTCCTCGACGACCGGCGTCAGCGGCTTGTAGCTGAGGCCAAGCAGCGCGATGCGCGTGCCGGCCTTGGCGAACTTTGCCACCAGGCTGGTCAGGCGGTCGATCTGGTGGTTGTTGATGCGGTCGGTCGCCTCGGCCACGTCGGCGCGGGCGCCGATCTTGCGGGCGAGGGCGGCGAAGGCGACGTTGTCGCGCGGGAAGCAGGGTCCGCCATAGCCCATCGCGGCCTTCAGATACTTCGGACCGATGCGCGTGTCGGCGCCCAGCGCCTTGGTGACGGCGTCGACGTCGGCGCCCGGCAGGCGATCGCAGATATCGGCCAGCATGTTGGCATAGGAGATCTTGGTCGTGACGTAGGTGTTCACCGAGATCTTGGTCAGCTCGGCATTCACGAAGTTCATGCGCTGCACCGGCGGCTTCTTCTCGCACATCTGCAGATAAATGGTCTGCAGCATGTCGCCGGCCTTGGCGTCGCTCTCGCCGATCAGGATCGAATCGGGATAGAGCATGTCGCGTACGACGCTGCCCAGCGCGATGAACTCCGGATTGTAGCACAAGCCGAGATCGGGCCCGACCTTGCGGCCCGACGCCGTCTCGAGGGCGGTCTTGATCTCGCCGCCGGTGGTGCCGGGCATCACCGTGCTGGTGATGACCACCATGTGGTAACCGTTCTTGCGGCGCAGCGCCTTGCCGATCGACTCCATGGCCTGCAGCACGAAGCGATTGGAGAAGAAGCCGGTGCTGTCCGACGGCGTCGGCACGATCACGAAGCTGGCGTCGCTCTTCTGGACGGCCTCGCCGACGTCCATCGTGGCCGACAGGCGCTGCTTGTTGGCGGCGATCAGCTCGTTGAGCTGCGGCTCGACGATCGGCATCTTGCCGGCATTCAGTGCGTCGACAAGGGTCTTGCTCACGTCGAGGCCGATCACGTCAAAACCGCGGCTGGCGAGCACTGCGGCGAGCGGAGCGCCGAGCTTGCCGAGACCGATCACCGAGACGCGAGGCAGAAGGGCTGAAGTCATTTCCATGTCCGTCTTGAGGGCCGGTACTGATACTGTCGGCGGCCGTCGGACGCCACCCGAATTTGCAGCGGTTCGGCGGCAATTCGCTGCTTGCGCCGTCCCGTCGCAGGCGCGAAAAATCACCATTCAATGCGCGCCAGGAGCGGGGGAATCGAATGAAAGTGGAGTTTTCGGCCTTTCCTAAGGCCTTCTCAGGCAACGTGGCGGTCTTCATTGCCGCCGACAAGCAACTCCTGGCCAGCGCGCAAGCCATCGACAAGGACATCAGCGGAACGATTGTGCGGGCGATCGACGCCAGCCGCTTCACCGGGACCAAGGGCCAGTCGCTGACACTGTTGGGCCAGGCCGGCAACATCGCTCGCCTTACTCTGCTGGGCGTCGGCAAGCCGCGGGAACTTGATGCCCGCAGCGCCGAGGCCCTGGGTGGCCTGGTTGCGGCCGAAGCCAATGCCGCCGGCCAGAAGGCGGTGACGGTTGTCGTCGATCCCGTGAAGGGAACTCGCCTGACGCCTGGCCAGATCGCGGCCCGCATTGCGCTCGGCGCTGAGCTGCGCAACTACCGCTTCGACAAATACAAGACCAAGGACAAGCCCGAGCAAAAGCGCTCGCTCGAGCTGCTCACGCTGGTGGTGGCGGCGCCGGCCGAGGCCCGGCGCGTCCATGAGCGGCTCGCGCCCACCGTCGATGCGGTGTTCTTCACCCGCGACCTGGTGAGCGAGCCCGCCAACGTGCTCTTTCCGGCCGAGTTCGCGCGGCGCGCCCGCGAGCTCACCAAGCTCGGCGTCAAGGTCGAGATCCTGGGCGAGGCCGAGATGAAGAAGCTCGGCATGAACGTTCTGTTGGCCGTGGGCCAGGGCAGCGAACGCGAATCGCAGCTCCTGGTCATGCGCTGGATGAACGGCCCGAAGTCGCAGAAGCCGGTCGCGCTGATCGGCAAGGGCGTGTGCTTCGACACCGGCGGCATCTCGCTGAAGCCCGCCGGCGGGATGGAAGACATGAAGTGGGACATGGGCGGCGCCGGCGCCGTCACCGGAGCGATGCGCCTGCTGGCCGCCCGCAAGTCCAGGGCCAACGTGGTGGGCGTTTGTGCGCTGGTCGAGAACATGCCGGACGGCAACGCCCAGCGGCCGGGCGACGTGGTCAAGAGCATGTCGGGCCAGACCGTCGAGGTCATCAACACCGACGCCGAGGGCCGGCTGATCCTGTGCGATGCCATGTGGTATGCGCAGGAGAAGTTCAAGCCGCAGGCGATGGTCGAGCTTTCGACCCTGACGGGCGCCATCATCGTGGCACTGGGTCATGAGCGCGCCGGGCTGTTCAGCAACAACAACGCTCTATCCAACAAGCTGCGCGCCGCGGGATCGGCGATCGGCGAGAAGCTGTGGCGCATGCCGCTCGGCCCGAAATACGACAAGATGATCGATTCCGACATCGCCGATATGAGGAACGTCACCAACAGCCGCGATGCCAGTTCGATCACCGCGGCGCAGTTCCTGCAGCGTTTCGTCCAGGAGGGCGTCGCCTGGGCCCATCTCGACATCGCCGGCATGGCTTGGTCGAACAAGGACGGCAGCACGACGCCGAAGGGCGCCACGGCCTACGGCGTGCGCCTGCTCGATGCGTGGATCGCCGAGAACTACGAGCGCTGACGGCCCGATGGCGACCGAGGTCAACTTCTATCACCTGACTCGATCGTCGCTCGAGGATGCGCTGCCCCGCCTGCTGGCCAAGACGCTGCAGGCAGGCGAGCGGGCGGTGGTCATGGTGGGCTCGCCCGAGCGGGTCGATGCGTTGAACACGCATCTGTGGAGCCATGATCCCAACGGCTTCCTGCCACATGGCGCCGCCCGGGACGGCGACGCCGACCGCCAGCCGATCTGGCTCACGCACCTCGACGAGAACCCCAACGGCGCTGCCTTCCTGTTCGTCGCCGACCGCGCTCGGTCCGAACGCATGGCCGACTACAAGCGCTGCTTCGAGCTGTTCGATGGTCGCGACGAGACAGCCGTCGTCGAAACGCGCGAGCGCTGGAAGGCCTACAAGGCGGCCGGCCACACGGTGGTCTATTGGCAGCAGACGCCGAATGGCGGGTGGGAGAAGAAAAGTTGAGGTCTACCGTCGTACGGACAGCTGATAAAAAACCAGTGTCAGTAGTGGCGTAACGACTTCAGTGCGCTCCCTGATTTGTCGTCATAAAGAGCCTAATGCCGTTTCTCGCGCGGGTGCCAATAGCCGCGCCACGCCGACTTGATTCGCTCCATCATCGGCACCGGACCCTCCGGTCGATAGAATGCCGGCGAATCGGCCTCGAAGGTCGCCATGTAGTCGCGATAGCGGAGGGGACGACGACGGTTCTTCTGCGTCTGGGCGGCCAGCAGGTCGAGGCCGGCGTCGACGTCGAAAAGCGGAGCCAGAATCTCGCGTCGGCCGACCAGCAGCTCGGCGGCGGCATCCGGCAAATGCGGCGCCAGCACGTCGCGCGCGTAGTAGGCCTCGCCCTGGAAGGGTCGGCCGGACACGGTTTCGGCGGGCGTCGGCCAGATGTAGCGGGCGGGCAGGGCGCGCGTGGAGCAATTGCGGACGTCGAGCCGGAACAGGTCGAAGCCCTCGCCGCGCATGAAGCGATCAGTGTTGTGGAAGCTGTGCTCATCGGGCTTGCCGGTGCCGATGAAGTTCACCTCGAGTTGAACGGCGAGGACGTCTAGGTCATCAAAGCGTCCCGTGAAGGATTGCAGGATTTCGAAATCGCCGCCGTCGATGTCGATCTTGAGGTAATCGAGATCGGTCCAGCCACGTTGGGCCAGCAGGTCCGAAGCGACGATCGGCTTGCGAGGATCGGCCAAGCCGGTCATCTCCCACGCATTGTGGCGCAGCTTCTCCTCGGTCGAAGCATCTTTGAGCCGGGCCTCGCGGATCTCGCGCGTGCGCATGAAGCTCAGGCGATCGCGCATCCGCATGATCAGCGGCGCCGCCGGGCCGGCGGAATGGTCGACCGGCTTGTCGGCCGCGCTGCTGACGAAAGCCGCGACGTAGGAGACGTCGGGATTGCGTTCCCGTTCGGCCAGGCGACGGCATTCGGTTTCGCTGGCGTCGATGCCCAACGCCTGCAGCCTGGGCTCGAAGGCTCGCCAGGCCGGATCGAGGCCGCCCGAACAGCCGATGTCGAGCAGCCTGAACCTTTCCGCCTTGAGCTTTTCGGCGACAAACGCCGGGAACGACAGAGCCATGCTCCGATTTAGACGGTCGCGACGGGTGTTGCCGGCGAGCCGACGGCCCCGGGCAGGCGCAGCGGCGGCGCGGTCAGCAGGAAGCGTGAACGCTTCTTGTCGCGCAGCCACAACGCCAGGTCCTTCAGCCACCAGATCTCGCCGAGATTGAGACCGAGCTTGAACAGGCAGTGATTATGGATCGGCAGCGAAGGGTGCTCGGCATTGTCGGGGCCGGGCTTGGCCGGCACGGCCTCGACGCCATAGTTGTCGGCGATCAGCGCCGAGATCTGGCTGTCGGTGATCCATTGCAGCAGTCGCCTGTCGCGGCCATCGAGCACGCAGCACATCGCATGGGCGCGGGCCGGATCGACCTGCTTGTTCATCTTGGTGATTTCATCGCTGAAGCCAGTGTAGAGCAACAGCATGTCACCCGGCTCGACCACTACCTTGTCCGCTTCCAGCACACGGCGGAAATCGTCGTAGTTCACATATTTGTGGTCGCGGCCGTAATGCTTCTCGAGGTCGACCAGGACCGCGCGTCCCTGGATCCCCTTGGCCGCCATGTTCTCGACGCCGAGCTTGTGGGCGTAGCTCATATGCCCGCAGCCGTCGCGTCCGGCGTCGGGTTGGGGACCGACGACATCGGACCCGGCCCTGAAGCCATTGTAGTAGAGCGGCTCGGGCACGCCGTCGCCATCGGCATCGAACATGCTGCCGACATGGGCAAGCGTGTCCCATTGCGTCGAGTATTGCAGGGTCAGGATCACGCGATCGTCGCTCGCCACGTCCATGAACAGCGGGTTGATCGTCTTGGTGAGGAAGTTGAACCGCCAGCCGTTCTCGTCGCCCGTCGGCGAAAGCACGGGCGGCAGCCGCCGCGGGTTCAGCACGTTGCCGCCGGGCAGATCGAGCGGCAAGCTGAGGCAGAAGGAGATGCCTTCCTTCACTTCGGCGACGCCTTCGAGCACTTTCTTCGGCGTGATCAGATTGAGCCGGCCGAGTTGATCGTCGTCACCCCAATCGCCCCAGGTCGAGCCTTCCGGACGGTACTTCCAGCGCTTCATTCGTGATCTCCCTGTGGCTGGGTGGAGACTACCTTGCGTTTCGGCCGTGCGTCACCACGCACGCATGGCTCCTCCGCGCAATTCCGCAAACGTTCGCACGGCGGATCGTCTATCATCCGTCTCGAAGAGGTTTTCATGTCCGCAGCGACCGCTCCGCTCAATCGCGACGTCAGGGTCATCGGCCTGATCGGCATCGCCCATGGCGTCAGCCACTACTATCAGCTCGCCTTCGTCACGATGCTGCTGATCGTGCGCCAGGAGGCGGGCTTCACCTACACCGATGTCGGCCTGCTGGCCGGCATCTTCTACGGCGTATCCGGCATCTCGCAGACGGCAGCGGGCTTTGCGGTCGATCGTTTCGGTGCCCGGCCGATCCTGGCCGGCGGGCTTGCGACCATCGGTGTGGCGCTTGGCCTGATCTCCGTCGTCCATTCGTTCCCAGGCTTTGCCGCCATCGCCGTGATCGCAGGCCTGGGCAACTGCGTGTTCCATCCTGCAGATTTCGCGCTTCTGAATTCGTCGGTTGACCAGGGCCGGCTTGGCCGCGCCTACAGCGTTCATGGCGTCGGTGGCTCGCTTGGTTGGGCGGCCGCGCCGGTGATGTACTTTCTCGACAGCATGTTCGGCTGGGTCGGGGCGGCGCTGATCGGCGCGATGCCCGGCCTGCTGCTCGCAGCATTGGTGTGGCTGCATCGCGACGAACTCGTCGACCATCGCGTCAAGGTGCGCGCCGCTGCCGGCGGGCACGCCACGACTCCGACCCTGTCGCTCTTCCTGCAGCCCGCGATCCTGCTCTGCATGGTCTATTTCGCCCTGCTGTCGGCCAACACCACGGGCATCCAGCAATTCGCCGTGCCGGCCTGGGCCAGCATGTTCGGCATCAGCGAAAACTACGCCGCGCTCTGCCTGATCGTGTTCATCGTCGGCTCGGCGGGCGGCGTGCTGGTGGGCGGACTGTTTGCCGACCGGGTGCGTCGCCATGACCGTGTCGCGACGCTGGGTCTGCTCGCGGCGGCGGCCTTCACCGTGCCGATTGCCACGCAGGCGGTCACGCCAGCGTTGCTGCTGCCGCTGCTCGCCCTCGGCGGTGCGGCCGGCGGCCTCACCAACCCGTCGCGTGACATGATCGTGCGCAGCGCCACGCCGCCCGGAGCCTCGGGCAAGGTCTTCGGCTTCGTCTATTCCGGCCTCGATGTCGGCTCGTTCCTGGCGCCGCCGGTGTTCGGCTTCCTGATGTCGGCCGGCATCCCGAGCATCATCTTCTGGATCGCCGTGGCGCTCTACATCGTCAACGCGGTGCTGGTGATGGCCATTCGCCAGACGACAGTGCCCACGGTGGCTACCGCAGCGGCCGAGTAGCCGCCAGCAACTAGGCGGCTTCGTAGGCGTCCTGCGCCACCAGCCATTCGTGCTCGGCGTGGGCAATCTCGCGTTCCAGCTGGACCTTCTCTCGCTGTAGGTCGGCGACGTTGATCGCCGGATCGCTGTAAATCTCCGGATCGGCCAATCTCGCTTCGATGTCGTCGCGCTGCTTGTTGAGCCTGGCGATGTTCTTCTCCAGGCTTTCCAGCGCCCGCTTGAGCGGCGCCCGTTTGGCGCGCGCGTCGGCCGACTGCTTGCGCTGGTCCTTCTTGGGCGCCGATTCGGCGACGGGCGCCGGTGCTTCCTTGCGCTTGGCCGCCTTGCCGTTGCCGCGTTCGCGCAGCAGCTTCGCCTGGTAGTCGTCGATGTCGCCGTCGAATGGCGTCACCTTGCCGCCTGCGACCAGCCAGAGCTGATCGGCGATCATTTTCACCAGGTGGGTGTCGTGGCTCACCAGCACGACCGCGCCCTCGAAATCGTTGATGGCCTCGACCAGGGAGGCGCGCGCATCCATGTCGAGATGATTGGTCGGCTCGTCGAGCAGCAGCAGATGTGGTGCGTTGCGGGTGGCGAGCGACAGCAGAAGCCGCGTCTTCTCGCCACCCGACAGCACCCCGACCTTGAGGTTGGCGCGATCGCGCGAGAAGCCGAAGCGGCCGAGCTGGGCGCGCACCTTGGTCTCGCCGGCGCCCGATCCCAGGGCGCTGCTCATGTGCTGGAACGGCGTCGCCTCGTAGTCGAGGCTCTCCTCCTGGTCCTGCGAGAAGTAGCCGATGCGCAGCCGCGGCACGCGCCTGACCCGCCCCGCGCGCGGCTGCAGGCGGTCCGACAGCAGGCGGATGAAGGTCGACTTGCCGTTGCCGTTCTGGCCGAGCAGCGCGATGCGGTCATCCATGTCGAGCCGCAGGTCGAGCTTGCGCAGCACCGGCGGGCCGTCGCCATAGCCGACGGTCACTTCGTCGAGCGTCTCGATCGGCGAGGCAAGCTGCTCGGGCGGCGGAAAGTTGAAGGCGATCCGCTCGTCGATCGGCACCGTGGCAACCGGACCCAGCTTCTCGATCATTTTGATGCGTGACTGCGCCTGACGCGCCTTGCTCGCCTTGGCCTTGAAGCGGTCGACGAAGGCCTGCATGTGCTTGCGCTGGGCCGCGATCTTGGCCTGCTGTGCGGCGTCGTGCTCCAGCCGCTCGGCGCGCGTGCGCTCGAAGCGGTCGTAATTGCCGTTGTAGGCGACGAGCTTCTGCTGGTCGATATGCACGATGTGGTCGCACACGTCGTTCAGCAGGTCGCGATCATGGCTCACCATCAGCAGCGTGTGGCGGAAGCGCCGCAGATGCTCGGTGAGCCACAGCATCGCCTCGAGATCGAGATGGTTCGACGGCTCGTCGAGGATCAGGAGGTCGGGATTGCTGAACAGCGTGCCGGCCAGCGCCACGCGCATGCGCCAGCCGCCGGAGAATTCGCCGCAGGGTCGCGCCTGGGCGTCGTTGTCGAAGCCCAGGCCATGCAGGATCGAGGCAGCCCGCGCCGGCGCCGAGGCGGCGCCGATTTCGTCGAGCCGGGCATGGATGTCGGCCAGGCGCAGCCCGTCGTGGCAGGCCTCGGATTCCGCCAGCAGCGCGGTGCGCTCGACGTCGGCGGCCAGCACGGCGTCCAGCACGGTGATATTGCCGCCCGGAGGGTCCTGCGGCACCGAACCGATGCGGTTTCGGCCGCTCAGGCTGATGCTGCCGCCGTCGGCTTCGAT
>WNFG01019258.1_pt1 | contig 10586 bp, 9 predicted proteins | sample 5400431 | NCBI WGS metagenome assembly WNFG01 (sample SAMN13153346, study PRJNA577476) | soil metagenome | isolation source: 120 cm saprolite under Douglas fir tree site 2 hole 3 replicate 2 | place: USA:California | collected 2015-04-18
GCATCGGCAGCTATCTCGAAGTCACCGCGCCGCCCAACAAGGAGATGGGCGGCATCCGCTTCGAGCCGGACGGCACGGTGACGCTGATCACCGGCACGCTCGATTACGGCCAGGGCCACGCCGCGCCGTTCGCGCAGGTATTGAGCGAGCGGCTCGGCATCCCGTTCGACCGCATCCGGCTCATCCAAGGCGACAGCGACGAGCTCGTGTTCGGCGGCGGCACCGGCGGATCGCGATCGATCACCGCGACCGGCACCGCGATCGTCGAGGCGTCGGACGAGGTGATCGAGCGCGGCAGGAAGATCGCGGGCTTCGTGCTGGAGGCGGCCGAGACCGACATCGAATTCGCTGCCGGCCGCTTCGTCATCGCCGGCACCGACCGGTCGATCGGCATCCTGGAGCTCGCGCAACAGATCCGCGACGGCCTGAAGCTGCCGCAGGAGCTGCCGCAATCGCTCGAGGTGAAACAGACGACCAAGGACGTGATTCCCTCGACGTTCCCCAACGGCTGTCACGTCGCGGAGGTCGAGATCGATCCGGAAACCGGCGTGATCGAGGTCGTCAAATATGCCGCGGTCAACGATTTCGGCACCATCGTCAATCCGATGCTGGTCGAGGGCCAGATGCACGGCGGCATCGTCCAGGGAATCGGCCAGGCGCTGATCGAGCAGACCGTCTACGACGCCGAAGGCCAGCTGCTGAGCGGATCCTACATGGATTATGCGCTGCCGCGGGCATCCGACGTGCCGTTCTTCACCACCGGCAGCCATCCGGTGCCGGCGAAATCCAATCCGCTCGGGACCAAAGGCTGCGGCGAGGCCGGCTGCGCCGGCGCGCTCACCTCGGTGATGAATGCGGTTGCCGACGCGCTATCGGAATACGGCATCCAGCACGTCGACATGCCGCTCACATCAAATCGGGTGTGGCAGGCGATCGAGCAGGCGAGGGGGAGTCGCGAGGGATAGGTGTAGGGCGGTTTCCTCTATCGCTTCTACCGTCCGGTCTTCCAGGGCTGGCGTGAGGCGTGGCGAATGTGGACAACCCAGGCTTCGCCGCGTTCGATGGTCCAGTAGATTAGGTACGGGTACCGTCCGACCGGAAGCACCCGCACGCGCGGCGTGGCCAATCGACCGCTATCAGGAAACTGTCCTATGAGCTTCAGAGTGCTTTCCAATATCCGCTTGACGTTGAGCGCGCCCAGCGGATTCCGCTCGTCCAGATATTCAAGAATGCTTTGCAGATCCCTGCGCGCTCTGGACGTGTAGCGAATCCTCATAGTCCGTGGCGTTTCCAGAGGGCCTCGATTTCCTCGTCCGGGACGAACTCGCCCCGCTCCGCCTGGTCGAGGCCTTCCCGAATGGCCGCGCGCGTCTCCTCATCCAGCTCCGCGATTTGACCGATTCCAGCATCGGCCATGGAGAGCAGGACCGCAGCGATCACGTCCTGCTCTTCCGGTGGCAGCTCCCGCGCCCTTGCAATTGCTCGTTCGAGCAGCTTGGTCATGGTCATTACCGTATCATGTTCACTGTCGCGTGGCGAAACCCCTCGCGTCGGCCCGCGGCTGCGCAGGGAAGCGTCATCCGTTCCCTTCTCGCTCAGGATCGCCACAAATGGTCGAGGGTATGCCCGGCGCGCACGGCCTTGGCGGTCAGATAGCGGCGATTCTCGGCATTGACCGGCGCATGCAGCGGCATGCACCCGCAGACCTCGATGCCGGCGCCGGCAAGGCCGTCCAACTTGGCCGGATTGTTGGTCAGCAGCACGACGCGGCGGCAGCCGAGCAATTGCAGCATGCGCGCCGCGATCCCATAGTCGCGCTCATCGTTCTCGAAACCGAGCGTCACATTGGCATCGACCGTGTCGAGGCCGCAATCCTGCAGCCGATACGCTTGCATCTTGTTGGCGAGGCCGAGCCCGCGCCCCTCCTGGTCGAGGTAGAGGATGATGCCGCCCGCGTGCTTGACGCGGGCAATCGCAAGCTTGAGCTGATCGCCGCAATCGCAGCGCCTCGACCCGAACACGTCCCCGGTCAGGCAGGCCGAGTGCAGCCGGACGAGCACCGGCTGGGCGAGATCGGGCTCCCCGATGACGATGGCGGCCGGGCTGCCGCCGATGCCGTCCCGGAACACGACGAATTGCGCCTGCTCCGCGCCTTCGAGCGGCACCCGGGAGCTGGCGGCGATCCGCAGAGATTCGACGAGCTGTTGCCGGAACCGCCCCAGCGCTTCGGCCTCCACGCTGAGCAGCAAGCCCGCATTCGGCAATTCGTGGTTGGGATCGGCCGTGGCGATCAGCAATGCCGGCAAACGCTGCGCGAGCTTGGCAAGCTCGATCGCCGCGATGGCCGCGGGGCCCACGGGGACCGCCGCGACCGCACGCGGCGCGGCCGCAGCGGCGGCAAGCGAATGGATCGCATCGAGATCTTCGCTGCCGTCCAACGTCAACGCGATCGGTCGTTCGGTGTCGATGCCGAGGGCGCGAGCGCGCCTGGCCGTGACCGCGAGCCGCAGCGGCAACGCATCCGGACTGCTCGCGAACGTGCCGACGAAGCTGTGCAGGCGCTCGGCATCAAGCGCGTCGACCGGCACCGCGATCACGCTGCTCTCGGCGGCGAACAGAACCGGCCTGCCGGCACGGAATTCGGCAAGGCCCCGTTCGACTGCCATCTTTGCCGGCAAGCCGAACAAACCGGAAACCAAATCCGCAACCGTGTCCTTCGGCATTTCGCAAGCTTCCGATGCCAGGGCCCAACGAGACGAACCCTTGCAATAACGCCAATATTCCCGTTTGTGATCCATTCATTCGATCGCTGGCGCCCATGAGAGGATGAAAGCGATTTCCAAACAAGCGCAGAATTCGCGGAGCAGGTCCAAGCCGCAGGACCCGGACTGGGACGGCATTCCGAGCACGTTTCGCTCGGGCGGGCTTTTGCCGCCGCATTGGGACGGCCTGTTCGGTCCGCTGCGAAACGCAACGGTCGACGACCTCGTCGTCATCGCGCAGATGGGGCAATCGCTCGATGGACGCATCGCGACGCCGACCGGCCATTCGCATTACATCAACGGCGCCGCGGGCCGCGCGCATCTGCATCGGCTGCGCGCGCTGGTCGACGCGATCGTGGTCGGGGTCGCGACCGTCGTTGCCGATGATCCGCAGCTCACGGTGCGTCTCGTGCACGGACCGTGTCCGGCGCGCGTCGTGCTCGATCCGAGCGGGCGGGCGGCCGCGGATGCACGAGTATTCGCGACGGACGGCGCCCCGCGCCTGATCGTCACGGCCGCGACCGGCCGGGCACCGTTGCCGGCCGGAGTCGAAATCGTGAATCTGCCCCTGACCGATGGACGGTTCGCCCCCGCGGCGATTCTCAACGCAATTGCCGAGCGCGGCTTTCGCCGCATCCTGGTCGAAGGCGGCCCGACGACGATCTCCGGCTTTCTCGCCGCATCCTGTCTCGATCGCCTGCATATCCTGGTGGCGCCGATCATTCTCGGCGCCGGCCCTGCCGGATTGGCGCTGGCGCCGATCACACGGATCGACGAAGCGCTGCGGCCGGCGGTCCGGATCCACCGCATCGCCGAGGAAGTGCTGTTCGACTGCGATTTTTCCGCGCGCAGAGTTCCGGTGTTTCGCGCGAAGGGGCCCGCACGCGAGGCGTGACTCCCTCTCCCCGCTGGGGAGAGGGTTGGGGTGAGGGGCGCAAGTTTTTCCGTTGGTTGTCGTCACCCCCTCACCCGGCTCGCTACGCGAGCCGACCTCTCCCCATCGGGGAGAGGTGAAGCGCGGCCGGCTCGAGGTGATACAAACAATTGGATGCCGTCAGTGCTGCCGATTTCGGTCCGGCAGCGCGAGAAAATCCACGTGGCCGAGCTGCAGCGCCGAACGGCCCGCCGCGACGAGATCGCGGCGCCGGGTCAGCCAGGCGACCCCCTCGGCGAGCGGGAGCCCGCCCTCCTCCGACGCGGCGCCGGCCCAGACGTCGAGCACCGCCGCCTGCATTTCGCCATCAGCCGGCTCGAGCCGCCAGTCGGAACGGCCTGCGATGACCCGATAGCCGGCACGCTCGAACCGAGCGACGGCGGCCTTGGCCGCGCCGGGACCGAGCGCGGGCCCGAATCCCTTGTCGCGACGCTGGTGCCGACAGACCGCGGCGATCGCCGCGTCATCGAGCGGATCGGACGGCTCGATCGCGATGTCATCATCGTGGGTCAGGGCGATATAGGCCGGCAGCCGCCGCGCCGCGGTTTCCACGACGAAACGCTCCAGCCATTCACCGGAAACCAGGTCGAACAGCGCCGACGCGGTGACGAGATCGATCGGCCCGTCGAGCGCCGCTTCGAGGTCCCGGACCAGATCGAGCGCTTTCGTGCTTATCGTCACTCCACTGGGCGGCTCGAGACGAGCGGCCCGCTCCAACAATCCGAGATCATTGTCGACACAATGCCAGTGCTGAGGGACCCGCAGGCGCGGGGCGATCGCGCGCAAGGTCGCCCCGGTGCCGCAGCCGAGATCGACGATGCGAATCGAGCTCAACCCCGCGACGGCGGTGGCCAGCGCGTCGAGAACCGCGGGGTTTCTCGCGCGCTGATCGTGCGGTTCGCGTGCCGCAAGCCAACCGGCCGAGAACGGCTTCATGGCACCCCCTCGATCGCGCGCACAAACACCGCCGCCGCAGCCGCCCAGGTCGGAAGCAGGTTTGCGGCTGCGCGCGCATTGCGGGCGAGCCGCGCCCGCTCACCCGCATCCGAGATCAGCAGCCGCAACGCCGCCGCGAGCGCCGGAACGTCGTCGGGCGGGACCAGAAGCCCGGCCCCGGCCGGAACCGTCTCCGGGATCGCGCCGGCCGTCGTCCCGATCACCGGCACGCCGTAAGCGCGAGGCGAGCACGAACACATCGGCGGCCGAATAGAGTTCCGCAAGCCGCTCCGCCGACACCATGCCTTCGATTGCGATGCGTGCCGCCAAGCCATGCCGGAGAACGTCGGCATCGAGCCGCGCCGATGCTTGCGCATCGCGCCGGCGATCGCCGACAATGGTGAGCCGCCACGGCAAGTCGCCGAGCGTGGCGAGCGCCGCGACGAGCAGATCGTAGCCCTTGCGCGGTACGATGATGCCGACCGAAAGCAGCGCGACCATGCCGCCGCCGCCGCCGTGCGCGCAGCGAACGCGTTCGCTGCCGGGCGGCGCAACGCTCAGCACGTCGGGCGAGACGCCGTAGTCCGCGACCAGCACCCGCGCGATCGCCGGGCTCGTGACGATGATCGCCTGCATGCTCGCCAGAGCCGCGCGCTCGCGCGCGCGGAAGCGTTCGATCTCGTCGGGTGCAAGCCCGGTTTCCAGCGCCAGCGGATGATGCACCAGCCCGATCAGCGGATTGCGCCCACGCAACGCGGCGATTTCCGGAAGCACACCCAGCGCCAATCCATCGACCACGATCGCCGATCCGCGCGGGACAGCGGCGAGCTTTGCCAGCGCGGCAGCGCGGGTTTCCGCGTTCGGCCGCGGAAATCCTTCGCCGAGATCGATCACATCGACGCCGGAACCGAGCCGGCGCAGCTCGCCGATGATGCGCCGGTCGTAGGTGAAGCCGCCGGTCGGCGACGACAGATCTCCCGGGACCGCGAAGGCAATCCGACGGATCACCGCAAGCTCGCCTCATAGGACGCGCGCGCCAGCGGCGATTCCGCGATGGTGATGCGGATCGCCGCGATTTCTCCGGGCTCGCGGCCGAGCTCGCCGCCGCGCACCGCCTCGGCAAGCCGGTCGAACAGATATTTTGCCAGAAACTCCGTGGTCGTGTTCACATCCTTGAACTGCGGCAAGTCGTCGAGATTGCGGTAGTTCAGCGGTTCGAGGGTGGACCGCAACACCTGCTGCGCACGCCCGATGTCGACCACGATCCCGTTGGTATCGAGCCGTTCCGCCAGGAAGCAGGCACTGACCGCGAAGGTCGCGCCATGCAGCCGCTGCGCCGGGCCGAACACCGCGCCGCGGAACGAATGCGCCACCATGATGTGGTCGGAGACTTCGACGCCAAACACAGGGGTATCCTCCGCGCCCGATCCGAACGAAGTTTCAACGATAATCGATCAGCTGGCACAATACGCCGCTCTCCGGCGCAAAGATCGCGCGCAGTTGTGCGGGGAGATCGGCGAACGCGATCGCCGGTGCGAGTAGCGCGTCGAGGGCCGGATCGGCGAGCAGGTCGAGCGCCGCCGCGAGCCGGCGCTGCGGGGTCCATCGTGCGCGATGCGAGGGCGCAACACGTCCGACCTGGCTCGACACCAGCCGCAAGCGGCGGCTGTGGAAGGCCTCGCCCAGCGGGATCGGCACCTCGCCGGTTCCGTACCAGCTCAGCTCGATCACACTCGCCTCCTCGCCGGCTAAACCAAGCGCGGTCGCCAGCCCGGCCGCCGTGCCGCTGGCGTGAAACACCAGATCGCAATCGGCCGGCGCCACGTCCGGCAGCGCGAACGCGACCCCGAGCCGTTTCGCGAGCTCGGCGCGAGACCCGGCAATATCGACCAGGATCACGTGGGCGCCCGGCAGCTTGCCGCACAGGAAAGCGATGAGCGAGCCGACGACCCCCGCCCCGACAATCGCAATGCGATCCGCCGGTCCCGGCGCTGCGTCCCAAACGGCGTTGAGGGCGGTCTCCATGTTGGCGGCGAGCGCCGCGCGCCGCGGAGACACGCCGCCAGGCACCGGGATTGCTGCCCCGGCCGGGATGGTGAAAACGCTCTGATGCGGATGCAGCGCGAACACGACGCGGTCGCGAAGCTCGCTGGGGCCGGCTTCGACCCGGCCGACGACGGCATAACCGTATTTGACCGGGAACGGGAACGCGCCGCCCATGAACGGCGCGCGCATGCGCTCGAACTCGCCTTCGGGCACTTTTCCGGCGAACACCAGGCGCTCGGTGCCGCGGCTGAGCGCGCCGTGGAGCGCCCGCACCCGTACGTCATGCGGCCCCGGCTCGATGGCGGGCTCCTCGCGAATTTCGCCGCGGCCCGGGCCGACGTACCATAGCGCCGCGGCGGCCTGCCCCCGACTGCTCGCCACTTTTCCATCCCGTGATTGGACTTGCAGATCGCCGGCCCGCTATATCCTGCCAGAACCAAAAACGCATCCGGGAACGGGGGGCATGCTCGAACGAACCAGCTCCGCGGCGGTCGGGGCCGCCGATCCCGGCATCAGAGCGCGCCGGGCCGTGGTCGCGGTGCTCAACGCGCTCACCATGGCGGCGCTGCTGTGGCTCGCCGCCGCGGCGCTCTCGCCCGGCGGATACGGCTTCGTGGATTGGCTGTTGCTGGCGCTGTTCGCGGTCATTCTGCCGTGGACGGTCGTCGGCTTCTGGAACGCGGTGATCGGGCTCCTGATCATGCGGCTCGCCCGCGATCCCGTTGGCCTGGTGTTCCCGGCTGCGGCGCGCGTGCGCGGCGATGAAGCGGTCACCGCGTCGACTGCCATCCTGGTGTGCATCCGCAACGAGATGCCGGATCGGGTGGTGCGCAACCTCGAGCCGATGCTGCGCGGTCTCGCCGAGGCGAAAGTCGCCGGCCGCTTTCACGTCTATGTGCTCAGCGACACCAGCGATCCGACGATCGCAGCCGCGGAGGAGGAACGCTTCGGCGCCCTCGCCCGCACATGGCAGCCCGACATCGGGCTCACCTACCGCCGGCGGGCGCGGAACACCGGGTTCAAGGCGGGAAACATCCGGGATTTCTGCGACCGCTGGGGCGGCCGGCACGACTTCGCCCTCACGCTCGATGCCGACAGCTTCATGACGACGCGTGGCATGCTGCAGCTCGTGCGCATCATGCAGGCCGCCCCCACCCTCGGTATCTTGCAGAGCCTAGTGGTCGGCATGCCTTCGACCAGCGCCTTTGCCCGCATCTTCCAGTTCGGCATGCGGCTCGGCATGCGCTCCTACACCATCGGCAGCGCGTGGTGGCAGGGCGATTGTGGGCCCTACTGGGGCCATAACGCCATCCTGCGGCTTTCGCCGTTCATGGCGCATTGCGCGCTTCCCGTGCTGCCGGCGCGAGGCGTGCTCGGCGGCCATGTTCTCAGCCACGACCAGATCGAGGCGGTGCTGATGCGCCGCGCCGGCTACGAAGTCCGCGTGCTTCCCGACGAGACGCTCGGGTGGGAGGAAAATCCGCCCACCCTGATCGAGTTCATCCGCCGCGATCTGCGATGGTGCCAGGGCAACCTGCAATACTGGCGCTTTCTGTTCCTGCCGGGACTTGCGCCGGTCAGCCGGTTTCAGCTGGCAATCGCGCTCCTGATGTTTCTCGGCTCGCCGGCCTGGATCCTGCTGCTGCTCCTGGGCAGCGCAGCGGTGGCGCGCTCGGGCGATCCCGCCGCCGTGCTGCGCGCCGACTTCGGTTGGATGCTGTTGCTCAGTCTGCTGGCGATGTGGTTTGCGCCGAAGATCGCCACCGCGATCGACGTGCTGGCCAAGCCCGAGCTGCGGCGGGCATTCGGCGGAGCGGCACGCTTTGCCGCAGGATTGCTGATCGAAACCGTCTTCTTCCTGTTGCTTTCGCCGATCCTGTGGTTCTGCCACAGTTTGTTTCTGACTGAGCTCCTGTTCGGTCGCGCGACAGGCTGGACCGGACAGACACGCGACGACCATTCCGTGCCGCTCGGCCTCGCTGCGCGAAACTTGTGGCCCGCCACCGTAACGGGTCTGGCAACGCTCGGCGTCCTGGCGGCGACGGTCCCGGCCGCAATTCCCTATGCTTGCTTGATCGCCGCGGGACTCGCGCTGGCAATTCCGTTTGCGGTGCTCACGGCCTCGCCGGCGTTCGGGCGCGCGCTGGTCCGGCAAAAACTCGTTCGGCTGCCGGAAGAGACCGACCCGCCGTTGGCGCTACGCGCGCTCGCGCTGCCGGCACTCGATCCGGCCCAGGTTCCGGCTCGACCCGGCACCACGATGCTCGCCGGAATGCGGACGGCGCGCGGGGTCCTGCGCTCGTTGCGCATCTATTACGGCAGCCGGCAGCGCCACGCCGCGATGGATCGCCTCTATGCAGGATTCATCGAGCCCGGCGATCTGGTGTTCGACATCGGCGCGCACGTCGGCGACCGCGTCGCCGCGTGCCGGCGGCTCGGCGCACGCGTCGTCGCCGTCGAGCCGCAGCCGCTGCTCGTGAAAACCCTGAAGCTGCTGTACGGCCGCGATCGATCGGTGGTGATCGAGCCGGTCGCGGTCGGCCGCGACCAGGGCGAGCTGGTGCTGAAACTCAATCTCGACAACCCGACGGTAAGTACCGCGTCCGACGCTTTCATCCGCGCTGCCCGCCGTGCGCCGGGTTGGCAGGGCGAGCAATGGATCGATCGCATCGCGGTGCCGATGACCACGCTCGACGCGCTGATCGCGCGCCATGGAACGCCGGCCTTCGTCAAGATCGACGTCGAGGGATATGAAGCGGAGGCGCTCGCCGGACTCACGGGTCCGGTTGCCGCGCTTTCCTTCGAGTTCACCACGATCCAGCGCGAGGTGGCGCTCGTGTGCCTGGAACGCTGCGCCGCGCTGGGCTACGCGAGGTTCAATGCCGCGATCGGCGAAGAGCAGATCTTCGCGTTCGCGGAGTGGCGCTCCCGGGAGGAGATTGCCGCCTGGATCCGCGCGCTGCCGCCGGCGGCGAATTCCGGAGACATTTATGCGGCGATGGGCTGAGCGTTCACGACCTGCGATCCTGCTCATCATTGCCGCGGCGAGCTTGTTCGCCGGGTTCGCCGCGGTGACGGCAAATGCTGCGGACGAGCTTGCCGTCGACGTCGTCAACGCCAGCGAGCCGACGCTCTGCGCCGAGCACGACAACGTCACGCTTAAGCTCGCTTCCGATAAGGTTCGCCGCTTCGGCATCGAAGCGGCGCATCCGGCCTATATCGGCACGCTCGTCGCCGATCGCGCGGCGGCGGATTTTTCCCAATGCGATTTCGCCGTCGATCCCGGTGCCGCCCGCAAGCCCGAGCGGGTCACGCTTTATGAAAGCCAGGAATGGCAATTGATCGGCCACCGGCTCGACGCGTTCTGGCGGCCCGGCGCGGTGCCGGTTCGAGCCGGCGATCGCGTCGAGACCGGGCTTCACCTCATCCAGCTCTGGCACCGGTTCGAGGAGCGCGCCGAGGAAGTGCTCGTGCTCTATCCGCCGGACGGCTATTGGCGGGCGCGCCCGCTGCCGCCCGCGCATCTGCGCTGGAGCGCCTATGGCTCCTCGTTCCTGGTGGGACCGATCGAGACGGAAGGGCGGCCGTTCGTCGATCTGACCGGCATCGCGTTCGATCCGGTCGCGCTGAGCTTCGAGCTCAAGTTCGCGCGCGGCGGCGCCGCCAATCTGAGGTTGGCGAAGCTCGACCGCGACCGTATCGCGCTCGACGTCAGCCTCGATCCCGTCGTTGGCCGGCCGTTCGCGGCGCTGCGCTCGATGTTCGTGACGGAGACCAACGCCGACGTCGCCCGGATCGCCTGGCGCGAGCCGGGCGGCAAAGCCTGGCGCGAAACGCCGATCGATCGCTTCGAACGCGCGAGCGCGGTCGAGCTCCGGGCCGGCCGCGCGGTCCCCTCCCGCCACAAT
>WNFG01005568.1_pt1 | contig 10584 bp, 10 predicted proteins | sample 5400431 | NCBI WGS metagenome assembly WNFG01 (sample SAMN13153346, study PRJNA577476) | soil metagenome | isolation source: 120 cm saprolite under Douglas fir tree site 2 hole 3 replicate 2 | place: USA:California | collected 2015-04-18
GGTGTGCCCACGAATGTGGTTGTGACGGTTACAGGTGAAGGCAAGGGGTAGTACGTCGAAACTAGCAGCAAAGGTGAGGCGCAGCAGAAAATGAAAAAGGTCGAGCGATGGAAAAGTGAGGCGAGACGGCACACAGTAAGAGCGTTTCGAGAACACAATCTGGATGACATTCAGCTAAGCGCACACCGCGCTATTTAACTACTTACAAGCTATTGTACTACAGGTTTCAGCTGTAAGTTAAAGTGGCCTTTTTGTATAGTAAGACAGTCGGAACACGAGAGAAAAGAGACGAGACATCTAACAAGAACATGAGCACGCAATCAAATAAGGGTTTTACCGGAGTCGCGTTTGCTATTGTAAGTGACACGGCCAAAAGAGGGAATTGTATAGTGACAAGACCGGGGACAGGAAACACGCGCCATTGAAGAGGGACGCTGACAAGACCAAATCAGACGGGTGAAGAGATAGTATCGTACTGAGGAACATGTCAAGAGGCGGAAATCGGGGAGGAAGAAAAGGACAAGAGAATGGAAACGAAACAGTAGGCACGAAGCCTACGCGGCTCCAAAAATTGTGTTTTGAGGCCATACAGAGTATGCCTCGGGGAGGCGTCCGTGTTCCAGGCCATGTACAGGCCGTGGTACTCCAGATTTCGGCATGTGGACCCTTCCGTTTCACCTCGCCCACCAAAGCTCCCATTGACTTAATTATTCGTGTGATACCTTTGTTATACAACGCCGCCCAAATAGTAATGAGCTCTTCTATTGAGAATGACAAGTACAATGGTTTTCGAGTAGCGCTAGGCGCTTTGTGCGAGCTGAGGCGATGGAGAGACGGTTGAAAGAGGGTGTGTGGATGACTGAGTGATATCCAACTTTGATGTACCACCAGCAATCTCAGAGGCTTGCTCATTTGTGCTAGTGTCAGACGAGCCGTCGTCGCTCATCTGGGCTGTCGAACGCTCCTCGAATGCGGTGTGGACGGTCACCTCGATCCGATCCAGCATAGTCGGCGTGGTGTCTGTCGGCTTGTTGCTCGCGAATACGAGATTGCTCACTTTGAGGTTCTCATGTTCCCTAAATGACATCGGCCGCACTGAGCGGGAAGGAAAAGAAAAAGCGAAGAGATTTCGCACAATTCGGCGGGCTTGGAGACGAAGTTTACCAGATGGCGGTGCATCCGCGTAGCAGCCATTATCGTTGTAATCAGAGAGGGGGTCTCGAGCATCTGTAGTACAGAAAGGAATGAGAAATCGAAGGTCTCCTCATCAAAAACAATAAAAACGTACGATGTTTAAGCGATCTAATGGAACAGAATCAGATTCAATAGTTAGCCATTTTAGTTAGAAGGGTAAAAGAATTAACTGTTCAAGTTTAACGCCATGAGCACCTACGACGTAAAGGGAAGATAAGCAAAAGAGGAGGATAGGGAGACTAGCCGGGCTTACTAGCGGCGGAACCTCGCTGGCGGTGGCAAGTGCGAGCCAAATGATCCCCTTACAAAAGGGAAAAATTTATTATTAACAACTTTAGAGAACTGGGGCCAGTGAGAATCGTCACACCTGTTGCCAGAGGAGAAGAAGTAGCCCAAATCTACCACCATCGTGATGACGCAAAATGACCAAGCCAGCGAGCATGATCAGAAGCAAGACCATGTTGGAAACTATCGTGGGGATAAAACTAAGTAAGCTTGACTGGGTGTGGATAGGGTCACAGGTCTTCTGTGCAGGGACCCAAACAGAGCGAAGCTACGGACAAGATGAGCCAAGTGGGTCCAAAGTAATTAAAATTAGTCATTTACCAGGATGGCATCTGTTCACCGAACCAAATTTGAATGAAATTCCAGGTTTTTTGCAGGAAGGGCAAGGTAAACGGACTTACTTCTCATATGTAATACAGCGCTGATCACCCATATGATAAACGACAGTGACACAACAAACTTATTTCTGTTCCAGATCGCGATGCTAGCAGTATCAATGAGCACCTGATTTCTTGAAACCGCCATTACGTGGAACCGTAGTAAAGACGTACATGCGAAGAATAATCAACAGTGAAGCGGAGGTCGCTGACACGTAGAAAAAGGCCTAGAAAAGGGACGATTAGGTGATAAGCGCATTTTTTCTCGGTGCCAGGAACGCAGAAGAGAGCACGCTCACAGCCGAAAAAGACATCCAAAGCTTAAAGCCGTAGCCAGTTAGAGCCCCATGAGGAACAGACATAGAACATGGTACTCACTTGACAATTAAGTGGGGTCGTAACATCCATACTAGCGAGACAAAGAATGGCGCCTACGAGAGCGGACACGCGCGAGAGGGAGTAAACCTATGGATCGAGAACTCAGTCCGAAGCTCCAACATGACAAAGGTGAAGCGCCTATCATCACGTACCCATATCGTCCATCGATAGGGGAGATGGCCCCGAATGACCCTCCATTCATAGTCAAGAGTAACAATAAACTCCCAGCTGCACAGAGAGCGTGAGAACTGAATGCATATCGTGCAGGGAAAACGGGGAATTTTCACACGTAGATGCCATTAAGGGCTTGCCAGACCTTCATCATTGGCCCTGTAAAGGAAAACAGATCATTGGGTTTTCAAGTTTCCGGGAAATGGTAGCTAAAAACCTACGCACAGTATACTTGCCAGTGTGTGGACGTAGTGGGATCGTATGAGACGGCCATCTTAGAAGGAATGTAACAGGATGGATGTACAGGGAAATGTGTTTGGAAAGGTCACTCTTTGCAGCGTTCGATGGTATACATGATATATGTACCTAATGACACGAGCGTCTCACATTATCGTCCTGGTGAGGAGGGTCACTCGGTCCCGGTGGCGATGATTGAATACGCCACTACTGCTGCGGAAGTTTGTATTCAGGTCCGAACAACTGGGCATTCAGTACTTACTGTACTTACTGTTTTCTGCATTTATAACGTCTTGGTAGCGATGACACCTAGAATAGCACCCCCCAACATAAGTTTGACCTTTTCAGTGCAACATGGGAACAGCAGGGGACCGGGCCGCAGTAGTCCGCTTTGGTGCTTTAATCAGATGGATGACGCGATGCGGACTTTAGGCTGCAAACCACTCCGAGTTCCCCAAATTCAACGGTAGGTGAAATGATCCCTTCAGAGCCTGAACCATTGTCATGATATCAGGCGCGGCAGGCCTTTGAAGTATCATGTTTCATCCCATTTCGCCACTGTATTTGTAATTTACCATCTATATTGCCGGAGTATTGTCGGTCCCGGTACTTCTTCCGACTCACTGGCCCGGGGAGGACATTCGGCTGGTTGTTTCTTCTTCCACGTACACCATTACACCTCCCAGTACGTGCCAGGCCCCAGTTCTCAACTATCTGAGTTGCGTCTCGATGAAAGGCACGTGTGTTGTACAACCCCGTAAAACTCTGGTGGTGCTGAAAGATTTTCAAGGTTGCTGGCAGTCGGCGCTGTTCAAACGGTCATGGAAGTCGCTATCACTGCACTGCGCGCCATCGTTCACATTCGGCGCCCTGCTTGCTCTGTGGCGGTGTGGCCTGCGGGAACTCCGTTCCCTTTCCTGGTAGTGGATCACTGGCAATGCCGTATAGATCACAGCAAAAACTTAGGGGATCGAGTCATAATCTGAGTTTATGACCAACCTCACGTGCTATATGCACAGCGCAATGACACAATTGACACAATTAAGTCAGTGATGTAGCTAAATCTAGTTGTTATACTTTGCTATGGGTCCCCGCGCGCATGGAAACGTCTCCATCATGGGCTATGCTGAAACTTACGGTGTCAATAAGTTAAAAAGAGGGGGATAAATGCAGATGGGAAACATGAGCCTCGGATGATTTAGTGATGCATGGCATACATGCTCGCATCAATAGATACTGTGGTCATGCCAAGTTGCGAACCCGCCCAAATTTAGCCCACTTGCTGTGCACACTTGGCCGCAGCGTAGCTAGGGGAGGGGAGCGAGATAGGTACAATGATGGGGGGATGCCTGGGGGGGAAGCGTGCAGGTCCGCGGGTCTCACTTCAGATCCTTTGACCAACATTGAACGTGAGTGACTAGGAATGGGAGGGAGGGCTCCGAATTAGAGGGATATGGCACGTGTATTACGAAAATTGGGAGAAACGTACTTTTATGAGATCGACACAACCTTCTCTGTTCAGCTCGGATGTACATGTACACCAATTTTACCCTTGTAAAATCCAGAGCCAAGTTGACAGCGTTGATAAGTGTTGGCGCAGAGAGACTGCGTCTCCAGTCCCAGATGGGCAGACTGCATAGTACTTTGGACACCATAGACTGGGTCAAACCTCTAGGCAACAGGCCACATTGATATCCTAAGCCTGTGCGTGCTCCGGGTCCACTCGATCCTTCTATGTTGCCTGTATTAGCGTAGATGGTTGTAGAAGCTATAGTGTAGGGGCGTTATAATACATGGCGATTTGCCGAACCTAACCCTACACTTTCAAATCGTCATTTTCGTTGGCGGAGTGCCTTAGTCAGCACATCCAACTCCGCTGTCTGGTCGCTGTCTCGACAACTCTCGATGCGGACGTATTTTTCTTAAGTCTTTTACCCAGTGCCATCTTACATCGATATATTTTTCCCTTATGAGACTTGGGGTTCTTCGCCATCGCCTCCACCCCTCCAACATTGCAAAACACCCGCACCACCCTTGGTGTGACCAACCTCCAGGATCATGATGCTCCTCACATCACTTCGACGCTCGCTTCGCGCTACTCTCAACACCTTCATTCAGTCCGCATTGTTCGCACTCTGGTAGGAGACTTGCCGCTTAGCAGGATATCCACAGACTCAGGGAGAGAAGACGCAACTGCCAGCGATAGCAAAGTACTACAAAAAAGCATAGCAAGATTTTTTGGGGAACCGCAACACGCAGTTTGGCAGACCTGCGGGCCAGATTCTGACACTTGCAGTTTCCCCATCATTCATTGGCCCCGATGAACAGGCAATGTTTTATTGTATTGCTTGAAGTGGTATTGTCCAATCCTCAGCCACATCACGTCACATCCGCCCCCGACTTGCGATTTCTGCCACGCCCACCCTTCGAGCGGTGGACCAGATCACTCACTTGGAGCTATCTCCTCTGTGCTCCTCTGCATTAGCCTTCGGTCACTCCTCGGTGTACACAGATCCATACGCGTAGCAACCCCTTTAGTTCGGCTCGACATATTCATTTTTTTCATTCCTCATCGCCTCTCACTCTCGCCTCTCGCCTCTCGCCTCTCGCCCATCGCCTCCTTCTCGACCGCCGGCGCGGGATAACTGCGAACGACTCACCCTCCCTCTCACCTTCACAGCCTCCCGCCTCCCCTTATTTTCTTCCTTTCTCTTTGTACTCTAAACGACGACGACCAACGCTTAACCGCAGCCGCGCGGCACTAGTACGCCCTCAATACATCCCCCCCTCCCTTTTCTTCATTTTTACTGACATTTTCTTCACTTTTTTCCTGTATGTCGGCACAACGACGAGCGTACACTCACTCTCCTCCGACACTGCTCTTTTCTTACCACCGGACTCGACTACTCAGTAGGGACCCTAATGTCTTTGAGCAGTCTCCTCGCTCGTCGAGGATGGCATCGATCATTGTCTGTTCCTCTCTCTTGTCTCTGGCGTGCGTTTTCGTCGTCTTGTCGTCTCGACATCTGCGTTCGTGGATCTACTATCCACAACATGCCTTTCGTCTTATCTCTCGTCTCTCCCACTCTCTCTGTGTCCACAAAACTTCCCTCAGATCACCCTTGTACTTGGACAACATACACACTTGTAGCTGCTAACAAACGCTAGATCATTCTTGGGGGCTCAGCGCTCATCATTGAAACCGAAATTTTGATCTCACACGCTATCTCCTGTCATTCCTGACATTCCGCATAGACATCTTCCATACGTCCCTTCAGGCCTCTATCTTAAGCTTAAGATCAAGCGCACCGCGGCGCACGCGCGTAAGCGAGCGATCTTGATCCCGATCAGGTTTTCGCGATCACACACAATGCATAAGGTCGCTCGTGGGGAACTCCTTTGGGAAATTTGACTCAAATCTGAAACTGCGGGCCGTGGTTGGTGGCTATGGCTACTGGATTTCTGGATGTCTGTCGCGAGAACGTATCAGAATGAGACAATGAAGCACCATCTCTCGAGCGGCACACAGGCTAGTATACCCAGCTTATTCTTCATACCGGCATTTTCCTGAGGATAGATAATAGGCAATCAGAGGTATGGTTCTTCCAATTCGGTCTCTCCTTCCTCTCGATGTTTTACAGCGCCTCATTCCATACACCTAGTCTAAAATATATACGCTTTTGTCTTACTAAAAAATGGCTTTTTAGTGAGGGGATCATCTCTGATGAAGCGCACGTGACTCATGGGGTACACGGATTGACTGCACTCTCGAGATCTGAGTCGATGCTTCGGATACACCTTGCATCATGTTAGAGCTGGAAAAGTCGTTCTCGCTATCTTTATCTTTGTTACAGAAGTCATCTTCGTCAGTTCCCACTTATAACAGCGTCCTCGAGCCCGACAAGCCTGAGGGAAACGGACGACGACGACGGGTCGGACGACCATTCCCCCGTGTCCATCAGCCTCCAAGTCACACAGACTCGATATTAACATATCCTTAGTCATTGCCGAGGAAGTTCTCCACATCTTAGTAACTGCCCGGGCTCGAGAAGCTACGCTTGGAGCCAGTTCACTGAGGGAAGATTGAAGCTAAAATGGAAATTGTCGACCTGATCTGGTATCATCAATTGATCTAACGGATGCATATAGGTTGCTTGTGCTCTCTCGGAAATCTGTCTTAAATGCAAACCTGCGTCGTGGTTAATGATAGTGGGTACTTTAGAGGTTTGTTGCCAGTTACTGGAGAACGCCTCGGGACGAGACTATGTTATGGCAGATGTTGGTCCGCCGCGAGAAGTATTTCGAGCATGGTAGGAGAGAAGGGGAAGGTGGTGGTGGGGAATGGATCGCGATGGTGGCTTGGAGGATGTCAGTGAGCAGGAGGCCGAAGGGAGATGATTCAGCACGCGCATACGCACCCTCAAGATGCACTCAGATATCCATACATTACCCAACGCCGCAATGCAAACCTGAAGAACATATGTCAAATACATAGTAATACTATTTCTCTTCGGTTTCAGTACAATACAAATGTACTGTTGTCTCATAACCTAAGGTTGAAATCTAGCTGTCCGTGCGAAGCATGGGCAACCGCTTCCAAGAACAATCATTTCTCCATCTCCGACATACTTACTGTATATTACACACCCATATCCACCAACATTGGATATGCTACCAATTCTCCGAGATCAATGTGCTCTTGAATTCACTAGCGGCATTCGCTTCCTCCCTCCGAACGCCGCCGGCTCCAACAGATTCTAAGTCGATCGAGCCTGCTGGGGCGTTGCCCCATCGAATACTCAGTCCCCAGCGCTTCGTTGTGTCATGGGGTTCCTTGAACCTCACGCGCCTGTAAATGAATGCATAAACGAATGCAGGAAGCATTCAAATTGAGAAAGCCGATACAACCCCGCGAAAACTCAGAGCTTGACAGATGTCACTTTTCTGGAAGAAAGTATAGACAAACTTCTCAGAACTTGATGAGGTTAGCCAAGTTACCCGTTGGTACTACTGTAGCCACCGTAACGATTACTGGTGTATCGACCCTGAGAAGCTATACAGAAAGACCCTCATTATGTCTTCGAAGCAAAGTGTGAACAGGTAATAGGTGCTGAACATCGACTGTGCGCACGAATGTGGACCCTTCTGTTTCACCTCGTAATGAGCTCTTCTATTAACAATGACAAGTATAATGGTTTCAAGTAGCGCTAGACGCTTTGTGCCAGCGGAGGCGATGGAGAGACGGTTGACAGAGGGTGTGTGGATGACTGAGAGATATCCAACTTTGATGTGCCACCAGCGATTTGAGACGCCTGATCATTTGTGCTAGTGTCAGACGACCCGTCATCGCTTGTCTGGGCTGTCGACTGCTCCTCGAAGGCGGTGTGAATGGTCACCTCGAACCGATTCAGCATAGCCGATGTGGTGTCTGTCTGCTTGTTGCTCGCGAATACGAGATTGCTCACTTTGAGGTTCCCATGTGCCCTAAATAACATCGGCCGCACTGAGCGGGAAGGAAAAGAAAGGCGAAGAGATTTCGTACAATTCGGAAGGCTTGGAGGCAAAGTTCACCAGATAGCGGTGCAACCGCGTAGCGGCGATTATCATTGTGATCATAGAGGGGGTCTCGAACACCTGTAGTACAGAAAGGAATAAGAAATCGAAGGTCTCTCCTCATCGTAACATTAAAAACGTACGATGTTTAAGTGATCTAATTGGACAGATTCGGGTTGGTAAGCCATTTTAGTTACAGCAGATGGGTGAAAGAAAAACCAACTGTTCAATTTTAGTGCCATGAGCACCTACAGTACGACGTAAGGGGAAGATAAGCAAAAGAGGAGGATAGGGAGGCTAGCCGGGCTTACTAGCGGCGGAACCTCGCTGGCGATGGTAAGTGCAAGCCAAATGATTCCCTTACGAGAGGGGAAATTTTTATTATTAACAACTTTAGATGACCAGGGGTAGTGAGAATCGCCACACCTGTTTCCAGAGGAGAAGGGATAGCCCAAATCTACCGCCATCATTACGACGCAAAATGAGCAAGCCAGCGAGCATGATCAGAAGCAAGACCATGTTAGAAACTATCGTAGGGATAAAACTAAGTACGCTGGACTGCATGTTGACAATGCCACAGGTGTTCTGTGCAGGGAACCAAACAGAGCGAAGCTACGGACAAGATGAGCCAAGTGGGTCCAAAGTAATTAAAATTAGTCATTTACCAGGACGGCACCTGTTCACCAAACCAAGTTTGAATGAAATTCCAGATTGTTTGCAGAGATAAACGGGCTTACTTCTGATGTGGAACCCAGTGCTGATCCCCCAAACGATAATCGACAGTGTCACAACCACCTTATTCCTGTTCCAGATCGCGATGCTAGCAGTATCAATGAGCACCTGATTTCTTGACATTGTCATTACGTGGAGCCGTTGTAAAGACGTACATGTGAAGAACAATCAATAGTGAAGCGCCGGCCGCAGACAGGTATATGAAAGCCTAGAGAAGAGACGACCAGGTAAGAAGCGCTTTTTCCTCGGGGCCCAGGAACGCATAACAAAGAACGCTCACGGCTGAAAGTGACACCCAAAGCTTAAAATTGCAGCCAGTTAGAGCCCCGTGAGGAACAGACATAGAACACGGTACCCACTTGACAATTAAGTGGGGTCGTAACGTCCATACTAACGAGACAAGTAATGACGCCCACAAGGGCGGCCACGCGCGTGAGGGAGTAAACCTTTGGATCGAGCAACTTAGTCCAAAGCTCCAACACGACGAAAGCGAAACGCCTATCATCACGTACCCATATCGTCCGTCGATAGGGGAGATGGCCTCGAATGACCCTCCATTCATAGTCAAGAGTAACAATATACTCCCAGCTGCACAGAGAGCGTGAGAACTGAATGCATGTCGTGCAGGAAAATGGCGGAGATTCACATGTAGAGACCATCAATGATGTGCCAGACCTTTGTAATTGCCCCTGTAAAGGAAAACAGATTATTGGACTTTCAAGTATCTGGGAAATGGAAGCTAAAAACCTACGCACAGTATGCTTCTGTGGATGTAGTGGGATCGTAGGAGGCGGCCATCTTAGAAGGAAAGTAAGAGGATGAATGTGCAAGGTAATGTACTTGGACAGGTCACTCCTCGCAGCGTTCGATGGTATACATGATATATGTACCTAATGACACGAGTATCTCACACTATCGTCCTAGTAAGGAAGATGGTGGTGATTGAATGCGCCACTGCTGCGGAAGTTCTTACTACTCAGGTCCGAACGACAGTACATTCGGTGCTTATTGTACTTACTGTGTTCTGCATTTGTAACGTCTTGGCAGCGATGAGACCTAAAACAGAACCCCCAAACATAAGTTTGAAATTTGCAGTACAACAAGCTTGAAGGAATTTGCATCGTTTGGGATAGCGCGCTGTCACGGTGATGGGAGGTACTACCGGTAGTACTACCGGTAGTACGAAGGGACCGGACCGCTTTAGTCAGATGGATGACACGATGCAGACTAAGCTGAGCATACTTTCAAATTCAAATTCAAATTCAAATTCCACTCGAGTCCCCAATTCCAACATTGGAACCGAGAAGTAGGAATAACGCTGCACCTTTCTAGCCAACCCAAGCTTGGCTTGTTAAAGATAGGTGAAATGATTCCCTCAGAACATCATAGTTGGATACCAGGCCTTCGAAGCATCATGATATGGTGCCATTTCATCCCACACTCGCTGTCCAAAGCAGCGACTTCGCCATTGTATTTGCGGGTCTTGGTGCTTACAAACATTCTACATGTGTTCCCAAGGAGGGGCGGGATATTACATGTTCATGTTCGGACTCACCGGAGGACATTGGGCCGGTTGTTTCTTCGTCCACATGCACCTGCCTGTGCCAAGCACCAGTTCAACTGAGTTGCATCTCGATGAAAGGTACGGTCACGAAAG
>WNFG01006137.1_pt1 | contig 10583 bp, 5 predicted proteins | sample 5400431 | NCBI WGS metagenome assembly WNFG01 (sample SAMN13153346, study PRJNA577476) | soil metagenome | isolation source: 120 cm saprolite under Douglas fir tree site 2 hole 3 replicate 2 | place: USA:California | collected 2015-04-18
AAGCATCGTCGCTGAAATTCTTGTTGGTTCCTGCAAGTTTTTGGCACTGCCCAGCCCGGTGCAAGCTAACTGAACCCAGCTTGGAAGGTCATTTAACAAATGCCTGTGAGGTCTGGACGACTTGAGAAACGGATTCGACTGGCTGCTCCGGTAGAGATATCCAGCCTTCTGAACCCTGCCGCGACTGAGCGGACGACTATGGAAAACCTCAGCTCGCTGGGAATACGCATTTTGACCCATCGGGCTAGGGAGCTAAATGAACGGCTGTGGGTCAGGTTGCTGGATGGGGATCTGCGAACCCTCGCTCGCGTTGTCTATTGTCAGCGGCTCCCAGACGGACGCTTTGGTGTCGGATTACAGTTCCAAGAACAAGTCGTCAACTGGTCAAAAGGCTCGATGGCAGGCGCCGGCGGTTGAATCGTGTGCGGGAGGAAGCTCCGCGCCTGCGATGGCGCGGCTTCGTGAAAAAGCTAAACATTTATCTATGCTCTTCAGAGAACTGGGCAAGACGGGCATCCGTCTGCCCGAAATCGGAATCGGGACATGGAATTACCGTGGAGGTGTCGAGGCGCTTCGCGCGGCAATCGAATGCGGGGCTCGCTTGATAGACACTGCAGAGTCATATGGAACCGAAGAGATCGTCGGCGAGGCGATCAAGGGCCGGCGACACCAAGTGTTTCTCGCAACTAAGGTGCTTCCTCGGAATTTCAGGCGGCGCGACTTGATTGTAGCAGCGGAAAGAAGCCTTCGGAGACTAGGCACAGATCATATCGATCTTTACCAGCTCCACTGGCCCAATCTCACAATTCCCATTGAAGATCCAATGAGGGGTATGGAGGAACTCGTAGATGCCGGCAAAGTGCGCTTTATTGGAGTCAGTAACTTCATAGTTCGTGACTTGATAGAGGCCCAAGCAGCACTCGGCAAGCAACGAATCGTAGCCAATCAGGTGCGTTACAGCCTGGTGGACAGAACCATTGAAGGAGGTTTACTGCAATACTGCCAGAAGAACGGAATCACGGTGATTGCCTACAGTCCACTTGCATCGGGCGTCAGAAATATCAGGGCAGCGGACCCCGAGAGAGTTCTCCGTAGAGTTGCTCAAGCCTCCGCCAAAAGTGAAGCTCAGGTTGCGCTGAACTGGTGCATCAGTAAGGAGAACGTGATCGCGATCCCTAAAGCCTCGACAGTCGCCCACGTCATGGAAAACGTGGGGGCTTCCGGCTGGAAACTCCAGCCGGAATTGGCACATGTACTTGAGAAAAGAATTCGCTATCGCCGCCGCGGGGCTCTCGAGATGGGTGCGCGGCGGGCAGTTCGTTGGGGCATGCAAAAGCTCGGCCGCTGGCAGTGAATCATTGGCAGGCGGCTGTCGCGAAGGTGGCATGCCGAGTAGTGACAGCATCTTCTTCCTGGAACAGTGCTGCTTTCCCCTACCTACAGCTTGGCCTGACCGCGTCGGGGCGCAGCTTAATGGCGATACCCAGAGGCTGTGTTCCCGCCGCCTGTACCGTGTCCACGACCGTGTTCGTCGTGGTGTTAATTACCGATAGGTTGTTCGTCAAAACGTTGCTCGTATAAGCGAAGAAACCGTCCGGAGTAATAGCCATGTTTTGAGGCTGGCTTCCCACAGCCACGATGGCCACGACAGTGTTGGTGGCCGTGTTAATCACTGAGACCGTGCTGTCGCAGCTGTTCGTCACATAGGCAAAGGTCCCGTTCGGTGTAATGGCCACGGACGTGGGGCCGCAGCCCACTGTCACCTTAGCAACGACAGTGTTGGTGGCCGTGTTAATCACCGAGACGCTGTTTGACCCCGGAGTTGTCACATAGGCAAAGGCCCCGTTCGGAGTGATGGCCACGCCCCAGGCGGGGCTTCCCGTTAAGCCATCGCCCACTGGGACTGAAGCCACAATCGCATTCGTGGTCGTACTGATCACCGAAACGTTATGGGAGGTGTAATTCGTCACATAGGCAAACGCGCCGTTCGGCGTGATAGCTATACCCCAAGGACCAGTTCCCACCGTGACGGTGGCGGTAACGGTGTTGGTGGCCGTGTCGATTACCGAGACGCTGTTGGAGTTATAATTTGTCACATAGGCAAAGGCTCCGTTTGGCGTGATGGCAACACCGGCCGGGTACTGCCCCACTGGGATCGTGGCGACGACACTGTATGTGGCGGTGTCGATGACCGAAACGGAGGAAGGCTGATTGATGGGGCAGAGATCGCATACCGCTCCCGTATTGGTTACATAGGCGAACCTCCCGTTCGGCGTGATAGCTACCCCAAGAGGCGAAAACTGCACCGGAATCACGGCGACCGGCGCGTCGGTCATAGTGTTAATCACCCAAACAGAATTTGACGCGTTTTGCGCTACATAGGCGTCGCACTGAGCCGCCGCCGGAACACACCAAGACACTATGAGAAAGAGCAGCACCACCCATTGAAGCCGCGGCCACGCCGGGCCAGACGTAAGACCCCGCACTGGAATCTCAGGTTCCCAAGACCTGGCTTTGTTGTCGGACATGATTTCCCTCTTTCGACGAGTCCCGCATGAGCTAGCTTACAACTTTGGAAACTGCGGGAAGTCAACACTCCACGTTTTCAGTACCACTTGGAGGACGCCCGTACAATCGGGCGAACATCTTAGCCAGAGGGGGCGGGATTACTTAACGCCGCGCCGGGGAATACCTTAACGAGGATTTCAGCTCTGGAATGTCACTCAATGCAACTCAGTCCGCTGGGGCATGCAAATGCTTGGCTTCTGGCAGTGAATTCACTGAGCTCCAGCGCCAGAATCCAGCCTGAAAACATAGTGCAATAAAGCATGATTCGCGGGAATGGTAATCTACGGCAGGGGCGGCCTGCAGACTCCCACTGTCAGGTTGCTGCTCAGACCATTGTAGTTGTTTCCGGAACCAAGGTCGTTGGTGCCGTTGGCGCTGATCGCCTAGGCTCGAATTGGCCACAAATGTATTGTTGTTCACACAGGCATTATTTGCTGATCTCGGCGACGTGTCCAGATATATTCCATATGATCCTGGGCCGCTGATCGTCGCGCCACTGATAAATGTGCCGTCACCTTGAATGCCCATCACTACCACGGAACTGTTCGATCCCGTGAAAGTTCCGCCGTTGACCGTATTGTGGCCGTCCTGGGCCAGAGCGAGGGCGTCATAGCCGCTGATGTAAAATTGAATGTTTCCGTTGCCAGACACAGTGCAGTGATTGAAGGCGTTGTACTGGTTGAAGTTGCCGAAGGTGTTGATGCCGGCATTGCCGTTATTAATTCCGCTTCCGTTGTTGGTGACGACGCAGTAACAGAAAGTGTTGTGCGAGGAATAATATTGAAGGCTGATGCCGTTGTTGTATGGCGAAGCGCTGTTCTTAACCGTTAGAGAGTTGAAGGTGTTCCACCGGGCGGCTGTGGTCTTGAAGGGCCGTCCAGAGGCTAAGGCCGCATCGACGGTAAGGTTCGAAATTGTTCCGTTGGCCGATCCAACAAGCTCAAATCCGAAGGCGCCGTTGCCGAGGCATCCGGTGCCGGGCGCTCCCAGATTCTCGTTGGAAATCGACATTCCATCCACCCACAAGTTCCCCTGACTGTCAAACCACACGGCAGATGCGCATTGCTCGCTGCCAGCTCCGGTGACGGTTATGTTGCTCCAGCCGACGTTAAAATTTCCGTGACTTACGATTGCCGCGCCCTGTACGTTCTTCGCGGTGACTCCGCTGACCGTGGATTCGGCGACTCCGGCCAAATCCAATCCGTAGGTGGTGGTCCCGTTTCCGTCGATAGTGATGTTTTGCACCGTAACCCCGGTGAGCGGGTTTAATATCTTTTGAGCCACCGCGCCATTCACCGCTGGGTCATAGGTATCATGCAAGACCCTCGTTACCGTGATGGTATTTCCGGAAACCGAGGCAACCTTCGCGACCTCCCAGCGACAACCGGTCAAATCACAGCCCGTGTCGTGGCCAGGAGCAGTATCGGTGGAATAATCTTTGCCGCCTTGCTGCAGGCGTACGTATTCTCCCGCTGTTACACCTAGAAGCGAAGCAGTTGTAAAACTCGCAGCCAGTTCGTTTGCCGGCGCATAAAATGGGACCGCTGGACCGTAGTTGGGATTGCCGTTACCGGACCCGCCGATCACCATGATAATTGATCCAGTTGCGGAGGCGGTGTCGCGGATGATGGCGCAACTTGAACCGTCCACGGTCACATTCGAGAGGGGCACTCCGCCCGATGTCTGGCTGATTGTCAATTGCGCCGTGATCAAGTAGGTGCTGTTAGCTGTGCATGGAAACAACAGCGTATCACCCGGCTGCAAAGCCGAGATGGCGCTGTTGATGGCTGCGGTGTCGTTGGTGGTTCCGTCGCCCTTCGCCCCGTAGGTCTGGACGTTCCTAATGGTAGCGTTGGCGGAGGACGGTATGGAGATCAAGCAGAATGTCAAACACGCAAACAACCTGGCGAGGTAAGCCGGATTCAAGCGTACCGAAGTTCCGGCGAGGTGCTCGCCACGCTTTCCTCGGTTGTGGTTTTTGCCCCGGGATGAAACTATCCGGATTGCGCAGGAGTAGAGCGAACGAGCAAGATTCTGGAAAGTCTCGATCATGGGAACCTCCAGTTTCTTTGTTTCCATGAGCTCTTCCGGATACAAGGCAAGCTGCTCAGCATGAGTCACGGAACATACGGCTCGATCGCCGTTGATCCGGCGAGGATGTTACCTCCTCCTACCTGCAACGTACCGCGTTGCTCCGAAGCGTGATTGCAACACCTTCAGGTGCCACCGCCACCCCAGTAACCGTGTCCACCACGGTGTTGCTAGCAGTGTTGATTACGGACACGGTGCTCGAGTATTCGTTCCCCACATAGGCAAAGGCTCCGTCCGGAGTAATCGCGACACCGTGGGGCACGCTTCCCACAGGGACCGTCGCGATCACCGTTTTGGTGGCGGTGTCAATCACCGAAACGGTGCCCGCAGCGGCATTTGCCACGTAGGCGAACGCGCCGTTCGGCGTGATTGCCACGGCGTAGGGGCCACTGTTGTACGACCCGCTCACCACTGGTACCGTGGCCACCACGGTGTTAGTGGCGGTACTGATCACCGAGACGTTGTCCGACGACCCGTTCGTCACATAACCAAAGCTGTTGTCCGGTGTAATCGCTACTGCCACGGGACCATTGCCGACTGGCACTGTGGCCACGACAGTGTTTGTGGCCGTGTTAATCACCGAAACGTTGTTGGAGTTTACGTTCGTGACGTAAGCGAAGGCCCCATTCGGCGTGATCGCCAGGCCCCACGGACCAGTTCCGACTGTAACCGTGGCTGTGACAGTGTTGGTGACTGTGCTGATCACCGAGACGCTGTTGGAGTTGAAATTCGCCACATAGGCGAAGGCCCCGTTAGGGGTGATGGCCACGCCCACAGGGAAACGCCCCACGGGGATTGTCGTTGCGACGGTGTTGCTGGCGGTATTGATCACAGAGACGGAGTTGGAACCAAATATCCACCCGGAGTTGGTTACATAGGCGAAGGCCCCGTTGGGAGTAATTGCTACGGCAAGGGGCTGAATCTGGACGGGAATCACAGCGATCACGCGATCCAGCATCGTGTCAATCACCGCAACGCTATTTGACTTGTGTGTTGGCACATAGGCGGTGCACTGAGCCGTCGCCGGACTAGACACCAACGCCACCAGCAAAGGCAGCGCCACACACCGAAACAGCCAACACAGACTCAAGCTGTTTTCTCGATTTCGGATCCTGGAAGCCCGGAACCACACTCTATCGTCGTGCATCAACATCTCCTTTGACGGCGCCCAGATGAGCTTTCGTGCTTTTCCGCAACTCCGGGAAATCCGCCCTTGACGCCTGAATATCATTGCGAGAACGCCCTCACAATCCGGCGAACATCGTAACCATAGGGGGAGGGACTACTTAGCGCAGCGTCGGGGAATACCTTAGCGAGGCCGGCGGAAGGCCGAACTGTACCTGCTAAGCTCTTGCGGATCCAAAGAGCACAGTTCCGCCCCGAGCTTTGGCGCGCCTAATTCGCTCAAAGAAAATTACGACTGACTATCCATTGGGCCAGTCAGACCGATGCCCAATTTCTGTCCCATGGGCAACCAAGCCAATGCCCGATTTCTGGCCGCCTGACCAGTTGTTATCTGGCGATGGGCGACTCACACTTCCTCTGGTTTAGAACTTATAGTACCTCTAGTACTTTGGTTGTTGCTCTCGGGCCAGCTTCCTCCCTCCCGCTCGAACACGCCAGGCGCCTGGGGCAAGAAAACAGAAATCTGGAGGACGGGATCGTGCATCATCGCTCAGGCGTCTTTTTATTCGCTTTGCTACTTGCCAGTTTCGGTTTTGTCGGTTGTTCAGGCCTCGTTGCCGGGAACAATGGGAATCCGCCCCCGCCGTCGACGCTGGTCATCACGAACGTACAAAGCACATCGGTCACAACCGTTAGCTGTCAGGTCGTTTGGACAACAAACGTCCCCGCCGACTCCTCGGTCGATTACGGAACCACCGCTGCTTACGGAACTAGTACGCCAGTTGATTCAGGGATGGTTACGAGCCACCAGATGACGCTTTCTGGCCTGGCCGCTGGCACGACCTACTATTACCAAGTTAATTCGATCGACTCCAAAGGTAACAACGGGCACGGCGGCAACAAATTCAATACAAATGGTTTCAGCCTTTCCGGCACGATCAATCCGACGGCGGCCGGTAGCGGAGCGACAGTGTCGTTGAGCGGAGGTGCGAGCGGCTCTGCCACCGCGGACAGCTCCGGCAATTACACATTTGTAAGCTTGGCGAATGGGTCTTACATGGTTACACCGAAGCACACGGGGTATGCTTTCACGCCCGCAAATCAAAGCGCGACCGTGAATGGAGCGAACGTCACAGGAGTAAACTTCACAGGGAATGCAGCTCCGGTGGCTCCTTCGATCACGACACAGCCAGCCAGCCAGAGTGTCACGGCAGGCCAGACGGCCTCCTTCAGCGTAGCTGCCACAGGCACCGCCCCACTAAACTACCAGTGGAACAAGAACGGCGCGGCTATTTCGGGGGCGACTTCCTCTAGCTACACAACGACACCCACAGCCAGTTCTGACAACGGTGCGCTGTTCACAGTGGTAGTCAGCAACACCGTCGGCAGCGTGACCAGCAGCGTGGCTACCCTCACAGTGAGCGCGGCCTCAGTGGCGCCTTCGATCGCCACGCAGCCCGCCAGCCAGACGGTCACGACCGGTCAGACAGCCTCCTTCAGCGTGGTCGCCAGTGGCACCGCCCCGCTCAGCTATCAGTGGAACAAGAACAGCTTGGCTATTTCAGGTGCGACTTTGTCCAGCTACACCACCCCGGCCACGATAAGCTCTGACAACGGAGCGCTGTTCACGGTGGTAGTCAGCAATACCGCTGGAAGTGTGACCAGTAGCGCGGCCACCCTCACGGTCAATGCCGCTCCAGTCGCGCCTTCCATCACCACGCAACCTGCCAGCCAGACGGTCACCGCAGGCCAGACAGCCTCCTTCAGCGTGGCCGCGACTGGCACCGCCCCCCTCAGCTATCAGTGGCAGAAAAACAGTGCGGCGATCAGCGGTGCGACCTCGTCTAGTTACACGACAACAGCCACAACGACTTCTGACAGCGGAGCACAGTTCACCGTGGTGGTCAGCAACGCCGCCGGAAGTGTGACCAGCAGCGCGGCCACCCTCACGGTCAATGCCGCCCCAGTCGCGCCTTCCATCACCACGCAACCTGCCAGCCAGACCGTCACCGCAGGCCAGACGGCCTCCTTCAGCGTAGTTGCCACCGGCACCGCCCCACTAAACTACCAGTGGAACAAGAACGGCGCGGCTATTTCGGGGGCGACTTCCTCTAGCTACACCACACCAGCGACGACCAGCTCCGATAACGGGGCGCAGTTTACTATGAAAGTCAGCAACAGCGCCGGCAGTGCCACCAGCAGCGCGGCTACTCTTACTGTGAACACGGCCGTAGTGGCTCCGTCGATTACCACGCAGCCGGCAAATCAGACGGTGACAGCTGGACAGACAGCAACCTTCGCCGTGGTGGCGACAGGAACGGCGCCGCTCACTTACCAGTGGCAGGAGAACGGGGCGAACATTGCAGGGGCGATAGCGGCGAGCTACACGACACCAGCGACGACGACGGCGGATAGCGGGTCGACGTTCGATGTGGTGGTGAGCAATTCAGCGGGAACGGTGACCAGCGCCACAGCGACGCTGACGGCGAATGCAGCGGCAGTGGCTCCGTCGATTACGACGCAGCCCGCGAGTCAAACCGTCACCGCGGGACAAACCGCCACCTTTAGCGTCTCGGCTACAGGTACCGCCCCGCTTACATATCAGTGGAGCAGGAACGGCGCGGCTATCTCCGGAGCCACTTCGTCCAGCTACACCACACCAGTCACGACGACTTCTGACAACGGCGCCCAGTTCACTGTAGTCGTCAGCAACAGTGCCGGCAGTGCCACCAGCAGCGCCGCCACGCTTACCGTCAACTCCTCTCTGGTCACCATCAACGTGACCGCCTTCGGCGCTACCGGCAACGGTTCCACCGACGACACCGCGGCCATCAACTCCGCCATCGCCGCGCTGCTTCCCAACTACGAACTCTTCTTCCCTTGCGGTACTTACAAAATTTCCTCCGGTCTGGCCTCCATTACCAAGGACAATCTGGTGATCGCCGGGCAGACTGGTTGCCCCGGCGGCCCCGTCACCATCCGCAGTTCCGGCAGCGGTTCCACCATCCTCCAGATGGGCAGCGGTCAGAATCTCACCTCGCCCACCGCGATAACCGCCACCACCGCCGATCTCGACCAGACTTTCCAGGCCAACTTCTCCGCCATCGGCGCCGGCGTCGGGGACTACGTCTTCCTGTCGGAATCCGTCTCAAGCACCGACACCTCACACTCCAACTGCGGTGGTTCCGGCTGTCGCGGCGAGGTGCTCAAAATCACCAGCCTAAACGGCAACACCGCCACGGTGGAGACCGCAGTGCATAACGTCTATGACGTCAATGACGTCCCCTGGGTCCAGAAACTCCTCAATCCCGTCAGCGGCGTGACGGTCCAAAACCTTCTCTTGGACGGTTCGGGAGCCGCAATGTATGCTCTGGCCGTTCTCGATGCCGTCAACTTGAACGTCAACAATCTCACCTTGCAGAATGTCTCCTGCAGCGCCATCGCGGCGGTGAACGGCTATAACGATTCCTACTCGACCATTACCATCACCCATGCCGGCACCAACAGCGGGTGCAACATCGGGGGTTCCGCCGTCTCCATGCAGCAGCAGGGCAACCTCAACGTCAACGGCGTGTTCATCAGCAATATGAACGTGGGAGCTTTCGGCTTCATCCCCTTCCGCGAGGCCAATGGCACCTTCAGCAATATTTCGGTAGACGGGACGGGCACCGGATCGGGACGCTTGTTCAAAACCAACTCCGCGGCTCACAACGTCTTCAATAACATCAGCACCAACCGCGATGAAGGGGCCTACTACCAAGGAATAACCATCGAGTATTTCTCCCATCACAACGTCTGGAACAACTGCAAAGTGACCAACAATGTGAGCAGCTCGGGCGCGAACAATGGCATTAACTTGTATGGCGACGTGGCCAACGGCAACAATCAGGGCAGCAATCACTACAACACCTTCAACAACTGCACCGTGACCGGGAATAACGGCTCGGCGATTTTCGTCAGCGATAACAATAATAATCTGGAGATCAACGGAGGAACTTACTCCGCGGTTGCCGGGCAGCCGGTGATCGACATTGGTTCTCCCTGCTGCGCAACCCATGCCTACATCCACAACGCTACTATTGGCGGACCCGGCTCGATCGGTATTTACATTGAGAACAGCAGCAAAAACGCCTGCATCAACAACAACACCTTCCAATCCGGATTAAGCTCCGGCATTTTCGTCACCGACGCCAGCGACATCGGCTCCGGCAACATCATGAACGGCATGAGCACCAACCTTACTCCCGGATCCTGCAGCGCTGGCGTGCCGTAGATAACTAGGTGATCTCCACGAGCCTTTCTCACAGTTGGCGCTCGGAGGTGAGCCCTAGGCAGCAGTGCTCTATCTTAAAGGCATGGCGGCACCTGTCACGGCTACCCCGGAAGACACGCCGTTCAGAGACAGCGACTCGTATTTGGGAACGGCCTGATCGGCCTTGTTTCTATTCCTCCATTCCAGACTTACGATTCCATACAGGACACCTAACGCGATAAAGCCGAGCAGATACGGTGCACGCGGCTCGACAAGAATGCCATTCAGCGACGCGGTCAGCATCGCACTCCAAAATGCACATTCGATTGGCCAGAGCTTCGGGTATCGAACGGCAGCAATCAAACCAGGCCCGCAACAAATCGCGCTGATCAAAAGAAGGAGTCCCATCTTGACCATGAAACTATACAGTACAAAGCCAGGGTGCGCTTTGAGCGTACGGAACACTTCCTTTTTCACAGCCTGCTCATATGCGAACGAGGGATAAAGCGCTTGGGGCGCGATGGCACGGACCCTTTCAATTGCAGAC